>Ga0247692_1000218_pt1 | contig 13720 bp, 10 predicted proteins | sample CNK33_metaG_FD_183041 | JGI IMG/M metagenome (GOLD analysis project Ga0247692, IMG submission 183041) | Soil microbial communities from Purdue University Martell Research Forest, Indiana, United States - CNK33 | ecosystem: Environmental > Terrestrial > Soil > Temperate forest > Bulk soil...
CTTCGTCGAGCGCACTCACGCCAAGGCGCAACAGCGCCGCCACCCAGTCGAGCGTCTCGGCGAGACCGGGCTTGCGGCGCAGCGCCATCTGCCGCACCGCGTGCACGAATTCGACGACCTGGCGCGAGAGCGCTTCGGGCACGTCGGGCACCTGCGTCCGCACGATCATCAGTTCACGCTGATAAGTCGGATAGTCGACGTACTGGTAGAGACAACGGCGCCGCAGCGCATCGGAGATTTCGCGCGTGCCGTTCGACGTAAGGATCACGTAGGGCCGCTCGGTCGCGCGGATCACACCGAGTTCGGGAATCGACAGCTGGAAGTCGGACAGCAGTTCGAGCAGGTAAGCTTCGAACGCCTCGTCGGTGCGGTCGACCTCGTCGATCAGCAGCACGGGCGCGGGCGTCGTCGTGATGGCTTCGAGCAGCGGACGCTTGAGCAGATAGCGCTCGGAGAAGATGTCCTGCTCCTTGTCGCGCAGTGGCCGTGCATCCTGTTCGAAAAGCTTGATGGCGAGCAGCTGGTGCGCGTAGTTCCATTCGTAGAGCGCCGCGTGCGCGTCTAGTCCCTCGTAGCATTGCAGCCGGATCAACGGCGCGTCGAGCAGGCGAGAGAGCGCCTTCGCCACCTCGGTCTTGCCGACGCCCGCCTCGCCCTCCAGCAACAGCGGGCGGCGCATTTCCATTGCCAGCAGCAGAGCGGCCGCGAAGCTGCGCTCGGCAATGAAGCCGTGGCTCGCAAGCCGCGCCTGCAACGCGACGACGTCGGGCATGCGGTCTGTGGGCGTCATGGCCAACCTCAGCGGCCCTGGGCCTTGTGCGAGAAGCGTCCGTGCAGCCAGTCGCGGATCATCGCCCAGATAAAGGCGAAGCCGTTCAGCTCGGCGGCCTGCGCGGGCGGCGGCGTGGCCGCGCGCGCAACGGGCGCTGTGATTTCGCTATCTATGGCTGCGCCGCCCTGCGCCGCTTGCTCCGCTTGCGTCTGCGCGGTGTCGGCGGAAGTGGCCTGCGTGTCCTGCATCGCATCCAGCCGCGCCGCGAAATTCGCGACGAACTGCTTGAGCAACTGCTCCGATGCGGGCGCCATCAGGCGTCCGCCGAGCGCGGCGGCCTTGCCGCTCATCGCTACCTCGCTCCTGCCCGTCAGCGTGCAGGTCGTGCCCGTCGGCTCCACGGCGGCCGTGAGATCCATCGTCGCAGCCGAGCCACCCGTCGCGTCGGTGCCCTTGCCCAGCAGATGCAGGCTGCGCGCGGCGGGATCGAGCGCGAGCACTTCGATGTCGCCTTTGAACGACATCGTCGCAGGCCCGAGCCGCACCGTGATCGCGCCTTTGTAGTGCGTATCGTCGACGCGCTCCGTGATCTTCGCGCCCGGCATGCAGGCGGCGACGGCCTCGATATCCTGCATCAGTTGCCACGCGCTGTGCGCCGAAGCGGCGAGTGGAAATGCCTTGTCGAGTACGACCTTCATGCGTATCTCCTGTCGCAGGCGGGTTCTCGTCACGCAGGCCGCGTGAGACCGAGCGCGCGGCATTGCTGCCACACGCGGTAAGCGTTGTGCGGCATGTTCATGTGCGTGACGCCGAGATGCGCGAATGCATCGACGACGGCGGACGTGAAACACGGGATCGAGCCAACATGCGGCGACTCGGCGACGCCCTTCGCGCCGATCGGATGATGCGGCGACGGCGTCACCGTGAAATCGGTCTCCCAATGCGGCGTCTCGACGGCCGTCGGCACGAAGTAGTCGAGCAGCGTCGCGCCGAGCAGATTGCCGGACTCGTCGTAAGGCAGTTCCTGGCCGAGCGCAACTGCGAAGCCTTCCGTCAGTCCGCCGTGAATCTGCCCTTCGATGATCATCGGATTGATGCGCGTGCCGCAGTCGTCGAGCGCGTAGAAGCGCCTGACGCGAATTTCGCCGGTATAGCGGTTCACGTCGAGCACGCACACGTAGGCACCGAACGGGAACGTGAAGTTGGGCGGATCGTAGTAATCGACGGCTTCGAGGCCCATTTCCAGCCCCTCGGGCACGTTGTTGTAGGCAGCCCAGGCGACTTCCTTGACCGACTTGAACTGGTCGGGCGCACCCTTCAGCACGAAACGGTCAAGATCGAATTCGACGTCATCGGGACTCGCTTCGAGCAGATGCGCGGCAATCTTGCGCGCCTTCTCGCGAATCTTGCGCGACGCACGCGCGACGGCGGCGCCGGCGACGGGCGTCGATCGCGAGCCATAGGTGCCGAGACCGTACGGCGCGGTGGACGTGTCCCCTTCCTCGACCGTAATCTGCGATGCGGGAATGCCCGCTTCAGATGCGATGATCTGCGCGTAGGTGGTCTGATGCCCCTGACCCTGCGTGATCGTGCCCATGCGCGCGATAGCGGAACCGTCGGGATGCACCCGGATCTCACACGAGTCGAACATGCCGACGCCGAGGATGTCGCACATCTTCGATGGCCCCGCGCCCACGATCTCCGTGAAGTTCACGACGCCGATGCCCATCAGCCATTCGGCCTCAGGATCGGCGCGGCGCTGCGCCTGCTCGGCGCGCAGCGCGTCGTAGTCAACGGCGGCCAGCACCTTGCGCAGCGCGGGTTCGTAATCGCCGGAATCGTATTCGAGGCCAAGCGGCGTCGTGTACGGGAACTGCTCCTTATGGATGAAGTTGCGCAGACGGATCTCGGCCTTGTCGATGCCGAGCTTCTGCGCGAGCACGTCGACCATCCGCTCGATCAGATACACCGCCTCCGTCACGCGAAACGAGCAGCGGTACGCCACGCCGCCAGGAAACTTGTTCGTGTACACGCCGTCGACGCAAACAAACGCGTTCGGGATCGCGTACGAGCCGGTGCAGACATGGAACATGCCGGCGGGCCATTTGGTCGGATCGGCGCACGCGTCGAACGCGCCATGGTCGGCCACGACGTTGACGCGCAACGCCTTGATGCGGCCGTCCTTGTCGGCGGCGAGCTCGCCCGTCATGTGATAGTCGCGCGCGAAGGCGGTGCTCGACAGGTTTTCGTTGCGCGACTCGATCCACTTGACGGGACGCCCCAGCACGATCGACGCGACAATCGACGTCACATAGCCGGGATACACGCCGACCTTGTTGCCGAAACCGCCGCCGATGTCGGGCGAGATGATGCGAATCTTCGATTCCGGGATCGACGACAGCAGTCCGACCACCGTGCGCACGACGTGAGGCGCCTGTGACGTGATATAGACCGTGAGGTCGCCGCGCACCTTGTCGAACGACGCGACGCAGCCGCAGGTTTCGAGCGGGCACGGATGCACGCGCGGATACGACATGTCCTGCCTGACCGTGACGTCCGCGCTCTCGAACATGCGGTCGGTCTTGTCCTTGTCGCCCATCGTCCACGTGAAGATGTGGTTCGGATGCCGGCGCGCGCCATGCGCGCCCGTCTCCTTGTCGCGAATGTCCTCGCGAATCACGGGCGCGTCCGCTGCGAGCGCCGCGAACGGATCGATGAGCACCGGCAGCTCCTCGTATTCCACTTCGACGAGCTCGGCGGCATCGGCCGCGACGTAACGGTCGTCGGCGACGACGAATGCGACTTCCTGATTCTGGAAGCACACTTTTTCGTCGGCGAGCACGGCCTGCACATCGCCCGCGAGCGTCGGCATCCAGTGCAGCTTGAGCGGCTTGAGGTCGTCGGCCGTCAGCACTGCGTGCACGCCCGGATGCGCGAGCGCGCGCGACTTGTCGATGCGCTTCACGCGCGCATGCGCATACGGACTGCGCACCATCACGCCGAACAGCATGCCCGGCATCCTGATGTCGTCGACGTAGGTGCCCTTGCCCTGGATGAAGCGCGGGTCCTCGCGGCGCTTGCGCGAGCAACCCATGCCTTCGAGTGCGGCGAGACGATCGAGATTGGTGTCGAGATTGCCCATGACGTGTCTCCCTGTCGTCAGTGAGCGTGAGCCGCGTCCGCTTCGATCAGCGGATGCGAGCTTTCGACTGCCGCGCCGCGCAGCTTGCGCGCGGCATACTGCACAGCTTTCACGATGTTCTGATATCCCGTGCAGCGGCACAGGTTCCCCGCCATCCAGTAGCGGATTTCCGCTTCTGTCGGGTCCGGGTTCTCCTGCAGCAAGCGATACGCGCGCATCAGCATTCCCGGCGTGCAGAAGCCGCACTGCAGGCCGTGCTCCTGCATGAAGCCTTCCTGCAGCGCGTGCAGCTCGCCGCCCTGCGCGAGCCCTTCCACGGTCTTCACGTCGGCGCCTTCGGCCTGAACGGTCAGCAGCGTGCACGACTTCACCGACATGCCGTTGAAGTCCACCGTACACGCGCCGCAATGCGAGGTCTCGCAGCCGATATGCGGCCCGGTATGCAGGCACTTTTCCCTTAGCGTGTGAATCAGCAGCTCGCGCGGTTCGACCACTACGTCGACCTCGCTGCCATTCAGCGCGAACGACACCATCGTCTTCTTACCCATCTCGCGTTCTCCCGATGTGTGCTCAATGTACCGACCGCTCGTAAGCCGTGCGCAGCGCGCGGCGCGTCATTTCGCCCGCCATCGCCCGCTTGTAGTCTTCGTCGCCGCGCAGGTCCGGCACGGGATTGCAGGCGGCCATCGCGCGGCGCACGGCTTCATCGACATGCGCGTTGTCGAAGGGCTCGCCACGCAACGCGTCTTCGGCATCGGTGGCGTGGATCACCGTGTCGCCCAGATTCGTCAGAGCAATGCGCAAATCCTCGACACGCCCGCCGCGCATGCGCAGCGTGACTGCCGATGCGGCCGTCGCGAAGTCGCCCGTCTTGCGCTTGAGCTTCGAATAGCAGTACCCCGTGCCGGCGGCGGGCACGGGGATGCGAACGCCTGTCAGGATTTCAGTGGGATCGATCAGCGTGGCGTAGGTACCGACAAAGAAGCCGTCGGCGGGCACGATGCGCTCGCCCTGCGCACCTTGCAGCACGAACGACGCGTCGAGCGCGATCATCAGCGCGGGATGGTCGTTGCCGGGGTCGCCGTGCGAGATGTCGCCGCCCAGCGTGCCGCGATAACGCACCTGAGGATCGGCAATCTGCCTCGCACCCTCGACGAGCAGCGGACACTTTTGCTGCAGCAGTTCGGACCAGATCAACTGGTTTTCAGTCGTCATCGCGCCGATCCACAGCACGCCGCTTTCTTCGCGGATACCCTGAAGCTCCACGAGCTTGCCGAGGTCGATCAGATGCTCGGGCTGGGCGAAACGCAGCTTCATCATCGGCAGCAGGCTGTGACCGCCTGCCAGCAGCTTGGCCGTGTCGCCGTGGGCGCCCAGCAGCGCGAGCGCCTCGGGGAGCGTCTGCGGCGCGTGATATTCGAAGGGTCGGGGAATCACGTCAGTCTCCTGTGTCGACGGGCGTTGGCGCTTCAGCGCTCGTGCGCCTGCTCCCGTCCCTTGTCCTGCTCGATCCCGATGCAGGAGGGGTGCTGTTGTCATCCTTCCGAAGCCGAGGATTTCACAATGCAACGCAGCAATTCAATGTGATTTCCCGAACGGCAGCCTGGTTGCGTTGACGGCGGGAAAACTTGCGCGAAAAAGGGAAAAGCCTTAAAACGAATGCACCACGCTGGCATCGCACAGGCCGCTACCAGCGGTGCGGGCGCCTCGGGGAGAACCCTGAATGACACTGTTCGAACACGCCATGCCAACCAGCGACGCACGTCGCGCCGAGACCTTCCAGCACCGGCTGGAACAGTTCAATCCCGGCGTGGTGTGGCTCGACGCGCAGGGCCGCGTCACCGCGTTCAACGACGTCGCGCTGCAGATACTCGTGCCTGCCGGAGAGCAGTCGTTGGGTGTCGAGCAGGACAAGCTGTTCGGCATCGACGTCGTGCAGTTGCACCCGGAAAAGAGCCGCGACAAGCTGCGTTTCCTGCTGCAGTCGCGCGACGCGGGCGGCTGCCCCGTGAAGTCGCCGCCGCCTGTCGCGATGATGATTAATATTCCTGATCGTATTCTGATGATCAAAGTGTCGCGCATGTCGGACATGCATGGCGCGTGCGGCACGTGCATGATCTTCTACGACGTGACCGACCTCACGACGGAGCCCTTGTCGGAGTCCCGAGCGGGCGCGGGTATGCCACCGCGACGCCTGCTCAAGATTCCCGTGTATCGCAAGAACCGCGTGATTCTTATTGACCTGAAGGACATCATCCGATTTCAGGGCGACGGGCATTACACGACCATCGTCACGAAGGACGATCGCTATCTGTCGAATCTGTCGCTCGCGGATCTCGAATTGCGGCTCGACAACAGCATCTTCCTGCGCGTGCATCGCAGCCATATCGTCAGCCTGCCGTATGCGATTGAACTGGTGAAGGCTGATGAGAGCATGAATCTTGTGATGGATGATGCGGAACGCAGTGTCGTGCCTATTAGTCGGGCGCGTGCCGGGCTGTTGAAAGAGCGGTTTGGGGTGAGTTGAAGGTGCTCGATGACAATTGGCCCGTGGCATGCGCTTTCTCATTGCCTCGCACGCCTGCTGGCAAGCGGCCCCGCTTCGCCCGATACACATTGGGCGCAACCCCGTACTCCCGCCGGAACTCCCTCCCCATGTGAGACGCATCCGAAAACCCACAAGTTGCCGCTATATCGGCCACCGTCCGCTCCGAGTCCGTCAGCAGCCATGCAGCCGTCTTCAGCCGCATTCGACGCGCGTACGCTAAGGGCGATTCACCCGTCTGTGTCTTGAACAGCCGTTGGAGTTGGCGCACGGACACCTCGACCCGATCGGCCAGTTCCTGCATGCTCAACGGTCGCCCAATGTGCTGCTCCATCAGATGAACGACCCGCTTCACGCGGGGATGCGTCACGGGCTCGGTGCCGGGCGGGTGCGGTTGCGGCGCGCTCGGGCGCTGCGCATCTTCTACGAGAAGGATACGCAGCGCTTTCTGAACGGTCGCAACATCGATATGCCGCTGCAGGATGGCCGCCGCCACGTCGATAGAAGCGCGGCCGCCCGAGCACGTGATGCGGCGCCCATCGATCGCGAAGAGCCGGTCAGCGACAAGCAGGCTTTCGTCGACATGCGGAAAGCGTCCAACATAGTCCCAGTAGTGAAACCAGCTAACACACACGCGATGTCCGTCCATCACACCTGCGCTCGACAGCGCGAACACGCCGGTGCAAATGCCGACGAGCGTGGACGACGCATCGGCGGCACGTCGAATGAAGCGAAGCGCGGCATCGCCGACGCCCGGTCCCGAATGCAGCAACCCGCCGATCACAACCACATAATCGAACCGCCCTGCTTCGTCGAAGGTTTGCCACGGCTGGACCTGAATGCCACAACTCGCCCTCACTGGCGTCAGCGTTTCGCCGACTATCGTCCATGCACACCGCACCGGCTTGCTGAGATCGGCATCGTCGCTGGCAAGACGCAAGAGATCCACAAAGCCGGAAAATGCTGTCAGCGTGAAATTCGGCAGAAGGACGATTCCGAACTGTACGGGCGGCCTTCTGTCACGGAACGCAAGATCGGTTCGGGACATCTTTGTCTGCGCCTCGACCTCGAATGAACCGGCTGTCGCGCCCATGGTCGGTTCACTCATCGGCTAACGGTGCTTGCGAAGTCTCGCGGCTGAAGATCATCGCGATCAGCGCGATACCTGCCGCGCCGACCAGATACCACGCCGGCGCAAGCTTGTTGCCCGTCGCGCCGATCAGCCATGTCGCGACCAGCGGGGCCGTGCCGCCGAAGAGCGCATTCGCCGCGTTGAAGCAGAAAGCGAAGCCGCTATAGCGCACCCGCGTCGGAAAGATCTCCGACAGGAAGCACGGCAGCGTGCCATCGTTCATCGTCAGCAATGCGCCGAAGGCGATCTGGATCGCGACGATCATCATGAAGCTCGCGCCGGCCAGCCCCTTGAAGAGCGGCACGGTCAACACCGCGAACAGAATCGACGCGCCGATCAGCATCGACTTGCGGCCGACGCGGTCCGACAGTGCCCCCATCACGAACACCAGGCCGATGTATGCCGTCAGCGAGATCGTCGCGGCGATGAACGATGCCGTCTCGTCCATGCCCAATTCCGTCGACAGATAAGTCGGCATATAGCTCAACACCAGATAGAACGCGACGGCGTTCAGGCACGTCACGCCGAACGCGATCAACATCTTCATCCGGTGCTTGCCCAGCAGTTCGGCAATGGGCGCGCGCGCAACGTGATGGTCTTGCTCCAGCGCCTTGAAACGCGGCGTGTCCTCCAGTTTCACGCGGATGTACCGGCCGATCAGACCAAAGGGTGCCGCCAGCAGAAACGGCAGGCGCCATCCGAACGAATGCAGCTGCTCGCTGCTCAACACGGCATGCAATACAGCGATGAGAATCGAGCCGAACAGCAGACCTGCCGCCGTACTCGCCGGTACGATGCTCGTATAGACGCCACGCCGGTTAGCCGGCGCGTATTCGGCGAGGAACGCCGAAGCACCCGCGTATTCGCCCGAAGCCGAAAAACCCTGAATTACGCGTACCAGCAGAAGCAGGACGGGCGCGAGCATCCCGACCTGTGCGTAGGTCGGCAATAGCGCAATGAGGAAAGTCGAGCACGACATGATCAGAATGGACAGCGACAACGATGTCCGCCGACCGATCTTGTCGCCGAAGTGCCCCCAGACAATGCCCCCAATCGGCCGCACGATGAACGAAATGGCGAACACGCCGTATGCCGCCAGCAGTCCCGTGGTGCCGTCCGTCTTCGGAAAGAACACGACGGCAATGATCGTCGCCAGATAGCCGTACGACGCGTAATCGAACCATTCGACGAAGTTGCCGATAAAGCTCGCGCATGCCGCGCGTCTGAGCAGTTTGGGGTCGACCGATTCGCTCATGGAACTGTCACCTGCTCCTGAAGGCGCGATGACGCTGTTCGCGGGATCGCCCGACAAGGATCTTCTCGTGTTCATTGACTCTCTCCAGACCTGATGATGCGATGACGGTGCGCGGGCGGCAACATGCGCTCACGCAGTGCTTCGGCTCTTTCAATCGAACCTCAATCGAACGAGCCTGCTTGAGTGCATGGTAGGAGTCCAATATCAACGAACATTTCCGGTCTCGACGCAGTACTTTCTGTTTTCGACATCGAGGGTATACGTTAGCGAGCCGTTTTCATTGCGGTATCGATGAACGCATTGAGCAGCGCAAATGCAAAAAACCCGCTGTATCCGCTGACGTTTTGCAACGTCGGCGAATACAGCGGGCAACCTTGGCCGATAGCTATCAGATCGAGCTGGAATGCACGTCGCCTTGCAGACGATCAGCAGACGATGAGGTATGAAAGAGCGGATGTCGGCGCGCGAGCAGGAAATAAGCAATACCGCCCGTCAGCAGGGAGAACTCGAAACTCAGGTCGCCCCAGCCAAGAAAATCGCGCATCAACGGACTGACATAGGTCGGCGAGTTGGAGAACACGATCGACGCGACGATCCCCAACGCCCACGCAATGATGCCCGGCCAGAAGATCCCGCCCGTGTACCAGTAGGCGCCACTGCCCCACTTCATCCAGTCGTCCGTGCGATAGCGCCCGCCGCGCATGAAATAGTCGACGACGACAATCGCGGCCCAAGGCGCAGTCCAGAAGACCATGTAGTTGAGAAAGACCTGGTACATGTCGAAGAACTGTCCGTAGAAGACGGTGACGATACGAAACGTCAACGTGAACAATGCGATGATCGCCAGCGACGTAATGCGGTTGATCGGAATGCGCAATGCGAGCAGACCGAGACCCGCCGTATAGCCGTTGGGCACGTTGGCCGCGATGCCGCCGAGAATGATCGCGAACAGCAACGGCACGATGAACCAAGTCGGCAGGAATCGCGATAACTGGCTGACAGGGTCGTCGCCGAGCGATCCGCCAAGCGCCGTCGCGAACAGCACGCCGATCACTTCACAGAACACCAGCGCGACGAACTGGCCGCCGCCCGCCGCGAGTACGATCTTCTTCCAGCTCGTTTCGGCCGGAAAATAGCGGCTGTAGTCCGATGCAAAATTGGCCCAGCCGATCGGGTAAGAAAACACGATCCCCATTGCGATCAGCCACGTGCTGAACGACCCGCCGCCATGATTGACCTGCGACGCGATCGCGAGGTTCGTATGCGGCAACACGAATGCGGCGAGTCCCGCAAACAGGACCGCGAGCACTACCGCGATCCATTTTTCCGCCGCAATGATCGTGGCGTGACCGAAGATCGCGAGCACGATCTCCGCGGCCAGAATGATCGCAAGCGAGACCCACACCACGCCGTGACTGTGAAAGCCGCCCATTTTAAGCAGCGATTCGAGTGCCTGAGTCGCGACGACGGAATTGATCGAGAACCAGCTCAATGCGGAAATAAGACTGACGGCTTTCGGCAGAAAAGAACCAAGCTGCCCGAATGAACTTCGCGACGTCATGATGCCCGATGTGCCCGTCTTCGGCCCCATGATGGTCGTCAGACCGAGCACGAAACAGCCGAACGCATTGCCCACCAGAATCGCCAGCAACGCCTGCCATAACGACAGACCTTGCGAGAGCGCCAGCGCGCCCGTGACGACGACTACATAGTTCGTGTTTGCGCCGATCCACATCTTGAAGAGTTCGGCTGGCGTGCCATGCCGGTCTTTGCGGGGTATCGGATCGATTGCGTGCTGCTCGATGCTCCACGCCTTGTCGGCGTCCACTGTCTGTCGCGTGTGACTGCTCTCATGCGTGCTCATGGCTCTTCCCTCGGTTTCAGGCTCGCGATGCAAGCGATGCGTTGGCGCGGACTTGCCACGCCTCGCTCAGTGCCTGCGACATACCTTCAACGCAGACGTCGAATAGCAGCTTGCCTTTTTCAGCGGTGGCAGCTGCCGCAGACGAAAGACATCCCGATGCGGGCGTCCATTCAGGTATCGGCGGAAACACGTCGTAGGGCGGAAACGTCGCCGCCGCATGCGTGGGCACCTGCGACATGTCGACCAGATGCGGATGCAGGTGCAACATCAGCGACGTCTCCAGCACGCCCCCGTGCTCGACGGCCCAGCCCGGAAAACCTTCCGGGTAGATCCGCGCAATAGTCGCTTCCGAAACGAAGTCCCAGTACGACAGCAGCACGACCTGGACGTCGTGAATGCCCTCCCAGCCCAGCTCGCGCAACGCAAGATCGATACCTTCGACGGCGAACATCGAGTTCTCGAAGTGGCCGTTGATCAGGCACATTCTGCGCGCGCCGTGACGCGCGAATTCCTTGAGGATGTCCTTGATGGTCGATGACAACGTATGACCGTCGAGACTCGTCGTGCCGCAAAGATGATTGCCGCCGCCGCTCTTTTGTTGTGACTTGTAGCCGTAGGCGATGGCAGGCGCAACGAGTGCGTCGATGTTTTGCGCGACGGCAATGCCGATCGCCGTCGGCAACAGCACATCGGGGTTCATCGACATGTGCGGACCGTGCTGCTCCAGCGCGCCGAGGGGTATCAGCACGGGCCAGCCGTCGCCGATGCGGCGCGCGTAGTCCGGCGCCGCAAGCTCTCCTATAACCACGCTTTGCTTCATGTACGTCTCCTCGTTAGCAGGTTCTATTCATCGCTATATGTCGATGCGTCGGCGTCGCAGTCAAATCATCAACGGTCATACACCGGCAATCGCGCGCAAAGCTGCGCAACCTGCTCGCGTACGCGGGCTTCCGTCTGGGCGTCGCCCAGATGATCGAGCACATCGCATACGAGCGACGCCGTGAGCTTCGCATCGTTCTCATCGAAGCCACGCGTGGTTAGTGCAGGCGTTCCGATGCGGATGCCGCTCGTCACGAATGGCGATTGTGGATCGTTCGGCACCGCGTTCTTGTTCACCGTGATATGCGCGCGGCCGAGCGCGGCGTCCGCGTCCTTGCCCGTGATGCCTTTGTCGATCAGGTCCACCAGGAACAGGTGATCGTCGGTACCGCCCGATACGATCTTATAGCCACGTTCGATGAAAACGGCCACCATTGCACGCGCATTGGTCAATGTCTGCTTCTGATACGCAACGAACTCCGCGCCGAGTGCTTCCCTGAAGGCGACCGCTTTCGCCGCGATCACGTGCATCAGCGGGCCGCCTTGCGTGCCCGGAAAGACCATCGAGTTGAGCTTCTTTTCGATCGCTTCGTTTGCGCGCGCGAGAATCAGCCCACCGCGCGGACCGCGCAACGTCTTGTGCGTGGTCGTCGTCACGACATCCGCGAACGGAATGGGATTCGGATAAAGGCCGGCGGCAACGAGACCCGCAACATGCGCCATATCGACGAAAAGATATGCACCGACGTGATCGGCAATCTCACGAAAGCGTGCAAAGTCGAGCACACGCGAGTACGCAGAAAAACCCGCAACGATCATCTTCGGCCGATGTTCGAGCGCGAGACGTTCGACTTCGTCGTAATCGATCAAGCCGGTTGATGCATCGACGCCGTATTGCACCGCATTGAATACCTTGCCCGAAAACGACACCTTCGCACCGTGCGTCAGATGACCGCCATGCGCGAGGCTCATGCCGAGAATGGTGTCCCCCGGTGCGAGCAAGGCCAGATACACGGCTGCGTTGGCCTGCGAGCCGCTATGCGGCTGAACGTTCGCATACGCTGCACCGAAAAGTTGTCGGGCCCGTTCGATCGCGAGCGACTCGACCACGTCCACATGCTCGCATCCGCCGTAATAACGCTTGCCGGGATAGCCTTCCGCGTACTTGTTGGTCAGCACCGAACCTTGTGCTTCGAGCACGCGCGGGCTCGTGTAGTTTTCCGATGCGATCAGCTCGATATGATCTTCCTGCCGTTGACGCTCGAGCAGCATCGCATTCGACAGTTCGGGATCGAAGCCTGCGATCGTCTGTTCTTTTGAAAACATCGGTGAAGCCTCCTGCCATGATTGATCGCCTGCGGCGTATGCCGCAGGCCTTCGTGCTATCGGCCCTTAAGCCCCGATAGCCATGATTGATCGCCTGCGGCGTATGCCGCAGGCCTTCGTGCTATCGGCCCTTAAGCCCCGATGATGTTGTGGTCCGGCCCATACGGAAAACCGGTGATGTTGGTCGCGCCCTTCTCGCCGATCACGAGAATGTCGTGCTCACGGTAGCCGCCCGCGCCCGGCAGGCCTTCCGGCAGCATGATCATCGGCTCCATCGACACGACCATGTTCGGCTCCAGCACCGTATCGATGTCTTCGCGCAATTCGAGGCCGGCTTCGCGTCCGTAGTAGTGGGACAGCACGCCGAACGAATGGCCGTAGCCGAACGTGCGGTACTTGAGCAGCCCGTATTCGGCGTAGATCTTGTTCAGTTCATTCGCGATATCGCAGCAGCGTGCGCCCGGCTTGATGAGTTTGAGCCCGGCTTCATGCACCTCGACATTGACCTTCCAGAGCCGCAGATGCTCGTCCGGGCAATGATCGAAGAACATCGTGCGTTCGAGTGCCGTGTAGTAACCGGCGATCATCGAAAAGCAGTTCAGGCTCAGGATGTCGCCCTTCTGCACCTTGCGCGTCGTCACCGGGTTGTGTGCGCCATCGGTATTGATGCCGGACTGAAACCACGTCCACGTATCCATCAGTTCCGAATCGGGAAAGCGGCGCGCGATTTCGCGCACCATGGCCTGCGTCGACGCCAGCGCCACTTCGTGCTCGGGCACGCCTTCATGCACGGCTGCCGCGAGTGCCGCGCCACCTACGTCGCACACATTCGCGCCGTGCTTGATCACTTCGATTTCTTCCGCCG
>Ga0247692_1000219_pt1 | contig 13694 bp, 10 predicted proteins | sample CNK33_metaG_FD_183041 | JGI IMG/M metagenome (GOLD analysis project Ga0247692, IMG submission 183041) | Soil microbial communities from Purdue University Martell Research Forest, Indiana, United States - CNK33 | ecosystem: Environmental > Terrestrial > Soil > Temperate forest > Bulk soil...
TCAGCGCCGGCAACGCACCACGCAGGACAGGCCACACCGAAGCCGGGTAAGCAACGATGCACTGCTCGCATAAGTCAGGGCGATTCACACGCAGGTTAAAGGCGAATACGGCTGGCCCCGCATGTGGAAGGAGTTGCTCACCCAAGGGGTGCGCGTGGGCAAGGAACGGGTTCGCAAACTGATGGCGCAGCACGGCATTCGAGCCCGGCACAAGCGCAAGTACATCGCGACGACTAACTCTAACCACGATTTGCCGGTGGCGCCAAATCTGTTGGAGCGCAACTTTACCGCGACCGCTCCGAACCGGGTCTGGACGACCGACATCACGTACCTGGCGACAGCCGAAGGCTGGGTCTACCTCGCGGTCATCGTCGACCTGTTCAGCAGGCAGGTGGTGGGCTGGTCGATGCAGCCGCACATGAGGGCTGAACTGGTCACGGACGCATTGCGAATGGCGTGGTTCCGGCGTCGCCCTGATGCCGGTGTAATCGTGCATAGCGACCGGGGCAGCTAATATTGCAGCGGCCTGTTTCAGGACGCGTTGAAGGCCTACGGCATGCGTTCGTCGAGCACGGACGACACTTCGCCACCCGGCGAGCTGCAATGGATGAGGTGATTGACTGGCTGGGCTTTTACAACGCACGACGGTTACACTCAACGCTCGATTACGTCAGCCCTATGACATTCGAAAGGAACTGGTTCGCAGTCACCGAGGCGAAGCCGCATAATTCACCCAGCTATGGGATTCGTCAAACGAGGGCAAGGTCAGAGTGCCTTGATCACCGCCTCGCTATCCTTTCTGACGATCCTGACCAGCATCACGTAGCGTGTCTCGCGTTCGACGAGGGTCGCAATCTGGCTGCTTGCGCTGCCACATAGCAGATCCCCGGTCCTCAACGGTGGCCGGGCGCGCTGATCGACACCGTGTCGCGAATCCTGCCGTGATCGTCCGTTTTCGGCCGATGCGCAACACCCGTTTCGATAAGATCCGGCTCGCCAAGTAATTTTCCGCACAAAGGAGTGTTTTCAGTATTCAACCGCACTCGAGCGACATCTGCTGCGGGCCTCTCTCTCGCAAACAACTCGTAGCTCAGCTGCGTGGCGCGAATTCAGCGAGATTACCCAAAATCCGTCTACCGCTTTCTGAGTGCCCCGCCTCTTTGCCGCCGTCTCGTCTTGCCACTGGCAAGTTGACAGATCCCTTTCACTGCGCTCGCATCATCCTGGGTGGTATTGAGATCATGTACATGATCGCGAAAGGCCAGATGAAGTTACGATGCGGACATGCCCGACACTGTGGCCGCCCGACGATTGCCGGCCTTTGACGTTGACTCAGGCGCCGAAACAGCCGTTGACGCGGGGAAATACAGCGTAAAGGTAGTGACGCCGGCGCCGCTCACCACATCGACTCTGCCCAGATGTAACTCCATGATCGACTTGACTATCGCGAGCCCCAGACCCATGTTCTTCGCCGATCCGTGCCGGGAAGCATTGATCCGATAGAATCGGTCGAAGATCTTTCCGATGTGTTCAGGTGGAATGGTGCTGCCACTGTTCGTGACGGCAACGGCGACCCGGTCGCCGGTCCGGTATGCGCGCAATGCGACGTCTGACTCAGAAGCGGCATGATCAAGGGCATTGGAAACCAGATTGCCGACGGCACGCCGAAACATCGTCGGGTCGGCGCGAACCTGCACTGCACCGTCGATGAGCAAACGTATGCCCCTCTCCTCGGCGACACCCTCGAAATACGAGGAAAGCTTCGCAAACTCGCTCTGGCAATCGAGATCGCCGAGCTTCAAGGATTCCTGAGCATGGTCCACCCTCGCAAGGAAAAGCATCGTCTCAATCATCCGCTGCAGCCGCTCGCACTCCTCGATATTCGACTCGATCAATGCCGTGTACTCTTCATGGGATCGCTCCCTGGACAGCGTGACTTGCGATGCGCTGATCAGGTTGGCAAGCGGTGTACGCATGTCGTGCGCAACATCCGAAGAAAATTGCGATAGCCGGGAGAATGCGCGCTCCAGGCGGTCGAGCATGCGATTCACGGGCCCCGCGATTTCGTGAAGTTCGACAGGGACCGCGCCCACCTCGACTCGCTCGTCAAGATTATGCGATTCGATTCGGGAAATCTGCTGGCCAATCAGCCTGACCGGCGTTAGCCCACGCCGCGCGATCACATACCCGAGCACACCCATCAGCACCGAGCCGCCAAACAGCACGAGCAACACGTCGTCGCGATAGCGGCTCAGCACGGAGTAACGCACTGCGGCTATGTGCGCCAGTTCCACACGAACGGCTTCCCCGGAAGCGAGTCTCACGTCCGCATAGATGCAGCGCGACGCTCCGATCGATGGCGGGCTGCACGAATAGGGTTGCCCTTGCACGCTATTGACTGGTTCAGCAACGGTAAAGCGCTGTTGAGGCCTGGCTGACTGGGCCAATGCGCCACCGCGCTCATCGAAGATCCCGAATACAATCTCCGGATGCGAGAGCATCTCCTCGCGAAAGAGTCCCGCATTCCGCGCAATAGCCTGCGCATTCCCAAGGCCCCGCGCCTGGTCGAGAAAATCGTTCATCTTGACCGTGATCTCATCGTCGTCCCGCTGCCTCAACTGATGCCAAAGCGAGTGATAAAGCAATCCGCCCGCAAGCGAAAGTACCAGGATCGCAACGATCGTGAAAGCGATACTTAGCCGCACGAGCAGCGAATATCCGCCTTTCACCCGCGTTGCCGAAGTCATGACCGGTCCTCCATCACGTATCCCATGCCGCGGACGGTATGCAACAGTTTGTTCTCGAACGGGTTGTCAACCTTCGCCCGCAGGCGTTTCATGGCGACCTCGAGTACATTTGTGTCGCTATCGAAGTTCATGTCCCAGACCTGAGAGACAACGAATGTGCGGGTGAGCACCTCCCCTTGGCGCTCGGCAAAAAGCTTCAGAAGCGCAAACTCCTGCGCTGTCAGTTCAATTCGTTCGTTTCCCCTTCGCACGCGGCGCTTCATGAGATCAATTTCCATATCGCCAACGTAGAGCACCGGATCCGCCGGCTTCGCAGGCCTGCGCAGCAGCGCGCGAATCCGTGCAAGAAACTCGACATAAGCGAACGGCTTTGACAGGTAGTCGTCCGCGCCCGCCTCGAGGCCCGCAACCTTCTCCTCGACGGAATCGCGGGCCGTCAGCAACAACACGGGGGTTTGTTTTTGCGCGCGCAGACGCTTGAGCACTTCCACGCCATCGAGCGCTGGCAGCATAACGTCAAGAACGATCAGATCATAGTCCTCATGCATTGCAAGAAAGAGGCCCTCCCGGCCATCGATCGCTGTGTCAACGCTAAAACTTGCCTCCATCAACCCTTGGCGCAGGTAAGAGGCCATTTTCGGCTCGTCTTCGACAATCAAGATTCTCATGACAGAAATCATCCCGTTTCAGGGAATACTCGCAACGATGGTTGATGATACTCCGGCTCTGACCGCCGCGTATGAGGACTCCGTTCCAGATCAACGTGCAGCTTTCCGCCTTAGCCTGTGGCTTCGATTATGACGAACAGCGCTTGCATAAAGTCCGGGATGACAGGAATGTAATCTCACAATCAGATAGACGACAGGACCACTGACGATAATAGGTTGTGAATTCAACCACTGTCTCATTCTGATAGGAGAAACGCTATGAAGCCTTTAGCCACTTTTGCGATCACTGCTATTGCCCTGATTTCTGGCGTCAACGCGTACGCCCAAAGCACGTCCTCAAGTCTTACGCGTGCCGATGTATATGCTCAACTGGTACAAGCCCAGGCCGACGGAATCCTGCCCTATCACAGAACCGACTATCCGCCTTCCCCGGCAACCATCGCCCGCAACAAGGAGCTCTACGTACTGCGGCATAGACACGACCAAACGAATGCCACGGCATCGGCACAGTCGGACACATCCGGCTCCAGATTGGCGGCAAAGTGATTCATCATCCGAATCGCGATGTCCATGCGCGCGGGGTATCGTGCGTGGGGCAAAGTGCGCGCCGGCAAATGGCGCTTCAATTACCCGAAATCCAGTTTGGCGATGAATTGTCTGCGTGCGTGATCTCTGTGCCTTCTAATGGCGGAAGTGCACTCATATGGTTTCACGCGTGCGAAGAAAACGACGCGCGCAGCTTACATCTTCAAAAACGCCGTGACCGCCGCAGAATCGCGAAAGTCGTATAGGTGCATTGCATCTCCTGAGTTCCTGCCGACAGATGCGTCACGCGTAACATCCATCGCGAGGTCAGTCGCTTCGCCCATCTTCCCGATCTCAAAAGAATCGACGTGGACTCGTCCTTACGCATGACGCGACTATCGAGCGCTTGCATGATTTGGTCCCCATTGAACCTATCGGGCCGGGTTTGGCGCCGCGGTCGCAACAAGCGCATCGGAGCGATTCCACCAACCGCCGCCCGAGGCCTGGAACAACGCGACGGTGTCCCCCAGCCGGGATGCCCTGATCTGAATTGCGGCTATGCGTGCCGACTGGTACGTTTGTTCTGCCGCAAGCACAGACAGGTATGGAATTTCTCCGGCGCGCAGCCTCTGTCGAGCAACCCAGAGGCTGCTTGCCGCCACCTGCTCTGCCGCAACGGCCGCATCCAGAGCCTTGGCGTCCGCCTGCACGCTCTGCAGCGCGTCGGCGACGTTCTGGAAGGCGTTGATGACGGTCGAACGGTATTGCGCCGCCGCCTGATCGAATGCGGCTTCAGCCGCGCGCTGGCGATGCATCAGCGTGCCGCCTTGAAAAACCGGCTGGGCAATCTTGCCCACCATCGAAAAGAACTGGTTGTACGCCGTGAACGCGCTGGCGACCGCATTGGGAGAGGTGCCCAACGCCGCCGTCAACGAAATCTGCGGCAGCCGATTCGCGATTGCCACTCCGACCTGTGCACTCGCTGCGTGCAATGCCGCAGCGGATGCGAGAATGTCGGGCCGCTCTTCGACAAGCCGGGATGGCACGCTGACGGGCAGGTTTTCCGGCAGGCGGAGGAGGGAAAGATCGAAATCGTCAGCCAACTTTTCACTAGGGAATCCGCCCACCAGTGCGTTTAACGCATTCCGCTGCAACGCCAATTGCTTTTCCAGTGATGGCAAGACCGCCTTGGCCTGAGCAAGCATCGCCTTTTGCTGCAACACGTCCGCATCCGCCACCTCCCCTAGCACAGCTTCGCGCGTCATGACGTTCAAGAGCGCGGTCTGTGCCTCGATGGTCTTTTGCTGCGCGTCGATCTGCCCGCGCAGTGAAGCGACGTTGATGGCGGCAAGCACGACGTTGCTGCTCAGTGTCAGGTAAGCAGCTTCGAGCTCAAAACGCTGATTCTCGGCTTGCGCAGCCGCCGACTCAATCATGCGGCGATTCAGGCCGAACGCATCGAGGGAATATGACACGGTGAGCTCACCCGTATACAAAGAATAGACGCGCTGATTGTTCGCGGCGACGGGTGCGAGGCTCGCGGTCGGTGTTGCATTGCGGCTGCCCGACATATCGACGCCGACACTCGGAAAAAGCGTACCCTGCTGCGCGAGCATGTTCTCACGGGCTGTAGCAAGTGCGGCCTGCGCCGCTGCGATCGTAGGGCTGGCTCTGAACGCCCGGTCGATCAGGTCGTTCAGTTCCGCAGACTGAAAAAGCGTCCACCACTGGCCGGGTATGTCGCTGCCCACGGCAAAATGTTGGGCGCTACCGACATCGCCCGGTGCCCCGGCGGTATCCGGAGAAAGCGGCGCTCGCGTGTAACCCGCGGCGACGGGAGGCACTGGCTGTTTGAAGTCGGGACCCACAGCACAGGCCGCGAGCCATAGCGGCATCAAGACAACGAACGGGAGCTTGGATGCGGACACAATATCACCACACTTCATAATTCAACGGACTCGGTTTCGATCTGGCAGTGCTCGAGGGGTACTACGCGCTTGCGACGATCGAACCACGGATAAACGGAGGGCAGCACGAGCAGCGTCAATACTGTTGCCGACATGAGGCCGCCGATAACGACAGTGGCGAGGGGACGCTGCACCTCTGCGCCCGAACTGGCCGAGAAAGCCATCGGCAAAAAGCCGAGGCTTGCCACTGTTGCCGTCATGAGCACGGGTCGCAGCCGCTCAGACGCCGCCTGCTTCGCGGCTTGCACGGCGTCGAGGCCACACGCCCGCTTCTCGACTATGTAGCTGACGAGCACGACACCGTTGAGCACCGCGATACCGAACAGTGCGATGAAACCGACTGCAGCCGAGATACTGAAAGGCAGCCCACGCAACCAGAGCGCCAGGACGCCACCGATGGCCGCGAACGGCACGTTGCAGAAAATGAGCGCCGCAAGATTCGCGTTGCCAAACATCAGATAGAGCAACATGAAGATCACGGCCAGCGATATAGGCACGACAACGTATAGGCGCGACATCGCTTCCTGCAGATTCTTGAAGCTTCCACCCCACGACACCGTATAGCCGGGCGGGAGCTTGACCTGCGTCTCGACTGCGTGCTGTGCGGCGCGCACGAAGCCAGCGAGGTCCCGACCCCGGACGTTGGCCTGGACGAGGATGACACGTCGCCCCTCCTCGCGTTCGATCATCGAAGGGCCTGGTTCCATCCGAATGTCCGCCACTTCGGACAGCGGCACCGCGCGCCCCGCACCGTCGCTCACGCGCAGGGCCCCGATGCGCGCGACGTCGTCGCGATACTGCGTCTCCATACGCACGCGAATATCGAACCGGCCGTCTGCGTCCACGACTGTACCGACAGTGCGGCCCCCGAGCGACTGCACCAGATCGAGTACCTGGCTCGCGTTGAGCCCGAATCGGGCCACCGCGTCACGATCGACGACGACCCTCAGGTAGGGCTGTCCGATCGTCTGTTGCGCCGCGACGTCGGCCGCGCCCGGCACGCCGGCAACGACGGTCGCAATGCGTCCGGCGGTATCGTGCAGCGTTTGAAGATCATTGCCATGAATCATGATAGCGACGTCGGCCTGCACGCCAGCGAGCATGTCGTCCATCCGCATCTGGATCGGCTGCGCCCAGTCGAGTGTCAGTCCGGGCACAGCGCGTTCGAGCGCGGCCGAGTACTGCTCGACGAGGCCATCCTGGGTCTTCGCCGTCTTCCACTCGGATTTCGGCTTGAGCATGATGAACGTGTCGCTCTGTTCGACGCCCATCGGGTCGGTTGGGATTTCCGAGCTGCCGCCGAGCGTGATCGCCGATTTCACTTCCGGAAAGCGCATCAGCGTGCGTTCCACCATCGTCTGCGCCTGGACGGCCGATTGCACCGATATGCCAGGCAGTTTGGTTGTGGTGACAGTCAGCGAGCCCTCTTCCAGGCGCGGCAGAAATTCGGCTCCGAGCCGGGTGGCAATGACGACGGCTGCGACGAGCAACACAATCGCGAGTCCGATCGTCACCGCCGGGCGCCGCGCCGCGCGCGCAAGAACAGGCTCGTAGCCGCGCCTGACCCATTGCACGATCCGGCTTTCGTGCTCGGCGACCCTGCTCCGCAACAGAAGACTCGCGAGGACGGGCATCAAGGTGAGCGTAATTAGCAAGGAAGCGACGAGCGCGAAGATCACCGTCATTGCCATCGGCCGGAACATCTTCCCTTCGACACCTTGCAGGCTCAGGACCGGCAGATAGACCGCGGTGATGATAAGCACCGCGAATGTGACGGGCCGGGCGACCTCTTTGGCGGCATCGGCCACAAGCGGCAGGACCGGGTGCGCCGGCGCTTCCGAGCGTCGACGCACCACGTTTTCGATCATGACGACGGCACCGTCGACTAGCAGACCGAAGTCGATCGCACCGAGGCTCATCAGGTTGCCCGACATACCGGTGGCGTACATGGCCATGACGGCTACGACCATCGACAGCGGAATCGCGAGTGCGACGATCAGCCCCGCACGCACGTTGCCGAGGAGCAGAAGCAGGACGGCAATGACGAGCACTGCCCCCTCCACCATGTTGTGCGCGACGGTGTCGAGAACACGATTCATCAGGTCGGCGCGATTATAATAGGGCGCAATCTCGACGCCCGGCGGGAGTGTCTTGTTAATGTTATTGATGGCGTCCTGGACACGCTGAGCGACGACACGCGTATTTTGTCCCAGGCCCATCAGCACCACACCGACCACCACTTCGCCCTTGCCATCCCGGGTCACGGCGCCCAGGCGCGGCATCGGCGCTTCAGCGACATGCGCGACGTCGCGAACGAAGAGGGGCGCGCCACCCTGCGCGGTTCGCAACACGATGTTGCCGATATCTGTCGTATTGCGGAGCAGCCCCTCGCCGCGTATGACCGATTCTCCGCCGTTGTGCTCGATTGTCGCGCCACCCGTTGCGCCATTGTTCATCTGCACGGCGTTAAAGATGTCGCTGATCGAAAGGCCATAACGTGTAAGCGCATTGTCGTCGACTTGCACTTCGTACGTCTTGAGCAGTCCGCCATTCACATTGACGTCCACCACACCCTCCACCTGGCGCAGCGCCGGTGCAATCTGCCAATCGAGCAGCGTACGCAAGGCCATTGGGGACTGTCCTTGGCCGCGTACCTGAAACTGATAGATCTCGCTCAAACCGTCCGACAGCGGGCCCATTTGGGGCGCGCTCGTACCCGGCGGAAGCTGCACGGACTGCAGGCGCTCCGAAACGAGAGCGCGATTGACATAGACGTTAGTCCCGTCGGCAAAGCGTACGTAGACAACGGAAAGTCCATAACGCGAGATAGACCGCAGGCTCTGCATGCCGGGTAGTCCTTGCAGTGCGAGTTCGAGGGGTGAGGTAATCGAGCGCTCGACGTCGACGGGGGCGAGGCCGGGTGCGCGTGCCGTCACGAGCACCTGGACGGGCGAAATGTCAGGTTCCGCATCGAACGGCAGACGCTGCATGCAGAAAAGGCCGGCGACGATGATGGCGACGGCCACGATCAGTACGATAGCGCGATTGCGCAGTGCTGCCTCGACAAGTCTTGTGATCATGATGCGCGCTCGCTTCGTTATTCGGTCGGAATGGAGTTCTTCAGGAGCGCTGCCTTGAGCCAGTAACTGCCCTGCGCGACAACCGCCGTGCCGGCAGGCAAACCCGCCACGATCTGGGTCATACCATCCTCCGCAAAGCCGGTATCGACACGCCTCCATGCAAATTGGCCTTTGCCCGATGGAACGAATACGGCCGTTTGCCCATTCAGGTCCTGCAGGGCCGCATCGGGCACGAGTACCGTGTCGCGCCCGAGCGGCAACTGGATACTGACGGACGCGAACATGTTCGCGCGCAGCGCACCATCGGTATTCGGCAGTTCGCAGCGAACAGCAATCGTGCCCGTATTGACATCGGCCTGAGACGCCACATCGATGACATGTCCCATGAACTGCCGGTCGGGATACGCGTCGACGCGCAGCGTGACGGCCATGCCCGGCCGCACCGCCGAGGCGTCGCGTTCGGATACGTTGGCTTGCACCCACACCGTCGAAAGGTCGGCGAGCGTCATGATCGGAGATGAGGTGTCGACGATGTCGCCCGCTGCTGCGCCGACACTACTTATAACGCCATCTATGGGCGCGACGAGTGCGCCGATCGAATCACGCGGTGTAGATCTGGCGAGCGGAACAGCTTTGCCGTCATGGCCGCCCACGGCGTCGATGGGCATCAGGCGCTGTTGCATGCCTCGCCACTTTTGCAGGTCCGCTTGCCGCGATTTCAGCGCGGCCACCGCATTTGCCACCGCTGCGCGGCGTCGTTCGAGCTCGCTTTGGGCGATCCCGCCCGCGGCAACCAGCTCAGTGCCTCGCGCAAGCGCCGCGTTGGCCGCATCGAGCGCCGCTTTCGCGTCCGCAACAGCAGCGGATGCGTTCGCAGTCTGGCTACGCACGTCGCTCAAGTCGAACTCGTCGAGAACAGCCAGCCGTTGTCCGGCGTGGACATGGTCTCCTGCTGCAACGTCGATTGCAACGATGCGCCCCCTGGACGGCGAGCTCAGCTGCGCAAGCCGCCTCGCGTTGAAGTTCACGATGCCGGTCGCCTCGATCGGGCGAACGCCCGGCCTGAGTTCGGCCTTGGCAAAATGCAACCCGACGTTTTCGAGCGCTGCGGGTGAAAGGTCGACGGTGCCGGGCAATGAGGCCCGCTCGGCGACTGCCGCGACTGCCGTGCCAGCATCCGCGGTCGCTTTGGGAATGCGCGCTTGGGGGGCCAACAATGCGCCGCAGGCCACGAGAATGCCGACTCCACCAACCGAAAGCAGAAGCCTCTTGCGATGATCCATGTTCATGTGGAGCTCTTGCAGACAGAATGAATGTCAATGGTTTTCGAAGCATGTCGACAACACATTCCTCGATCCGATAAGAGCATTTTGATGAACGGTGGCTGTTCCCAGGCTGTCGACGAAATGTCATTTTTGACAGCCTGATCTTGCGCGGACGGACGCCCGGGTATCCGCAGTTTGCACTCAGGATCGAACCCTCACGAAATGACAAGATCGTCATCACGTGATCAGGCTGACAAAAGATAAGCAGGCAAAGAATAGGCGATGGACAGACCCAACCGATGAATCACTGCCGCTGAGCGAAATGCACTATCCAATAGCCAAGGTGGAAATGCTTACCGCGGGTCCGTCATTTCACTCAATTGGAGCCCAAATGATGATGTCTGGATTATCTACACTGAATCGACTGATTGCGATTTCAACAGTGCTTGCGACAATGGTAGGGTGCACGACCTTGACTTCGGGACGAATGACGTACGCGAGCACTCGCAACGAAACGCCGCGTCTTTCCCACGAATATCCCTGTCAAACGTTTCATGTAAAAACACTTAACTGTCCATCGATGTAAGAGCGACAGTGGGCGTGCGGCAATTGTGGGGCGAGTGGGACCCGTGGATATCATCAGCAGTCACACGTCGACCGCGACGCCTCAAAGCCGTACTAATACGTGGCGCGAACGATTGTGGCAACGCCATCAGCATTGCTCGCCAAAGCATGTGTGATGGTCAATGCCCTCGACTGCAAACCGTTTCGCGACCTGTGGCGGCATTGACAGCCGTTTCTGCCGGCGATCCGAACAACGCGCCCGTCATCACGCGAGCGCACGAAGCACGCAATTCGTGTCGCGTGCCGACTTTACCTGCGCGATGCGGTTTGCCTGTTGTATGCGCTATGAACGAGATTGCAACTGCATCATGTCGGATGAATGCTTTCAGCCCCTCGCCTGTGCTGGCCTTGCTTTCACCCGTGCCGGCGGCAACCGCATCAATGAGTTCCTGTCTGTTCATGTACGCGTTCCCCTGATCAAAATGTCCGCGCATCGCGGGACTGGACACTCACCCTATCGCAGCTGTACCGCATCCGGCAACCCGCGAGCGCCAGAAAAGCATCGCCGTGCAGGCAGAACCCAAGGTCATCGCGGAGATGAATACAATCGCACCAATGCTTGGGCTCGTTGCGCGCACGAAGAACGCCGCGAGCGCGTTCCGCTCGACGAGCGCAAACCGGACGCCGCTCGAATTAACGAGCGAAGTACGCCTTCACAGCCGACAGAAACGTATCAACGTCCGCGCGCGATACGTCCATATGCGTCACAAAACGTGACGCATACAGCATCTGGGTGAGAATGCCCCGCCCACGCAACCACACCTCGAGCGGTGCACAATGTTCCTGCGGAAACTGCGCGAACACCATATTTGTCGCCTGCGATTGCACTTTCACCAGGTCAATCTGCGCAAGACCGTCGGCAAGCTGCGCGGCGTTGGCGTGATCGTCCGCGAGCCGCTCGACGTTGTGATCCAGCGCGTACAGACATGCCGCCGCCAGCACGCCCGACTGTCGCATGCCGCCGCCCAGCACTTTGCGCCAGCGATGCGCCGTGTCGATCAGTGCCTTACTGCCAATCAACACTGAGCCCACCGGCGCACCGAGTCCTTTCGAGAAGCAGATCGACACCGAATCGAAGGGAGCGCACAGCGCCGCAAGCGATTGCCCTGAGGCCACCGCGGCGTTGAACAAGCGTGCCCCGTCAAGGTGCGTCAAAAGCCCACGCTGGCGGACGAACTCAACCGCCTCCACTACATAGTCCGCGGGCAGCACTTTGCCGCCAATCGTGTTCTCAAGCGCAAACAGACGCGTGCGCGCGAAGTGATCGTCGACCGGCTTGATTGCCGCGGCGACCTTGTCGAGCGGCAATGTGCCGTCAGCGGCATTTTCCAGCGGCTGCGGCTGGACACTGCCGAGCACGGCGGCGCCTCCGCCTTCATATTTATAGGTGTGCGCCAGCTGGCCGACGATGTATTCATCGCCGCGCGCGCAATGCGACATCAAGGCTGCGAGATTGCATTGCGTTCCCGTCGGAAAGAAAAGGCCGGCTTCCTTGCCGGCCCGTTCGGCGACGGCTGCCTGCAGACGCAGCACCGACGGATCGTCGCCCCAGACATCGTCGCCCACTTCGGCCGTTGTCATCGCGGCGAGCATCGCCTTGCCCGGACGGGTCACGGTATCGCTACGCAGATCGATCATATGCTTTTCCTCAGTTGTGCGGTTCGTCACGCCGACTGACACGGACGACGCGGATGGAATTAAAAGTTGTGCAACGCAGCGACGTGCTCATGAACAGCTACCCTTAAATGGAATCACCGGGTTGCGCAGTATCGCAGCGTACTCCGGTGTCCTCTCCGAATTTTGCTCATGATGTCCGTGACGGACGCCGACAATTCTACGACTGCGGAAATTACTGAGCCCGCAGCATTGATCTGGCTGGGGCCTTCCTTAACGCGAGCGTCGTTCGCCACGATTAGTTGCATGATCTCCTTTGCCGCTTCGGCACTACGTTGCGCGAGCGCACTGACCTTCACCAGCCACCACTGCGAAACCACTTCCCTGGCTACCCGCACGCGCCGCCTCGACAGCCGCATTCAGCGAAAGGATGTTGGTCTGGAACGCAAGCTCGTCGATGACCGATATGATCTCGGCGATGCGCGCCGCCGATACGCTTATCCCACCCATGGTCTCAACAACTCGACCGACGGCGATGCCGTCTTCGCCAGCTGTTGCTGATGCGCGTCTCGGAATCGCATCCGCATGTTCCGCATTCCCAGCGCTCGCGGCGACACTCGCATCGAACTCCTTGAGCCCTCCCGTGGCCTGCCGAAGCGCACTGACCAGGAGCCCAGTGCGCGCGCCAAGATCGGCATTGCAAGCGGCAATCGCGTGACTCATGTTGGCGACTTCGTCGGCCGCATTGGGTACCTGACCAACAATATCCGCGAGCGCATCCCTCATCCGCTCAACAGTTGCCATTACACTATGTGTGTCACCAGCGCGCAGTTTCGCCCGCTGTGAAAGATCGTCGCGCCGGATCGCATCAGCGAACTCGATCAGTTCGCGCGGGTCGCGCCGAGCGACAAAAGACCCGCCGCAATGTGCAATGAACAAACCCGACGCTGTGTCATGCTCGGACGGCGGCATTGGCTTCCACATAGAGGGCATAGAGTGACTGGCCGGCCGCCATAAACAGGCGGTTCTGTGCAGCGCCGCCAAAGCACAGGTTCGCGCAGCGTTCGGGCAGCGCGATGCGGCCGATCGCCACACCGTCTGGCTCGAAAACCATGACTCCGTTCAACTTGGGGCCCGTACCCCACCCAGCCCACACGTTGCCGTCAGCGTCGCAGCGGAGACCATCCGACGCTGACGGCAACGT
>Ga0247692_1000220_pt1 | contig 13676 bp, 7 predicted proteins | sample CNK33_metaG_FD_183041 | JGI IMG/M metagenome (GOLD analysis project Ga0247692, IMG submission 183041) | Soil microbial communities from Purdue University Martell Research Forest, Indiana, United States - CNK33 | ecosystem: Environmental > Terrestrial > Soil > Temperate forest > Bulk soil | place...
CCAGTCGAGCGCGGAGTCGCCGCCGCCCGCCACGATCACTTTCTTGCCGGCGAAGTCGTCGAGTTTGGGGACGCTGTAGTGAATGTGACGACCTTCGAGCGGCACGGCCTCTTCGAGCAGCAAACGCTGAGGGACAAACGACCCGTTGCCGCCCGCGATCAGGATGGCCGCTGCTTCGAATGTCAGTCCTTTATCGGTTCGGGCGATCCAGTGTCCGTTGTCGAGCCGCTCGACCGTTTCGACACGATGGCCGAGATGCAGCGGCGGAGCGAAGGGCCGGCATTGCTCGACGAGCCGGTCGACCAGTTCGCGCGCGGTGCATACGGGCACTGCCGGGATGTCGTAGATCGGCTTGTCCGGATACAGCTCGATGCATTGCCCGCCCACACGCTCGATGTTGTCGACGATCTGGCTCGTCAGGCCGATCACGCCTGCCTCGAACGCGGCGAACAGTCCCACGGGTCCCGCGCCGATGATCAGCACGTCGGTGCTGAGGGGTGAAGCGGGCGGCGTCTCTGCCGGAGTGGTCATGGGTGGTCCTCGCGGGTCGATGAGTGTCGCGTGTGCCGATGCACGATCTCACGATACAGACGCGGGCATGCGTCGGCAACGAAGGCACCATGACGGGCAGGGGTAAGCCGCGTGTGTCCGACGTGACGCCGGATGCGTGCTTTTTCGAATGACGGGAAGAATTGCCGCTTCATCCGAAATCTGACTAAAGGGACGTGGCACTAATAAGTCGAGTGAAAGAAATAAAGGGGAATTAACAAGGAATTTATTCTTTTTCGGCTGCGTATTGATTTTTCGCGCATTCGTATTGTAATCGGCGAATTAACGCTCGCAGCAACGCAATTCGGTAAAAACGGCATAACCTGCGGAAGGGTAAATCTTTTCCCGTCACTTCCCGATATCGAAATAAACCTGTTATTTCGCCAATAACCTGCGCCGACAAGCCTTTGTTGCCGACAACCATTCAATAGCTGCGCGACGCCGGAATAAGGGCGGGAATATTTACCACTGTCCGATAGTGCTCAGCATCAATTGATAAGGATCGCGAATCGAAGGCGAAAGGCTCAGCACCTTTTGCCAACCCGCTCGCCGCCACTCCCTATCGAAGTGTTTTCTTCGGGCGCGGCCCGGCAGTGGATTGAATGGTCATGGTTAAACGTCGTCAATTTCTTGGTTTGGTGACCGCTGTCAGCGGAAGCTATGTGCTGACCGCCTGTGGCGGAGGTGGTGGCGGTGCGGGCGGCGAGCAGGGCAACGCATCCAGTGCCGGCGCAACGACCAGCAGCGCGACATCCGGCTCGACCACGACAACAGCCGTGAACGGCGCGACGTCAGCGACATCGAATGGCGCGACATCGGGTTCGTCGAACCAGACGCAGACGGATACGGGCTCATCGAACAGCGGCGCGCTAGCCTCGGCGAACGGCACGGCCATTCCGCCCGCCGCTTCCATTACCGACAATCAGGCCGCACTCTGGACACTCGTCAATGGCTCAGTTTATCGCAACGGCGTGATGGCGGGCAATACCTATAACGTCACGCTGCTGCTGTGGTACGGCAACGGCGTGTACCACCAGGGCACGGGCGGACAGTTCTATGGATGGAACGGCACGACCTGGCTCGCTTGCAACGATCCGCGCCTGGGCGGCACGTCTGCCGATGGCACGACCATCCCGCAGGCGTCATACATCATCGACAAGGTCGGCGCCTTGTGGACGGTTTCCAGCGGCAGGGTCCTGCGCAACAACGCTTACGTCGGTCTGACCTCCAACGTATCGCTGCTGCTGTGGTACGGCGGGAAGGTATGGTACCGGTCGACGGGCGGGCAGTTCTATGTGTGCACCGACCTCGATCAATGGCTGCCGTGCAGCGATCCACGTATCGTTGTCGCCGCGCCGCGCGGCTCCTTCCACGGCATCAACGGCCATTACGACTATCGCTACACGGCTGCACAGGTCGTGCAGATCATGATGAACATGGGCTGCTCGACGTATCGCGTCGGGTGTACGGATGATCCCGTGCAACTCACCGCCGTCACCAGGCTCGCGCAGGCGTTTCAGGCAGCGGGACTGACGCTGTTCGTACTGGTCAATATCGGCGTGCGAGATCTGAACGGCGTGCTGTTTGCTAGCGAAACCGTTGCCTACAACCGCGGGCGCTCATGTGGCGCGACGGTCGCGGCGGCGCTCGCGCCATACGGTGTCGTGATGTACGAGTGCGGAAACGAACTGACACGCGACAACGCAATCATTCTCGACTCGACCAACGCCGGCACCAAGGCGGCCGATTTCAGCAACGCGAACTGGCCCATCATGCGTGGCGCGATGCGCGGGATGATCGACGGCGTGAAGTCGGCCCAGCCGGCTGCGAAATGCGGGATCAACTTCTGTGTGGCCGATATCGGCGCCGCCGACGCGTTGTGGGACGGCAAGCAACCCGACGGCACGAGCGGCTATCCCACCGTGCGATGGGACATGACGACATGGCACAACTACGAGGTGTACGGCGACATCTTTGACATCGGCACTGACGGCGCAGGTCCCGGGTTCGATCTGCCGACCTACTGTAACGCGCGCTATGGCGTGCCGTTTCTGCTCACCGAGTGGAACACCGGGCCGGAGAAGAGCCAGGCGTATCGCGCGAATTACATCAGCTCGCGGTACGCAAGCTACTATCAGGCGAGAAAAACGAAGAACATTCAGTCCGCAATGTACTACGTGCTCGATAGCGGTGATGCCACATATGGCGTGATGATAGACGGCGTCACGCTGAATCTTCCCTACAACGCGTTTGTGAGCTTTGTCGCGAGCCATCCGGACAATTGAGAAAGAGTTGCGGGCAAATGCAATGCTCTCTCATCCAATGAAAAACTTGCCGATTTAACAAATTCCGTTCCGCGAATTTGCACGCTCTACAAGACAAATTTTCAAAACGCTGTTCACGTCATTTTCAAAAACCCCGATTCCATGCCATTTATCCGAGTGGCATGGATGCTGCTATTTCAATGCGTCATGCATCGATGCCCGTTGCGAAGGGTTGTCATAGCAACGCCCAACCGATGGATCGACGACGACACGCCGCACTACAACTATTAGCCGGGAGGCGACGATGTTCGACGCAGCGTTCCTGCGCAATGACCTCGCACCAACCTTCAGACAGATGAATTCTTCCGCGTCGGGCTGTGCCCGCGTGGGCATCGGGGTCTTGCCCTGCGCGCTCGTGTACGTGGAGACTGACAGCACAGGAAGCCCGAATTGCAAAAGCGCTGATCCGTTCTGCTACGTCGATCAGGCCATCACGCTCAACCGCAGCATGAAAGCAGTCGGCTTGCCGGGATTGACCGTGGCGACGAACGTTGCTGACGACGTTACGCGCTACCTCGAGAAGGTCGACGCCGATGCACGTCCCTATGTGTTGCAACTGGCTCCGTCGAAATTGACGCTTGCAAGGAATACCCGCTTCTATGGCGCGCATTTCAAGCTCGACATGATGGAGCAGTTGGGTGCGATGCTGCACGAAGGCGAACTGCTGATGGTGCTCGACACCGACATGCTCGCGCTTCGAACGGTGAATGAGGAACTGCTGCAGCGCTGTCAGACGACAGGCGTCGGCGCATTTGACATTTCCGACCAGGAGTTCTCGGCATATGGCGACGGTCGTGTCATCGACGATCTTGAAACGGTGGCGGGCGGGCGCCTTCAAAATCCGCGATGGTTCGGCGGTGAGGTACTGCTCGCTTCCGCTGGATTCGTCAAGGAACTGGTGCCGTGCGCGCACGCATGCTTCGAACGCTACCGGCGCGTCATCAACGAGTTGAATCACAACGGGGACGAGGCATTCATTTCCGCCGCGCTCAATCTGCTGTCCGACGCCGGCCATCAGATCATCGATCTCGGCGCGAATCGCGTGGTCGGACGTCACTGGTCGGGCAACACGCACCGTGACCTTCGCTGGTTCAAAGGATGTTCGTTGTTGCATCTGCCCGGATGCAAGCGATTACTGGAACGTCAGGCGCGTCGTCCCGTCTTCAGCGCGGCCCATGTGTGGCGGAGTCTGGTTGTGAGGCACGAACTCAATCGACCGGTGTGGCCGCTCAGGCGCTGGGTGCGCTCGCGGGTGCGGCCTCCGTTCGGGCACAGGTAGCAAGCAGTCACGCGTCGATTTTCCATTCGCATTCAAGCGAACGCCTTAACGATCGTCTTAGAAGTCATTGCATGCGCAGGCATGCCAATCACAAAGCACGCGGGAGCGACCATGTTTGTCGGGAACAACTTGCAATGGATACCACACCAGCAGATCAGCGCAGCTTCAGCCACACAACGTATCGCTTTTGTACTCACTGAATCGTGCGACCTGCTCGGGATAGGCGCTATCGCCGAGGCGCTTGAATGCGCGTGCTCGCTGGCAACGGGCGAGTCTTCGAGAAAGTACGAGATGCGATTTCTGTCCGAAGGCGGCGGACATGTCAAATGCGATCGATCGCTGTTCGTTTCGACAGACGAATTGCCGAAGACGGGCGACGAACGATTTGCACATGTGTTCGTCGCCGGTGGCACGCTCTCGAGAGCGGCCTGCGACACGCCCTTACTGAGCGGTTGGCTGCAACGGATGAGGGCCAATGGTGCGCGCGTCAAACTCTTCACGGCGGGCTTCGAAGCATCAAATGGGAGCCACGACAAAGGCACGGTCAGCGGATACGAACGGGCGCGCCGCCGAAGGGCGCAACTGGGCAGTGCTGTCAAAGCCGCATTCGAAGTGATCCGCGCGGATTTCGGTGAATCGATCGCGCACGAAGCGCTACGCCGCACATCGTTCGTCGATTCAAGCGAATGGCTCTCGCCGTCCGTGGACGCAGCCAATACTGCGGGAGATCGAATCCGCGCAGCGGCACGATGGCTGCAGGACAACTGTCATCGCGCCGTCAGCGTGAACGATGCTGCCGAAGCCTGCGCGATGAGCCAGCGGACACTGCTGCGCAACTTTCAGACATACATTGGCGCATCACCATCCGAGTATTTGCAGCGAGTCAGGCTCGAGCGTGCGTGCCAGTTGCTCGCGGAGACGTCGTTGCCCGCGGACAAAGTAGCACGACGCGTTGGGCTGACCAACGGCGACAGACTTGGCAAGCTGTTTCGCCGGTGTGTGGGCAAGTCTCCAATCGAGTACCGTGCATGGACACGTGGCAATGCAGATGCGAATGGATCGAATGGCGTGGCGACTTGCAGTGCCCATGAACAGTTGGCGCTCGCGACGTGTGACGAATGACGCGCGGCGTGTGCCGATAGCGCTAGTTGATTCAAATGGCGGCGCGTGACTTTGGGTTTCGCGCTGCCGCATTTTCTCCGCGTTTATTGGACGGCTAACCGGGGCGTCATTTCAAGCGGAACCGCATTTCGTCGAATGCATCTAGGGTCGATACAGAAAAAAAATTCTCAGCGTGACGGAAATTGCGCCATTTGCGACGCATTTTCCTTTCGGTAATTATGACTCTTCGGTAAAAGCGACATCACCGCCCGTCCGTCTGTCGATTTCCAATGCGGCAATACCCGTAATGCGCAAAACAATAAGGATCACAAAAGTACTTCATAGGGTCATATTGTCCGAAGTCCCGGCGCGAAATTCACTCACAGAAAATCCAAAGGGCGAATTTCCTTTCCAGAAAGTTATAGTCGGAAGAATTCTGCTAATTGTCCGATGAAGTTATTTTTGGGTGTAATTTGCCGCATGTCTTGGGTATTATTTACGCCGATCGAAAGGATATGTGCGAACAAATTGCCGGACGTCATTCAGCCTGAAAGGTGAGACGTTTGCGCAGTGCACAAGGACGGTTGGCAGTAGTGGCAACACGTTAGGGGAATCGTCGGAACCTGCTGGCACGCAGCGGCAGGCGGTTCATTCATCTTCTCCCTGTCTAAAAATCGGGTGACAAAGCGTCATTGCCAGTCAGTATTACTGAGCAATGTGGAGTCGCTCGCGCCGCCATCCTGGTCTGGAATCCAGTAGTCAACACTTTGGACTTTTTTCGAGAACTTTCTCGACAGGGATGCGCTTGCCATGAATAAACGACGTCAATTTCTGGGCCGCCTGACGGCTCTCGGTGGCAGTTATGTCCTCACTGCGTGCGGCGGAGGCGCCGGCAGTATCAGCGATGCTTCCGGTGATGCGGTGGCGAAAGCCACGGCCCGCGCAGCGGCATCGGCGAGTGGCACGACCATTCCGTCGGCGACATCGATCGTCGACAACTCCGGTGCCACATGGACCTTGTCGGGCGGCTCCGTCTACCGGAACGGTGTGAAAGCGGGCAACAACTATAACGTCGCGCTCGTGCTGTTTTATGGTGGCGTGATCTATCACCAGGGGACAGGCGGCCAGTTCTATTCGTGGAATGGATCGACATGGATTGCCTGTAACGACCCGCGTCTCGGCGGCACGTCGTCCGATGGCACGGCGATTCCCCCCGCTTCGTACATCATCGACAAGACAGGCGCGATGTGGACCGTCGTGAACGGTGTCATCTACAAGAATGGCAAGACGGTTGGCAACACGTACAACGTGTCGCTGCTGCTGTGGTACGGCGGAAAGATCTGGCACAAGGGAACTGGCGGGCAGTTCTATGTCTGCACGGATGTTGGCGGCTGGCTGCCTTGCAATGATCCGCGCATCGCTACGGCGGCCACGGCAGGGATGTTCTACGGCGTCAACGGCCACTACGACTATGGCTACACGCCGGCGCAACTCGTATCGATCCTGAAAGGCATGGGCTGCACGAGTTACCGTGTGGGTTGCACCGACGACCCGAATCAGTTGAATGCAGTCGCCAAGCTCGCGCAAGCTTTCCAGTCGGCGGGGATCTCGCTGCTCGTGCTGATCAACCAGGGTGTGTACGACGCGAACGGCAACGTGTTCACCAGCGAGTCAGCCGCATACAATCGCGGGTTGCAGGCTGCCATGGCCGTCGCGAATGCACTCAAGGCATACGGCGTGACCCTCTACGAGTGCGGAAACGAGTTGACGCGGCAGAACGCCACGATCCTGGACTTTACCAACGCAGGCACCAAAGCTGTCGACTTCAACAACACGAACTGGCCCGCCATGCGCGGCGCGATGCGCGGCATGATCGACGGCGTGAAGTCGGTCCAACCGTCGGCAAAGTGCGGCATCAACTTCTGTGTCGCGGACATTGGCGCAGCGGACGCCCTGTGGGACGGCATGCAGCCAGACGGCTCGGGCGGTCATCCGAAAGTGCGCTGGGACATCACGACGTGGCACAACTACGAAGTGTACGGCGACATCTTCAACATCGGTATCGACGGCTCGGGGCCGGGCTTCGATCTGCCGACGTACTGCAAGGCCCGCTATGGTGTGCCGTTCATCATCACCGAATGGAACACGGGGCCCGAGAAGACGCAGGCGTATCGAGCCAGCTATATCACGAGTACGCTCGGCAAGTTCTATCAGGCGCGTAAGACGCACAACATCCAGTCGGTTATGTATTACGTGCTCGATAGCGGCAACAACACGTACGGCATTATGACCAACGGTGTTGCGCTCAATCCGCCGTATAGCGCGTTCACGAGTTTCGTGTCGGGCAACGCGGATTCCTGATCCGCAGCGGGCGCCACGCACTCCACGAATGCTTCTCCGCATGCGAGCGGGGAAGCACGGCCTCACAGATCAGCGCTCACTTCCAGCAGTTGTCCCCATTCATAATCGATGTGGTCGGGCGTGAAGGGCAATACGCCAGCCCCTGGCGTGAACGTCAATTCACCGAAATAGACGCGGTTATCGGGGGCATAGAGATCGACGCGAACATAGTCGAAATCTTCGGCCATGATCGTCGCGGCTTTCAGCACCGCTTCGAGGTTGTCAGGTCGAGGCGGCGGCTCGGCACTGCGCGTGTAGGGGCCGATCATCACATCCATATGCCGCCATTGCGCGTCGAACACGTCGCCATGCGTGTTGTTGCCGAATCGGTCCGTGATCAGAAGAATGTACATGAGCGGACGTCCGGCGTGCCCGCCGAAGCAATGCACCTTGAAATCAGCCGGAACGCGCCCTTGGCGGTCCAGAAGAAGCTTCTCGAAGAAGATGCGCGGCTTGATTCTCCTGTAGTGCCGTTCGCGTGCAACCCAATAGAACGACGTCGATAGCCACCGTTCGGACAGCTCCTGCAGCCTTTCGAACGTGGTCTCCGACTTGTTTCGCACGATTTCGACGAACGTGCTGCCGTGATTCGCCTTCATCACGAACGCATCGGGCAGACTATCGAAGACCGCACGTGTGAATACATCAGGAGCGGCGATCAGCGGAACGAGATGATCTTCGCCGAGCTTTGCGGCAACATATTCCCGAACTTCGAGCTTGTCGGTCAAGCGTACGTAGCGCGGGTCCGGACGAAGATTGCGTTGCAGGATCTTCTCGTTGAAGGTGGCAGGACGAGCGAGCCGCGGATATCGCCCGATACATTTCCGGTGCAACAGGCTCAGGAATAGCGTATCGGGCAATATCGACTTCGCCTTCTCTTTCATTCTCCGGATCGTTGACTGCGATGGAATCGGGTCTCCCAAAACATGGTCATGCAGCAGCGGGCGCGTCTCGACTTTTTCGGATGACGCGGGCGTCTCCTTTCTCGCGGCAGACGCGCTCACCTCTTCACGGGCCTGCGCATACTCGGTTATTGGCATTTTTTTCGCGCTCCCTGTGCCCTGCTAGAAAACACGGTTCATTAGCGGATCCGTCGTTGCGGTCGATTCGATGACGTGATCAGCCGTCGCTGCCGTCGGCGTTTGAGTGTGATTGCCGTTGCCAAGATGGCGCAACGCGCGAAAGGTGGTGGGCGACATGCCGTAACGCACCTTGAAGATGCGCCCCAGCCGGTTGCCGTCGCCCATCCCGCAACGCCTTGCAATCTTGTCGATCGGAAGCTCGGTGTCCATCAGCATCGAGCAGACGACTTCGAAGCGGGTGCGCAGCAGGTATTCGAGCGGGGTCATGCCGAACTCGACCTTGAAACGGCGCTGATAGTTGCGCTTGCTCATCGCCGCGGACTCGGCAGCCTGACTGACGGAAATGGGCTTGCTATAGTTTTCTCTGATCCAGTGCGCCGACTCGCGGATTTTCTCGGACGTGGTCGCGATGCCCGGATCATCGGCGTCGGGCCGCATGCGCTGACGTACTTGCGGCTGCAGCGTATGCGCGATCCGGCGCGCCGTCTCCACGTTGAGGTCCCGCTCGATCTGCACGAGGGCCATTTCAGTCGCCGTCGCACCGGCGGGTCGCATCTCCGAAAGACCGTCGTCCAGCACGAACACGGGCACGGCGGACTGCGCCGGGCCGCTCGACAGTTCAGTTTTCTGCCGCATGCAGGACGGCGTGCCCGGTCCCTGGCGCGACAGCCAGGAGACGAGCTGCTCGCTCGACTCGGTCATCGGATCGGCGCTGCAAGCAACGAAGAAGGCGTGAAAGTCAGCCAGCTGAAACCGTTCGAGTTTCTGCGTCCAGATCGGAAAGCTGACGCCGCCCGTGACGAACCCGCCCGTCTCAGACAGCACCGAGAAGCGGTACGGCGGCTCGGTGCCGACTTCCGCTTCGAGCTTGTTGGCAAGGCAAAAGGCGTCGCCAACCGCGCCCGCAGCCGCCATCGAGCAATGCGGCGCGATCAGCAGACCAATATGCTTTTCAAACTTCGATTTCTCGAGCCCTCCATCGGCACACAACGGATTTGATTGATAAACCCCATTCACCGTTAGCTCTCCCAATTAATGCACAACAATTCGACCCAAATCAGAATACATTAGAGAAATGAGCCATGCGACGCCTGTCCGATTGGCGCGATTGATGTGGCGAAATCGTTCGGATGTGGGAAATTCTTACTTAAATGTGCGCTTAGGGTTCCAGGTGTTTCTTCTGATCACGGAAAGATTTTCTGAGAGAAAATGTCCGATTTTGTTGAGTCAAAGCCGGTTCATTTGCCGCGGAGGCTTGCCATATAAGGGTCGCAGAATGAGAAAGGATTTCGTAAGCGAATCGCCTAACTGCATCCTGTCACTACCGTTGTGTTACGCGATTTTCCGCGTCGGGTATCACTCTGTTACACGAATTTCAGATCGCAACAACTCTTTCTCCAGTCAGCCGTCGATGTAACGTGTTCCACGATATCGGCCATTAGCACCCGAATTTAAGCCGGGTTTGTACTAATTCGAATTCTGTGCGTCTATGCTTCAACGCAACATCAATGGAATGGCGATTTCGCGGATCGAAGCCAATTCATGTAATCAATCTGAAGCTATTTCAAACGCTCTTTCCAGGCGAATTGCTCCCGTCGAGAGCGTGCACGACATGTCACTCGCCTCACGCGGTTGTGAGGATCGAAGCTTGTCGTTGGGCACGCCAACAGGTCTTCGCATCAGCGCAGACACGACGGGCTTTTCGCAATTGCCAGTGCCGCCAGTGCCGGAAAAAGGGGATACGCATGAGTGAACACACAGGCATCTTGCTCTTCTCGTCCTGAATTCCTGATATGGCATCGGGGGTTTCGGTTATCTCGCTCCCCGTCAATTGCCGCCGGTTGCCGTCAATGCTAGTCGGCCAGCCGTACCCGTAACTCATCATCGGCCCGAGCACGGCTGATCGAGCTTCTGTCGCGCCCCGTCAGGCGGCTTCAGGCCGCCATTGGGCCGTGTACTCGCATGCTTCGCAGCCTGCTCGACAACCGCATATCAAAGGATGATTCCCGTGGATTATTACCCCTCGAACTCGCTTCCTGTTGCCCCAGAGGTTGAGCGCGGGCAGCTCACCGCTCGAGAGATGCTCAATCTGATGCGGGACCACATCTGGGAAATCGTGGCGGCCACCGTCGCGGTGTTTCTGCTCGCCGTCGCGTATCAGCTCATTGCAACGCCCGTGTATTCGGCAGATGTGCTCGTGCGCGTCGATCCGCCCGAGCCCAATGCGCTCGGCCTCGCGCTGCAGACCCAGGAGGCACTGCCGCCGCCCGCGCCGTCGCCCAGCACGGAAATGGGTGTCATGCGCAGTCGTACGGTGCTCGACCCCGTCATCGACCGATATCGCTTCGACGTCTCGGTCAAGCCTCGGCGCATCCCGATCATCGGTGACATTGCGGACAAGTTCTCGACGCCGGGCGAGCCGAATGGTGCATGGCTCGGTCTGAAGTCGTTTGCATGGGGTGGCGAGGTCGTCAACGTCGGTTACCTGAACGTTCCGCAGAATCTCGAGGAAGAGAAGCTGAGTCTCATTGCGCTCGGCGACGGCGCCTATGAACTGCTAGGTCCGTCGGGCGAATTTCTGGTCAAGGGCACAGTCGGCAAACCAGCCGAAGGCAACGGCATTTCGATGCTGGTCAATCAGCTCGCCGCGCGGGCAGGCACGCACTTCGAGGTGACCCGCTGGAACTCGGTGGATGCGACCAAGCGCTTCATGGATGTTGTGAAGATCACGGACAAAGTGAAGGACTCCGGCCTCATCCAGATCGAATACGCGGACAAGAGCCCTTCAAAGGCCGCTGAAGTCGCGAACGCACTGGGGCAGCAGTACCTCGCGGCAGCGATCGCCGGCCGTCAATTGAACGACACGCAAACACTGAACTTCATCAAGGGCGAATTGCCGCGCCTGCTTGCCGACCTGCGCAAATCGGAAGAAGCACTCAAGAGCTTCCGTGCGAAGTCGAATTCAATGCAGCCGACAACCGAGGCGCAATCCTATCTGCAAGGCGGTCTCGATCTCGATCGGCAGATTGCCAGTCTGGAACTGCAACGAACGCAATTGCTGGAAAAGTACGCGCCTGGAAGCCGCTGGATTCAAAGCGTCGACACGCAGCTCGCGCAATTGAAGAAGACGAAAGCCGAGTTCGACGGGCGCTTCCAGGGCATGCCTGCGTCCGAGCGTGAGAGCGTCGACCTGATTCGTGCGCAGAAGGTTGCTGAGACGGTCTACATGGGCATGGTGCAGAAGGCCGAGCAATTGACGGTGCGTCGTGCGAGCACGACGGGCGGTGCGCACATTCTCGATACAGCTGTGCGGCCGCATCGCCCCGTCAAGCCTGATCCGCTGATCGTGCTGCCGGGTGGCTTCGTGCTTGGTCTCGTGACGGGCGTGTTTATCGTCTTCATGCGCCGCCACGTGCTGGTCGGCGTAACGGATCCGCGCTATGTCGAGCGTCGTCTGAGTGTGCCTGTCGTCGGCGAAGTGCTGTTCAGTCATCAGCAATCGCTACTCGATCGAGGCCTTCCCGCGGCCGCGCGAAAACCATTGCCGGGCGCAGGCGGACGCAGTGCACTGCAGATGCAGCGTGGTGCGGAAGGAAGCGAGGCGGCAACGGGCGAAAAGATCGATCCTTCGTTCGGTACTTCGGGCAACAAGATTCTTGCCGAACGCTTCCCGCATGACGCATCCGTCGAAGCGCTGCGCGAAGTCCGCACCGCGATGGCGCGTGACCTTGCGCATACGCGCAACAACATCGTGATGGTGACGGGGCCGACCACATCGGCGGGCAAGAGCTTCGTCGCGGCGAATCTCGCGACGCTGCACGCGGAGGCAGGAGCGCGGGTCGCATTGATCGACGGCGACATGCGCCGCGGCCATCTCGCCGCATTCTTCAGCCAGAGCAATCGCGGCGGCCTTTCCGAAGTGCTTGCAGAGCGGATGCCGCTGCGCGATGTGTTGCGGCAAGTCGGCATCGAGGGCGTGACCTTCATGTCTTGCGGGGCGCGTCCGGAGAACCCGGCGGCATTGCTTACGCGGCCTCGCTTCAGGGAAGTATTGCAGCGCTTGAGCAATCACTTCGATCTGGTGATCGTCGACACACCGCCGTTCCTCGCCGTGACGGACGCTTCGATCATTGCGAACGAAACGGGCGCATCGCTGCTCGTGCTGCGTTCGGGCATGCAGACCGAGGAGGAGATTGCCGACACGATCAAGAAGATCGAGCGCGCTGGCGGACGTGTCGCAGGCGCTGTCTTCAACGGCATTCCGCTGCGTCGTAGCACGCGTAATTACGGCTACGCGACGAACTATGCGAGCGACTTCGGCGAAGTCGAGACAGCGGCCTGATGGCGGCATGTCACTACGCAACCACTGCAAACGGCACAACTTCGTGAGGCGGAGAACGATGGCATTCGCGATTAATGGAAAGTTCACATCGCAGCCTGTAACGGGCGTGCAGCGGGTCGCATATGAACTCACGAGAGCAATGCAAATGCGTGAAGAACCGGGCAACGAACTGGAGATCTTCGTGCCGCACAACGCGATGGAGCCCGGTGCGTCGCTCAAGCGGCAGCGGCGCTTTCCGTGGCTGCGCGGCACGCTATGGGAACAGATCACGCTGCCGCTCGCGGCAAGAGGCCGGACGCTCGTCAATCTGTGCAACACGAATCCGATCCTCAAGCGCAGGCAGGTGGTAATGGTCCACGACATGGCCGTTTATGACGCGCCGAATGGTTTTTCGAAGAAGTTCCTGCTGTGGTATCGGCTGTGCTTCTCGATCCTGCCAAGAATGGAACCATTCGTGCTGACGGTATCCACGTTTTCGAAGCGACGCATCAGCCATCACCTGAAGATCGACGAGTCGCGCATCGCCGTGATCCAGCCCGGCGCCGACCATCTCGATCGCGTAGTGCCGGATTACGGCGTTATTGATCGGCTGCAGCTCA
>Ga0247692_1000221_pt1 | contig 13649 bp, 12 predicted proteins | sample CNK33_metaG_FD_183041 | JGI IMG/M metagenome (GOLD analysis project Ga0247692, IMG submission 183041) | Soil microbial communities from Purdue University Martell Research Forest, Indiana, United States - CNK33 | ecosystem: Environmental > Terrestrial > Soil > Temperate forest > Bulk soil...
GATCAAGTCCTTCGCAAAAGCGCCTTGCCATGTGTTCTATAACCCACCTATTCCGGACGTACGTTCCTTTACATGGCAGCGGTTAGTCAGAACTTTTCTGGTACGTAACGTATTGGACGGCTCGGTTCCTTATACCCGTGGGGCGTCTGCCGATCCGGCAATTTCACTTTCTCCCGTGGCAAAGTCCGGTACGGAATGCTAGCGAGCAGATGTGTGATCAAGTTAAGGCGCGCGCGCTTCTTGTCGTCCGATCGTACGACGTACCACGGCGCTTCTTCCGTGTCGGTAGCGGCGAACATATCGTCTCGGGCGCGGGAGTAGTCATACCATCGACTGTAAGAACGTAGATCCATCGGTGACAGCTTCCAGATCTTTCGCTCGTCATTGATGCGTGCTTCAAGCCGGCGCGTCTGCTCCTCTTCACTCACCTCAAGCCAATACTTAAGGAGAACGATGCCCGAGCCGATGATCGCACGCTCGACGAGAGGAACAGCGCGAAGAAAGTTGCGTACCTGATCTTCCGTACAAAACCCCATGACGCGCTCCACGCCCGCGCGGTTATACCAGCTACGATCGAAGAGCACAATCTCACCTGCAGCAGGCAGGTGCGGCACATAACGCTGGATATACATCTGCGTCTTTTCGCGGTCCGTCGGCGCTGGCAATGCAACGACGCGGAAGACACGCGGACTTACGCGCTCCGTGACAGCCTTGATCGCCCCCCCTTGCCCGCGCCATCTCGCCCTTCAAATACGACGCAGATCTTCGCGCCTGTCTGAACCACCCATTGTTGGAGCCTGACCAGCTCGATGTGCAACGACCTGAGTTCCTCTTCGTACCGATCGTTCCTCATCCGGGCAAGCGCCTCGGCCACATTGCCCGGGCTTTTCGCAGTTTTATGGTTGCCGCTTTTCTCATGCCTCGACTTAGCCATCACCCGTCTCCCCTGGGCGCCTCGCAAAGCGCCGGTTGTACGGACCCGATTCAGGTCTCATTTCGTGGGGGGACAACCTGAACTACCAGCGTGCGCCCCTTCCAGAACATGTTATGTACACGTGACTGCAGAGCTCGCAGCGCGTGTGGTTCGACGCCATCGAAGCCGAGTACGACAGCGGGACGCTCGCCGGTGCCCTCGACGCGCTTGATCGTATCGAACGAGGGAAATCCATAACGACAGAAGAACTCCCTGATCTCGTCGTCCGGCGTGCCGGTTTCGACATTGCCAATCCAGAGTTCGGCCATAACAGTGTCCTCCCCCGTAGAAAATCGCAAACTTCGCCCAAACCAGATTCGCTCCGCCGGAACGCAGCCAATGCCCCGTTGCCTGCAGCGAGATCACGTTCACTCGTACAAACCTTTGTGAACGATCTCTGCACTTTAAGTTTATGCCGAGCCTTGGGGAAGTGAATATTGGACCTTGGTCTCATATCACTTTCCAGGCGACGCATCGGCTACGCCGAAGTGGAGAAAGCACAGCATGCCTTCCCCGATGGGCCGAATAGACATAATGGACAGTCTCGTCTCCGCGCAAACCATGTGAACAACCATACGTTTCATTTGAAACGTACCCACAATGGCACCGTCTCAAGGAGGTCGTCCAGACCCAGCCACAGGATCTGGATACCGATGCAGAAAAGCACAAATGCGAACAGGCGCATGGCGACCTCGGTACCTACGGGGCCCAGCAGCTTTTCGACATTCGCCGCGTAACGCACGCAGACATAGATGCTGCACCACAGGATGGCCATCCCGACGGCTGCACCGGCGAGGTTCACGAGGGGAACACCTGTCCGGGGTCTGCCCGTGCCGAGTGCGATGGCGACCGCCATTGATCCTGGGCCGACAGTAATGGGAAGCGTCAGCGGATAGAACGCCTTTGCGCGAAGCGTGGTCTCACGTGTCACGTCGGATGTGATCCGTTGGTCGGTCTCACGGTCACCGTCCTGTGGCGCATGCAGCAGATTCCAGCCAGCGTACGCGATCACCATTCCGCCAGCCACGCGCAGTGCCGGTAGCGATATGCCGAAGAAAGACAGTAAATAGGCGCCAATCGAGAGTGATACAAGCAGGATAATCAGGCTGTTGAGAGAAATGCTCCACGCCAGATAGGCCCGCTCAGCCGGCGTCGCTCGAGGCACGAGACTGAGCACGATGAAGCCGGCCGCCGGCGGATTGATGACAGGAAAGAGGCCCGCGACGACAAGAAGAACGGTCTCGGTAAACTGGTTCAGCATCGCGCCTCCACGGCCGATAAGACTCTGGTCAGCGAAAGGCGTACGCGAGATCGACGCCGTACGTGATCCGGTTACGCGTTCCCCGCCGGGTAACTATCGGGCCGTTGTCGGCGTCATCCATGTGGCGCTGGTAGTAGACCGCTCGCCCCCGCGTAACAGCCCGGGCTGATCGCATTCGTCACGACCGTTATCTTGTCAAGCAGGCGATATGGCACATCCGCCGCGTGCCTGGACTCATAGCCGACGAATCCCCGCCTTCGAGCGTCGTGGCGACGCTGTGGATCTGCAGCAGGCGATTTTCATGGAGGCTTCGTGGATAAACGCCAGGCGTTCAAAGCGGATGCGCAGTCGCCGGAGTTGTGAAGCCACGAGATGGTTCGCTCGCATCATATGCTCATATGCTGACGCAGGCTTAAAGATTCAAACTTTTAACGCGTCTTATTGCGTCGTTCCGCTATGCGCGGCTGCAACCGCGACGTCGCGCTTTTTCTTTGCTTCCGCTTTTTTGTGGTCGTAAACCTTCTTTGCCGCCGCAACCTCCCGGTTGTACTCGCGATCGGCCGCCGCGACCTGCTGGTGCATCCTGACAATCTCATCAGGGTGCTCAGAGGCTGCCGATGGGCTGGCTCCAGAGCTTTCCTGTGCATGGACTGCAGAAGGACAAAGTAGCGCGAGATAGACGCCGATGATGGCCGCAATCGTATATTTCATGACGAACTCCCATGACATGTCTGCCAGGCTGGTTTCCCGTCGGGAGCTTTGAGCTTATATGCGCTGGAAGAAACGTTGTATTGGACTTTGGTCCAATGCGCGATGCAACACCAGAAAACGCTCAAGCCCCGATATTTGCTGTCTTGAATGTTTCTGCCGCAGAGACGACAAGGGGCCTTGAGGCTTTGAGGCCCCGCGGATTCCGCACCGAACCTATTGAGTATTCCGACCAGCATCTTTAACTTTGTTGCCGGCGTACGCTTTTCTAGTGCTCATAAAAATAACATGATGAGGTGATGGCGCGCGATCGATGAATGCATATGTGACAGATCCCTGCGCAAGCCATCACCGAGGTCGACAACGGCAACGTTTGTCCGTGCGTCATTGAATCAGACGATCACCGGCGAAGGCGTCGCTGTCTGTAGGCCGGTGTCAATTAACCGGCTCACGGTCCGCTAGGCTGGCAGTAAATCAATGGGAAAAATGTACTCGTATGAAGGCTTTGGTAACCGCGCAGCTTGAGTCCGTGCGGGCTGCGTCGAGCGAATTTACCTATGGGCCCTGGTTAAGTACGTTGCAGTGGTAAGCATCTGCACGACGGGCTTGAGAAGACCTACAGGAGTACCGATTCGCCTCGTTACAGAAGGCACCACGTCTTCGGCACGGTGGATAACGCCTTGACGGCAGGATTCGCGTGAAGACGGAACTACTTTCGCTCGCACCAGATCGAACTGCAGCACCGGTCATACGCATCCATATTTCTATGGGTTTGTTCGCCTCGCTCAAGCGCCGGCTGGGTGAGCGGAGCACTGAGCCCCGACCATTTAGCGCGCGGCTGAAGGCTCATGGGTTCGTCTTTGCCTGCAACGGCAAGGTCGAGCGCCATTGCAAACGACGGGGTCGGCGGTGCTGCAGCCCTAACCAGTAATCCACTCGATGTAAGAAGGAGTACGGCTAAACGCAAGCATTCCATTGCGTGCCTCACCTATGCCAACGGTCCCCCGCCGCGCAACGCCGTTAGCAACATGACCGCTGCACGAGTCATGATTCTCGACGACGTCCCGGTCGACCGTCCGGTTCACGAAACTCTCCGCCGCGTACTGAGAGCGCGTCTAGCCGACGCATATTTTCGGCCGCTGCCAAGTGTAATCGTCGATGTCGGGCTGGACTCAACCAAGGTCGCCTCGTGGTTTATCAAGACGCTGCGCGACCTGATAGCGAAGCCCTATGTGACCGCACTGGCCTGCCCGGAACGGATCGTGCGATTTGCCGGCACGGCCGTCTGCGTCATCGCGAAGCTGTTGTGACCGGCCGTTGATCGCGGCGATCGACGGGCATCGACTGCACCCGCATTCGTGCATCACGCGCGCGCTTGACCGACGTTACACGGTGGATCCGTCAGAATTCCATTGGCCGTTTGCCACAGGGCGAGCGCGGCCGCCAGGTCGTCCAGACGGCACGAGCACTGACAAATGCGGAGCCGACGATATTGGCGAGACATCTATCGGATTCGATGTCAAACTCTGGTGTATCCTGGGCGCCAGGCGAGAGAGTCCTGGCGCAGGACATCGAGAGCTGACGCCTCGTGGGCCGGTCACTGCCTCACGGCGATCGGCGGGACCGTCTAGGGTTATCCGATGCCTGCCTTCATACACGTCACCAGATAGCCGAGAACGGCGCAGAGAAGCCAAGGCGCACTGATAGCGGCACGGCAATAAGCGCTGAAGCAAGAAAGATCGCCAGGTCGATGAGCAACGTCGTCATCCTGCCCTCCACGGTCGACGCGAGTAGCACACTCCGCTTAGCGCCCCATCCGCCTGTCATAGCTGCGCGAAATCCGATCGAGCAATGCAGGATCGCGCACGGGCTTCGAAGCGAACTGCACTACGACACTGCCATCGGCTTGCTGTCGCACACTCGTCGTCACGACATCGCCGCCCAGTGCGCCGACGATCGTGCCGCTGGCAGGATCCTGCGTGGTAATCGACAGCCCTTCCTCTTGCATCGCGCCTGATGCGGCTGCGAAGGACCGCTCAAAGCTGGCCGGTGCGGCGATAACAGTGCCGGGAGGTACCGCGTAGTATGCGCATCCCGTCAGAGGCAACACGGTGCCGAAAACGCTGATGAGCAGGATCCTCATGGATCTGACACACGCGCCCGGTCCCGTCTTGCTTCTCACGATTCTGTCTCCGACCGCATGGGACTGCCGTATCCGCCGCAGCACCGCGTTGTCACTTCATGACACCAGGCGTCACGCTGATCGCGACGGCCTCGGTGTAGACGACCTCGACCTGATCACCCTTGCGGACATGCTTCATCTGTTCAGGATCATCCACATACACATCGACGACGTTGCCCTCCGGCCCCTTCAAAGTGACAGTCTTTTCCTTTGGGTTCACCGAGAGAACGTCGGCCATCACCGTAATCTCGCGACCGATCGTGCCGCCCGGGCTGGCGCCAGGCTCCGCGCGTTTCTCAGTGAAGCGTTGCGTCGCCGAACGCGGGCCACTCGTCTTCGAAAGACTCAGCGATATCGCTTCCCTGTATTCAGTTGTGACGATATCTCCGACCTTCAACTGGTCGAAATTGCGCGCCTCTTCTCCCACCTCCACTTGCACCACCCTGCCTTTCCCGTCTTTAAGGGTCACAGTACGGGTGTCGGGTTCGATCGCGACGATGGTGGCCGTGACCTTCGCCGTTCCCACAACCGTGGCGCTGCCTGGCGCTCTGATAACATCCACTGAAGCTTGAGGCTGGGCAAGTGCAGGGCAGCCTGCTATCAGCACGACCATCGCAACAATGACGTGATTCGCTCTCATCTCTGCCCTCCTTGGCTATCGGACAGTGGACCGCCGCCATGAGTCAGTTCTACCGGAAAAAGTACTCAGGCATATGGCAATAGCACCGGTCCGGTCAACTCGGCACGGGACTTCTCACGTATCCGCTCAACGCCTCGCGAAGTCGATCGGAACAAGTCTACGCACCGTCTATCAAGGAAGGTATTGGACCTTGGTCCCATACGTCGCGCCCGCCTGGCTAGGCTATCCTTCATTTGGAACGGCAATGGCGTGCACCCCGGGGTCGCGACTCTTTCGATTCAAACATCCGACAAATGCAATCCGACCGTCCTAATGAAGGTGAACAGGTTGCCGTCATGGCGCCGCGATGGTTACGCTGGCTGCCCGGCCTGACCATGCTCAGGACGTATCGGGCTAAATGGCTACCCAACGATCTGGCCGCGGGACTGGTACTCACCACGATGCTGGTCCCTGTCGGTATCGCGTATGCCGAGGCGTCTGGCGTTCCCGGCGTCTATGGCCTGTACGCGACGATCGTTCCGTTGCTGGCGTACGCCGTTTTCGGTCCCAGCCGGATTCTGGTGCTCGGTCCCGACTCCGCGCTGGCCGCGCCGATTCTCGCCGTCGTCATCGCTACCGCGGGCAGCGACCCGTCGCGCGCGATAGCGACGGCGAGCATGATGGCGATCGTCTCCGGCCTGTTCTGCATCGTGATGGGGCTGCTGCGGCTCGGCTTCATCACGGAACTACTCTCCAAGCCCATCCGATACGGCTATATGAATGGCATTGCGCTGACTGTCCTGATCAGCCAGCTACCCAAACTCTTTGCGATTTCGTTTGACGATCGCGGACCGCTGCGCGATCTGCTGGCGCTTGGTGCCGCCATCGCCGCCGGCAAAACCAACTGGTACAGCTTCGCGGTGGGTGCGGGAAGCCTTGTACTGATCCTGTTGCTGAAGCGCTTCGAAAAAGTGCCGGGCATCCTGATCGCCGTCGTTCTCGCGACGCTGAGCGTTATCGTATTCGACCTGGACAGCGTCGGCGTCAAGGTGCTTGGCAAAATCCCGCAAGGTCTTCCGTCATTCGCGTTGCCGTGGGTCGGCGATGCCGATCTCGTCAGGATCCTGCTTGGCGGCTGTGCGGTCGCGCTGATTTCATTTGCGGATACGAGCGTGCTGTCACGAACCTTCGCTGCGCGTTTTCATACGCGCGTGGACCCCAACCAGGAGATGGTCGGTCTGGGCGCGGCCAATCTGGCGGCTGGCTTTTTTCACGGCTTTCCGATCAGCAGCAGTTCCTCGCGAACACCGGTGGCCGAAGCAGCGGGCGCCAGAACACAGCTGACGGGCGTCGTCGGCGCGGTGGCGGTAGCGATTCTGCTGATCGCTGCACCCAATCTGATGCGCTATCTGCCCAATAGCGCACTCGCCGCTGTCGTCATTGCCGCAGCCCTCGGCCTGTTCGAATTTGCGGACCTCGGACGCATCTATCGAATTCAGCAATGGGAGTTCTGGCTCTCCGTGGTCTGCTTCGCGGGCGTCGCCGTCTTCGGCGCGATTCCCGGTATCTGCATCGCAATCGTAATCGCGATCATCGAGTTTCTCTGGGACGGATGGCGGCCGCACTTCGCCATTCTCGGGCGTGTCGAAGATCTGCGCGGCTACCATGACATCAAGCGCTATCCACATGCCACGCGGATTCCGGGGCTGCTACTGTTTCGCTGGGATGCGCCGTTGTTCTTTGCAAACGCCGAGCTGTTCCAGGAACGTCTGCTGGAAGCCGTCGATGAGTCATCGACGCCCGTGCGCAGGATCGTAGTGGCTGCGGAACCCGTCACCAGCATTGACGTCACTTCGGCGGACATGCTCAGGGAACTGATGCGAACACTAGGCGGGCGTGATATTGCGTTGCACTTCGCCGAAATGAAAGACCCGGTGCGCGACAAGCTCAGACGTTTCGAAATGTCCGACGTCATCGGCGATGAGCAATTCCATCCTACCGTGGGCAGTGCCGTCGATGACTACGTCGAGAAGCACCCAGCACGATAATGCTTCCGCTAAAGAATCGGTCATGCACGCCGAAGTCCCAACGCGGATCGGTCGGGACGTACACGGCCATTCGCCTCCACATGTTATAGGTACAAGCATCTCTGCGGCCGCCCGGCCTCGCGATACCATCGACTACGGAAACACTGCGCTCACTGGAGCGTATATCCGCGGCCGCTCATACAGGCGGAATAGGCCTGATTGAATGCCCCATTGCATTCTATTGCTGGGCTTGGGCATTCGCCTGCGCGCTACGCTGGTTCTGACGTGCGCGCATGCCCCCGCCCATCGTCCCGGCAACGGCGCCAATGGTAACGCCTTTACCCGCGTCGCCCGCGATCGCGCCGATGACCGCGCCACCCGCCGCCCCACGTGCGGCCCCGCCCACCCGTTCGCCGCCACCCACGGCTGGGCCCGATGGCGGCGGAGGCGTCGCCGCGACAGCGGCATGATCCACGCCAGATTGCAATTTGGCCTACGACGCACAGGCGCTCTGGTCCTGCTGCTTCTGTGCACTTTGGCCTTTCGCTGGATAGACTACCGGTTGCACTTCCGCAACAGCCTGGCAACATAGCAACGCAACAGCACTGATGACCGCAATCCGATGCTTGCTGAATTTGCACATCGGAACCCTCTTCCTCCTCGCATTCTCAGTCTCAGTCTGCGCGCGTGTTGCGCGGCACTCTTCGCCGATGCGCGATACCCTCACTTCACTTCGCCGGTGAGCATCAGAAACGCTATCAATGGCGCAAGGATGAATGCGCGGCCTATGACATTCATGCTGGGTTGCAGACGGATCGAACATCGGCACGAGCGGTACCGGTGCGAGCATCGCGGCGACCCATGCCACGTCGATGACTTTTGCATCGAAGTCGAACTGAGAATCTCGCTGCCAGGCATGGACCGCGCAGAGGTGCAGGTGTTCGGATCGCTCTCGAACGGCGGCCGCTCTTGCCGCTTATTTTTTGTGAGACCTGGCTCGAGAGAAACCTTGCGGTGAGCGGCGTTGTCTACGGAACATGCTCGATCCCTCGACGCCCTGCTAAGGTCGGCGAAACGTGGGAACATGTATTCATTCCAGTTTACGCGCGCTTACTTGCCGTGGAACAGCGCCATGAGGTGTTCAGGCTTGACCGGCTTAACCAGGTGATGGTCAAAGCCAGCGTTTTTCGAGCGCGCTATGTCGTCCGCCTGGCCATATCCCGTAATGGCAATAAGGAGAGAGTCCGACATTGCGGGTATTCGCTTCAACCTGCGCGCAACCTCGTATCCATCCATGCCTGGCAGCCCGATATCCAGCAGCACGACATCAGGCTGCCGGATCCGGCATTCCGCCAGCGCGCCCGGACCGTCGAACGCCGTGCGCACCTTGTGACCGCTCATTTCCAACAGGATTGACAAAGAATCGGCCGCATCGACGTTGTCATCGACCACGAGGATATGCAAGCCGCGCTGCTGCTCCGCCACCGTATCCGGCGGTGAATCGTCGGCATCCGGCGATGCCGGCACCACAGGGAGTGTGACCACAATGCGCGCGCCAAGCCCGATTCCTTCGCTCTGCGCTTCGACAACGCCACCATGCATTCTGATCAGCGAGCGGACTACAGAAAGCCCGATTCCGAGTCCCCCCTGAGCCCGGTCCAAAGCGCGACTGGACTGGGAAAACAGTTCGAAGATAAGAGGAATATCCTCGGGAGAAATGCCCGTACCATTGTCTTCGACTGTTACGACCACGCGCCCGCCGTCGACGGCTGCAGTGATGGTGATGTGCCCGCCGGCGGGTGTGTATTTCGCCGCGTTGTCGAGAAGATTCCCGAACACCTGCGCCATACGCGTAGGGTCAGCATGCAGGTAGACGGGCATGTCCGGCAACCTCACGTCGAGCGAATGATGGCGCCCGTCGATCGAGTGCCGTGAGAGCTCAGTCGCGGCGCTGATGATTGATCCCAGTTCGATAACCTGTCGCTTCAGCGTGACCTTGCCCGTTGTGATGCGCGACATGTCGAGCAGATCCTCAAGAAGATTCGAGAGATGCCGGCTCTGGCGCTCTATCATTTCGCCCGCCCACTGCACGCGCGGAGGAAGTCCCCGTTCTGACATACGGATCACTTCCGCGGCGTTACGGATCGGCGCTAGCGGATTGCGCAATTCATGGGCAAGCATCGCGAGAAACTCGTCTTTCTGACGCGCCGTCCTGAGCAGTTGTGCATTAGCCGCTGCCCGTTCGGAGATCAGCGCTCGCGCCTGGTACTGCCTCCGTCTCGCCCTGATGGCACTTCGCGCCCCGCTCACCAGCGCTTCCCGACTCACGGGCCTTTCGATCAGCACGACGTTTCCCAGTACCTCAAGACGCCGCCCCTCGGAGCTCAGAGTGCCCTTCTTTCCATTTCCGAGCAGCAAGACGAACGGGAAATCGGACCATGGCGGTTGCGTATTCAGCCACGTTTCCAGCGCGTGCAAGGTGCGGGAATCCAGCGCTTCCTCTGCTATCAACGCGCACGCCGCCCCCTCCTCCAACGACTTCACAAGCCGCCCAGCATCGGCGCAGATAGAACAGGTCATGCCTCCGCGAGAAAGCACCTGCTCCGCCACCTCGGCATCTCGTCCATGCGGCGCGACGATGAGGATCCGCTCTTCCAACACGTACTCCTCAAATTGAACGTTCAGCGAGCAGGGGCTCGCCTCCCCGGTACGACGGTAGCCCGGCGAGCACACCTTCGAAGTCTTTTAAAGGTGGTCCAACACGCAAGCCACCCGCGCCGATGCGAAACTCGCGGATCGTCCGCTCATGCGCGCTCGCGCGGCTCTTCAGGACCGACAGCGCGGACAGGACTTCACCGGCACTTTCAAAGAATCTGAAAAGCAGGAGCGCGTCACTAAGATAGCTAAGGTCTATGTCCGAGGCCACATTGCCGATGAGGCCGTGTTGGCCCAGTACCATGAGCGTCGTGATACCCTGCTGGTTCAGGTAGCTCAGCAGCTCATGCATCTGCAAAAGGAGATGACGATGTCCGGGCATCGCCTGCATATACGCGTTCAGGCTGTCGATCACGACTGTCGTAACGCCTACAGTTTCTACCGCTTCCCGTACGAGCGCTGAGAACTGTCCCGGCGACATTTCCGCGGGATCGACCTGCTGAAGCTGCAACCTGCCGCTATCGATGTGCGCTTCCAGCGCCATGTTCAGTTGCCTCGACCTCGACAGCAGGGTGCCGAGTGTTTCGTCGAACAGGAAGTATTTGACCGCGGCGCCGCGCTCCAGCGCGGTCAGTACGCAACGTACCGCCGTCGTGGTCTTTCCTGCACCCGATGGTCCGACGAGCAGCGTGCTCGTGCCTGGGATCAGGCCACCGCCGAGCAACGCGTCCAGTTCGGCCACGCCCGTCGATTGTGCTTCAGCATCGAACTCGCGACAATGCGCAGCCGCGACGAGACGCGGATAAACGGTAATACCCCCCGTATCGAGCGTGAAATCGTGATTGCCGCCCGCGAACTTGACGCCGCGCATCTTGGCGACACGCAGGCGCCGCTGTTCGGTCCCATATTCCTGAACCAGATGGTCAAGCCCGATCACACCGTGCGTGATGCTATGCAGTTGCAGGTCGCCAACCTGCGATGTCTTGTCGTCGAGCAGCCAAACGGTGCAACCCTGGGTTGAGAAAAACTGCTTCAAAGCCAGAACCTGACGCCGATATTTCAACGCATCCTGCGCGAGTAGCCGCAACTCGGACAGGCTGTCGAACACGACTCGGCGCGGGTTGATCTCCATCACCTTGCGCCTGACCTCTTCGACGGTTTCACCCAGCTCCACTTCTGACGGATGCAGGATTGACTGTCCGGCGCCCTCGGCCAGTCCATCTTCGCTGACTAGCTCGTGAATGGACAAACCATCGAGCGACCAGTTGTGCGACGCGGCCACCATACGCAGTTCTGCTGCCGTCTCGGACAACGTGATGTACAGGCCGCTTTCCCCACGACGCACACCGTCGAGTAGAAAATGCAGGCCGAGCGTAGTTTTTCCCGCGCCTGGCACCCCTTCGATCAGGTAAACCCGGTTCGGCACGAGACCGCCGTTCAGGACATCATCAAGGCCAGCTACACCGGTCGATATACGTGCAGGCAAACCGGCGGGCGTTGCATTGGCGACATTCGCATTCTCCATGGTCATATCCGTATTGATCGCTAACAGATCGCGATCACTGCAATACCCGTGCCACGAGTTAAGACCTTGTGCGGGTGCCCTCGCTTCCGCCGCAATATTTCCCCGTTTTCGTTCGAAGGCTTCCCAAGAGAGGCAGCGTGCGTATCACGACGTTCGGGAAGACCTTTGCCGCGCGTGCGTACGTACGTGCTCATGCAGTCGGTCGACGAACTGTTCGAGGTGAACGCGATCCGAGGGGTTCAATCAGCGGCACGGTGCGCGTCACCGCCCCGGGCAGACTCGGCAGGCGCTATGTCGCTCCGGTGCTGATGCAACTGATGGAAGAGCAGCCTGGGATTGTGATCGACATGCGCCTGTCGGATACCCTGTCGTCCGTCGTCGACGAGCAGATTGATATCGGCGTGCGCGCTGGCTTCATCACGGATGGCCGCTTCATCGCGCGGCGCGTCGGCGCGCTGCCGATTCACACTGTTGCGGCACCGCGGCTGCTCGATACGATCGGCGTGCCGAAGAGCGTCGAGGCATTGCTCGGCATGCCGCTGACCGCGCTAATCGAGCGCAGCACCGGCCGTGCATGGCCATGGACGTTTCGCCATAACCGTCAGCTCGTCCCGCCGCTGCCGGCACTCGTCACCGACGATCCCGAGATTGAAGTGCTCGGCTGTATCGCAGCGCGCGGCATCAGTCAGTGCCCAGAGTACCTCGTGCGCGAACAACTGGCGGATGCCCGGCTCGTACGGGTGCTACCGCGTAGCGATCCCGATCCATGGAATCTCTATGTCTACCGGCCGTAGCGCGGCCCCGTACCCAAGCGTGTGCGGCACGTGTTTGACGCGTTGGTCAGAGCACTTGCGTTGACGGCTTGCACGAGTTGACTGGCACGTGTCCTGTCGACGCGCACCGACGCTACGCACGCGCGTGTCACATTTCCGAAAGATGCCCTGCGGCCTTTGAGTTTGAGCGCGGGCATGCGCGCCACTGCGACACGGCCGCTAGCCGATCACAGGAATCCACAGGTACTGCAGGTGCAGCGAGTGATGCAACGACGCCTAATACCATAGGGTAGCCAACTTCTGCCTGACGCGGTTGGCTCAGTTCGACCCACATCAGCCGGTTCGCACGAAGCAGGTTCAATGACCGGTTTCGGACATAGCGCGGCCTTACATCTATACGCGAACTAATAAGCGGCCACGACCACGACCTCGATCAACTTCTCTCGCTGCGCCATCGTCGCCCCCACCGTAGCGCGAGGCGGCTATGTCCAGGCGTTACCCAAGCGACCCTCACAATCTGCACACTGATCTGCATGGCAGCCTCCCTGCTCGGCACATCGCCTGGGCGATCAGCTTATCGCGCCAGCGTCTGTAGGCGTTCATTCGCCGCCCGACGGTCGAAACGCCGATCCAGCCAGATGAGCCATTCGTCGGCCTCGACGCGCAGATCGCTGCGGCAGTCCGGAAACAGGTCGCAGGAGTGCAGTCAGGACGAAGCGAAAACCCGGCCTCGTCCACGCAAGCTATTGTGAAGTGAGCGCAGCCCGTGAGCCGCGCCCGTGCAGGCACTTATGGACATCTGCGCGCCGGTTGTCACCCGTTCCGCGCCAGCCGTCAATGCAGGAGCGCGGGAAGAACTTGAGGGACAAGTGCTCAATGACACGCATGCTCCAAAGCGTGACGAAACTAGCTAGGGAAGCCCTCTT
>Ga0247692_1000222_pt1 | contig 13622 bp, 25 predicted proteins | sample CNK33_metaG_FD_183041 | JGI IMG/M metagenome (GOLD analysis project Ga0247692, IMG submission 183041) | Soil microbial communities from Purdue University Martell Research Forest, Indiana, United States - CNK33 | ecosystem: Environmental > Terrestrial > Soil > Temperate forest > Bulk soil...
GTCAGCGGTGTTAATTCCCAGGGCGGTGGCCTTCTGGTCGGGCCAAGGCGGGTATTCCACAGCTGGCTGAATACTCAGCTGCGCGGTGCCGTTGCTGCTGATAAAGAGCCGTTGCTTATTGATCGTTAGTTCCACGTCTTCAACGGCATGATGGATCATGTAATCGAGCATCATCGCATCCACGCAGATGGCTGGCAGGTCCCCTTCACAGGGGCAGGTGGCCGAGGCAAAGGCGTCCAGATCGGTCCCCGTCATCGCCAGGATGCCCCCAGAGGCCTCCAATTTGACGCAGGTGAGGAGAGGCAGGCTCGTCCGGGTCCGCAGCACCCGGGTGACTCTGGAGATGGCAGCAGCGAATTCCTTGGCTTTAGCTTTCATGGGTAGGAGCAGCGTAGGCTTCCAAAGCATCAATCCACTCAATAAGATCAGCGAGGTCCTGGGAGGTAACTTGTCCCTCAAACCGGGTAAGGTTCGAGGGAGTAGTATCCTCTGAATTGATCTCGTCAATCAGGTCCCGGGCGTAGGCCATGTTGAGCGGGGCGATGAGAACGGTTTGAGTTGGTGCCCCGACCTTTGCCAGGGTCCGCAGACGTTTTAATAATTCTTGTCGTTTCATATTCATCAAAGTAGGCAACTAGATCCCGCAGGTCCTGCCGCGTGACTGGAGTTCTGCCTTTACACATTGGGCCGGGGGCCGACTGCAGATTAAAGACCACATCGATGACTGACCGGCCCTCGTTGGCCTCGATGCGTAAACACTCGATCAATTCCTTAGGCTTCATGTGGCATAAACTCCTACCGGGGCGATCCAGTTCTCAGCCCGGGCTTCCTTTGGATGTTCTTTGGCAAACTGGTTGCACTTCCAACAGCTGGACCTGAACGTGTCATAGACTAACAGGTTCCATCTCCTACCGGCCCAGTGATGAACGCAGGTGGCCCGGACTAACAAGCTCTTAGTGGCGCACCTTTCACAGAACCTTGTTTCCTGCAGCTTTTTCCTTACCAGCTTGCGCAGGATCGGCAGTTCCTTGGCCCGCTTTTTGGATACTCGATTCATTTGCCTTGCGCCATTTCCTCACTGCCCGGATGTGGTGACAGACTTTGCCCATGTAATAGAGGCTGATCGTGTATCGCTCACAAGAGCAGGCCTCATAGGGTGTGCGCCAGGGTTCATCTTGATAGGCGACGTCAACCAAGTGTTCGAGCTTGGGGCGGCTGAGGGACTGCACCCAATACCAATCCGGGCAATCTGGGTCGGGTCTGACATTCACTGTGCTCCATAGGGTAACCTGGGTTCTTTCCAGCACTCTTCACAGATCCAACAGTCACCGTTAAAGGTGAGGTAACCCCAGTGGCCGCAGGACTCGCATAGATATTCAGAGCTATCAAACTGCCGATCCCCCACCTGGGGTGGCCCGGGTTTCTCTTTGCGTTTGAGTTCGCGGATGTGCATGAGCTTCTAAGATCTTGCGGCCTTGGTCGCACAGTCGGTTGGGTTGGTGCCTCTCGGCAAGGTAGGCCTCCATTACATTGCGGCAGTCCTGGCAATCTGCACAATGAGCTAGGAATCGTTCAGGAAAATTATGTATTGGATCCACGCTGGGATCAAAATGGCACATCATCGCCTTCTTCCTCAACTGGTGTTGGCCGTGCCGGTGCCGGTGCCGGTGCTGGGGCTGGCCGGTGTGCTGGTGCTGATGTTCTGGCTGCTGCCTTAGGTGCCCGCACCCGGATACCGCCTGTTACCCTGCCTGCATAGGCGATAGTCGGATCGTTGTAGCAGACGATCTGGTGCCCCTGCCAGTCCTCGGTTTCTTCGCTGCCGGTGATGCTGGCGATGAGCCGGGCATTGGTGATGTTGAGCACCATCGGCAGGACGTCTTCACGGAAGGTGAGCGTATACTTTTCTTCAGCTTCCTGGCCCTGGCCTACGGTCTGAAGCTCTACCTTGTCAATGGTGACTAGGATGCCCTTGCCGCAATCTTCCTTGCGCAGATACTTTAAGTCTTTGATTTGTGAGATGTGCATGTGGTTTATTTTCGTTGATGTGACGTTGGATGAGTGTCCGCAGCATTCCTACTGTAGCGGATAACTCGAAAATTATAGCCCGTGGCGTGTCTTTTTGGTCCAGCAGTTCCTGCAGGGTATTGCTGCACTGGGTATAGGCGATCTTCACCGAGTTAAACTGCTTGTCGTTCACAGGTGTTCCTTGCGGTATTTCCGCAGGCCATCAGCTAAGAGCAGGCGAGAGACGATGCTGCCCACTGGCTGGGCGGGCTTGGACTTGTCCTCCACCGGTCTGCCGGTGGCCCGCAGGACCTCAGCCCGGTGGCGGTTGATCTTGGGCCTCCTGGCCAGTGCCCGATATTCAGCCAGTAACTCTTCAAAATTCTCCAAGTCCGCGATCAGCCGGTGGAAAGAGAGGCAGGTCATGCCCCGCTTTTTATCCTTCACGAGTTTCCTCATCCCGCGACAGACTAGCTCCAGATCGGTCTGGGTGAATTCACGGGCTAGGAACATCTCCCAGAAATAGATCCGCTGCATGGTCAGGGCTATGTGCAGCCCGGTTTCCCGGCAGTAAACCTCATGGAGCTTCGGGATCTGATTGCGGTCGATCACAAAAGTCCCTTCAGCCGCTTATCGATGTCGAAAAGTTCGCGCATCAAAATGAAGCAGCGTTGGGCAATGGGGAAAAGTTCCGCACTCCAATGGCGGTGCTCAAAGCTGATCGGATCGTCGGGCCGTTTGGGTTTGCTGATCCGTAAGAGGTCGATCCCCTGGAGTGGTTTATCGGGAAAGTGCTCATTCCACAGGAGCGAGTAACCCCCGGCCACCTGCACCAGCATGTCAGTGTATAAACCGTTGGAGGTTTTGTAATCCAAGACACAGCGCATCCGGTTTTGGGCGATTAGGTCAAAGGTCCCGCCAAACTGGTATTGCTCGCTCACAAGGGAGATTTCTGAGGCCTCGACACTCAGGTTACTTTGCTGAACCCAATCCAAGTAGCCCAGGAAGGCGTGCTCAGCTTTGGCGATGGCCATGGGGGGCCATTTGGCAGTCTGAAATACTCGGTTGTGCAAGTGGCAATCGATCATCTCGTGACAGCAGGACCCGGCATCGGCGGCTTGGTCTTTCTCGGTGCGAATGTCCTTGCCTTCTTTGCCGCAGTTCCAGGCCCAAAAAATCAAGGCCCCCGAATCTTTGAACCGGCCCACGATGGTGGTGCAGCCCGGGATCTTCTCCCCGGCCTTATTCCGGTATCCTTCCTTTGGTCTTCCACTCATGAGGGTCCCGGCGCATGCCGGTCTTGATCGAATTTAAGGATGTCGCTCGACAACTGTTTAAGGGCCTCGACTGAGGTGGGGACGTGTTGCAGGTCCCATTCTTCGGGTTCCTCAGCTGCCTGGATCCACCCGCGATAAAAGAGGAAGGCCCTGATCACATCCCGGCTGGGCTGGCCCGGCGCAGCCTTCAGCCGGTTCAAGGCCCACAGGACTGTCTTCATCGTGGCCTTGGTCGGCTCATCCTCGTCTATGGGCAAATGAACGCTGAGGCTCAAGGAACACTTACACCCCAGCCGCTTTAGCTCGTGGGTGAGTGAAACGATCTGGTCTATGGACATCATCGGGTAAGGGAATTATCGCGTAGACGTCTTCAGCCAGGATCCTGACCTCCTGAATGAATTCGCCATTAATGCATTGTCGGCGCAGCTTGCCCGGAACGTGGCTCTCTCGCATCAGGATGCACTTCCGGTCGATAGTCTTCATGGAGCAACGCAGGTAGTCTGCCGCTTCGCTCCGGGTTAACCAGGGGGACTGGATATCCGGGGACCATCGCTTGCGCTTGGATTTCATGCCGGAAGTTTGGCCCGTTTCTCCCGGGCCATGGCCGAGACAATCAGGCTGCGCACGTAGCTGGAGCGGTTGCCCATGTGCTGGGGTTTTTTACTCTGGCGCTCAAACCAGGGCCAGATATCGCGAGGGATGGAGAGGCTGATCCTTACGTAATCGCCAACGGAATGCTGTAATTTATCGGCGCGTTTTTTCATAGAAGAGAAGAGTGGCGGGTGCCATTCGGTAAATATACGTAATCGGCCTTACGTTGGCAATTTTCGGTCTGAACATTCATGATGATTTTATCATACTGGCCTATTGACAGGTGGCAACAGAAATGACTAACATACTGAGTGTGAATCAATATGTTCACTCTCGGTAAAAAACGTATGAGTAGGAAATCATGGCAAGGCCGGTCTGTGCGGACTACAATCACGATGGACCGTGCTCTTTACAAGGACTGCCGGGTGTTAATGTTGTCAAACGGGTATGGCGACAACTTCTCCGCTTTCATCGCGGATTGCGCCCGGCAACAGAGAAACAGGCTGCGCAGACAGCAAAAGCTGGAGGTGGCAGCTTGATGGGATAAACCTCTTGCAACAGCAACATGAATACATCATACTGATTCAGCAAACGAACATCAGGTCAAAACAGAAATGAAACCACTTTCCCTGCCTCGGTCTAAAGTCTGCTTCCTCCCACGAAGCATTGAGGGCATTTCTCCTCAAGACCTGCTTTGGGCCGGGGTGGGGAACTTTTTCTTATGAACTGGAAACAAAGGGGGCGTTATCCTCGTCTTTGTCCTGGCAAAATTAATCGTCGCTTTCCTCGCGCAGGGTCCGTAACCAAAAGCCCAGCCGGTCTTTCAATCGCTTTGGATCGGCTGGGCACTTCCTTTTAACACCAACAACAAAACATATGAGCGAGCTAACTCGGATCATCAATAAACACCTCGAAGGAGCACCCATGACCACACCAAAACCAAAATGCAAGACCTGCGGATTGGAATTTGACACCAACCAGCAGTTGGCCACCCACGTCAGGACCACGCACAAACGCAAGCAGTTTGCGGCCAAGATGAAGAAAGCTCATCAGCAGCGCAGGCAAGCCAAGGTCGCCGCAATGGGAGAGCGGCTGAAGTCCAGGACTGGCAGACCGGTCGGGCTTAAGGACCGGGCAGAGCGTAAACAGTGGACTGCAGAGCAGTATGCTTTAGCCCGGCAGATTATTGAGGATCCTCGCTGGCACATGCGCAACGGTGGCAGGTTCATCGAAGGGAAAGAGCATAATTATCGAGGTGATGAATTTTGGACGAGGGACAAGGCCGAGAGACTTCTTGGCCTTAAACTGTTCCAGAGCAGTCAACTGTTCTTTGTGGATAATTGGCCTCAACCATTCAAGTCGCAATTTTACATATTGGACGGGCAATTTGATCGAACCACCAGCCAGAAAGTTCGATTGCGACTGCGCAAGAAAATGGCCAAGGTTGCCGCCAGGAGGATCACGGCCTTCATTAAAGAGCATGCAGCCCATTGACCCAGACGATCCCCCCGACACCAGAAATATGTTTCTGGGCCGGATCCCAGGCCGGTGTGTGTGCACCATGATCAAAGTCGATTACCCGGAAGAGTATCTAAGCCACATAAATGCCCAGAAGGCCATTGATGCGAACCGGGCCAAAAAGGGGGTGTCAACACTCCACCCACCTCCCAAAAGCCCCGTATAGGGCAAATGGTGAAGCCCTGGACGGCATTTTTGAGGTGGCTGGGGGTGATTTCGGCATTTTCCACGTTTCTTGTCATTTTCTGTCTGCTGCTCGCTCTTGGCCCCTGGATCTTCGTCCCCCTGATTGTTGGATTCTGCCTGATTTGCCGCTGGCATCGCTAAGTCTTCCATATACTCCCCATATACTGCACGTGGTTATTTACGAGGGGTCATGTGTCCATACCAAATTGCGCAAGTAATTCAAGCTCCAGCTACTTGGCTATTTTAGGGACTAGGTGTCTATACCCCGTAATTAACTACGGATCAGAAGGTTATAGGTTCAACTCCTATTGGGTGCGCCACTTACAAAGTAACATCAGTCCTCATATACTCCCTATATACTCGACAAAGAAAATTCCCAGCCGGTTAAAGCTGGGGGATTCTGATCGGATTCTGATTAGACGCTTACTTCAACTATCCCTCTTGGGAAATACTTCATTGGGGGAGGTTCTGAATATTCCCTTGCCCATTTGCGCCCGAACATCAAGACCATTACCTCTCGGGGATCTTCGGCTGTTATTTTAACAACACAATCTTTGTCAAAAGTCCTTCCGTTCAGCGAATGAACGTGGATTTGCCCGAAAGTAAAATAGCTCGTCTTCATGCTACTTCCTGTAGTGCCAGGGCCATCCAAGCGGGGTCCGGGGTCATCCATTCCAACTTTTTGCCCCCTGTCTTCCAGCTGGGAGGCGGGTCGCCGTAGGTGCTGGAGATGATCGCAGGTCCCGACTTATCGCCAATCTCCCAGGCGATCTGGCCATCGTTGATCCCCTGGGACCTGCGCACAGTCACATAATAAGCCCGCAATCCATGGCTTATCACGTCATGCCCGACTGCATCAGGGGCAACCCGGGCCAGAGCTTTGGAGAGACTGCCGCCCTTAACGGGACTGGTCTTGTCCTTCCCAGGAAAGAACCAGGGAGAGTCAATCCCCCGGAGTGTCCTCCATTGCTTCATCGCCTCCAGCAGCTGGGCCAGCGCGGGGTGGATCTCGACTTCCGGGTTGATCCCCTTTTTGCTGCGCTCCAAATAAAGGGAATTGCCTTCGATATACCCGGCTTGGCCTTCCTCGGCATCCCATCGCATCCGTAGTGCCTCAGAGGTCCTGCACCCCGTAAAGGCCTCGAACAATAATTGCCAGCCCAGGACCTCGCTGCCACGTCTGGAGAAAAACTCCCGGGCCAGCTTATGTAGTTCATGAGCCGATTTTGGCATCCGTTCCCGGCAATGGACAATTTCAGCAGCTGCCCCGGTGCCCCTGAATTTTGGCCGGTGGGTTAAGGGGTGCCGCTTAATGCGTTTAGTGTGCAGTGCCCAGCCCAGACACGAGCAAAGGGTGCCCAGTTCCATGTCAACGGCCCGGCCCCCGTGCATACCTTTTCTGATCTGGCCTTGTCTGCTCTCCCAGTAGGTAACACAATCGGCCTCCTCGATTTGGTCGACTCTTTTAGCGTCCCAGAAAGACCGCAGGAACCCGATCCGGCTTAACTCCTGATCCAGCTGCTTCCCGCTTTTGGTCCGTTGCTTCTTGCCCGGGCAGTTGGCCTCGATCCAGCCATTGAAGAGGCTGGAAAGCTCAGCCCCGCTATTGTTGGCATAGGGGTCCTTAACCCCCGCTACCCCAGCTTGGGCTAACGATTGGTTGCTCTGATTCTTTCGAGCCAGTTCCCGGGCTGCGGTGACGTTGCAAACCGAGAGGAGGCGAAAAGTCCACTTGCCCCCGATCTTGACCTTCTCAAAGAATTTCCCATCGCCCAGCCGCTCATAGACCCGATCTCCCCTGGATTTCCAATGCTGGCTCATTGCTCCTCCTCTTCCCCTTCGGGTTTCTTAGCGTCTGGCCAGATGTAATAGTCGATTAAAGCGACGATGGTGTAACAGATGAACGCCACCAAAAAGGGGACGGGATTGGTTGACTGGATTGCTTCGGATATGCTCATAGAATGCCGTTCTCTTTAAATTCGGCTGTTAACCCGAATCGATCAGCCAGCTTCTCAAAAATCACTTGCCACTGGTGCAATTCACCGTAGGACATATTCCGCATGCTCTGCCAGTGCTGCCATGTAATGGCGTAATCTCGCGCTTCTTCTGCGGTCTTGATCTGGGATGTGTCTTTATTCATATTTTGACCTTATGTTTATTCAGTATGATACAGTATGATCAGCACAGTGCAACACAAAACAGCAACCCCCAGGGATTGCCCCTGGGGTGCCGTTGCGCTCACCCTAATCCCAGTAAGGCTGGGCAATCTTGGCCGGGGTCCTGCCCTCAGCCCGATCAATGTATTCGCGGTAATAATCGTTACTGGCTGCAATACTCACACCCTGATCGTGGACTGTTTCCAATCCCAAGAGCTTGGCCAGTTCTGCCTTGTCCTGCGGGGTGATATAGCCCCCGGGCTGCTGTGTGTCGTAGCCCTCATAATCTTCAGGACGATTCATGAAAGCCCCAGCCTTGAGCCGATGGCCCCAGGTCCTGCGGGCTGGGGGTGCGTCAATGGTGATCCAGCCCCAAGCAGCGCCCCTGCCCCCGGTTACAGACCATTTCTTTTTGCTCCTGCGCTCTAGTGCGGTTTTGATCCGCTTGATTGTATCGTCTCTATCGTTCATTTCTTTTTGACCTTTTTTCTTGTGAGCGGAATTGCCCACCTTGCAACCCCGGAAGGGATCCAGGGTTGCAAGGTGATCAATCTCTAGGTGCGCAGCCACGCATGTAATCGTAACCATCAAACCAGACTCCAGCCCGTCTAGTGTCGTCTCGGCTGCAATGGTTCTGAGCCTCTGTTAGGGTGACATGGTTGCGGATTGTCCGGGCACGGGTAGTGCGGCGATAGAACCTGATGATCCTATAAATCCGGGGTTCTGGTTCCGTGCTCATCGTCCCACCTCATAGACTTTCAGGCTATCCCAGCTGGGCAGGGCAAAAGCGCAATCCTTAGCTAGTCGCTGATTGCGGATCGCCCGAAATTCAATTTCCCGGTTGAAGCAATTTCTACACAGTATCAGGTTGCCGTGGTGCGTCTCAAACTTATGCATGGGTAAGACCTTGACGGGGCCAGCGCAGTGTGGCCCCGCTCCGTCGCAATTGGGGTTATTCATAACACCTCCCCGGGTTGCGGAATTGCTTCCAAGGCTGTGGCCATTAGATCCACCACATAGCAATTCTGGAAAGGGTCTAGCGGGTCCTCATAGACACACATCCCGATTGAATCAGCATGCTCCCACTTATCACCAGTAGCGACACTGGCCACGATCCACCAGCAGCCTGTAATTTCACTAGCCCTGCTCTCTCTGCCTCTTGCCACTGGATCAGGGTCCTGGCATTTCGTAAAGCACAAGCAGCCCGGCCCGGTGGGGTGCAGTATGCGCCAGTGGCTAAAAACCGCTGGAAGTATTTCTCTAACTTTGGATTTCATAATTTGACCTTTTGTTCAGTGTGAATAGTTAAGCAGCCTGATCGGCTGGTTTCTGTTTCTTGGGGGTGCGCCAATATGGGCTTTTACACTTGGGGCACACAGTCACAACTGCCCCCCGGGGGATCCAGTCATGCTGGCACCGCTCACAATGGCATGTGGGCAGGGTAAAGGGTTTTGCTTCAATACTCATAGTTTCGCTTTCCATTCAATCGGGGCTTAATTACCCACGGTTTGACCCCATGCCAGATAGGGTCAAAACGTGCAACAATTGGCCTAGGCTGCTTTCAAATAAAACCCGCCACACACTGAGCTATTGAATCGGCAATCTGTTCTACTGCCTCTTTGGCCAATTGGGCGCAATTGGATCTACGGTAAAGAGAAACAACCCCCCAGTTGTGGTGACCATAGGCACCCCCACTGTAGGAATTATCCCCAGTTTGATAGTGCCACGACAAGGATCCATCCTCATTCGGGGTTGCCCCAATCGTTACTTGCATCCCTGGAATATCATCATCAGGATCGTCAGTGGCCCTGTATTCATCGCCAATTTGACCCTTAAGCTCTTTCAACAGGGCACACACACTGCGCTCTAGTTTCCGATATTCACGTTCCGTTATTTTCATTTGTTTTGACCTTATTATTACTTGTTTGTTTTGTGAGTTTAACTTATGCGCCAGAATCAACCCTTAACAATCGAGTCTACCCGTATAGAATGCTGCCATGTGTTAGAATCGGGTTGCGTCTGAACTAAGACGATCCCAACCTTGACGTGATAAGCCCAGAAATTAGCCCGCAATCCGTCTTTAGTGCGGATTGGTTCACCTTGAACAAATGGCTGGCCAGTCACAGGGTTAATCTCTTGCCGTCTCATAATCACTCCGTTCATTGTTTTGACCTTAAGTTATATTGTTTACTGCACCCCCACAATATATGAACATAGGGAAGGTGTCAATAGGTATTTATTGACAATCTGCATATACCGCAGTTATCAATGACTTATGCCAAAGTTTACCGTTGAAACTGCGTCTGAAATGGGCAAAAGGTCCGTTGCCCTGCGAAAACAACGGGAAATTGAGCGGGAACAAGCCCTGCTTAATCCCGTGCCTTTGCCCGTTCTTGACGAGGTGTCAACGGATACGTTCTCTCCAGCCTTGTCCCAGGCATGTATAGAGACACTGGAACTAGTGCGGAAAGAGCGTAACCCACAGCAAAGGGCACAGCTGGCCCGTGCTTTACGTGACCTGCGCGAGACATGGCATCTAGCTACCGGGAAACCTCGCCCCGGGCAGACAAGGCCAGATGCGCAACCCTCAAGGCAATCAATGCCGAGAGTATATCCGGGGTATACAGGTCAAGGGCCACAAGGCCAAAACCCTCAGGGTTAACAGCTTAGACTGTTGGCCTACTGATTACAGATCAGCTGTTGTCATCTCTCATCGGTCCCCAGGGTGCCACAGCTTAAAGAAGCATTCTTTTTCTAGCCAATTGGCCACGATTCGACCGGCCACACCCCCCTTGACACCCCCGCCTGATTGCGATATCCCTCTCTCATGAAAATCCGGTATACCCGCAGCAAAAGCAGGACAGGCCTGCCTTCGGGCAGGGTGGTATGGGAGCAGGGTGGGGTATTGATGGAGGGGCGGGGTGAGGTGGTGGAGATGGGTTTTTGGGGTCGGGTGCGGTTTCACATTCACCGGCAGGTGATGTGTCGGTTTTTGCATCGGGGTTATCGGCGGGAGATACCTGAGGGGATGCGGGAGGGGTATAGGTGGGGTTGGTATTGTGAGAGGTGTTGTGGAGTGGGGTTTATTATCGAGGGTTCAGAGCGAATGTAAAGGAAAGTTCGAGCAGAGCGCCAGCGGAAAATCAGGGGAAAACGCACAAAAGGGCCAGGGCAGGTTCAAGGAGGGTGTTGACACTGTGGCACAGTGGGAGCATTGTGGCACAATGAAGGCAATAGAATATGAGTCCAATACTGAGAGTGCGGGTGTCGGCAAAGATGTTAGCGGAGTTAAAGGAGTTGGCGTTGAGGGAGGGAAAGAGCCTGTCGTGGGTGGCAAGGGCGGGGTTGGTGTGGTGGCTGCGGTCAAACCCAAGGGGAGTTCAATCACGCTCTACGGATGTGGGAGGAGGGACGGGTCGGACATAAACAATTCGATGGGGTTAGTGGAGGCTTACCGGTTATTTGTATTAAGGGGTTCGGAGTGATTGTCAAGAGATGAAGGCTCTTTACCGTCTCTATGATGGGAATCGCCTGCTTTGGTGTAATTCACATGGGCGGCTGGCAACGCACATTCTCCGAAGAGAAGACGGGCAGGAGGAACCGTGTTGCGATCCAAAGTTGGGAGGCATCCTTCTTCCATGCTTCGTGGTTGATTTAACCGACCTCTGCGTCATTGAAGAATGAGAAGGGTTATTGATGAAGAGTGCTGAGCAGTGGGTAGAGCATGTGGGTAATTTCGTGGGCAACCCGCATGCGGACAACTGGACCCTGCACCGCAAGGAACTGCTGGAGATCTTCAGGAACATCCAGGCTGATGCCCAGGGGGAGTTGTTGGAGAGATACGACACATTGAAGGCACTATATGACTGTAGCCGAGCGCCAGATCCACGATCAGATTAAGCGCAAGCTGGAGGCAGAGGTCTGTTTATTTTGGGAGAGCCTGGAGCAGTGTGATGGGTGTGGGGAGGTGAAACAGATTTGGGAGATTTGGGTCGGGTTAGATGGCCGGTTTTTGTGCGGGCAATGTAAAAAGGACTAAAGTATGGATAATCATGTCAAATTATTAAGTGAGATCGCTAGGAGAATAGAGAAAAACCCGGAGCTTTTTTCCATGCGCAACTGGTTTGGGCAGGGTCTTTGCGGCACCACTGCCTGCATCGCCGGGTGGGCGATCACCCTGGCCTTGGGCAAAGAGAAACCGGAATGGATCGTGCCTACGGACTTTAAGCCTATGGCGATGGAACTGCTCAAATTAGACGATGCGCAAGCAGGTGCACTATTCTATGCCGACAAGTGGCCTCATCCCTTTTCGGATAAGTGGTTTGCCTCTCACAATGTTAACGAGCGGGCGCAGATTGCCTGTGACCGGATCAGGCACTTCATCGAAACTGGTGAATAACTTTTCTCTTGCCACGATGCTTTGGGTATGATTGAGTGTGATCATCACCATGAAGCGTGAGCAGAAGATCCGCAGCGCCCACCTGGGGATGATAGCTGACTCCGATTTGGGCGCGGTGAGGCCGTGCATCCAGATTATCGAGGAGCAGTCCTGGACGGAGTTTGAGTATGATCGGATCCGATGGGCTATGCTGATGCAGAATCACGGCCTACAACCATGGAGGACAGCATGAATATTCACGTAACACAGAAAGACATTGATAAAGGCACCCGGGGCGATCCCGGTGCTTGCCTCGGGGGATGGACGATTAGAAAACAAACAAACAAACAAAGTGAGACTATGATATTCAATATTGCAGTGACGCAGCTTCCAACTCCGTTGGAGGTGCAGCAAGAAAACAGGCAGGAGAAGATGATCGTTGCGCCGGATACTATTCTGGCGAGGGACCAGAACATCGCGACGGTCGTCTTCGGTGCCAAACACGCCAAGGAGATACTCGCCGCCAACCCTGACTTGCTGCAACTGCACGTGCGGCAAGGGGTGTAATGAAAGAATCTGAGATTAGGATCGGGCAACGGGTCCGCTCTACTTTCCTCCTCTCCGGGGTGCCCAAGGGGACTGAAGGGGTGGTAGATGAGGATTACAAGACCGGGATCATGATCGCCTGGGACTTGCCCAAGTGCCGCCTGCCTGCCGGGTATAAGGAGTTTGATCATCAGAACCCCGGGCCATTCAAGCTGCGGGATGGCTTTAGAAAGTCTGATGAATTGGACCTGTTAGAAGTAGTCAGATAGGACTGGACCACCGAACGGGGAGCAGTATGATTCAGTATGATTACTGCGCAACAACTGGAGAAGCGCGGGACCCTGCTGGCCATTCGGCTGGCCAGGTTGGGGATGGCCACCACTCTATTTCCTGAGCGGGTGTTAATCGGGATACTGGAGGGCAAGAGTTTGCTGATCGTGGTTGACTTGCAGTGCGAGGGCAAGCGAGCCTACTACATCAAAGTCAGGCCGGTGTTAAAGAAAGACATCAAATGTTTGTTCCGATGAGAACCCGCTGGTATTGTTTCTGGAATTCTTACTCTGGGTTCTGGGGTGGGGTAATCTGTGGGTTGATCCTCACAGCGATCATGATTGCTCTCTTGTTGTTCCTAAGCGTCCTGTCCGGTTGTTGTTGTTTAACGGATCGGGACTGGCAAAAGAACTGGCCTCAGGAAGGGGGATTATGAGGTGGATCCTGCTTTTACTCCTGGCAGGCTGCGCAGTCAAGAAACAGAAACCACCGACCCTCTTTGCCCCAATCCGGGTTGCTCATACTGCAGAGGTCCAGGTGGCCCCCAGGGTGGTCCCGGCCCCCAGGGCCTTGCCGCCGATCCTTTATCCCACCAATGGTCCTGCGGCTTTCTGGGTGCTGCAGTGGAGTGATGATCTGAAACACTGGCACCTTCTCTCCCGATTTGTCGGCGACTACCCCGATACTTTCTTT
>Ga0247692_1000223_pt1 | contig 13620 bp, 10 predicted proteins | sample CNK33_metaG_FD_183041 | JGI IMG/M metagenome (GOLD analysis project Ga0247692, IMG submission 183041) | Soil microbial communities from Purdue University Martell Research Forest, Indiana, United States - CNK33 | ecosystem: Environmental > Terrestrial > Soil > Temperate forest > Bulk soil...
AGGATCGAGCGCGGACGTGGGTTCGTCGAACAGCATTGCGATCGGGTCCATCGACAGCGCGCGCGCAATCGCCACGCGCTGCTGCTGACCACCCGACAACTGCCCCGGATACTTGTCCGCATGCGCACGCAGGCCGACGCGATCGAGCAGCTTCAGGCCCTTCGCGGTCGCTTCGTCCTTCGAGCGGCCGAGCACCTTGACCTGCGCGAGCGTCAGGTTCTCGGTGATCGACAGATGCGGGAACAGCTCGAAGTGCTGAAACACCATGCCGACCTTCGAACGCAGCTTCGACAGGTTGGTCTTCTTGTCGGTGAGCGATTGGCCGTTGATCACGATCTCGCCCTTCTGGAACGGCTCGAGCCCGTTGACCGTCTTGATCAGCGTCGATTTGCCCGAACCCGACGGGCCGCACACGACGACCACTTCGCCCTTTTTCACTTCCGTCGTGCAGTCGGTCAGCACCTGGAACTGGCCGTACCACTTCGACACATTCTTGATAGAGATCATCTTGCGACCTTTTTCTGAAGACTTTTGACGAGGCTCGACGCGATCACGCAGATCACGAAGTAACACGCACCGGCGAACAGTACCATTTCGACGTTCGTGCCGTCACGGTCGCCAATATTCGTGGCCGTGCGGAAGAAGTCGGCGAGGCTGATCACGTAGACGAGCGACGTATCCTGAAACAGCACGATGGCTTGCGTGAGCAGCAGCGGCACCATCGCGCGAAACGCCTGCGGCAGCACGACGAGGCGCATCGCCAGCGCGTAGTTCATGCCGAGCGCGAACGACGCGTTCACCTGGCCGCGCGGTACGGCCTGAATGCCCGCGCGGATGATTTCCGAGTAGTACGCGGCTTCAAACAACGAGAACGCAACCATCGCAGACGCGAGTCGGATATCGATGTCGGCGGAAAGACCCAGCACGTTTTGCAGCAGCTGCGGCACGATCAGGAAGAACCACAGCAGAACCATCACGAGCGGGATCGAGCGGAACAGCGTCACGTAGATCTTCGCGAACCACTCGAACGGCTTGAACGACGACAGCCGCATGATCGCGAGCACCGTGCCCCACACGATGCCGATCACGATCGCGAGAATCGTGATCTTGAACGTGACGACGGCGCCCGTCCATAGCGTCGGCAGTGCGCCCGGAATACCGCTCCAGTCGAAATGATGCATCACTTGCCTCCGATATAGCCAGGCAGCCGGCTCTTGGCTTCGACGATGCGCATCAGCGTCATCACGATCATGTTGATGAGCAGATACGCAACCGTGACGGCGATGAACGACTCATACGTCTGCGCCGTGTAGTCGACGAGCTGGCGCGCCTGCGCGGACAGATCGAGCAGACCGATGGTCGATGCGACGGCGGAGTTCTTGAAGATGTTCAGGAACTCGGACGTGAGCGGCGGCACGATGATTCGATACGCCACAGGCAAGAGCACGTAACGATACGTCTGCCATTGCGTCAGGCCGAGCGCGAAACCCGCGAAGCGCTGGCCGCGCGGCAGCGCGTTGATGCCCGAGCGCACCTGCTCGCACACGCGCGCGGCGGTGAACAGCCCGAGACAGATGATCGACGACGAGAAGAACTGCGCGCTGGGCGGCAGTTGCTTGAACCATGTGCCGATCGAAACGGGCAGCAGTTCCGGTATCACCAGATACCAGATGAAGAACTGAACGATCAGCGGGATATTACGGAAGATGGCGACGTACACAGTGCCGATTGCCGCGACGCGCGGGTTCTGGACCGTGCGCAGGACGCCGAAGAGCGACCCGACGATCAGCGCGATCACCCAAGCGCACAGCGAAACGGTGACCGTCACCCAGAGACCGGACAGCAGCCAGCCGAGATAGGTGGTCGGCTCGCCGGTGGAAACCGGACTCAGCAGAATGCCCCAGTTCCAGTGGTATGACATGACGAAGACTCCAACAAAAAGAAACGGAAGAAGCGCTTGCCCCTTCCGTTCTGTTCAACACGTTGACTGTTCAGCTAACGGTTGTTCGAGGGTTAGTCGATTGCCTTGTCGTTCGGCGCCTTGTACAGCGCCTTGATGTCGTCGCTTTCCGGGAAGGCCAGGTTCAGGCCCTTCGGCGGAATCGGCGATTCGAACCACTTCTTGTAGATCTTGTCGGCTTCGCCCGACGTTTCGACCTTGGCGATCGCGTCGTCGACGACCTTCTTGAACTCCGGATCGTTCTTGCGCAGCATGCAGCCGTACGCTTCATGCGATTGCGGCGCGCCGACGATGATGAAATCGTTCGGCGTGTTCGACTTCGCGCGCTCGCCGGCGAGCAGTGCGTCGTCCATCATGAACGCGGCAGCGCGGCCCGTCGACAGCGTCAGGAACGACTCGCCGTGGTCCTTCGCGCTGATGATGTTCATGCCCATGTTCTTGTCCTGGTTCATCTTGCGAAGCAGGCGCTCGGACGTGGTGCCAGCCGTCGTCACGACGGTCTTGCCCTTCAGGTCCGCCCAGTCTTTGACACCGGAGTCTTTCTTCGTCATCAGACGCGTGCCGATCACGAAAATCGTGTTCGAGAACGCGACCTGCTGCTGACGTTCAGCATTATTCGTGGTCGAGCCGCACTCGAGGTCGACGGTGCCGTTCTGCACCAGCGGAATGCGGTTTTGCGACGTGATCGGCGTCAGCTTGACCTTCAGGTCCGGCATGTTCAGCTTCTGCTTGACGGCATCCACGACCTTCAGCGCGAATTCCTGCGAGTAGCCGACCACGTTCTGCTTGTCGTCGTAGTACGAAAACGGAATCGACGATTCGCGGTGGCCCAGCGAAATGACGCCCGTGTCCTTGATCTTCTTCAGCGTGCCGGCGTCCTGCGCATGCGCGCCTACCGTAAACAATCCCAGAGTCGCGAGAAGCAGCGCAGCTTTTTTAACCTTCATTTGTGATCTCCTTGGCAAGAACCGGCGCCAGTTTATCTCAGTAATTATTCTGAAAGTATGGTTGTTAACCATGTTCCGCGTGTGGTGTTGCATAAAGCCACCACTTTGCGCGGGCGGCGCCAGTATTGGCTTTCAGCGGCTTCACCGGAGCGATGCAAACGTCATTGGATGCGTCGTTTTTGCCGGTTCGGGTGCAACTTCAACTGCACAAAAGCGGACGGCACCCGAAGATGCCGTCCGCCCAGTATTTTGCGCGAGTCCGTCGAATCGCGCTCGTGAAGCGTTGTTGCGCGGCGCCCGCCTCCAGGCCGGGCACCATGTCCGTCATGTGACCGTCCGTCTGTTGCCAGACAGCCGCGCCGTATCAGGGATACAGGCCGCGCATTTCGCGCGCTTGAAGGATGCGTTTGCAAGCAACGATGAACGCCGCCGTACGCACCGACACCTTCTGCTCGCTCGCAACCTGCCACACGGCGGCGAACGCTTCGCGCATCACGCGTTCGAGACGCTCGTTGATCTCGTCTTCCGTCCAGAAGAAGCTCGAGAAATCCTGCACCCATTCGAAGTACGACACCGTCACGCCGCCCGCATTCGCGACGACGTCGGGGATCACGAGGATGCCCTTGTCGTGCAGGATGTCGTCGGCGGCCGTCGTGGTCGGGCCGTTCGCGCCTTCCACGACGATCTTCGTACGAATTTTGCCCGCGTTCTTCTCGGTGATCTGGTTTTCCAGCGCAGCCGGAATCAGGATGTCCGATTCGACCGTCCAGAAATCTTCGTTCGCGATCGTGTCGGCTTCGGCGTAACCGCCGACGCCGCCATGCTTCGCGACGTGCTCGAGCAGCGCAACGGCGTCAATGCCCGACGCCTTGTACAGCGTGCCCGTGTGATCCTGCACGGCGACGACCTTCGCACCCGCTTCCTGATACAGACGCGCCGCGATGCCGCCGACGTTGCCGAAGCCCTGCACAGCGATGCGCGCACCTTCGATATCCATGCCGATACGGCGCGCCGCTTCGCAGCCGACGACGAACACGCCGCGGCCCGTCGCTTCACGACGGCCAAGCGAGCCGCCCAGCGTGATCGGCTTGCCCGTCACGACGCCCGTGGCCGTTTGGCCCTGGTTCATCGAGTACGTGTCCATCATCCACGCCATGATCTGCTCGTTCGTGTTCACGTCCGGCGCGGGAATGTCGGTGTTCGGTCCGATGATGATGCCGATTTCGCTGGTGTAGCGGCGTGTCACGCGCTCCAGTTCACCACGCGACAGCGTGCGCGGATCGACACGGATACCGCCCTTCGCACCGCCATACGGCACGTTCACGGCTGCATTTTTCACCGACATCCACGCGGACAGCGCCATCACTTCCGACAGCGTCACGTCCTGGTGATAACGCACACCGCCCTTGCCCGGACCGCGCGACACGTTGTGCTGCACGCGATAGCCTTCGAAGTGCGCAACCGTGCCGTTATCGAGTTCGATGGGCACGTCGACGATGAGAATGCGCTTCGGGCGCTTGAGCGTTTCGAGCCAGCGCGACAACGGGCCCAGATACGGCGCGACGCGATCGACTTGACGGAGATAGTTGCCCCAGGGACCGAGATCGTCCGCATGAAGGTAGGACGGGATGGACTGCAGATTTGCCGCGGTAGACATGAACGCTCCAGCGTTTTTATCGGGTGACGCCATTGTCGAAAAAAAGCGCTGAAAGGGTCCAATGCCGTTTGGTCATCCCCTTATGTTTTTCTTGCATAACGCTGAGGAAAGCGCAAATGTGTGTCGCAAAGCCGTTATTTGCGCGTCCCGCAATGCACTCTTGCTTTCCTGATCCTACCTCGAGGCTTGCGTGAGCTCAGTGCTCACGACGTCCCACAACGCGCGCACGAGTTGCTGGCGCGCGTCGTCGGTCTGCGCGGCGAGTTTGTCGCGGTAAAGGCGGATCTCCATCGTCAGCGTGAGCTGACCTTGCGCGACGCCGCGCGACGCGCGGTCGAGCCGGATCAAACGGCCTTCCGCGACGGCGTCTTCGACGGCGCTGTGCGGCAGGAACGCGACGCCGTGTCCGGCGAGCGCCATCGCCTTCAGTCCTTCGGCCATGTCCGTTTCATACACACGATCGAGGTAGAGGCGCCCGGGCGCCGTCGCGAAGATCACTTCTGTCATGCGCCCCAGATAGGCATTCGGCGTGTACGAGAGATACGGCGTCGGCGCGTCCGACGTGCCGGGCAACGTGTAGCGCGGGCGGCCGCCCTTGCCGGGCGCGGAGAACGGGCTGATCGCTTCGATGCCGAGCGTCAGCATGTCGTAGCGCGCGGGATCGAGCGCGACGGGGTGGCTCGGATGGTGATAGCCCATCACCAGATCGCAGCCGCCTTCGACGAGCGACAACACCGCATCGTGCACGTTCAGCGCGCGCAGCCGCGTATGGATCGGGCCGAGCTGCGCCTCGATGCGCTGCAGCCAGCGCGGGAAGTACGTGAGCGACAACGTATGCGGCACCGCGAACTCGATCGTCGCGGCGGGCGTTGCCGTATGGCCGCGCAACAGCGTGCGCGCCTCGTGGAACTGCGACAGCATCGCGAGCGCCTGCTCGTAGAAGACCTGGCCCGCCGCCGTGAGGCGCGTCGGGTAAACCGAACGATCGATCAGTTCTGTGCCAAGCCACGCCTCGAGCGCCTGGATACGCCGCGAAAACGCGGGCTGGGTCACGTGCCGCAATTCCGCCGAGCGGCTGAAACTGCGCGTTTCCGCCAGCGACACGAAGTCTTCGAGCCATTTCAGTTCCATACGGACCAGCGCTCCACCAGTAACGGAAAGCCTGCATTCTAGCGGCGACGCGCGCGGCAAAGCGCATCGCTGCCCGGCCGCGCGCCGGGGCTGATGTCCTAAAGTGGTAAAATTCGCGGTTCTCCCCGCTTGTATCTGTCACCGACTCTTCACGGTTTCTGCCCCTCCCATCATGTCCGACACCCGCCCCGACACTCTCTTCGCGCTGACCGCCCTGTCCCCGCTCGACGGCCGTTACGCATCGAAAACCGAAGCCCTGCGCGACTGGCTTTCGGAAGCCGCGTTCATGCGCCATCGCGTGAAAGTGGAAATTCACTGGCTGATCGCGTTGTCGCATGCCGGTTTCGCCGAAGTGCCGCGCTTCTCGGAAGCGTCGGAGCAATTCCTGCTGCAACTCGTCGAGCGCTTCACCGCGCATGACGCCGCGCGCATCAAGGACATCGAGCGCGTGACGAATCACGACGTGAAGGCTGTCGAGTACTGGCTGAAGGAATCGGTGAAGGGTCAGCCGGAACTGGAACGCGCGAGCGAGTTCATTCACTTTGCGTGCACGTCGGAAGACATCAACAACACGTCGCACGGCCTGATGCTCGCCGGCGCGCGCGAACACGTGATCCTGCCCGCGCTGCGCGCCGTGCATCAACGCCTCGTCGCGCTCGCGCATGCGCAGGCCGATCAGCCGATGCTCTCGCGCACGCATGGCCAGCCCGCCAGCCCGACCACGCTCGGTAAGGAAATGGCGAACGTCGCCGCGCGCCTGTCGCGTGCGATCGACCGCATCGCGAAGGTCGAATTGCTGGGCAAGATGAACGGTGCGGTCGGCAACTTCAATGCGCATCTGTCTGCGTATCCGGAGTTCGACTGGGAAGCGTTTTCGAAGGAAGTCGTCGAACAGCGTCTGAAGCTGACGTTCAATCCGTACACGATCCAGATCGAGCCGCACGATTACATGGCTGAACTGTTCGATGCCGTGGCGCGCGCGAATACGATCCTGCTCGACCTCGACCGCGATGTGTGGGGTTATATCTCGATCGGCTATTTCAAGCAGAGGACGAAGGCAGGCGAGATTGGCTCGTCGACGATGCCGCACAAGGTCAATCCGATCGACTTCGAAAACTCGGAAGGTAATCTCGGGCTAGCGAATGCCACGCTGCGGCATCTGGCAGATAAGCTGCCGGTTTCGCGTTGGCAGCGTGACCTGACCGATTCGACGGTGCTGCGGAATATTGGTGTTGCGTTTGGGTATTCGTTGCTGGCGTATGACGCGCTTAATCGTGGGTTGGATAAGCTTGAGGTGAACCCGCAGCGGCTGAACGATGACCTCGATGCGACTTGGGAAGTGCTGGCTGAGCCTGTTCAGACTGTTATGCGCCGGTATGGTATCGAGAATCCGTATGAGCAGTTGAAGGAACTGACGCGTGGGAAGGGCATCACGCGGGATGCGTTGCAGACTTTTATTAATGGTCTTGCCATTCCTGCTGATGCTAAGGAGCGTCTGCTGGCCATGACGCCGGGGTCTTATGTCGGCAAGGCTGCTGAGTTGGCCAAGCGGATCAATTAGTCGTTTATTTGCCTGCGGCGGGGTTCGGTTTTGCTGTTCGCAGGCTTTCGATGTGGTTTGCTTTGCGCTCGCGCTGGCATCCGCGTTTTGTCTTTGTGCTTCATGCGTCGCCCCTGTGCGGGGCGGCACCTACTTTTCTTTGCCGCCGCAAAGAAAAGTAGGCAAAAGAAAGCGGCTCACACCACCAATTCTTGTTACTGCCTGAGGGACCCCAACCGGTCCCACACTTCACACGGCAACCACGTGACACATGTTCGTTGCCAACGCTCTCTCTGTATGCCTCACCCACTTCATGTGCCCGCGTCGCAGCACGCCGTGCCAGATAGTCCGCCGCCGCCCAGGTGGCAAACTGTGTGTAGGCTTTCGATGCATAAGCGCATCACTCCGGACTGAGTAGCAAGGTTGGTGTCTCTGGTAAGAGCACTAACCTGTGCGGTGCGATAACCTACACACAGTTTGCCACCTGGGCGGCAGAAACCATTCGCTGCCGCCAGCCCTTGCGCGGGTATCTGAAGTGGGTGAGGCATCTGATCGAAGCGTTGGCAACGGGCAAGCGATAGCGCGTTACCGCGTGGAGTATGGGGCCGCAGGGGGCCCGCAGGCAGGAAGAAGAGCTGGCGGTGTTAGCCGCTTTCTTTTGCCTACTTTTCTTTGCGGCGGCAAAGAAAAGTAGGTGCCGCCTCGCACAGGGGCGAGGCTTGAAGCATGAAGGCAATACGCGGATGCCAGCGAAAACGCTAGAACAACCAAACCGGCCACGCCACGAAGCCAAACGGCGGCTACCAGCGCAACACCAAAACCACAAACAAAAACGGCCCGCGCAGCGAAAACAACCACCGCTAACGGGCCATCAATCAACCACTACAAAACCCTACCTCGCGCGAAACTTACTGAGCGTCTCCTCAACAATCTGCTCGGGCGTCAGCTCAATACTCACAGTAATAGCCTCATCATCACCCGGCTCTTCCAGCGTATCGAGCTGGCTCTGCAGCAACGAAGGATCAAAGAAATGCCCAGTACGTGTCTGCAGACGCTCCTGCAGCACTTCCCGCGAACCCTTGAGATAGACAAAGCAAACATCCTTATCGCCCGCCCGCAGGATGTCGCGATAAGAACGCTTCAGCGACGAACAAGTGAAAACGGCATCTTCATTCGCCGCCTGCTTCTCCTCAATCGCAGCGCGAATCGTCCTGAGCCACGGCCAGCGATCATCATCCGTCAGCGGAATGCCGTTGTGCATCTTCTCCTTGTTGGCAGCGCTATGAAACGCATCGCCGTCGGTGAAACTGCACTTGAGCCGCTCCGCCAGCATTTCGCCAATCCGGGTCTTGCCGGCGCCCGACACGCCCATCGCGATCAAAATCATCTGAAACTCCTTACAGGACCGCCGCCAATGCGAAGGTCAAACCCAAGCCCATCAGCGAAATGATGGTTTCGCAGAGCGACCATGTCTGGAACGTCTGCCCCACCGTCATTCCGAAGTACTCCTTGATCAGCCAGAAACCGCCGTCGTTGACATGCGAGAAAATCAGCGAGCCCGAGCCCGTCGCAAGCACCAGCAGCTCCGGCTTCACCTGCACACCGCTCGCCTGCGCGATCGGCGCGACGATCCCGCAGGCCGTCGTCATCGCAACCGTCGCTGAACCCGTCGCGAGACGGATCAGCGCGGCAACGAACCAGCCGAGCAACAGCGGCGACAAATGCGCAGACGTCGCCGTTTCGACAATCTGCTTCGAGATGCCGCTATCCATCAGCACGCGACCAAATCCACCGCCCGCACCGACGATCAGCGTAATGCCCGCGATCGGCGCAAGACATTCGCCGCAGAACTTCTGGATCTGCTCGCGGTTGAAGCCGCGGCTCGCGCCAAACGTCCAGAAGCTGACGAGCACCGCAATCAGCAGCGCAACGTCAGACGTGCCGATGAACTTCAGCAGATCGTTCGGCGTCGTTTTCGGCGCGAACACCAGGTCGGCCCAACTGCCGATCAGCATCAGGATCACAGGCAGCAGGATCGTGAAGAGCGTGATACCAAAGCCCGGCAGCTCGCGCGAGCCCGCCTGATGTTCGGTATCGACGAACTGCGCGGCGAGCGGATTGTTTTCCGCGAGCTTGATATGACGGTGGATCAGCAGCGCGAACAGCGGACCAGCGACAATCGCCGTCGGCACGCCGACGAGCAGCCCGTACGCGATCGTGCGGCCGATGTCCGCGTGATACGCCTGCACCGCAAGCAGGGCAGCCGGGTGCGGCGGTATCAGGCCGTGCACGACGGACAGACCCGCGACCATCGGCAGGCCGATCAGCAGCAGCGATTTGCCCGTGCGCTGCGCGACGTTGAACGCGATGGGAATCAGCAGCACGAAGCCGACTTCGAAGAACACGGGCAAGCCGACAATGATCGCGACGAACATCATCGCCCAGTGAATGTTCTTTTCACCGAACCAGTTGATTAGCGTGGTGGCGATGCGCTCGGCACCGCCCGATTCGGCCATCATCTTGCCGAGCATCGTGCCGAGGCCGACGACGATCGCGATGTGACCCAGCGTATTGCCGTTGCCCGTCTCGAACGACTTCACGATCGTGCCCGCCGGCATGCCGACGGCAAGACCCAGCAGCAACGACACGATAATGAGGACGAGGAACGGATAGACCTTGAAGCGCGTGATCATCAGGATCAGCACCGCAATGGCAATCACGGCGTAGATCAGCAGCATGCTGCCGTGGACAGCTTCCATGAAGCTCCTCCTTTGCTTTGTTGGTTTGAATTGCAAAGTGCTGCGGCACCTCGCCCGCTTCCGGATGCTGAAAATGCCTTCTGAACGAGCACTTTCGCGGACGCTGAATTTTACTGTTTGTTGACGTTGATGGCGCGTGGAATAAACCCGCGCAAAAATCAAAAAAAAAACCTCGCCGCTGCAGCCCGTCAGGGGCTGAAGCGGCGAGGCTCGTTACAGCAGCCAGTTACGCGCTCGTTCAAAACACGATGCTGCGCATCAGTGTGCAGGCGCTGCCAGTTCGCTCGCAGCGCGCGCGAGACGCGTGACTTCGTCCCAGTTCTGCGCAGCGAGCGCCGCCTTCGGCGTCAGCCACGAGCCCCCCACGCACACTACATTCGGCAGCGCGAGGAAGTTCGGCGCGGTTTCCGCCGTGATGCCGCCCGTCGGGCAGAACTTCAGCGTCGGGAACGGGCCGTGGAAGGCTTGCAGCATCGGCACGCCCCCCGCCTGTTGCGCCGGGAAGAACTTGACGATTTCATAGCCCAGTTCGAGTGCGACGATGATGTCGCTCGGCGTCATTACGCCGGGCAGAAGCGGCAGACCGGCGTCCTGCGCGGCCTTGTGCATATCTTTCGTGAGACCCGGCGACACACCGAACTGCGCGCCCGCCTTTTTTGCCTGCTCGCAATGTTCGGGCCTCGTGATCGTGCCGACGCCAACGACGATATCTTCGGCAAGCTGGCTCGCGCGCTCGATCGCCCCGATGCCCGCGGGCGTGCGCAGCGTGATTTCCAGCACTCTCACGCCGCCTGCGTGCAGTGCGCGCGAAACGTGTTCGCCCTGTTCGACGGTATCGAATGCGAGGACCGGGATCACCGGACCGAGGCGCACGATTTCGCTGACTGTTTTCGACGTCATCTTCAGACTCCTTTTCGCTTTATTTCTGCATTGCGTGGCTGGCTTCGCTTGCCACGGCGCTTGCCGTTCCAGTTGCGTGCTGCGTTGCGTGCGACGCTTCGCCGACGAGCGGCCCGAACACCGATGCACCGAGTTCCGCCGGTGCCGCCGCCGCACGGAACACGCCGAACAGCTCGCGGCCGAAGCCCACTTCGTTTTCCGCCTGATGCTGCGACACGGCAATCGGACGCGCAGCCCATTCGGCGTCGTCGATTTCGATGTCGAGCACGCCCGCTTCGGCGTCGATCACCAGCATGTCGCCCGTTCGCACCTTGCCGAGCGGCCCTTGCAGCAGCGCTTCCGGCGACACGTGAATCACGGCGGGCACCTTGCCCGATGCGCCCGACATGCGGCCATCCGTGACGAGTGCGACATGGAAACCTTGATCCTGCAACACGCCGAGCAGCGGCGTCAAACGATGCAGTTCGGGCATGCCATTTGCGCGCGCGCCCTGGAAGCGCACGACGGCGATGAAGTCGCGCTTCAGCTCGCCGTTATCGAAGGCTTCCTGTACGGCTTCCTGCGAATCGAACACGATGGCGGGCGCCTTCACCGTCCGATGCGCCTTGGCAACGGCCGAAATCTTGATCACACCGCGGCCGAGCTTGCCTTGCATCAGACGCAAACCGCCGTCCGGCTGGAACGGATCGCCGATGGCGCGCAACACAGCCGTGTCGTGGCTTTCGGCTGCGGCCGGCACCCACGTCAGCTTGCCGTCGAGCAGTTTCGGCTCTTCGGCGTAGTGCGAAAGACCCTTGCCGACGACCGTGTTCACATCGTTGTGCAGCAGGCCGCCTTCGAGCAGATTGCGGATCAGGTACGCCATGCCGCCCGCCGCGTGGAAGTGGTTCACGTCGGCCTTGCCGTTCGGATAGACCTTCGCGAGCAGCGGCACCGTAGCCGACAGCGTGTCGAAGTCGTCCCAGTCGATGATGATGCCCGCCGCGCGTGCAATCGCGACGAGGTGCAGCGTGTGATTGGTCGAGCCGCCCGTCGCCAGCAGACCGACGATCCCGTTGATGATCGCCTTCTCGTCGATAACGTGTCCGATCGGCATGTAGTGGCCGCGGTCCACCGTCAGGTCGAGCACGCGGCGCGCGGCTTGCGCAGTCAGCGCATCGCGCAACGGCGTATGCGGATGCACGAACGCCGAGCCCGGCAGATGCAGGCCCATGATTTCCATCAGCATCTGATTGCTGTTGGCCGTGCCGTAGAACGTGCAGGTGCCGTGGCTGTGATACGCGGCGGCCTCGGATTCGAGCAGCTCGTTGCGGCCGCATTGGCCCGTCGCGAACTCCTGACGCACTTTGGCCTTGTCGTCGTTCGACAGGCCGCTCGTCATCGGGCCGGCGGGCACGAAGATGGTCGGCAGATGGCCGAACTGCAATGCGCCGATCAGCAAACCCGGCACGATCTTGTCGCACACGCCGAGACACAGCGCCGCGTCGAACATGTTGTGCGTGAGCGCGACAGCCGTGCTCATCGCGATCACTTCACGCGAGAACAGCGACAGTTCCATGCCCGCGTTGCCCTGCGTGATGCCGTCGCACATCGCCGGGACGCCGCCCGCGAACTGCGCTACGCCGCCGTTTTCACGCGCGGCGGCCTTGATGATGTCCGGGAAATCCTTGTACGGCGCGTGCGCCGAGAGCATCTCGTTGTACGACGAGACGATGCCGATGTTCGGCTGGCGGATCTGCTTGATGACGAGCTTGTCGTTGCCCTCCATGCCGGCGAAGCCGTGCGCGAGGTTCGCGCAGGACAGCGCGCCGCGCGCCGGGAATTTGCCCTGCGCCTGGTCGATGCGTGACAGGTACGCGCGGCGCGTCGGCTTGCTGCGCTCGATCACGCGCTTCGTGACTTTCATCAGTTGCGAATGCGGGGAAACCATCGATGCTCCTTCGTCGCTGGCCTGCGCGCCTTGACATGAGCGCTGTACGCCAGATTGGTATCGCGGGAAACGGCATGAAGAGCCGGCAACCGGGATATTAGTAGAAAAACTACAAGCACACAATGTGGCAGTTGCTGAATCGGCGTCGCTGCGAAATTGGCCTGAAACCTTTGTACACTGGTGTTTACGGCGTTTTACCGCGGTTCATCAGGGTAATCACCTACGGCACATATGTAGTTTTTGTACTTGATTCATCTATCAGCTATAGTCCACGCATTCTTCAGCATAGTGCGAGATTCCCGATGATGCTGTCCCAGGTGGAAGCGATGCGCGACCAGATGCGCCCATCCGAACGCAAGCTTGCCGACTACGTGATCGAGGCGCCGCGCGAAGTGCTCGACCTGTCGATGACGGAGGTCGCCGCGCGCGCGGGCGTCAGCCAGCCGACCATCGCGCGCTTCTGTCACGCGCTCGGCTTCTCCGGCTTCCGCGAGTTCAAGATCCGCCTTGCGCAAGGGATAGCAACGGAAGTGCCCGCCGTGTATCGCGACGTGCGTCCCGACGAGCCGACGCCCGGCGTCGCCGCGAAGGTGCTGGACCGGACCATCGGCGCACTGATCCAGGTGCGCAACAATCTGTCGACCGACAGCGTGGCGGCCGCGATCCAGCTGCTGGCGCAAGCGAAGCGCATCGAGTTCTACGGCGCGGGCGGCTCGGGGATTGCCGCGCTCGACATGCAGCACAAGTTTTTCCGGCTCGGCATGCCGAGCGTCGCTTATTCCGACCCGCATACGTT
>Ga0247692_1000224_pt1 | contig 13571 bp, 14 predicted proteins | sample CNK33_metaG_FD_183041 | JGI IMG/M metagenome (GOLD analysis project Ga0247692, IMG submission 183041) | Soil microbial communities from Purdue University Martell Research Forest, Indiana, United States - CNK33 | ecosystem: Environmental > Terrestrial > Soil > Temperate forest > Bulk soil...
GGGTGCCGTGAAGGGTGCCCGCATTCCCAGAGGAACTCTTGAGCGCCAAGCCAACGTTAAGCAAGCCCATCGGCTCCGGTGAAGCAACGTCGACTGTCGTCGTCCTGCGCCGGCTGTGGCCGTATGTGAAGCCGCTCATCTGGACCGTTGTCGCCGCCATCCTCACGATGGGCGTCGTCGCCGCCACCGAGGCGGGGATTCCCGCACTGCTCAAGCCACTGCTCGACCACGGCTTCGGCACGCACAGCAGCGACAGTGCGAAATGGTTCGTGCCGCTCGCCATAATCGGCCTCGCGCTGTTGCGCGGCGTCACGCAGTACGCGTCGGGCTACCTTCTTTCCTACGTGTCAAACCGCATCCTGCTGGATCTGCGGCTGACCATGTTCAACCGGATGATTCACAGCAGTGTTTCGTTCTTTCAGCGTGAGACGGCCAGCACGGTCATCAACGCGATCGTCTTCGAGGTCAACCAGATCCTGAACGTGCTGATCGGCGTGATGGTGACGCTCGTGCGCGATTCGCTGACGGTCGTGTTCCTGCTCGGCTATCTGTTCTATCTGAACTGGCGCCTGACGCTGATCGTCGCGGTGCTGCTGCCGGGTATCGGCTGGCTGGTGGGCAAGATCAACCGCCGGCTGCGCCGCCTGAACCGCGAGCATCAGACGCTGACCAACGAGCTGTCCTATATCGTCGAGGAGACTGTGGGCGGCTACAAGGTCGTCAAGGTGCACAACGGCGAGCGCTACGAGATCGACCGTTTCACTGAGATGAGCAAGCAGCTGCGCGGCTATTCGATGCGCATGACGGTATCGGGTGGCCTCGCGCAGCCGCTGACGCAGTTTCTGGCGTCGATCGCACTCGCTGTTGTGATCACGATTGCCGTCGTGCAGTCGTCGCACGATCAGACGACGGTCGGCGGCTTTGTCGCGTTCGTCACGTCGATGCTGCTGATCATTTCGCCGCTCAAGCATCTGATGGACGTGAATCAACCGTTGCAACGTGGGATGACGGCGGCCGAACTGATCTTCGGACTGATCGACGAGCCGTCGGAGCCGCCAGGCGGTGGGCTCAAACTGGAGCGCTCGAAGGGCGAAGTCGAGTTCCGCGACGTGTCGTTCAGGTACGGCGCGACTGGTCCGATGCAGCGGCAGACGCTCGATAGCGTGTCGTTCAAGGTCGCGCCCGGCGAAATGGTCGCGCTGGCCGGCCCGTCGGGCAGCGGCAAGACGACGCTGGTGAACCTGCTGCCGCGCTTCTTCGATCCGAGCGGCGGGCAGGTGCTCGTCGACGGCGTCGCGTTGCCGGAGTACGGCATTCATGAATTGCGCAGCCAGATCGCGATGGTGAGCCAGGACGTCGTGCTGTTCAACGACACGATCGCGAACAACGTCGCCTACGGACAGCCCGCGGCCGCGGAACGCGTGAAGGCGGCCTTGCATGCGGCCAATCTGTGGGACACGGTGGCCGCGATGCCGAACGGCATCGATACGCTGATCGGCGACAACGGCATGATGCTGTCGGGCGGCCAGCGTCAGCGTCTCGCGATCGCGCGCGCGGTCTACAAGGACGCACCCATCCTGATTCTCGACGAAGCCACATCCGCGCTCGATTCCGAATCCGAGCGCCACGTGCAGGCCGCGCTGGAAACGCTGATGAAGGGCCGTACGACGCTCGTGATCGCGCATCGGCTGTCGACCATCGAGCGTGCGGACCGCATCCTCGTGCTCGACGCGGGGCGCATCGTCGAGCGGGGCAGCCATCGCGAGCTGCTCGCGCAGAACGGGCTGTACGCGCATCTGCATCGCATCCAGTTCCAGCAGCATGCGGCGTGACGACCGCGTGACCCCACGATAGAGAACGCCCGCGCGGCCCTGTGCCGCACGCGGGCGCGCCCGCCGCTGCGATGCGTGCGACGCAGCCGGCGACCATTCAGACAGTTGGCATGATTCACATCTTCAACGGCTTTCACAATCCGAACGGCGGCAGCGAGCAGGAGGCACTGCGCCTGTACGAGCTGCTGCACGGCAAGGGCGACGTGCAGCTCTGGAGCACGTCGTCGCGGACGTCGGACGAACTGTCGGCGGCGTATCCGATCCGCCGGCTCGCGCCGCTCAAGGCCAGCGTGCCGCGCGGCGGCACGTATGTGTTCGTCGGCGCGCATTGGCGCAACCGTGTATGGCCGTATTTCGCGGGCCGTCCCGAGCGGCTCGTGTATGTGTTCAACACGTTTCATCCGAAGCTGCTCGAGCTGACGTCGGCACCGCCGCCGCTGTTGCGCTGGCCCGCGACCGAATTCGTGCTGATTTCCGCGTTTCAGTCGCGGCTGCTCGGCGTGAAGGGCGAGATCCAGCCGTCGCCGATCGATATCGGACGCTTTGCGCCGCGCGAGCGTGAAACGCGCGCGCAGCCGGTAATCGGCCGTCTGAGCCGCGATACGGCCGACAAGCATCATCCCGACGACATCGCCGTGTACAGGACGCTCGCTGAGCGCGGCTGCAAGCTGCTGCTGCAAGGCGCGACGACGCTGGCGGGGGCATTGCCGCAAGACGACGCGATCCGTCTGTTGCCCGAAGGCGCGATGGCCGCGCCGGACTTTCTGCACGAGCTCGATATCTTCTACTACCGTACGGGCGAGCACGTCGAGACGTTCGGCCGCGTGGTGCTCGAGGCGATGGCGTGCGGTTTGCCCGTCGTGTGTCACCGGCACGGCGGCTACGCGGATGTTGTCCGGCATGGCGAGAACGGCTATCTGTTCGATACGTCGGACGAAGCGCTGGCAATACTCGCTGAACTGATCGCGCAGCCGGCGTTGCGCGCGAAGATTGGCGCCGCCGCGCGCAGGACCGTCGAGCAACTGTATTCCCCAGAGGCGCTCGACGCCCGCACTGCGTTCTATCTGCGCGGCGCCACGCGATGACTTTCCGCGCCTTACCGCCGCTTGCATGGCCCACAGGCGTGAAACCAAATCGCATGGCGGCCATGAGATGATGGCGATGACGTGACCCGTCGCCCGGGCACGGACGCAGGCAGAATCAAGCAGGCAGGATCAGCAAAGATCAACAAAAGGCACCGGCCGACGAAAACCGGGCCACCGACGCAGCGAGCCCTTGGTCCGAGGCTACGCGAGCGCATTTCGTCAATGAGAGTCGAAGCACACATGCAACACGCTACAAAAGATTCGTATCCCCTGATCCTTGCGCGAAGTTTCGCGCTGATCGCGCTGTTTGCCGTGCCGTTATCGACGGCCGGCGTCAATATCGCGGCGACGCTGTTTGCGGTGTGCGCGCTGCTGTCGCCCGAAGTGTGGCGCAACTGGCGCTCGCTGTTCACCGACCGCGTGAGCGTCGCGGCGCTGCTGCTCGCCGCCGTGCTGACGCTGAGCCTCGCGTGGACGACGGCGGATCGCATGCATGCGCTGGACTTCCTGATGAAGTACCGCAAGCTGATCTATCTGCCGCTGCTGATGCTGACGTTCCGCGATTGCCGCACGACCGCGTGGACGACGGTTGCGAAGTGGGCGCTGTTCAGCGCGTTGACGCTATTGCTGCTGCTGTCATGCTCGAACTACTTCGGCTGGACGTCCATTGGCCCGTGGCACTCGGATACCGATCCGATCCGCAGGGCGTGGGTCTTCAAGGACCATATCGCGGCGGGCATCATGATGGCGCTGCTGTTCTATCTGGCGCTGAACTTTGCGAAGCAGGCGCGCGCACGGGTCGCGAAGATGGCGCTCTATGTCGTCGCGCTGCTGGCCATCGTCAACGTGCTGTTGATGATGCAGGGGCGCACGGGGCAGATCATCGCGATTCTCTTCATCTTGATTTACGCCGTGACGTACTTTACGTCGCTGCGCGGCGTGAAGCCGTGGGTGCGGTGGGGGAGCGGCGTGGTGCTGGTGGCCATTGCGGGCGGTCTCGTGTACGCGGCGCTGCATTCGCACGGTTCGCGGCTCGCGGAAACGAACGACGAAATCAGCGCATACGAAACGTCGAACAAGAACACGTCGATGGGCGTGCGCATCGTGTTCTACCGGCGCAGCCTCGAATTGTTGGCCGAGCGGCCGATCATCGGCCACGGCGTGGGCACCGTGCAGGACGAGTTTGACGCGTACGCGCGCAACAACACGGGCGCTGCTGCGGCCACGGCGGGCAATCCGCACAATGAATTTCTGCTGATGGGTATTCAGCTGGGCGCTGTCGGCATTGCGCTATTCGTGTTCCTGCTCGTGCAGATCGGTCGGACCGCGATCGAATTGAGCGAGCCTGCGCGCACGATCGTGTTCGCTTATCTGTTCGCTTTTACGATCGGCTGCTTTGCGAACTCGCTGTTGCTCAACTTTACCGAAGGCAATCTGTTTATCTTCCTCATCGGCATTTTCTTGAGCTGTCGTAGAGGCGCGCCGTCGCAGGCGCAAGAGCGCCTCTAGGCCGATAAGACGAGTTCGACCTGGCTCAGACGCCGCTCGTCACCAGCGACAGCACCGACAGATCCGGATGCGTGCCTTCGACGATGCTCTTGCCGACATGCACGGCTTCATAGGTCGCATCGTCGAGGGTCTTGAACGACTCTTCGCCGTCCGCGTGAAACGTCACCGTGTGGCCGGGCGATTTCGGGTCGGCGCCGGGATGGCACACGTAGCCGATATACGTGTAGCGTTCGCTGCCGTCTTTCAGTGACGGCGCGACGTGAATCTCGAAGCCTTCATAGTCGACTTTTTGCCAGTTCAGGGTTGCGGCCTCGTCGGGCATGATTGCCTCCGTGCGGGCGGCGGGGCGTCGGCGGCCTGACGATGATGGGCGACGTCCACGCTTGCCGTGTGTCGTGCGCCGCGGCGCGCGGCGCTATTTAACGTGGCGGGGAAAGGGGTTCAGTGCCGGTGGCGCAGGCGTTCCCACCAGCGATGCCCGTCGTAGCGACCCGACGTTCCGTCGCGGATGTGATGCACGTGATGCTCGCGCCGCAACTGATGCGACAGCAGCGTCGCGATGACCGCCAGCACGACGATGCCGACCACGATGCCAACCATTGATTCAGCCATGGCTGCCTCCGTCTATTGCAACTGCATATCGAAAGTCTAGCTGATTTGCCGGAACAGGGCGGGCGGTGGTTTCGTCAGGCCCCATACACCGTTGGGACACCGCGCCCGATCAATCTCTGTAACCTCTACACGGAAGTCATTGAAATTTCGTATTGCCTTCCGATGCGTGTTGCATTGGTGAGTCAGTTTTCGTCGTCGGAAAGCAGCGCTTCGAGGCCGAAAAGCCATGCGATGCTGAAGGTCAGCAGGCCCGCCGCGGAGCGCTTCGGTAATGCGCTTTTCTCATGAGACGCCGGGCGGTAAAGCCCGTCGTAGCAAGGGTTAGGTAGAGCTGTCTGATCGTCGTTGTATTCGTATTGTTCGGAGCGCATGTCGCCTCCCGCGTGCGGTGTGATCCTCTAACCGCAAACGGCGTGCCATCAGAGGCGTGCGGGAGAAGGTGGCGAATTACATCAGCACAATATCGTACTGCTCCTGACTCAGATTCGACTCGACCTGCAACGAAACCGGCTTGCCGATGAAATCCATCAGCATGGCCAAATGTTGCGATTCTTCTTCGAGAAACAGATCGATCACCTGCTGCGACGCGACCACCCGAAACTCGCGCGGATTGAACTGACGCGACTCGCGCAGAATTTCCCGCAGCACGTCATAGCAGACGGTACGCGCCGTCTTCACCTGGCCCTTGCCCTGGCAAATAGGGCACGGCTCGCACAACACGTGCGCAAGCGACTCACGCGTGCGCTTTCTCGTCATCTCGACCAGCCCGAGCTGCGAGAACCCGTTCACCGTCACGCGCGTGCGGTCGCGCGACAGTGCCTTCTTCAGTTCGTTGAGCACCTGATCGCGATGCTCGACGTTCTCCATATCGATGAAGTCGATGATGATTACGCCGCCCAGATTGCGCAGCCGCAACTGACGCGCGATCGTATGCGCCGCTTCGAGATTGGTCTTGAAGATGGTGTCGTCGAAATTGCGCGCGCCGACGTAGCCTCCCGTGTTCACATCGATGGTCGTCATCGCTTCCGTCTGGTCGATCACCAGATAGCCGCCCGACTTCAGATCGACACGCCTTGACAGCGCGCGCTGGATTTCCGTCTCGATGTTGTACAGATCGAAGAGGGGACGCTCACCCGTGTAGTGATGCAGCTTCGACGACACAGCGGGCGTGAACTCGGCCGCGAATTCCGCGAGCATCTGATACGTCTCGCGCGAATCCACCTGAATGCGCGTGGTCTCGTCATTGACGAAGTCGCGCAGCACGCGCTGCGCGAGATTCAAGTCCTGATAAAGCAGGCTCGTGGGCGGCATGCGCTGCCCCTGCGAGAGTATGGTCGCCCACGTCTTGCGCAGATACGCGACGTCACCGGCCAGTTCTTCGCTCGTCGCGTCTTCTGCGATGGTGCGCACGATGTAGCCGCCTTTCTCGTCGACGGGCAGCACCGACGTCAGCCGCGCACGCACGGCCTCGCGCTCGGCTTCGCTTTCGATCTTTTGCGAAATGCCGATATGCGGTTCCTGCGGCAGATAGACGAGCGTGCGCCCGGCGATGCTCACCTGCGTGGACAGCCGCGCGCCTTTCGTGCCGATCGGGTCCTTGACGACCTGGACCATCAGCGATTGCCCTTCGAAGACGATCTTCTCGATGGGTTGATGCGGCACCTGCTGCTGCGGTTCGCCCGCGAGCCGCGGATGCCAGATATCGGCGACGTGCAGAAACGCAGCGCGCTCCAGACCGATATCGATAAACGCGGACTGCATGCCCGGCAGCACGCGTACCACCTTGCCGAGATAGACATTGCCGACGCGCCCGCGTGACAGCGTGCGCTCGACGTGAAGCTCCTGCACTGCGCCCTGCTGGACCAACGCTACGCGCGTCTCCTGTGGCGTAACGTTAATCAGGATTTCTTCGTTCATGGTGTTGTTTTAGAAGTCGATGCGCGCCGTACGTAGAAGGGCAGCGGTTTCAAACAATGGCAAACCCATGATACCTGAATAGGACCCGTCGATATGCTCGATAAACTCCGCCGCGCGGCCTTGAATCCCATACGCGCCCGCCTTGCCGAGCGGCTCGCCGCTTGCTGCGTAGCGGCGCAGCGCATCGCTTTGCACTGCAGCAAAGCGCACTCGCGATACCGATAGCGCGGGCGCGAGCAATTCGCCCTGTGCATCGACGACAGCCACGGACGTCAGCACTTCATGATCGCGGCCCGCGAGCCGCATGAGCATGGTGACTGAGTCGTCGGCATCGATCGGCTTGCCGAGAATCGCATCGTCGATCGTGACGGTTGTGTCGGCAACCAGAATGGGCGCGTTCGCGTGGCCGCCCGCGACGAGCCGCGCGCGCGCCGCATGCGCTTTCGCGATGCACACACGCATCACGTAGTCGTGCGCGCGCTCGCCGGGCAACTCGGCTTCGAGCGCTTCCGCGTCTTCATCGGGGCGCGGCAGCAGCAGTTCGAAGCGCACGCCCAGTTGCGTGAGCAACTCCTGGCGGCGCGGGCTTTGCGACGCGAGATAGACGAACGGAAAGACAGCGGACTGATTGGACATGGATGGCTTCAAAGAAACGGGAGACGCAGCTCGGCAAAGGCGCAAGCCGACGAAAGCGTTGAGCGTAACAGATGGCGCAGACGGCACAACCTGGCCATTCGGCCAGGTTGTGCACGGTGTGAGACAGCCGGAAGATGAAGGCGTGTTCAGACCCGGAGTTCAGGCCCGATGATACGGATGATTCTGCGTGATGGTCCACGCGCGATACAGTTGCTCGGCAAGCAGCACACGGACCATCGCGTGCGGCAGCGTGAGGCTCGACAGGCGCAGCAGCATGTCCGCGCGCGCCTTCAGTTCGGGGTCGAGCCCGTCCGCACCGCCGATCAGAAACGCAACGTCGCGCCCGTCCTGTTGCCACGAGGGCAGGGCGTTAGCGAGCTGCATCGTGGTCCAGTCCTTGCCGCGTTCATCGAGCGCGACGATGCGCGCGTTCTTCGGCAACGCGGCTTCGATCTTCTGGCGCTCGGCGGCCATCACGCTTTCGGCGGAGCGGCCCGACGAACGTTGCTCGGGCTTGAGCTCGCGCAATTCGATGCGCAGCTCGGGCGGCATGCGCTTCGCGTACTCGTCGAAGCCCGTGGCGATCCAGTCGGGCATCTTGTGGCCAACCGCGACGATATGCAGTTTCATCGTCAGCCTCGCGCCCGGTCAGCGCTGCCCGTAGCGGCAGGCGCAAACCCTGTCGTGGACAGCGGCACGCTCACGAGCGGCGGCGGGCAGGTGCCTTGCGTGCGGGACGCGCGACGGGTGCTTCTTCGTCTTCGTCCTCGTCGTCGAGCGGCTCGGACGGACGGGCGCCGCCGAACGGGTTCGGCGTCGACAGCTTTACGCGCACCGGCTTGTCGCCCCAGATCTCTTCGAGGTTGTAGTACTGGCGCAGGGCCGGCTGAAGGATGTGCACGACGGCGTCGCCGCAGTCAACCAGCACCCATTCGCCGATGTCTTCACCCTCGGTGCTGATGATGTCGCCGCCCGCTTCCTTGACCTTTTCGCGCACGCTGGACGCGAGCGCCTTGGTCTGGCGGTTCGACGTGCCGCTCGCGACGATTACGCGGTCGAACAGTTCGGTGAGGTGGCTGGTGTTGAACACCCTGATGTCTTGCGCCTTGACGTCTTCGAGTCCGTCGACGATCGCGCGTTGCAGCTTGCGTATATCCATGGTTACCGATGTTGGTACAGGTGATGTTGAACAATATAGTCCCACACAGCAGTGGGGACATGATTTGGTGCGGACTGGCTGTGGGCGGCAGCGCCGCTTGCAGAGGCGTCCGCATCGTTTTCGAACCACGCGCGCAGGTACGCGCGGATGTCGGTGGCCGACACGTCGAACGCAAGCGACGTGTCGATCAGCAAATGCCCGGCGGGTGTTGCCTGCAGCGTGCCGGCTTGCGCCGCGCGCTGCGCGATGGCTGCCGCGACGGGGGCCGGCACGGCCGTTACGTCGAAGCCCGGGCGTGTCGCGGCGGCGATATGTGCATAGTCGAACAGGCACTGCCAGTCGCGCCACGTGTCGAGCCGCACGAGCTGATCGGCGCCGATCAGCAGCGAGATCGACGCGTCCGCGCCTTCGCGCTCGCGCCAGCGCCGCAGCGTTTCGACCGTATAAGTAGGGCCGTCATGCTCGATTTCATCCGTGGCGACGCTGACGGTCACACCCGGCAGGGTCAACGACGCGGCGGCCGCGCGCGTCATCGCGAGCCGGTCTTCGGCCGCCGATACGTCCGCCTTCTGCCACGGCTGGCCAGCCGGCATCAGCACGAGTTCGGTCAGATCGAGCGCATCGGCGAAACGTCGCGCGAGCGCGAGGTGGCCGTCGTGGATCGGGTCGAACGTGCCGCCGAGTATGCCGATGCGTCGGCGCAATGCCCGTTGAGGTGCGACGGATTGAGCGGTCGGATTCAGTTGCGGTTCCTTTGCCTGTCAGTAGAAGCGGGTAGCGCGCGACGGGGCGCGTCAGACCCACTCGCGCGGCACGAGAAAGTCGCTGGTCAGGCGCGCTTCCGGCGTGCCCGGCTCGGGCTGCCAGTTGTAGCGCCAGTTTACGACAGGCGGCATCGACATCAGGATCGATTCCGTGCGGCCGCCGCTTTGCAGCCCGAACAGTGTGCCACGGTCGAAGACGAGGTTGAATTCCACGTACCGGCCGCGCCGGTAGGCCTGGAAGTCGCGCTGCGCTTCGCCGTACGGCATGTCGCGGCGTTTTTCGATGATGGGCAGATAAGCGTCCAGAAACGCATCGCCGACGCTCTTGACCATCGCGAACGACTGCTCGAAGCCGGGCTCCGCGTAGTCGTCGAAGAAAATCCCGCCGATGCCGCGCGGCTCGTTGCGGTGCTTCAGGAAAAAATAGTCGTCGCACCAGCGCTTGAAGCGCGGGTACAGATCGTCGCCATACGGTTGCAGCGCGTCGCGGCAGACGCGGTGAAAATGCTGCGCGTCCTCTTCAAAGCCGTAGTAGGGCGTCAGATCCATGCCGCCGCCGAACCAGAACACGGGCGCTTCGCCTGCTTTCGTCGCGACGAGCAGCCGCACGTTCATGTGAACGGTCGGGCAATACGGGTTGCGCGGGTGCAGCACCAGCGACACGCCCATCGCCTCGAATCCGCGCCCCGCCAGTTGCGGGCGCAGCGCACTGGCCGAGCCGGGCAGCGCGTCGCCTTGCACATCCGAGAAGCCGATGCCCGCGCGCTCGAAGAACTGGCCGTCTTCCAGAATGCGCGTGCAGCCGCCGCCGCGCAGCTTTTCGCCGGGCGCGCGCTGCCAGCTGTCGGTGGCGAGCAGCCTGCCGTCGAATGCGCCAAGCGCGTCGGCGATCCGCGTCTGCAGGCCTTGCATCCAGCTGCGGACCGTCTGGGTATCGTGGGCGTCGTGAATCGAATCGGTCATGGTGTGTGGGGCGCGGCAGGTTCGGAACGCTGGCGCGGTCGGGTCTCGATAGGACAGGTTGGGCGCGAAGCGATGGCAGCGGGAAGGTTCGCGGCTTCCGTCCTGACGGTTGCCGTCGCCCGCCAGCGGCTGGGCGCGCTTCGCTGCCCGCAGTCGTAAACCTCTGCCGGCAAACCCAAGTGTAGCGCCGGCGCAGTCAACTGGCCCCAGAGGGCCGTGTCGCGTGTCCGGGGTAAGTGCCCGATCGCCGCGCCGGAAAGTGCTTTTGCGTGGAGAGCGTCAGCTCTGGCCGTGCTTGCGGTTGGCCGCGCGATAACCGATGTCGCGGCGATACTGCATGCCGTCGAACGAAATATGGTTGATCGCCTCATACGCGACCGACTGCGCGCTGCGCACCGAGTCGGCCAGTCCGACGACGCACAGCACGCGTCCGCCCGTCGTCGTCAGCTTGCCGTCCGCCAGCGCCGTGCCGGCATGGAACGTCACGGCGTCCGCCGTCTCGACGGGAATGCCGCTGATGAAGTCTCCTTTGCGCGGTGCATCCGGATAGTTGTGCGCGGCCAGCACGACGCCCAGCGCCGTGCGGCGGTCCCATTCCAGTTCCACCATATCCAGCGTGCCCGCGATCGCCTGCTCGACGACCTTCGAGAAGTCGCCCTTCAGTCGTGCCATGATCGGCTGGGTTTCCGGGTCGCCCATCCGGCAGTTGAATTCGAGCGTTTTCGGGTTGCCTTGCGCATCGATCATCAGACCGGCGTACAGGAAGCCGGAGAAGCGGATGCCTTCCTTCTCCATGCCGCGCACGGTCGGCAGGATGATTTCGCGCATCACGCGGGCATGCAGTTGCGGTGTGACGATGGGCGCGGGAGAGTAGGCACCCATGCCGCCCGTGTTCGGGCCCTGATCGCCGTCCAGCAGCCGCTTGTGGTCCTGGCTCGACGCCAGCGCCAGCACGTTGATGCCGTCCACCATGACGATGAAGCTCGCTTCCTCGCCAGCGAGGAACTCTTCGATCACGACGCGCGCGCCCGCATCGCCGAGCTTGTTGTCCGACAGCATCATGTCGACGGCGTGGTGCGCTTCCTCGAGCGTCTGCGCGACGACCACGCCCTTGCCGGCCGCGAGGCCGTCGGCCTTGATGACGATGGGTGCGCCCTTGGCGTTGATGTAGGCGTGCGCGGCAGCCACGTCCGAGAAGGTCTCGTATTCCGCTGTCGGGATCGCGTGGCGCTTCATGAACGCCTTCGCGAAGTCTTTCGAGCTTTCGAGCTGTGCCGCTTCCTTCGTCGGGCCGAAGATTTTCAGGCCGCGCGCGCGGAAGATGTTGACGATGCCCGCCGCGAGCGGCTGCTCCGGGCCCACCAGCGTGAACGCGATCTGCTCTTTCTCGACGAAGTCGGCGAGCGCGTTCGGATCGGTGATGCCGATGTTGAGCAGCCGGTCGTCCTGCGCGGTGCCGCCGTTGCCAGGCGCGACATAGACGAGTTGCACGCGTGGCGACTGCGCGAGCTTCCATGCGAGCGCATGCTCGCGACCGCCGGAACCGACGACGAGTAACTTCATGTGATTCCCCGAATGCTAAAAACCGTGAACGGCCCGCGCAGCGGCGCGAGCCGTGGATATCTACCTTCGCACAACGCGAACGCGTTGCCTGTGAGACAGGCCACAAAGCCGGGCCATGTGGCGGTAAAAGCAGAGAAATACGCGGCGAACGACGCGCCCGTGTCAATGCACGAACGCTCGCGCGGCGAGCGCAGGAAGGAGCGCAGCGACTGCCCCGTCATTGAAGGGAACCGGGACGGGAACCCTGATCGGGGCGGCGCGCTCACTTGCCGCCTCACTCGTCGGCGATGGCCGCGTTCGTGTAGACCTCTTGCACGTCGTCCAGATTTTCCAGCGCGTCGAGCAGCTTTTGCATCTTGACGGCGTCGTCGCCGGTGAATTCGACTTCCGTTTGCGGCTTCATCGTCACTTCCGCGACTTCGGCCTTGAAGCCGGCTGCTTCGAGCGCGGACTTGACCTTCGGGAAGTCGTTCGGCGGGCAGACCACTTCGATGCTGCCGTCCTCGTTCGTGACGACGTCGTCGGCGCCTGCTTCGAGGGCGGCTTCCATCAGCTTGTCTTCCGGCGTGCCGGGCGCGAACAGGAACTGGCCGACGTGATCGAACATGAACGACACCGAGCCGTCCGTGCCCATGTTGCCGCCGAACTTCGAGAACGCGTGGCGCACTTCCGCGACGGTGCGGGTGCGGTTGTCCGTCATCGTGTCGACGATGATGGCTGCGCCGCCGATGCCGTAGCCTTCGTAGCGGATTTCTTCATAGTTCGCGCCATCAACGCCGCCGACGCCGCGCTGGATCGCGCGGTTGATGTTGTCCTTCGGCATGTTGGCGTCGTACGCCTTGTCGACGGCGAGCCGCAGGCGCGGGTTCGAGTCGATGTCGCCGCCGCCCATGCGGGCCGCGACCTGGATTTCCTTGATGAGCCGCGTCCAGACCTTGCCCTTCTTGGCATCGGCTGCTGCTTTCTTATGCTTGATGTTGGCCCATTTCGAATGACCCGCCATACCTTTCTCCGTCGCGCGCGCCAGCGGGGCGCACGCATTGTGCAATTGTCGTTGCGTTTGTCGGGCGTGGCGGATGTGCGCTCGCGCCCCGATGTCAGTCTGGTCGCACCCTGGAATGCTGTGGCTTCCGCGCCTGAGCGGCGGCGTGTCGGGGATGACGCTGTGCAAGCGTCGAAAGATCGACGGAATCGGCCATCGCAATGCCGGTGGTGGGTGTGCCGCCCGTTCGGTGGGCAGACCGAGATTTTATCATGGGCGGGGGTGGCCGCAGGGGCCATGGGGTTTGGGTTTTTGGTTTCTGGTTTTGTCTGCGACGCTGCGGTGGTTTGCTTGGGCTTTTGCTGGCATCCGGGGTTGAGCGTTCGCGGCGCGGGTGGTTTGGTTTGCTTGTGTTTTCGCTGGCATCCGCGCGTTGCCTTCGCGCTTCACGCGTCGCCCCTGTGCGGGGCGGCACCTACTTTTCTTTGCCGCCGCAAAGAAAAGTAGGCAAAAGAAAGCGGCTAACACCGCCAGCCCTTGTTCTTATCC
>Ga0247692_1000226_pt1 | contig 13492 bp, 18 predicted proteins | sample CNK33_metaG_FD_183041 | JGI IMG/M metagenome (GOLD analysis project Ga0247692, IMG submission 183041) | Soil microbial communities from Purdue University Martell Research Forest, Indiana, United States - CNK33 | ecosystem: Environmental > Terrestrial > Soil > Temperate forest > Bulk soil...
GCGGTGATGGCGCGGAGCCGCCACCCTTGCCGCCTCCTTCCAGCGTTTCCGGTCGATTCTTGCCGAGCGCCTTGCGAAAGGCGTGCAGAGGCAGATCAGGCTGCTCGAAGCAGTGCCGCATGGTGTTTTCCCTCAAGGAAGCGGCACTCGCTGCGGAGCATGCCGTAAAGAATCAGATCGGTGCCATCGCTGCAGCCGCTGCGGATGAGTCCCTCGCGCACGAAGCCGAGGTGCTCGTCGAAGCGTTGGGCGGCCGCGTTATCGGCGCGCACAAGCCCCGTCACGCGCAGGCAGCCGAGCGTCAGAAATGGATAGCGGAAGCAGGCGGCGAGATAGGCCGGTGTGAGCCATGCGCGCGAGCCGTCGGAGGCGACATGCATCATCACGCTTGGGCCGGTGTGGCATTGATAGACGACGCCCGCGACGATCTCGCCATCAGCCTCAAGGCCGATCGCGCTGTAATCGCGATAGCAGTCCTCGCCCGTGCGCGCGGCGACGAACTGCATGACTCGTTCCGGCTGGTCCCAGACAATGCGCTTCATCAGAAGGGCTCCTGATGCGCAAAGCTGGATGCACGAAGGGCGCAGGGTTCAGCCTTGCGCACCTTTTACGCGGGGCCCGGGGGCCCTCGTGCATGAAGATGGAAAATCTAAGCGTGGATTCTAGGCAGCGGGAAAATCAGAAGGTAGGCGTCTGCTTTTTCTCGAACATGAAGTCGACGGACTCGATCGAGAACTGGATGCCCTTCGTCTGCGCGCGCATGCGATAGGTCGCCGCGTAGCCCATGCCGTCGATGCTTTCCCAATCCGTCTGGATGATCTGGTTGCCACCCCACGGCACCTGATCCCACGGCGTCAGATCCCACGGATTGACATTGCCCTGCGAAAAGGTCGGCGTCGATGTCGGCAGAGCCTGACTAAACTCGACAGACAGATCGATCTGCGGCGCGAACGCGGAGTTCGTCAGGAACACCGGGCGCATCATCTTGAAATACTTCTCCTGACCGCGCATGCCGAAATAGCTGTATGCCGGCTTGATGTCGCTATTGATCGCGAGGCCGCCGTCATCGTTGCCTACGTCGGCCTGCGCGACGAAGTTTTTCCCGCCCATCCACAGCGCGTTGTTGAAATAGGCGAAACAGAAGACATTCCAGCCGGTGAAGCGGCACCATGCCTTCGTGATGGTGTTCATCACATACTGGTGCGAGACGCTATCTTCCTGCTCTGGCACATTGACGATGAGCTTATTGCCGTCCGGATACAGGATCGTCTGCCAGCCGAAGTTGTTGCGGAAGGATGCGGCGTCGGCATTGACGCTCGGGCTGATCTTTTCGGTGAGGGTGATGTCTTTCGATGAGCGATCTGTGAGCAGCGCCTTGCTGAGCGGCGTGAGGCCGTCGGACGTGACGAATACGACGTCGGAACCGTATTTCTCGAAGAAGCGGCGCCCAACCGGTGCACCGATGCGAAAGCGCGCGGAGATGCTGAAACTTGTCGACTGCGACGGATCCGAGCCCTGATAGACGATCGCCTCGCCCATCGAGGTAACGAAGATGATGTACGGATTCAGGCCTGCGGCGTTGTCGATATTCCACGTCGCGATGCCCATCAGGAAGCCGCCGAGGAACGTCTGCGGGCCGACATCGAACAGCGCCGCGGCGTCGCCCACCTGGCCGACAGGCAGGTAATACGACTGCATGCTGTTGACCTGCGTGAACCAGAGACGCTGGGCGAAAACGGATACGTGCGCGAACGTCGAGGGGTTGACGCCCGTGATCGCGATCGGCGTCGAGGCGTTCGTGATCGACTGCCACGTCGTGCCGTTGTAGAGCAGCGGCGGATCGATGCCGTTGACCATCACGAGGAATTCGAGCCCGGCATTGCTGAAGTTCACGAACTGCCAGCGCGAGTTCGTCAGGCCGGTGACGACAGGCGCGCCGACGGCGGCGTTGCTCGTCACGTCATAGACGTTGCCGCCCGCGATCGCAAAGAGCTTCTTCTGGGTGCCAGACGTGTACGGCGCGAGCGTCTCGACGTTGCCGGTGATGCCCGAGCCCCAGACCTGATAGCCCAGGCGAAGCGGCACGTCAGCGGTGCCCGGAAAATAGTTGTCAAGGATAACGGCGTCGGTGGGCGGCATGTTCGCGACGGCATCGAGGCTATTCAGGCCACCGACAGACGGGGGGATCGACTGGACATCGACGCGCGCGGCGCGGTTGGCTTGAGGGAGCATATTAGGAGCCGAAGCCGGTGTCAGGGATCGACGCAGAGCCAAGCAGCACCGGCGGTTCAGCGCGCGCATTGAGCGGCAGCACGCGCGCACCGCCTGAGCGCCCGACAGCGGCTTCGACAGCTTCGTCATATTCGCGCTGCGCGGTGCTCGAATCGAGGCCCTTGCGGTTCAGGAAGCGCGCGAGGATGCCGAGCGTGAAAAGCCTGTCCTGCAGCGTCGGCGTATCGGTATCGGCGGCCCATGCGGTCTGCGGCGTGCCCGTCGCGGACTGACACCAGCCCGTCGAGTAGTACTCGATCACGAGATTGTCGAGCGAGGCCGGTACCGGGTTGACGAAGATCCTGCCGCCCATGATGCGATACCGCAGGCGCGGCCCGGTCGGGCTGATGCCCGACTTCAGCACCTGCCATTCCTGCGGCGAGAGCGGCCCGACCAGTTGCCAGCGGAATGAGCGGTCCCAGCCCGTCTGCGTGATGAAGTGATCGCAGTCGACGGGAATCGCATAGCTCTCGTTGCCGAAAGAGAACTGCGCGCCCGTCGTGCTCGTGAGCGCGTTCTGGTCGAGCGTCACGCTGTTCGCGCCGACGGCCGTCACCGTCGCACCGTACGGAATCGCGGTGCTCGTGCCGATCATGCCGACCGTGATATTGGCTGTCGACGGCATGCCCGTGATGACGTTGTTGCCCGCCGTCGTGTTGCCGGTGTAGCCGCCAAAGCCCACCAGATTGAACGTGTATTCCTTGCGCAGGACCGGCCAGCCCTCGTTAATCGAGTTCTTCGCCGCAAGCTGCTCACCGATGCGTGTGGCGTGCACGAGCAGCATGCTGACCGTCTTGTCCGTATTGCCGATGACGGAAAGCGGCTTCGGCAGGCCGAGATCGCCCATCACCTCCTGAATGATCTGCAGGAGCGTTTTCTGATTCAGGGAGGTAATGGGCTGGGTCATGGCTTACTCGGTGGCTGCTGCCTTCTTCGGGGCCTTCGTCGTCATGGCGTCCATGCGGTCGGCCAGTTCCTTCAGCTGCGCTTTCTGCATCGCAAGATCCTGCTTCAGCAGTTCGTTCTCGGCCTCGAGGCGGATCACTTCCTTGCCGCCCTCGGCCTGCGCGAGCCATGCGACGGCCTTGTCGCGCAGCTGACGCGCGCCGAGCCACGACAGGTTGCTGTCGGAGACGCCCGCGAGCTGCTCGACGGTATGGATATGGATGCCCTTGAGCATCATCGCTTCGGACTTCGTGAGCGGACCCCAATGCTCGACGGGCGTACCCGTCTGCACCTGCTCCTGCTGCGCGGAGAACTGCGCCCATTGCATCGGGAAGCGTCGCGGATCCGCCGGGCCGAGGTAATCGTCTTCGTACTTCACCGGACGGAAGATCTGTTTCGTGCGATCGCCCGGAAAGTGAATGCGGATATGCGGCACATCCTTGTAGATCGGACGGCCTTCCTGTTCGGAGAGCGCGGGCTGGTGCACCGCCTCCACAGTGAATTCGACGTAGAGCTTGGCGTCGTCGCCATGCACAACGTGAAGCTGGTTTCCATGCTCGACGACTTTTGCCTGTGCGAAATCCATGATGGAGCGTCTCCGGAAGGGGAAAGAGAGACGGGGCCGAAGCCCCGTGCGGAACTACCTGATTACGTGATCTGCGTCTGAACGTTGGGACGTTCGAGCAGGATCACGGCCTGCGTGCCCGAAAGCACCTGTGCAGATGCGCCGGAACCGAGCGTGATAGCAGGCGCCGTTGCGAACTTCGCACCGATCACCTGCTTGCCAGCGACAGCCGTCGGGCTGACAACGCCCGAAGCCTGCCAGAACACCGGATTGCCTGCGACGGGAGCGCCCGAGACATTCGCAATCGCATTGCCGGTGATCTGGAACCAGCCCCACTGGTTGGCGGTCAGCGCCGTCAGAGCCACGCCGAGCACGTCGCCGCTGTTCGCGGTACCGGCCCATTTCACGGCCTGATTCTGGATGACGCCGCTCGTCAGTGCCTGGTTGAACTGCACCACATCGCCAACCGCGATCGTGCCGCCAGCCTGCGCGAACACGAATTCGCCGCCGCCGAGGTTCGGGTCGTAGCCGCGCATGATCTCGAATGAGAACGACTGACGGCCGGCGCCCGTGCCCGCGACGAGGTTGAAGGGCCCGGGGCCCACGGTGTCGACGTCAGTCAGCTTGACAACGCCGAGAAGCGGATCGTATGCAATGAAAGACATGTCGCTCCCCTTAGTTGAACAGGACCGCTTGCAGGCGGCGGTTCGAAACGGTCATGTTGCCGGCGAAGCCGACGAGCTTGACCATCGCGTCCTGATTGACGGCAAACCGATCGTCACCGATCGGGGCGAAGTTGCGGTCGACGTGCGGGCGGAAGTAGATGTAGTCCGTGTTCAGGAACTGCATCGTGTTCGCCGGCGCACCACCACCGAAGCCACCGTCGAGCACGACGTCGGAATTCATGTACTTCAGCGAGTCGAAGCCCGCTTCGCCCATTTCATTCGACGTGATGCGCTGGATGGCCTGCAACGACTCCAGATACAGCCGGAAGTAGTTGTTGTCGGCGATGATGAGGTCCGGCTTGTCCGTGCCGCGAACCTGTTGCACGTACACGCGGTTCATGTACGACTGGATGTTGGCCGACGTTGCTGCGCCGCCGCCATCCGTGGTCGACGAGAACTTCGTGTTGCGCCAGAACGAGCCGACCGTCGTCGATGCATCGATGCCGCCCACCACGCCCGTCGTCGGCGTCTGCGAGACCAGCAGCGCGAGGCCGCCGATCTGACGGCCGCCGTCTGCCGTGCCATCGCTGTAGCAGTCGAGCGCGATGTTGTTGACGAGCGTCTTTTCCGCGTTCTTGATGCGCGATTCGAGCAGGTCGATGATGGCTTCTTCGCCGTTGTTCTGGAGCTGTTCGAGGCCCGAGATCGACACCGCGACAGCTGCCTGCGCGTAGTTGAATTCGGCACCCGTGAACACGTCGGACGGCGAGATGTTCAGCGCTTCATAACCGCTGTAGCGCTTGAACGTGCCGTTCTCGGCGTATTCGAGTTCCTGAACGATGGTGCGACCGCCCGAGACGGTCTTGACGTTGCCGCGCCGGCGCAGACGGAAAAGCAGCGCGTTGTTCTTGGTGACGTTATCGGCCAGCTTGCCCGTGCGGTTGCGCAGGGTCGTGGTCACGATTTCCGTCAAGGTGCTGCTGGGGTTTTGCAGTCCCATGGTGAGGCTCCTGACGAGGTTTTACGAAGAGGTAGCGGCACGGAGATTCGCCCGCAGTTCATCGCGCAACGACAGGTTCTGATTCGCGGCGGTGGTCGTCGTGGTGACTGGAGCACCCGGCGATCCGCTGATCGATCCTGCTGCGCGTCGCTTCGCATCAGCTCTGGCTTTCGCCTCGGCTGCTCGCTTCGCCTCTGCATCCGCCGTCTGGCGGGTGAGAATTGTGGAACGAACATCAGGCAGCGCCCAGCATGCCTTGTCGTACGCGTCCTGCATGTCCGAAGCCTGTCCGTACAGGATCAGCTGACCCATCATGGGGGCGACCTGTCCATAGAACTCGTTTTTCGGATCCGCAGCGAACGCCTCGATAAGCTGCTGGGCGTGAGCCTGAACTTGCTGATGTTGCTGTTGCTCGCCTTGCTGCAGATGGCCCTTGATTTGCGCAAGCTCCTGCTGAAGCGCATGTACCTGGGGATCAATCTGCTGGGCACCGGCTTGAACAGCCTGTAAATCAACTCCAAACTGCTGTGCAAGGTGCTGGAACATCTGCACCTTCTGCTCCGGGTTGCCGGCGCGCAGGGTATAGGCAGTTTGCAGCAGACTCTGCACTGCGCCGACCGGGTCACCGCCTTCGGCGCGGATCATCGGCAGGTAGGGTGAAACGACTTCATTGACCTTGCGACCGAATGCGGCGTCCTGTCCCATCGACGTGATACCGCGGTGCGCTTCTTCCTCGCGCCGCGCGATGACGGCCTGCACTTCGGCGGGGATCTTGTCCCAATGCGCGCGATCGGCGGCACTCCACGATTGCGGGGCCTTCGATTTCGCGTCAGTCGGGGTGGTCTGCGTGGTTTCCGTTGACGCCGTTTGCGTGGTGTCACCGGTTTGCGTCGTGTCGGTCTTGGTAGCGGGTGCGGTCTTTTCGACGGGAGTGTCAACCGGTGTGTCAACCGGATCGCCCTTCAGTTCGGCGAGATTGCGCGCCAGTTCTTCGCGCAGGGAGAGTTCTGTCTCCTGGGTGGTTTCGGTACCGCCCGTTTCTGCCGCCTGCTGACCGTTATTGACGTCCATTTTGGGAAATCCCCGCTGATTTGCATGCTCAGGATGCTAGGCAGCGGGAAATTTCACGGCAATGCGTCCTACAATGTCATTGTCAACCCGTCAATGTGAATCGAGTATGGAAAAGAACCTTGCCCAATGCCTTAAGCCATGCCCATTCTGCGGCAGCGACGCCTATCTCAACACCGCGAATGACGGTGCCTTCGTCGAATGCGTCTCCTGCGGTGCAATGACGATCGAATGCACTGACGCTCAGTCTGCGATCGCGCTCTGGAACACGCGACCCACTCGGTCGTAATTCACCGCGGCGGCATCTGCGGAGGAGCTTGCGGCGGAACAGGCGGTTGCTGTTGCATCGGCATGCCCGGATGCGGCTGCATCGCGGGCGCAGCGCCGGGCATCGGCTGCGGTTGCTGCTGTTGCATCGCCTGTTGCTGTTTGAGCATCGCCTGCATGCGCGTTTGCTCGAGCAACGGAATGAGCTTCGGAAGGAATGCGCCGATCATCGCTGTTTCCCCAGAACTTCGCGCGTGGCTTCGGTCAGTTCCTTGCGCAGGTTGAAATCGCCGCGTACCTCGCCTTCCTTGCGGTTGCGACCGATGGACTCGTTGCCGATCTCGGTATAGCCGTTGCGCTTCAGGAAGTCACGGTGCGCACTGCGGCTGTTGATGACGGGCGGCTTGCCGGTCGCGACATCGACGGCCACGGCCTGATATGCCTGAATGTCGGGCGCGACATAGGGCGCTGTGACCTTGCGCGCCATCCGCTCGCCGCAGTGCATGGGCAAATCGCGGTCACGTTCATCGACGGTGCGATAGATATCCGTCTCCATTTCGCAGCAGGGGCACTTTACCGTGTAAATCGGCATGTCAGTTCGCTCCGTTGGTGGCTGCCCGCGCGGCGCTGGCCTGCGCTGCGTCAAGCGTTGATTGCGCGCCGATCTCGGCAACTTCGATCTTCGCGGCGTTGTTCAACTGCGCGATGAGCAGCGTCATCTGCTGTTTCATGCTTTCCGTCTGCTGATCCATCGCCGCGCGCATCCGTTCGAGCAGCATGTCGCCGTGCTGCTGCATGGCGTTGCGCTGCGCTTCGAGCTGCATCTCCTGAGCCGCCTGCGCGGCCTGCGCGCGTTGCTCCTGTTGCGCGACCCACGCGTCGAGCTGAGCCTTGCGCTCGTCGTTCTGACCTTGCAACTGCAGTTTCGCCATCTCGATCTGGCCGCGCTGCTGCGTCTCGGCCGCATCCCCCTGCTGCTTCATCTGCGCGACCTGCAGCGTCGTGTTCGCCTTGACCTGATCCGAATCCGGCTTCGGCGGCGCAGACGCGGCGGCTTTGGCCTGCTGCTGGAGCTTGTCCACCGTCTCCTGGAAGCACGCTTCGAGCGTCTTGCCGACCGGGAACGCGCGCACCGCGAACATCATCATTTCGCACAGCAGCGGCAGGAGCGTTGGAGGCGCATTGGTCGCCGCACTGATGAATTCACCGATGGCCTTCAGGAACTCGGAGCGGTCCGCCTTCTCCTGCTGCTGGTCCATCTTGATCGTCGAGTCCGTCTCGATGTCCAGGCGGAAATGGCGCATGTTGGCATTGCGCAGCAGGTGATCGACCTCTTCCCATGTGGGCTCATAGAACGGCTTCTGCATCTCGTCGGGCAGTTCACCGCCGAGCTTCATGATTTCCTGTGCGATCTGCTTTTCCTGCGCGGTCATCAGCGGGTAGCCGGAAATCTCGGCGATCGTCTGAATATCGAACTGGTTGGCGAGCACCTCGGCGATCATCACAACAACGTCGCGCGCGAAGCGCTGCACCTCGGCTTGCATGTCTTCGAGCCGGATCGATGCGAAATTGGCCTTGATCTGCTGCGCGCCGTAGGTCTCGGCCGCATCCGTCGAGCCCCGGATGATGTCGGCCATGCCCGTGATCTCGTACAGATCCTCTTTGACCTTGTCGCGCGCGTTGTAGAGCACGAGCAGCGTATCCGCGAGTTCCTTCATCGGAATCAGCTGAATGGCGCCCTGAATGCCGCCCTTCTCCGCGAATGCCGCCCACGAATCTACCGGAACGAGCTTGTTGTCGTAGCCGCCCGCGAGGATCTGCTGCAGGCCTGGCACCGACGAGTCATAGACGCCCGTCGCGCGGATCGCATCCGTGAGCAGCGCGATACGGTTCGTCAGGTCATCCAGCTCGTGCGCCTGATCCTGATACATCGCGTAGTCAGGCGTCGGGATGATGCTGTCGTTCGGCATGTTCGGGAAGATCGGGCGCGGGCACGGAAAGAAGTTCTGCAGCCCGAGCATGTCGTCACGCTTGTCCAGCGGCGAGAACATGTACGTCTTGCTGATCCAGAAAACCTTCTTCGTCAGCTTGTCCCAGATCTCGTAAATCGCGGCCTTGCGCTGGTATTCGGTGTTCTCCTGCCCCTTCAGGTCTTCGGGCTTGTAATCGAGCGCGACCTTGCTGCCGATCTCCGGGCCGAAGCGCTTGATGAGTTCCGGGCGCGTCAGATAGGCGATGCGCCAGACCGCGCGGACCTCTTCCCACGTGCGCGCGATGGTGTGACCGAAATCGGACCAGTGCACGTAGTCGACGTCGACCTCTTCGTACTCCACATCCTCAATCGGCTCACCCGAGGATGCCGCCTGTTGCACCTGATCGGGCGTTTCGTTGGCGTTCGCGTCGTCGTCGACCTGCAGGCCTTCGTTCGGGATCGAGCCACCGAGTTGCTTCGTCTCCGCTTCCGCGAAGTGCGGCACATAGCGGATCCACACCGTACCGCGACCGGGCAGCAGGCGATCGGTTACGCACTGGCGCGCCGTCAGGAAGAAATCTTCCTTGTCGAGCGTGAACGTCGTCGCACGCTCCAGAATCTCGCATGTGACGCGCCCGACAGGATCGGCATCGAGGAAGCGCCGCTGGAAGTCGGGCTTCGGATTGCGTGAATAGAGCGCCGGCAGCAGCGTCTGGACGTTCGACCAGAGCACGTTATAGCGGGCCTCGCGCTCTTCGCGCGCGCCGCGCTCATCCTTGTACCGGCGAAGGATCTTCTTCGACTTGGTTTCCCAATTCGATGCCTTCTGCTCGTACAGCTCGATCTCCTTCACCCAGCGGATGACGTCCGTGTCGAAGGGAGTGGCCGTGTTCGCGGCTGCCGTTGCGTCGCTCATTTTTTGTCCTTGAATTCGACGATGCTGAAGTCGCGCCCATCAACGATCGCACGCAAGAGCACGCCGGTGCCACGTCCGTGCCGATAGCAGTCGGGATCATTGAGCCGCTGCATCAGCTTGCGACGGATGCGCCATGCAATAAGCAGTTCGCGGACGACCGAGATGAGTTTCATGATTCAGCCCGGTGTGTAGCCGACGGTTGCCGACACGGTGCCGCTTATGACGACGTTCAGCCCCTTAGCGAAGGCGAACGGCAGCGGATACCAGGTGCCTGCGACGGGCGTGAAGGTGTCGACGAGCTTGGTGGTCGTGCCCACGCCCGCATCGTCGTAGACGGTGATCGTCGGCGTTGCGCTCGCGGCGCTCACGAAGATGCCGCCGAGAATGCCGTCGATGGCGCAGACGTTGCCAGACGCGGAAATCTGCTTGGGGGTATAGGCTGGTGCGGCAGGATTCATATGCGCTCCCGTTGGACAGAGGTGGAGGATTGCGAAGGCCAGAAAACCTCGCTGGCGGTGAGGTCGTGCAGGAAGCGCGGCTTTTCGACCGGCTTTTCGGACTCGGGATTGCGCCACACGAGCGAGAGATAGCGAAATGCATCGCTGGCATGTGAGGTCCAGTCGTGCACCGGGTTGTCGGTGAAGATCTTCGCCTCGTCGTCCCACTCGCGGCGATAGTTGCGCAGCGATTCGATGCCGAAGTCGCAGCGCTCTTCGTCGAACCAGCAATGCGGTAGCGTCGCGCGGGCCGACATGATGCCGTCCTGAACGCTCAGCTTCGGCGTGATCTTTGCCTTGATGCCGAAGTCGCGCAATTGTTCGAGCCCGGAGCGCGGCGACGCGAACGTCTTCGGTTTCGCGTCATGCGGCAGCCAGTGCAGACCATAGCGATAGGCGATACGGTGAGCGGATTCGGGAATCGGTGCGCCGAGGTGCCATTTCACCGGCTTGCCGTTCTCGCCGTGCTCCTCGACGATGATTTCGCGCCCATGGCATGCCTCGGCGTAATGCTTCGGATCCTTGCCGCTCGCCTTGAAGTGATCGATGACGCGGATTTCACCCCATGCGACCTGATAGAACCAGATCGAGGTATCGTCGGTGCGCCCGATGTCCCATGCGGTGAAGACGGGCAGCGACGGATCGTGCGGCACGCTGCCAATACGACCCTCGCGCTGCGCATCCGCCATTTCCAGACCGTAGTAGGCGCCGAGAATGGCCGCTTCGAAGCTGCACATCAGCTCCTGTTCGAACATCGCGTCGCCCTGGTCCTTGCCGTACATCGCGCGGTACTCTTCGCGCTGCTCTTCAAGCTCGGATTTCGAGAAGCGGCCCGTTTTCAGGACGTTCGAGACCTCGGCGAACCATTTCGGGTTTCTGAGTGCCATCTGCAGCATGGCGTGCGCGTGATTCTTGCCGCGTGGCGTGGTAATGAACATCGCCCAGCCGCCGTTTTCGTCGAGAATCGGCTTCAGATACGCCCATGCGGCCGGATTGCACAGCGCCCATTCGGACATGACGATGCCCGCGGGCGGCGAACCGACGAGCGAATTGAAGTTGTCCGAGCCGAGCACCTGCCACGTCGAGCCCACCTTGAACTCGATGAACATGTCCTGCTCGCGCGTGCGCTTGCGCAGATGAAGCGGGAAGGCTTCGTCGATGCGGCGCTTACCGGTGTGCGGATTGATCGCGTCCCAGATGGCCTTACGCGCCTGCGAGGCCTGCGGCAGCATGTGCCAGTAGCTTGCGACGCGGTCGTGCGCGGCGACGGCCGACCAGTGCAGCGCGACCTCATCCTTGCCCCAGCGACGGTGTGCGATGACCTCGGCTCGCGTGCCGCCGCGCAGCATGTAGTTCCACAGACGGCCCTGATAGATGCGCGGCGTCCAGTTGTGCGGAAGCTCGATATCAGGACTGGCGACGTCGGCCACGGCTGTTCCCCAGACGCTCGTCGAAGTGGTCGCGGTCGTCGTTCATTCCGGCAGCTCCTCGACGGGCGTCATGCGCAGGCGCACCACCTGAGTCTGGATCGGTCCGCCATCCTTGCCCACCAGTTCGTTCGTCATGCGATCGCCGAAGCGCGACGGGTCCATGCGCGCCCACGACCATTTGCGGGCATCCATCATGTTCCGAGCGATGGCAGCGTCTTTCACGGTATCGGCGATGTGGATCAGTTCGTCGAAGTACGTTTCCTTCTGATCCTCGCGGGCCCGGTCGTACTGCGCTTCGAGTTCGGGGGTGCGCTTGCGCCACTGGTTGAACGTGTCGCGGTTCGGCATGCCCGATTCGGTGCAGATCTGACGCAGGCTGGAGTTGTCGCCGCCGGCAGCAATGCGCGCGCAAATCTCGTTGAACTTCTCTTGCGAGAACTCGACGCGTGGCTTGAGTTGAGATCCGCGCGGCATAGCGGCTTACAGCTTGTGGAACAGCGCTTCGAGCTTCTGGACCATCTCACCCGAGCGCACGTCGATGCCGTTCTGGATGCTGTGCAGGACGTCGCCGATGTGCTCCTTCAGGCCGATGGCGTGATCGATAGCGGGCTTGTCCGCGTCTGACACCGCGCGGTAGATCGCTTCGAGGTGCCCAGCCACCGTGACGCGCAGCGGCACCTGCTCAACGGGCGAATTTGCGGCGATGGGCGATGTGGTATCGGCGCCAACGGCAGACGTTGCAGAGCCCAATGCGGTTGTAGGCTCGGCCGCAGCCGGGGCACCGTTTGGGACGTCACCACCAGCGGCAGGAGCATCGCCAGCCTCGTGCGCGCCAGCGTCGGCAGCGGGTGCAGCGTTTGGGACTTCAGCTGTCGATTCCGCAACCGGCGAGGTAGGTTGTGTCGAAGTAGATTCGGCAGACGCCACAACCGCAGCGGCGACCGTGCTTGTCGACTCCCCCACGGGGTCCATGCCAGCCTCCGTAGCGGGCGTTGCGGGTACGTCGCCGGGCGGCAAAGGCGCGGCAGCAGCTGCGGCAACCACATCGGACATGAACATCGGAAGTACCGCGCCGAGGGCGGCAATCAGCAGGCTTTTGCGCATCATTCGCTCCGTGAGGACATTGCGGCGCCGAACGCCGCGTTCTGGTAGCCACGCGTCCAGGTGGCGAATTGCGCGCTCGTGAGCGGGTATGGGCAGTCCTCGCGCGTCATGCCGTTCTCAAACGCTTCGGCACCTTCGCGCATCAGCTGCTCGATCTGCTCGCGGCTCAGCACGCTCTCGCTCCTTCGGGTGGATGCCCGAAAGCATAGGCAGCGGCAAATCTAGCGGCGAGAGGCCATCGCGAGGCGCGGAAAGCGCATCAGGTCGTAGCCCTGGAGTTCTCCCCGCTCGGTGGGCGTGAGCCGCTTCGGAGGCGTCAGCCAATACCGGCGACGCTCAGGACGCGTCTCGCGATAGGCAATATGGCTCTTGACATCACCGGCGGCGCTGAGCGTCTCCAGCAAGTCCGCAATGGCAGCCGGCGAGCCGTCGAAGATGCAGGCGAGCATGGCTGAGGTGTACGACCGTCCCGGCGCCATGTGCGTGCGCAGGTTGTCGAGCGTCAAAGGCATCAGATTTTTGCGGCGGCGCATGGTCATTCCCCGTTGTGTGTGCCCGTAGCGCAGGAGCCAGCGGCCGAGTACGCATCGGCGTAGCGCAGAACTCAGGGTCGGCGCCCGAGATAGCCAGAATTACCGAAGGGCGCGAGGAAACGCTCGACGCGCACCCACAAAGACCGCTTCTTCGGCGATTCTTCGGGCGGCTCTTTAGGCGGCTTTTGCTCGAACAATTTCGCTTCCGGCCCGCACGCGCCATATCCCTCGCCGCGAGCTAGCTGGCACAGAGTGACTG
>Ga0247692_1000228_pt1 | contig 13467 bp, 14 predicted proteins | sample CNK33_metaG_FD_183041 | JGI IMG/M metagenome (GOLD analysis project Ga0247692, IMG submission 183041) | Soil microbial communities from Purdue University Martell Research Forest, Indiana, United States - CNK33 | ecosystem: Environmental > Terrestrial > Soil > Temperate forest > Bulk soil...
CATGGAGAGAGCGCGTCGCGGCCCTTCGACCCCGACGCGCTCTTTCGTGCCGTGAAGCGGACTACAGCATCAGGCAGCCTGCGCCGCGACGCTCCGCTCGCCACGGTTGATCCGCAGCACGATGATCGAGGCAACGATGCACAGTCCGCCCGAAATCATCGACGCCACCGTGTACGTGCCGAGACTCGCGCGCAGCATGCCTGCGCCGAGCGCCGCGAAGGCCGCACCCAGCTGATGGCCCGCGACCACCCAGCCGAACACGACGGGCGCCGAATCCTTGCCGTAGACATCGGTAGCGAGGCGCACCGTCGGCGGTACGGTCGCGATCCAGTCGAGACCGTAGAACACCGCGAACAGCGGCAAGCCGAAGAAGTCGATGCCGAACGCGTGCGGCAAATACATCAGCGACAGGCCGCGCAGCCCGTAGTACCAGAACAGCAGCACGCGCGCGTTGAACCGGTCGGACAGCCAGCCCGACAGCGTCGTGCCGAACAGATCGAAAATGCCCATTGCCGCAAGCAGCGACGCGCCCTGCACTTCCGTCATCCCGTAGTCGCCGCACATCGCGATCAAATGCGTGCCGACGTAGCCGTTCGTGCTCGCGCCGCAAATGAAGAAGCTGAAGAACAGCAGCCAGAAGTCGCGAGTCTTGCTCGCCATTGCCAGCGTGCCGAACGCAATCGCGAGCGGATTCTGCTTGCTCATGTCAGATTTGACGGGCGAATCAGCGGGCTCGCCGAACGGACGCAGCGCCATGTCGGCGGGACGCTCCGGCAGCAGGAACGCCACCAGCGGCAGCACGAGGGCCGCCGCTATCGCGACCGTCCACACGACGGGCCGCCAGCCATGATGCTGCGCGATCGCCGCGAGCAGCGGCAGAAACACCAGTTGGCCCGTCGCCGAACTGGCGGTGAGAATGCCCATCACGAGACCGCGATGCGTGCTGAACCAGCGGTTCACGACCGTCGCCGACAGCGTCAGCGCCGCCACTCCCGTCGCGCCGCCGACCATCACGCCCCACACGAGAATCATCTGCCACGGATGCGTCATCAGCGACGACAGGCCGACGCCCGCCGCCATCGCGCCGAGCGCCGTCAGAATGGTCGGACGCACGCCGAAACGCTGCATCGCCGCCGCCGCGAACGGCCCCATCAGCCCGTACAACGCGATGTTCACGGAGATGGCCAGCGAGATCGTCGCACGACTCCAGCCAAAGTCATGTTCGAGCGGCACCATCATCACGCTCGGGGTTGCGCGTGTGCCGGCCGCCGCGAGCAGCACCAGAAACACCACGGCCACGGCCAGCCAGCCGTAGTGGAAACGCCCACCAATTATTCTTGCTGCCCAGTTCATCGGTTCTCCAAGGTTTCCGTCACGGCTCACGGTGCTGCGATGCCAGCCGCATATGATCTTTACCGCTTTCGTAATAGACTTGTGACTGACCTGTCACAATCGGTGTTGCGATCTTAGTTACCGATCGGTAACATGTCAAGGCGTCGACTCAAGGACCACATCACCATCATGGCTAATTCCGACACCGCTAAACGCGCACCGGGCCGTCGTTTGCAAACGGCAGATCCCGGTACCGCCAGGCGCGCGGCGAGCCGTCGTTCCCAAACGGCCGGCTCGGAAGCGCAGCAGCATCTTTTGCGCGCCGCCGCCGATCTCTTCTACAAGGAAGGCGTGCGCGCGGTGGGTGTCGATGCTGTCGTCGAGCGGGCTGGTGTCAACAAGATGAGTCTGTACCGCCAGTTCTCTTCGAAAGACGATCTGGTGGTGGCGTACCTGGAACAGTCGGACGAGCAGTTCTTCAGACGTTTCGACGAAAGCCTGGCCAAACATCCGGGTGAGCCTCGGAAACAGATCGTCCAGTATTTCGAGGATCTGGCTGGGCGCGCGTCGAAGGAAGACTATCGCGGCTGCCCGTTCGTCAATGTATCGGCGGAATTTCCGGACCCGGCGCATCCGGCGCGGCTCTGCGTGCTGAACAACAAGACGAAGCTGATGGAGCGGCTCAACGCGCTCTGCACGGAAGCCGGCGCGCGTGATCCGGGCGAGCTTGCGAACGCGCTCGCGTTGCTGATCGAAGGGATCTACGCGTCGAGCCAGACCTACGGACCGGGCTGCGGACCGATCACGGTCGCGGCGCGCGTGGCGGCGCAACTTGTCGCGCAGGCATGTGGAGAGGCGTCGGTAAAATAGCGGTTTTGCTTTTCCTGCCCGCACCGCCATGTCTTCAACGCCCCAATCGCACGATGCCATCCTCGACGCCACGCGCCAATGGCTGACGCGAGCCGTGATCGGGCTGAACCTGTGTCCGTTCGCGAAGGCGGTGCACGTGAAGACCCAGATTCGCTACGCGATCAGCGAAGCGACCGACATGGAAGGCATATTGGCGGATCTGGAAACCGAACTGCGCACTTTGGTGGATGCCGATCCCGCCGCCATCGACACGACGCTGCTCATCATTCCGCACGCGCTCGGCGATTTCCTCGAGTACAACGACTGCCTGTTCTTTGCGGACCGGATGCTCAAGCAACTGCGCCTCGAAGGCACGCTGCAGATCGCCAGCTTTCACCCTCAGTATCAATTCGAAGGCCACGAGCCGGACGATATCGAGAACTACACGAACCGCGCGCCCTACCCGATTCTGCATTTGCTGCGGGAAGCGAGCATCGACCGCGCAGTCGACGCCTTTCCGGACGCCGCCGACATCTACGAGCGCAATATGGAAACGTTGCGCCGTCTCGGCCCGGAAGGCTGGCACAAATGGATGAGCGAGCCGGCCAAAAACTGACCGGCTAACGCTCGGCGGGGCTCAAGCCTCGACGTAAAACCGCTCGCGCAATTCCGCAATGCCGAGCGTGTCCATCACTTCATTGAGCCGCTCGGCGGGCCGCCGACGCGGCAAATCCTTGTAGGTCGCGACGATGAGCTCGTTCTTCATCGAATGCTCCCAGCCGACCAGCTCCGTTACGTTGACCTGATAGCCGTGCGCTTCCAGTTGCAGGCAGCGGAGCACGTTGGTGATCTGGCTACCGAACTCGCGCGTATGCAACGGATGCCGCCAGATTTCCGTCAACGCGTTCGCCAGCGATTTGCCCTTGTTCCTGCGCAGCACGCCGGCCACTTCCGCCTGACAGCACGGCACGACGACGATGTATTTCGCATGTTTTTCGAGCGCGAAGCGGATTGCGTCGTCGGTGGCCGTATCGCACGCGTGCAAAGCGGTGACGATGTCCACGTTCGGCGGCAGTTTGTCCGATGTAATCGATTCGGCTACGGAAAGATTAAGAAACGACATACCCTTGAAGCCGAGACGTGCCGCCAGCTCCTCTGACTTCGCGACGAGTTCCTCGCGCGTCTCAATGCCGTAGATATGCGAGTTATCCCGCAGTTCCTTGACGAACAGGTCGTAGAGAATAAAGCCGAGGTAGGACTTGCCCGCGCCGTGATCAACAAGGGACAGTTCGCCTTTTGTCTCTTTCACGTCCTGGAGCAACGGTTCAATGAACTGAAACAGGTGGTAGACCTGCTTCAGCTTGCGGCGGCTGTCCTGGTTCATCTTGCCGTCGCGCGTCAGGATATGGAGTTCCTTCAGCAGCTCGACGGACTGGTTAGGACGGACTTCGTAGGATTTGCTGGACATCGAATGAGCGTGCCACCGATTGCATCGCGAACGTGCGTCAGGTGACGGAAAAAGGGAAAAGTGTCTGTCAGTTTACCCAAAGCGCGAGGGACGGTCCCGGTTCTTGCGCGCGGACGGCGACATCGCACCCGGCCTGGAATCGTTCGTGCATGAGAATCGCCCGGGTTCGAACCTGCTGAAAAGCGTGTCGCAAGGCAGTCGTCTGATGCAAGCCAGATAGCGCATGGCGGCTTGCAAGATGCATAAAGAAAGACAAGCTACCGGTTACTGCAACGTCGAAAAACCGCCGGTACGCGTGGGGGAGGTCGAGCCGGAACAGGGGTTCGAACGTTACGTAACCTGAAGTGCGCCGGGACTGCTACGAAGCGCGCTCAGATCTGATGAGGCGGCAAATGGATACGACACCCAACGGAAACGCCGAGCAGAAGTTTCAGGAGCTCATGGCGAAGCTGCTGGCCACGCCCGAGTGGACAGAAAAGCAGCAACTGGAACTCGAGATGGCGCGCGACATCTCGGTCGAAATGCTGCGGCTCGCGGAAGTCATGCGCGACGGCAGCGTCGATATGGAGACGTGCCTGACCCTGCTCAAATACGCGAAAGTGCTGGACTTCGTGATGACGACGCTCGCGTCGCGCCGCGACATCAAGCCTCAGACGCTGCGCGTGATCTTCAAACTGGCCGGACTCAAAGTCGACGAAGCCTATCCGGGCTGAGTCCGCCGACGGCTGCGCGGCCCGCTCGCGCAGCCGTTTTCCGAGTTTTCCCTTTGTCTGCTGCGGCTCGTAGCCGCTTGCGACAGTCTTTGGTCAAGGTTCTGCGCCTCGGCCCACGCGTAGCTTCCCATTTCCCCCCGCGTCTCACATGCTGAGGCCGCTGCGTCGCAGCATGCGCCTGCACGGGATGACTTCTATCATGCCCAACTGGTCAGGCCGAAATTCAATAAGTGCATAAGACGCAAGCCACCTGTTCGTCCCGACTCATGCAATACGGCAGTCCCGCCGCAGGGCGGGACGCCGACACACAGCATCCGCCGCACGCTCGCAGCACGACCGTAGGAAAGCGGCCACCGGACCGGCATCGCCGGGGGCGTCAACCATACGACAGATGCCGCCAACGGAGGCTCGTCGTCATGAGGAAAATGCGGTGGGTGGTGATCTTGCTGTGCTTTCTTGCTATCGCGGTGAACTACATCGACCGCGCGAATCTGGCCGTCGCCGCGCCTGAAATCCAGAAGGCGCTCGGCATCGGACCCGCGCAGATGGGCTTTATCCTGAGCGGCTTCTTCTGGACTTACGCGCTGATGCAGATGCCGTTCGGCTGGTTCGTCGACCGCGTCGGCGCGCGCATCGCGTTGCCGCTCGCAGTCGGCTGGTGGTCGCTGTTCACGGCGGCGACGGCGGGCGCGAGCAGCGTCGCCGGGATGTTCGGCTGCCGGCTGATGCTCGGCGTCGGCGAGGCGGGCGCGTATCCGTCCTGCGCGAAGCTCGTCAGCCAATGGTTCAAGCCGTCGCAGCGCGCGCTCGCGACGAGCATCTTCGATAGCGGCTCGCGCGTCGGCTCGGCGCTGTCGATTCCCGTCGTCGCGCTGATCATCGGCACGCTTGGCTGGAAGGCGTCGTTCGTCGTCACGGGGATCATAGGCGCGGTGTGGATCGTCGGCTGGCTCGTGATCTACCGCAGTCCGGGGCACGGCGACATGACGGGCGAGCAGGACGTCGTGCCCGATACCCGTGCCGCGCGCCGCCGACACGGTCACGTGGGCGTCGTTGTTTCGCCATCGCACGCTGTGGGGCATGATGCTCGGCTTCTTCTGCCTGAACTTCGTGATCTATTTCTTCATCACGTGGTTTCCGAGCTATCTCGTGCAGACGCGCGGCTTTTCGCTGAAGTCGCTCGGCACGCTCGGCATGATTCCCGCGCTGATGTCGATTCCGGGCGGCTGGATCGGCGGGCTGGTGTCGGATGCGCTGTTCCGGCGTGGCTGGAGCCTCACCGCCGCGCGCAAGACGTGCATGGTCGGTGGCATGCTGCTGTCGTCCGTGATCACGCTGTCGGCGTTCACGTCCAATATCTATCTGATGCTCGCGTTCTTCGGCATCGCGTACGGCAGCCTCGCGTTCGCCGCCGCCAGCATCTGGTCGCTGCCCGCCGACGTCGCGCCCACGCCGCGTCACGTCGCGTCGATCAGCGGCATCCAGAACTTCGCGTCGAACCTGGCGGGGATCGTCATCACGACGTTCACGGGCGTGATGGTCGCGCTGACCAAAGGCTCGTTCACGATTCCGCTGGTCGTCGCGGGCGGCTTCTGCTTTCTCGGCGCGTTCAGCTATCTTGTGATCGTCGGCCGCATCGAGCCACTGCCCGCCGATCCCGAGCGCCCATACGTGCCGGAAGGCGCGCAGCGCTCGCACGTCTGATTTTTCAATAAGGCACCGAATCATGTCGACAGTCATCGCCGCGCACGCCGCCATCCGCCTTCATCCGAACGACGACGTGATCATTGCGACGCGCCAGCTCGTGTCGGGCACGCGCATCGAAACCGAGGACCTGGTCGTGACGGGTCTGATTCCGCCCGGCCACAAGATTGCGACGCGCGCGATCGCGAAGGGCGAGCCCGTCAAGCGCTACAACCAGATCATCGGCGTCGCGCGCGAGGCGATTGCCCGCGGACAGCACGTGCACACGCCCAACCTCGGCATGGCCGAATTCGCGCGCGAGCACGAATTCGGCGTCGACACGCATCCGACTGCTGCAGCCCGCGAGCCGGCGCATTTCATGGGCATCCGTCGCGCAGACGGCCGCGTCGCGACGCTCAACTACATCGGCATTCTGACGAGCGTGAACTGCTCGGCGACCGTCGCGCGCGCGATCGCCGATCATTTCCGGCGCGACATGCATCCGGAAGAACTCGCGGCGTTCCCGAACGTCGATGGTGTGATCGCGTTGACGCATGGACTTGGCTGCGGCGTCGATCTGCGCGGCGAAGGTATGGCGATCCTGCAGCGCACGCTGGTGGGCTATGCGGCGCATCCGAACTTCGCGTCGGTGCTGTTCGTCGGTCTGGGTTGCGAGACGAACCAGATTGGCGGCGTGCTCGAATCGGGCGGTCTCACCGACAACACCGCGCAACTGCGCAGCTTCACGATTCAGGACAGCGGCGGCACGCGCAAAACCATCGAGCGCGGTATCGCGATGGTGCGCGACATGCTCGCCGATGCGAACCGCGCGGTGCGCGAGAAGGTGAGCGCGTCGCATCTGATGGTCGGCTTGCAGTGCGGCGGCTCGGACGGCTATTCGGGGATATCGGCGAATCCGGCGTTGGGCGCGGCCGTCGACCGGCTCGTGCAGCATGGCGGCACGGCGATACTGTCGGAGACGCCCGAGGTCTACGGCGCCGAACACCTGCTCACGCGCCGCGCGGTGAGCCGCGAAGTCGGCGAGAAGCTGCTTGCGCGCATCGCGTGGTGGCAGGACTACTGCGTGCGTAACGGCGCGGCACTCGACAACAATCCGTCGGCGGGCAACAAGGTCGGCGGCTTGACAACTATCCTCGAGAAGTCGCTCGGCGCGGTGGCAAAAGGCGGCACGACGAATCTCGTCGACGTGTACGAGTACGCGCAGCCGATTCGCGCGAAGGGTTTCGTGTTCATGGATTCGCCCGGCTACGACCCGATGTCGGCGACAGGCCAAGTCGCGTCGGGCGCGAACCTGATCTGCTTCACGACGGGGCGCGGCTCCGCATATGGCTGCGCGCCGTCGCCCTCGTTGAAGCTCGCGACCAACACCGCGCTGTGGGAACGCCAGGAAGAAGACATCGACATCAACTGCGGCGGCGTGATCGACGGCACGGCATCCATCGATCAGCTCGGCGCGGACATCTTCCAGATGATGCTCGACTGCGCGTCAGGTACGCGCTCGAAAAGCGAACTGCACGGCTACGGACAGAACGAGTTCGTGCCCTGGCAAGTCGGCGTGGTGACCTGAACGCGGATCGGCATTACGCGGCGGCGGGCGCGCCGAGCGGGGGCGTGCCGTCGTGGAACATCGACTTCAGTTGCGCGCGCAGTTCGGGCGAGTCGCTGTGCTTGTGCGCCTGCATCGCGTGCGCGACGGCGGCTTCGAGCAGTTCGTTTTCCGAATCGGCGCACAGGGCGACCGTGCAGTTGATGTCGCTCGGGCATTCGCGGCAATCGATGTATTTGCGGCCCATGACAGACTCCTCAGATCAAAGTCGTCGCGCGCAACGCGTGCGTTAGCGTCGCCTCGGCGTGCATATCGGCGAGGCTTCGGGCAGCGGGAAATGCCTGAGTTGTGCGCGGCTGGGCGGCGCGGCGTGCGCCGGAAAGGAAGGTGTGAGAAAAGTATAGGTCGCAGTGTGTGCTTGCCTGCTCCGGGTTTGCCCCGCTCCCAGGCGGGTGGGACAATACCGGCCTTCGCGCCGAGCGCGTTTCACCGCCATTCACGTCCACTTTCCATCGATGCCGAATTCGTCCGATCACCCCACGCATCACGCCCGCGTTGCCGTTATCGGCGGCGGCCCTGCGGGGCTGATGACCGCCGAAGCGCTGGCGAGCGGCGGCGCGCGCGTTGACGTGTACGACGCGATGCCGTCCGTCGGACGCAAGTTTCTGATGGCGGGCAAAGGCGGCATGAACATCACGCACTCCGAGCCGATCGAGCTGTTTCTCAGCCGCTATGGCAAGCGCCGCGCCGACATCGCGCCGTTGCTCGATGTGTTCGGCCCGAACGCGCTGCGTGCGTGGCTTGACGAACTGGGTGTCGCGACATTTGTCGGCAGCTCGGGCCGCGTGTTTCCGACCGACATGAAGGCCGCGCCGATGCTGCGCGCGTGGCTGCATCGGTTGCGGGAAGCGGGCGTGCAATTTCACATGCGGCATAAATGGATCGGCTGGGCTGAGCCCGCTTCGTCCGATACGCATGGCCTGCGCTTCGCGACGCCCGACGGCGAGCGCGAAGTGAGCGCCGATGCCGTCGTGTTCGCTTTGGGCGGCGGTAGTTGGGCGCGCCTCGGGTCCGATGCCGCGTGGGTTCCGTTGATGCAGCAACGCGAGATTCCCGTCGCGCCGCTGCTGCCCGCGAACTGCGGCTTCGATGCGGACTGGACCGATTACTTCCGCGAACGCTACGCGGGCCAACCGGTGAAGCCGGTTTCGATCGCCGTCGAAAGCGTGGACGGCACGGTCCAGCATCGACAAGGTGAGTTCGTCGTGACGTCGACGGGAATCGAAGGAAGCCTTGTATATGCGCTGTCTTCAGTGATTCGCGATCGCCTGCTCGCCAATGGCGAAGCGACGATAACGCTCGATCTCGCGCCGGGCCTCAGCGCGCAGCGCGTGATCGACGAAGTGACGCGGCCGCGCGGCTCGCGCTCGATGTCGAGTCACTTGCATAGCCGTATCGGTATCACGGGCCTGAAGCTCGGCTTGCTGCACGAGTGCATGTCGAAGGAAGACTTCACCGATGCCGCGAAGCTCGCGCAAGCCATCAAGTCCTTGCCGCTGCGGCTGACGCGCGCACGGCCCATCGACGAAGCGATCAGCAGCGCGGGCGGCATTCCGTTCGAGGCGCTCGATGGCGCGTTGATGATCCGGCAACTGCCCGGCGTGTTCTGCGCGGGCGAGATGCTCGACTGGGAAGCGCCGACGGGCGGCTATCTGTTGACCGCGTGCTTCGCCAGCGGCCTCGTCGCTGGACGCGGCGCGCTGGCTTATATCCTTCGGCGCTAACTCACCAGGTCACGGCTTCGTTGCGATTCTCTTGGCCTTGAGCCGCCACAGCGATGTGACTTCGGCCTTACGCGCGGCGTGCAGCGGATCGGCGGCGTCCGTCGCTTTCGGATGACGCGGCTTGATGTCCTCGCGTCCGGCGACGACCAGACCCGCGTTGTCGATGGCAGCCAGCAGCCAGTCGCGCGTGCGCATGCCCAGATGTTCCGCGAAGTCCGACAGAATCAGCCAGCCCTCGCCGCCCGGTGAAAGATGACCGGCGAGTCCGTTCAGAAAGCCGAGCAGCATGCGGCTTTCGTAGTCGTACACGGCGCTTTCGATCGGCGACGCCGGACGCGCCGGCACCCACGGCGGATTGCAGACGACGAGCGGCGCGCGGCCTTCGGGGAACAGATCGGCCGCGATCACATCGACCTGCCTGTCGTAGCCGAGCCGCGTCAGGTTCTCTTTTGCACACGCGAGCGCGCGTGGATCCTGATCGGTCGCGACGATCCGCTTGACGCCCCGCTTCGCGAGCACCGCCGACAGCACGCCCGTGCCGACACCGATATCGAATGCCTTTTCCACCGATGGAAGCGGCGTTCGCGCGACCAGATCGACATACTCGCCGCGCACGGGAGAAAACACGCCGTAGTACGGGTGGATGCGCTCGGCCAGCGCGGGAATCTCAACGCCCTTCTTGCGCCACTCATGCGCGCCGATCATGCCGAGCAGTTCGCGCAACGAGACCACGGACGGTTCCTGAGCGGGCGGGCCGTAGACTTCTTCGCATGCCTGCTGCACGTTCGGCGCCCGGCGCAATGGAATCGTGTAGTCGCCTTCGAGCGGAATCAGCAGCATGCCGAGCGTGCGCGCGCGTTGTGACTGCGCCTGCCGGTGCAGGTTGAATGCGTCCAGTGGGGTTTCAGCAGCCTGCTTGCGCGGCTTGCGTTCGAGGCGGCGGGTCATCGCCTGCAGCAACTGACGCGCGTTCTGAAAGTCGCCGCGCCAGAGGAGCGCGGTGCCTTCGCAGGCAAGGCGATAGGCGGTGTCGGCTGTCGTGCGGTCGTCAGCGATGACGACGCGCTTCGCGGGCGGAACAGCGGCTTCCGAGCGCCAACGAGCGGATTGCGGGCCGTCGGCTTCGGGCCAGGTGAGCGTGGGGAAATTGGTCATGTCCGTATTGTATTGAACCGTTGGGCCCCGTCGACATCGTGTCCGTTTTGGAGGGATGAGACTTTTGAGGACGACTGAACGGGAAACAGTGGAGTGGACCAAAGAAAAACGGGTTACACGGTATGCCCGTGTAACCCGTTTTTTTGATACTGGTGCCGGCTGCAGGACTCGAACCCGCCACCTCATGATTACAAGTCAAGCGCTCTACCTGATGAGCTAAGCCGGCGTGAGACTTGAGACCGCGATTCTACTTCATTTCACGACTTTGAGGTGACCTCTTCCGCCGCCTTTTGTTCCATCGTCGTCAGGTCGCGGCTCTTCATTGGTTTCGCTGACTTTTTCCGCAGCAGCCTGTGGCGCCGCTTCCGGTGCTTCGGCGATCACAGCTTCTTCGTCCTCGGAATCCGTCGCCTCGCCGCCCGCCGACTCGACCGGGAAGGCCATGCCCTGCCCATTCTCGCGCGCGTAAATGGCGAGCACGTTCGCAACGGGCACCTCGATCTTGTGCGACTTGCCCGAGAACCGCGCGTTGAATTCGATCCACTCGTTGCCCATCTGCAGCTGGCTCGTCGCCTCGAAGCTGATGTTCAACACGATCTCGTTGTCGCGCACGAACTGGCGCGGCACACGCGTCTGGTTGTCGACACGCACCGCGATATGCGGCGTATAGCCGTTATCGGTACACCATTCGTACAGCGCGCGCAGCAGGTACGGTTTCGTGGAAATCTCTTGCATCAACTGTCCTTTTGCCGGGCAGGCGCGCGAACCGCAATGGAACGCCGCGCGCCACACCCGAAGCCAATCTCAAACTCAGCGGCGCATCACCTTTTCAGACGGCGTCAGCGCTTCGATATAGGCCGGACGGCTGAAAATACGTTCGGCGTACTTCATCAGCGGCGCAGCGTTCTTCGACAGTTCGATGCCGTAGTGATCCAGACGCCACAGGAGCGGCGCGATCGCGACGTCGAGCATCGAGAATTCTTCGCCGAGCATGTACTTGTTCTTCAGGAAGATCGGTGCGAGCTGCGTCAGGCGGTCGCGAATAGCCAGGCGTGCCTTTTCGTGGTTCTTCTCGGCGGCCTTGCCCTTCTCGTTCTCGAGCGTGCCGACGTGGACGAACAGCTCCTTCTCGAAATTGAGCAGGAACAGACGTGCGCGAGCACGCTGGACGGGATCGGCGGGCATCAGTTGCGGATGCGGGAAGCGCTCGTCGATGTACTCGTTGATGATATTCGATTCGTACAGGATCAGATCCCGTTCGACGAGGATCGGCACCTGACCATACGGATTCATCACGGCGATGTCTTCCGGTTTGTTGAACAGGTCGACGTCGCGGATTTCGAAGTCCATGCCCTTTTCGAACAACACCAGCCGGCAGCGCTGGGAGAACGGGCAAGTAGTGCCGGAATACAGAACCATCATGTTTGCGTTTCCTCAAAAAACTTAAAGGGCCAGCGAGCGGGAAAACCGTCCTGCAGGTCTTCCCTTGCGCCGGCCCCACACCAGTTACGGCGTGACTATTTGATATCTTTCCAGTACGCGGCGTTCAGTCGCCAGGCGAAAAAGCTCAGGACGCCGAGGAACAGCAGGACCCACACGCCAAGCTGGCGACGGGTCTTCTGCGTCGGTTCGGACATCCATGACAGGTACGACACGAGGTCGGCCACAGCAGAATCATAATCTACCGGCGACATCGTCCCCGGCGTGACCTGCTGGTATCCCATGAATTTCTTGACCTTTTCCTTCGTGTGTTCGTCGATTTTGTCTTCGAACTTCGCCGTTCTTTGCCCCTGAAGCTGCCACAGCACGTGAGGCATGCTCACGTTCTCGTACACGATATTGTTCCAGCCGGTCGGCCGTGTGTCATCGCGGTAGAAACTGCGCAAATACGTATACAGCCAGTCGCGGTTTCTTGCCCGCGCTTCCACCGACAGATCCGGCGGCGTCGCGCCGAACCACGCTTTCGCGTCGTCGGGGCGCATTGCGACCGTCATCGTGTTACCGACTTTATCTGTCGTGAACAGCAGGTTTTTTTCAATTTCCTTCTGCGAAATGCCGATATCCTGCAATCGGCTGTACCGCATCAGGTTCGCACTATGGCAATTCAGGCAGTAGTTTACAAACAATTGGGCGCCGTGCTGCAACGAAGCAATATTGTCCGCGTTGTCGGGCGCACGGTCGAGCGGGAATTCGCCTTCCGCACGAACGGACGCTGCGGATAGCGCCAGCACGGTTGCACCGAGCAGCGCGAGCGTCGAAAGCAGTTTTCTCATTTTCGTTTTCTCCTGGCACGCGGTTAGTGGGGTTTGAACCGCACTCGTTCGGGCGGCTGCTTGAAATGCCCAAGCGGCGTCCAGAACGGCATGCCGAGGAAAAACGCGAAATAGATCAGCGCGCAGATCTGTGCGATCAGCGTCGAGGCCGCCGACGGTGGCTTGGTTCCGAGGAACGCCAGCGTCAGGAAGGCCAGGACGAAGATCCCGTAAAACACCTTGTGGAAAAACGGCCGGTAGCGGATCGATTTCACCGGCGACCGGTCGAGCCACGGCAGGAAGAACAGCGACACCACCGCGCTGCCCATCACCACGACGCCCCAGAACTTGGACTCCGTGAACGCCATCGCGAGGATCACCAGAATCGCGAGCACGGGCAGGCCGAGCTTCCACTTGCCGCGCGCGCGGATCAGCGCGAACAGCCCGAGCAGACCGATCACGATCATCAGCACGATCTTGAACGGGTCGGTGGTGGCGCGCAGCATCGCGTAGAACGCGGTGAAGTACCAGACAGGCGCGATTTCCGGCGGCGTTTGCAGCGGATTGGCCGGGACGAAGTTGTTCGATTCGAGGAAATAGCCGCCCATTTCCGGCGCGAAGAAGATGATCGCCGCGAACACCATCAGGAAGATGCACACGCCCA
>Ga0247692_1000229_pt1 | contig 13435 bp, 10 predicted proteins | sample CNK33_metaG_FD_183041 | JGI IMG/M metagenome (GOLD analysis project Ga0247692, IMG submission 183041) | Soil microbial communities from Purdue University Martell Research Forest, Indiana, United States - CNK33 | ecosystem: Environmental > Terrestrial > Soil > Temperate forest > Bulk soil...
GTGTGCATCCAACCGATGCGCTCTATCGGCTCAAGGCCGAGCGGCAGCGCGAAGTCGTCGAGCCGATCGTCGCGAAGCTGGTCGAGTGATCGCATTCGACAAATCTTCTTGTGCTTCAATACGACCACAATAAAAAGCCGTCGAATCGTGTTGAATTCGACGGCTCTGCAACGCGAAGCGCGGGATCATCTCCAGTACGCAAACACTCCCAACGCCGCCATCACCGTCAACGCACCGCCAATACGCGTCGCAATCTGCGCAAACGGCATCAATTCCATCCGGTTGGCTGCCGTGAGAATCGCCACGTCCCCCGTCCCGCCGAGCCCGCTATGCGTTGCATTGACGATAGCGGCTTCGACGGGATACATGCCGACCAGCCTGCCAACGATGAAGCCCGTCACAGTCAGCGCCAGCACAGTCGAAATCGCCGTGACGATATTGACCCAATGAAACGCCGTGACGATTTCACCCCACGGCGTCATGGCGACGCTGATCGCGAACATGAGCGGATATGTCACAGCTGTTGAGAAAAAGCAGTACATGAAGCGCGCGCCGCCACGCGCGCGCGGCGACACGACCTGAAACAGCTGCGCCGCGACGACCAGCACGAGCATCACGACGGGCGCGGGCCAGCCGAACAGTTGATGACTGAGCACGCCAAGCAGATAGAACGCGATGGCCATCGAACCCGCCGCCGCGACGGAGCCGACGTCGAATTCGAACGACGCCGGACGTTGCGCGATGTCTTCATCACTGCCGTCCGCTTTGGTCAAACGTCCGTTGCCCGTCCATTCAGGCCGGCGCGTGCCGAGATAGCTCAGCAAGCCTGCGCAACAGATCGCCGCGATATTGCCGAGCATCACCGCCGACAGAACCTGTGCGAACAGCGGCCCCTGCTCGACGCCCAGAATCTGCGCGTAGCCCGCCGACAGCGGCAGCGCGCCCTCGCCCACTCCGCCCGCCATGATCGGCACGACGACCATGAACAACGCGTGGCGCGCATCGAGCCCGAGCGCGGTCCCCACCGCGGTGCCGACCAGCGCCGCGGCAACGGAGCCCGCCGCAACGGGAATGAAGATTCGCACGAAGCCTTTGATCAGCATCTGACGGTCCATGCTGAGCACACTGCCGACGATGATCGTCGCGATGAACAGATACAGAAAATTCGAAGTCTTCGTGAAGGTCGTCACTGCCTTGACGACGGGCTCGGGCATCAGCTTGTAGTACACCAGCATCGACGGAATGAAGGCCGCAAAAATCGACGTGGCCCCGATGTGGCGAATCCACGGAATGCGCTTCGCCAGTTCGGCGCACGTAAAGCCGCCGACGGCGACGAGTGCGATGCCCGTCGGCAGATCCGCTGCGAGCTTGCCTTTCGCCGCCATCGCGCCGAGCACGCCCAGCATCAGCACATAGACGGGCAATGGCAACGAACCGATGCGCAGGTCGAACACGCGCCACCACCATTCGATGACGGCATGCGGCGCTTGCGCCTCGCTGCTCGAAGCAGCGCCCAACGCGGCTTGCGTCGATGATTTCACTGGATGGTCTCCATTCATTGTTTCGACGGGCGCCCCGCTCATACGAGCAGCAGCAATGCGGCGCCATACACGAGCGCGCCGACGATAAACGTCATCACGGTAAAGCCGAGCACGCGCTGCACGCCGATGCCCGCCATCGCGACGACGGGCGCGGCCCAGAACGGCTGCATCATGTTCGACACCTGCTCGCCCATTGCGACGGCCATCGTCGTCGCGGGGACGGACGCATGCAGCGCGACGGCGGCAGGCACGACGAACGGCCCTTGCACTGCCCAGTGGCCGCCGCCGCTCGGAATGAAGAACGTGACGATCAACGAGCAGACGTAGCTCCAGAACGGCAGCGTATGCGCGTTGGAAATAGCGATGAAGAAATGGGAAATGACGTTCGGCAAACCGGTCGCATCCATCATCCCCATGATTCCGCCGTACAGCGGGTATTGCAGCATCATCGAACCCGTCTGCCGTGCGGCGTTTTTCACGGCATCGGCGTACGCGAGCGGATAACCGTGCAGGATCACGCCCGCAATGAACATCACGAAAATCACCGCGTTGACGCCGGAAAACGCGATGTGTTCTGACTGCGCGAGCACCAGCAGCGCAATGCCCGTCGCGCCGATGAATGCCGAGCCGAGCCACGAATATTCGATCCAGCGCGCGAAGCTCAGCTTGCCCGTGGGCTTCTCACGCGATGGCGCATCGGGATGCTTCTGCGTATCGAGCAGCACGGCGTCTTCATCGCGCGGCTTGAGCCATGCGAGAACGAACGGCATCGCCAGCAGCATCGCGATGGTCGGCACCAGATTAAAACCCGTGAATACCGTCGCGCGGAACGGCAGCACCTCGCCCGTGATCTTTTGCACGACGTTCATCGCGCTGCCCGGCGTCGACTGCGCAAGCGCAATCGAACTGGAGATGCCGCTCGCCCACACGACCCATCCCGAGAAACCCGCCGCGACGATCCACGCGAAGTCGACGCGCATCCGTTTCGCGACCTCGCGCGCCAGCAACGCGCTGACGACCAGCCCCAGCCCCCAGTTGCAAAACGACGCAACGGCCACGAGCACGAACGTGAGCGTCGCGGCCTGCACGGGCGTGCGAGCAACGGAAACGAGTGCCTTGAACACGCGTTGCACGATGGGCGCGTGAGCGAATGCGTGACCCGTCACGAGCACCAGCGTGATCTGAAACGCGAACGTGAGGATGTCGAAGAAGCCCTTGTACCAGCCGCCGACCAGCTTGCCCAACGACGCATGTGGCGCGAACATCGCCGACAACACTGCGACGATCGCCGTGATCAGGATCGCGAGCACGAATGGATCGGGGATGGTGCGCTCGAACAGGCCGATTGTCGCTTCGGTGAAGCGGGTCTTGCGCACTGACGTTGGCGCAACGGTGGATTTCATCACGTGTCTCCGGTTTGGAATGTGCCCGCGCGTCGTTTGGGCTTTGTGTGGTCGGCGGGTCGTCTCTTCAGGACTTTTCAGTGCTAGGCGCTCAGTTGCCGAATCCGTATAGCGTTGCCGCGTTGTCGACGAGGATGCGATCGCGCGTGGCTGTGTCGTTCGCCCATTCGCCGAGCAGATCGAGCAGCAAGGGATCGTCGGGCTTGTGCGTCTCCGTCACGTGCGGCCAGTCGCTGCCCCACACCAGCCTGTCCGGCGCGGCCGATATCCATGCACGCGCTGTCGGCGCTGCATCGGCATAGCGGCGATCGGGTCCTTCGCTTGAATCGAGGTACGGGCCGGACAGCTTGATCCACGCGCGCCCTGCATCGGCGAGACGGCGCACGATAGGAAACGCCGCGTGCGCCGCGCCGTCGGGCAACGGAAGGCGCGCGCAATGATCGAACACGAGCGTCGATGGAAGACGCGCGAGCAGCGCTTCGTACTCGACGATCTGCGCGGCCGTCCAATGCAGTTGCACATGCCAGCCGAGTTCCGCCACGCGCGCTGCCAGCGGCTCGACCATGTCGAAGCCGACCACGGCGTTCGCCGGCGTATAGAGCGTGAAGCGGATGCCGCGAATGCCCCCCGCGTGCATCGTTTCAAGCTCGGCGTCCGTCACATCGGGACGCACGACGGCGACGCCGCGCGCATTCGCAATGTCGAACTGGCGAATCGCATCGAGCGTCACGGCGTTGTCGGTGCCGTAGATGCGCGGCGTCACGATCACCACGCGCTGCGTGCCGATCCGCGCCCGCACTTCGCGATACGCTGCAACATCCGCCGCGTCGACGAAACCAGCGACGTCTCGATTCGCGAGGAACGCGCGGCCATAGATGTGAATGTGCGAATCGCAAGCGCCTGGTGGCGTATGCCGATGTAAGTCCATGCGTGTCTCCTTCCTCTTTTGCGGATCTCTACAGCACCGCGCGCTTCTCGCGCAGACTTTCGATGTCCGCCTCGGAGCATCCCGCGTCGCGCAGCACCGCGTCCGAATGCTCGCCGAACGCGGGAGCCGCGAACGGCTCGGGCAACGGCGTCGCGCCAAAACGGATCGGATGCTTGAAGCCGCGATACCGGCCTACACCCGGATATTCGAAGTCGGTCACCATGTCTTCGGCGAGCACCTGGGGATGGTCGAACATGTCTTCGATGCCGCGTGCCGCGGCGCACGGCACGGCGTCGCCGAAATGCGCTTCCCATTCGAGCGCGGTACGAATCTGCAAAGCCGCGCGAAGCTTCGGAACGATTTCGCCGCAATGCAATGCACGCTTGCGCACCGTGTCGTAGCGTTCATTCTCCGCAAGATCCTTGAGGCCCGTCTTTTCGCACAACGCCTGCCAGAAGTGCGGCGTGTTCGCCGACAGATACAGATAACCCTGACGCGTCGGATGAATGCCCGTGATACCGCCCGAGCGCATATCGCGGCCGACCTCTTTCGGCTCGTCGTCGGCCCAGATCATGCGGGCCGACTGCATCGCCAGTGCGCTACGCAGCAACGACACGCCCACGTACTGACCCGCGCCGCTGCGCTCGCGGTCGAACAGCGCGGACGACACGCCCGCCGCGACCAGCGCGGCCGCATAGTAGTCGACCACCGAGCCATAGACGATTTCGGGCGGACCGCCGTGGCGGCCTTGCAGCGAGCAGATACCTGTCATCGTTTGCAGGACCTGGTCGTAGCCCGCCTTGTCGCGGTTGGGGCCCGTTTCGCCATACCCTGTAACCGCGCAATAGATCAGCCGCGGATTGACCTCGCGCAACTGCTCGTAACCGATCCCTAGACGCTCCGGCACGCCCGGCCGGAAGTTGTGTACGAGCACGTCGGCCGTCTTCACGAGACGCATCATCACGTCGAGCGCTTCGGGCTGTTTCAGGTCCAGCACGAGGCCGCGCTTGCCGCGATTCACGCCGAGAAAGGCGCGGCTTTCGGCTTCGAGCGTCGAAGGATATTTGCGCAGGTTGTCGCCCGCAGGCGGCTCGATCTTGATGACCTCGGCGCCCTGATCGGCGAGCAGCGTGCAACCGTACGGCCCCGCGATATAGGCGCTCAGGTCGAGCACGCGCAAGCCGGCGAGCGGTCCCTGCTGTCGTGCGTCCGTTGATTGCGATGTTTGATCCATCTGCTTCTCCAACTCAATTCCATGTGCGTGCAACGACGGCGCGCTGCTCGCCCGTCAGCAGTTCGAGACGCGCGGCGTGCTGCACGAGCGCGCGCGCACGCTCGAAGAACGGCGGATCGATCATCCTGCCGTCGACGACGTATGCGCCCAGGCCTTTGCTCTGCGCATCGCGTGCGGCTTCGACGACGCGCACCGCATGCGCGATGTCCGCGTCGGACGGACGGAACACGTCGTTGGCCAGCGCGATCTGGCTCGGGTGGATGCAGCTCTTGCCGAGGAAGCCCATCGCGTGCGCGAGTTGCGCTTCGGCGCGGAAGCCCGCTTCGTCCTTGATGTTGGCGAACGCCGAGTCGTACGCGAAGACGTTCGCCTCGCCTGCCGCGATGCGCAGCGTGAACATCGCCTGTTGAATCGCCGCCTGCTCGCGACGCGCAATGCCAAGCGGCTCGAACAGATCGCCCAGCCCGAGCTGCAACCCGGCGACGCGCGGATGCGCGGCGGCGAGTTCCGCGGCGCGCCGCAACGCTTTCGGCGATTCGATGTTGAGCAGCAAGCGCACGGGCACGCTCACGCCATTTGCATGCTCGGCCTGTTCGAGCGCGGCGGCGGCGGCGCGCACGTCGTCCGCGCTTTCAGGTTTCGGGAGATTCAGGTAATCGAGACCGGGCTGCACGACGGCGTCGAGATCAGCGGGGAAAAACGGCGTGTCGAGCGCATTGACGCGCACGATCAGCACCTTGCGATGCTCGCGCACCGCGCTGTCGCGCAACAGCTCGCGCAGCGCGAGACGCGCTTGCGGCTTGCGCTCAGGTGAGACGGCATCTTCGAGATCGAACGAGAGGGCATCGGCGGCGCTCGCGAGCGCCTTGGCGAACAGCTCCGGGCGCGATGCCGGCACGAACAGCTTGCTTCTCATGTCTCCGTTCCAGTTGCTTATTTGGCTGGCAACCAGTCTACGGAGAGACAGGTTTTAGATAAACTATCTGCGCCTATCTTCAAACCATAGAATCTCTATCGTCATGGACATCAACTTTCTCGGCAATCTGCTGCTGGTCGTGGATACAGGATCGATGGCCGAGGCGGCGCGGCGCGTCGGCGTGACGTCTGCGGCGATCGCGCAGCAGGTGCAGGCGCTCGAACGCGAACTCGGCGTGCCCCTGCTCGTGCGCGCGGGGCGCACGGTGATTCCGACGGAAGCGGGTCATCGCGTGATCGCGCGCGCCAGGAACCTCGTGCGTGAATTCGCGGAGTTGAAGGCGTTCGCGCTTGAAGACGAAGCTGCGGGCGAATTGCGCATCGGTACGATCACGACGGCGCTGTTGTCGTTGTTACCGGACGTGCTGGCGGCGTTCGCGCGCGCGTTTCCCCTGGCCAACGTGCTGATACGCGCGGGGACGTCGATGGAACTGTATGAGACGTTGCAACGCGGCGACCTGGACGTTGCTGTCTGTCTGCATCCCGCGTTTGCGCTGCCGAAGGCGTATGACTGGCATCTGCTGCGCGAGGAACCGATTGTCGTGCTCGCGCCGGCGCGGCTGAAAGATGAGGACCCGCATGAACTTCTAAGGCGCGAGCCGTTCATTCGTTATGACCGCTCGCTCGGCGGCGGCAAGCAGGCGGATCAATATCTGCGGTCGGCTCGGATCGTTCCGCGTGAAGTGTTCGAACTGAATTCGCTGATGGCGATTGCGATGATGGTCGATCGGGGACTCGGCGTGTCGCTGGTGCCCGATATCGTGTCGCCGCTGACGACGACGCTAAAGGTCGCGAGGCTCCCGCTGCCGACGCCGACCGAGCCAAGGCGGTTCGGTGTGCTGTGGCATAAGACGTCGCCGCGTGGGCGATTGATCAAGGGGTTTTTGCAGTGTGCGGATGGGGTGCTAGGGCATGGGAATGCGGGGGGCGATGGGAGGAAGACGCGGCGTCATTCGGTGAGTTGAAGATCTTGCCGTCGCGAACGGGCTGTTGGCTCTCGTGACGGGTTAGACGGGGCATACGGTCCAGCGACATGAGCCAGAAAACAAATAACCCCGCAAATCGATGATTTGACGGGGTTATTTATTGGCAACTTTTGGCGGAGAGACGGGGATTCGAACCCCGGATAGGTTATTAACCTATACACGCTTTCCAGGCGTGCGACTTAAACCGCTCATCCATCTCTCCGGCGGGGAGGCGCATTATAGCAGATTCCGCCGCCATTGCCACCCCATCCGAAAGGCCAGCCATCACGGATGGCGGATATAGTCCACCAGCGCTCGCGTGTAAGCATCCGGCTTCCGGTCCACCAGACTCACGAGCACCGTCACCAGAAACCCCGCCGGCACGCCGAACACGCCCGAGCTGATCGGCTCGATACCAAACCAGCGCGGCCCGACAAAGCCCGTCAGCTGCGTGAAGAACGGATACGTCGACACGATGTACCAGATGCACACCACCAGCCCCGCCACCATGCCTGCCACCGCGCCCAAACGCGTCGTCCGCTTCCAGAAGACCCCAAGCACGAGCACAGGAAAAAGACTCGACGCCGCCAGCGAAAACGCCGCCCCCACCAGAAACAGGATATTCCCCGTATTCAGCGACGCCACATAAGACGCAAACAGCGCCACCCCAAGCAACAAAATCTTCGAGATCGTCACCCGCTTCTGGCTCGACGCCTCGGGATCGACCATGTGGTAGTACACGTCGTGCGAAAGCGCATTGGCGATCGTCAGCAGCAGGCCATCGGCGGTTGAAAGCGCCGCCGCCAGCGCGCCCGCCGCAATCAGCCCCGACATCACATACGGCAGCCCCGCTATCTCCGGCGCGGCGAGCACGACCATGTCCGGCTGCATCTGGATCTCGCTCCAGCGCACGATGCCGTCGCCGTTCACATCGGCGATGCTCAGCAGGTACGGCTCGACATGCCGCCACTGCATCACCCATTGCGGCAGGTCGGAAAAACGATGCCCAACCAGATTCGACAGGATCTCGTACTTGATCAGCACCGCGAGCACGGGCACCGTCAGATAGAACAGCGCGACGAAAAACAGCGTCCAGCCTACCGAGCGCCGCGCCGACGCGACCGACGTCGTCGTGTTGTAGCGCGTGAGGATATGCGGCAAGCTCGCCGTCCCCAGCGAGAGGCATAGCAGCAGCGACAGGAAATTGCGCAGATGCAGCCGCCGCTCTTCCTCGTTCACGGCGGGAAACGGCTCATGCATCGGCACGGGCGGCGCTGCGCGCTGCATCATCTCGTCGCGTTGCTGCGCCCACACGATCTGCGCCGTCGCCGGATCACGCGGAAAGCGCGCGATGCGCCGCTCCAGATCGGCGATCTCGCGCAACGGCCCGTTATGCCGCCGCAAATCGTCGAGTTGCACAGTGAGGCGGCCCTTCTCGTCGATATACGACTGCGGCAGGCTGTCGATCTGCGTCTGGATTAGCGCGGCGCGCATCCGGTAGTCGTCGCGCACCGACTGCTCCGACGGCGCATCGCGCACCTGGCGCTCGAGCGACTCGACGCGCTCCATCAGACGCCCATAGTTGAGTTGCGGCACCCAGCCAAGCCCGTCCTTGTGCGCAATCATCGACACAGGAATCAGGAACGCCACGATCAGGATGATGTACTGCGCCACCTGCGTCCAAGTCACCGCGCGCATGCCGCCGAGAAACGAGCACACCAGAATGCCCGCCAGCCCGCAGAAAATGCCGATCGCAAAGTCGACGCCGATGAAGCGCGTCGCGATCAGTCCGACGCCCTGGATCTGCGCTACGAGATACACAAACGAGCACAGGATCGCCGACAGCGCCGCCAGGCCGCGCACCGCGTTGCTCGAAAAGCGCGTGCCGAGAAAATCGGGAATCGTGTAGCGCGCGAGCTTGCGCACGTATGGCGCAAGCAGAAACGCGACGAGGCAATAGCCGCCCGTCCAGCCCATCATGTACGCAAGCCCGTCGTAGCCCGTTGCGTACAAGGTGCCCGCCAGCCCGATGAACGAGGCCGCCGACAGCCAGTCCGCCGCCGTCGCCATGCCGTTGAACGCGGACGGCACGCGCCGCCCCGCCACGTAGTATTCGACGAGATCGGAAGTCCGCGACAGCAGGCCGATCACTGCATACACGGCAATCGGCAAGAACAGGAACACATAGCCGATCCACGTGCCCGGCCCGTTGGCCGCCTCGATGCGCCAGAGCAGATAGATGAAGATCAAAAAGCCGATCGTGTAGAGCGAATACGAGCGGATCAGCCGATGCGCGAGCTTCATCGGTCGGCTGCGCGCTCGGCGAAGTCGTCGGTCGCGCTGGCTGCGAGCGCGCGCAGCAGCGCTGCGTCGGCGCGTTGCATCAGCACGATGTACACGACGATCAACAGCAGGTACACGAGAATCGCGCCTTGCGCGCCCATGTAGAACGGCAGGCTGAAGCCCGCAAAGCGCGCGTGCTCGAGGTTTCGCGCGATGAGCGGCACGATGAACGACACGAAGAAACCGATGAGCATCAACGCGACGATCAACATGACGTTGATGCGCCAGTAGCGCGCGTGCGCGCGCGCCATCGCCGCCGTCACGGGCGGCGGCTCGGGCACGGGGTTGATCGTGAATCGCGAGGTGTGGTGTGGCGCGGCCATGCGCCTATTTATCAAAAAGGTGTTGCATCGGCAATCCGGGTTGTCCGCGCAACGATTTCGCGCGGCGGGTCGAGACGACATCTCAAGCGTACGAAAAAACGGCGCACCCTTATCGGATGCGCCGTTTGCTGCTTCAAGTCTTTACGTCGTCGCAGTTGCGCAAGATCAGCGCGATTCACCCAGCTGATCGAGAATCGCCGGGTTCTCCAACGTCGACACATCCTGCGTGATCTCCTCGCCCTTCGCGAGCGAGCGCAACAGGCGGCGCATGATCTTGCCCGAACGCGTCTTCGGCAGGTTGTCGCCGAAGCGGATGTCCTTCGGCTTCGCAATCGGACCGATTTCCTTGCCGACCCAGTTGCGCAGTTCCGCCGCGATCTTCGCGGCCTCTTCGCCTTCGGGACGCGAGCGCTTCAACACGACGAACGCACACACCGCTTCGCCCGTCGTCTCGTCAGGCCGGCCGACCACAGCCGCTTCCGCGACCAGCGGATTCGCCACCAGCGCCGACTCGATCTCCATCGTGCCGAGACGGTGGCCCGACACGTTCAGCACGTCGTCGATACGGCCCATGATCGTGAAGTAGCCGGTGTCCTTGTCGCGCACCGAGCCGTCGCCCGCGAGGTACAGCTTGCCGCCGAGCTCTTCAGGGAAGTAGCTCTTCTTGAAGCGCTCCGGGTCGCCCCAGATTGCGCGGATCATCGCCGGCCACGGGCGCTTGACGACGAGAATGCCGCCCTGCCCGTTCGGCACGTCCTGACCCGTTTCATCGACGATCGCGGCCATGATGCCCGGCAGCGGCAGCGTGCACGAGCCCGGCACAAGCGGCGTCGCGCCCGGCAGCGGCGTGATCATGTGGCCGCCCGTTTCCGTCTGCCACCACGTATCGACGATCGGGCAGCGTGAACCGCCCACGTTCTCGTAGTACCACACCCACGCTTCCGGATTGATCGGCTCGCCGACCGTGCCGATGATGCGCAGCGTCGACAGGTCGTAGCTCTTCGGATGCACTTTCGCGTCCGCTTCGGCTGCCTTGATCAGCGAACGGATCGCTGTAGGCGCGGTGTAGAACACGGTGACCTTGTGCTTCTGGATCATGTCCCAGAAGCGACCGGCGTTCGGATAAGTCGGCACGCCTTCGAACACGACCTGCGTGCCGCCGAGCGCAAGCGGACCATACGTGATGTAGCTGTGACCCGTGACCCAGCCGATATCGGCCGTGCACCAGAAGACATCCGTGGGCTTCCAGTCGAAGGTCCACTTCATCGTCTGCGCGGCCCACAGCAGATAGCCGCCCGTGCTGTGCTGCACGCCCTTCGGCTTGCCCGTCGACCCGGACGTGTAAAGGATGAAGAGCGGGTGTTCGGCACTGACCCATTCGGGCGCGCATTGATCCGATTCGCTCGCGGTGATTTCGTGCATCCACAGATCGCGCTTGTCGTCCCAGCCGATCTTGCCGCCCGTGCGCTTATAGACGACCACGCTCTTGACGGCATCGCAGCCGCCCATCGCGAGTGCTTCGTCGGCGATGTTCTTCAGCGGCAGCGCCTTGCCGCCGCGCATCTGCTCGTCGGAGGTGATCAGCGCGACCGCGCCGACATCGACGAGACGTTCGTTCAGCGACTTCGACGAGAAGCCGCCGAACACGACCGAGTGAGTCGCGCCGATCCGCGCGCACGCCTGCATCGCGACGATGCCTTCAATCGACATCGGCATATAGATGACGACGCGATCGCCCTTTTTTATGCCGCGCTTCTTCAGCGCGTTTGCGAAGCGCGACACGCGTTGCAGCATGTCGTTGTACGTGACGTTGGTGACGGTGCCGTCGTCCGCTTCGAAGATGATCGCGACGCGCTCGCCGTTGCCCGCTTCGACGTGACGGTCGATGCTGTTGTACGACGCGTTCAGTTCGCCGTCTTCATACCACTTGTAGAAAGGCGCGTTCGATTCGTCGAGCACCTTGGTGAAGGGCTTTTTCCAGCTGAGCGTCTCGCGCGCCAGCCTGCCCCAGAAGCCTTCGTAATCGCGCTCGGCCTCGGCGACGAGCGCCTTGTACGCGTCCATGCCGGACACAGTAGCCTGCGCCGTCACTTCGGCGGAAGGCGGAAACACGCGGCGTTCTTGAAGAACCGATTCAATCGCAGACATCGACTACCCCTTGGTGAAGATGAAACGTCAATCCTTGCGGGTGCGCTCGCGATGCGTGCCAACCGTGGCCGGCGCAGCGCGTCGCTCCATATCGTCATACCCGTCATCGTGGCGCCGCGCATGATGGTGTCACGCGGCGTGTCTCCCACCCTCGTGCGCATCGGCAGCGATGAGCACACAGCGATTCGGCGAATGACAACTGCGGCGTCGCACATCGGGCGAGCCGCATGTTTTCATCTGCTTCGATCACTTCCCACGATAAGCGTTGCAACTTACCGCGTTCTTACGTGCAGGTCGAGCGTGCGTCAGGCTAAACACCAGGTGCGGCGCGTATGCTTGCCGCGCTGCAAGCAGTCCGCAAGGCTCGCCGGACGACACAGCCCCGCTTTGCGCCCTTGTTAGCGCCCTTTTACAATGCTAACTGATCTAGCCGTCCGGATTCCAGCTTGAACCGCTACTCACTGTTCCTCATCGCCGCAATGCTGCTCGTCGGCAGCAACGTCGGCATCGGCAAGTCGATTGTCGCGTTCGTTCCCGTTCCCCTCTTTGCGCTTCTGCGCTTCGTGATCGCCATGGCCGTGCTATGGCCGCTCCTGCGCGTGAGCAAGCTGCGTCGCGTGAAAACGGGCGAATGGCTCAACCTTTTCCTGCAGGCGCTGTTCGGCACATTCGGGTTTACGCTGCTGATGCTCAACGGCGTGCATCGGACCAGCGCCGTCGCGGCGGGTGTCATCACGAGCACGATTCCCGCCGTGGTCGCGCTGTTCTCGTGGATCTTCCTCAAGGAATCGCCCGACCGCCACGCGCTGGCGTCGATTGCGCTGGCGATCGCCGGCGTGGTCGTCATCAATCTCGCGCATGCTGGCGCCGCCACGGGCGCATCCAGCGAAAGCTCGTTTGCCGGCAACCTGATGGTGCTCGGCGCGGTGTGCTGCGAATCGCTCTACGTGATCCTGTCGCGCCGGCTCACGCAGACGCTTGCGCCCATCGACATCTGCGCGTACACGCATCTGTTCGGCCTGTTGCTGATGCTGCCGCTCGGCGTGTCGTCGCTGTTCGCCTTCAACTATGCGAGTGTTCCCCTCAGCATCTGGGTGTTGGTGCTGTGGTACGGCCTGTCGGCGAGCATCTTCTCGTTCTGGCTGTGGATGAAGGGCATCCGCCATGTGCCGGGCAGTCTCGCCGGCGTGTTCAGCGCGGTGCTGCCCGTCGCCGCCGCGATCTACGGGATCGTGTTCCTCGATGAACGGCCGACGCTCGCGCATGGCATCGCGCTCGCCTGCGTGGTCGCGGGCATCGCTCTGGCGAGCCTGAAGGCACGGCGCGTGCCGCCCGTTGCTTCGTGACGTGACGTGAAATCAGAAGGAAGCGAGGCATGGCGCGCCGTGCTGCCCTGCGCCCTGAGTGCCAGCCCTTTCAAGGTCTTTGCGAGGCAAACCTGGTAACCCGGCGACCTGTTCAAGGACGACGGGTACGAAGGGATGTTTGAAGAGGTGATGAAGCGTTTCGAGCAGCAGGCACCGGTATGCGTGATGGCACGCCTGGCACTGCAGAGAGCCATCGCGCCGCAATGGA
>Ga0247692_1000231_pt1 | contig 13369 bp, 13 predicted proteins | sample CNK33_metaG_FD_183041 | JGI IMG/M metagenome (GOLD analysis project Ga0247692, IMG submission 183041) | Soil microbial communities from Purdue University Martell Research Forest, Indiana, United States - CNK33 | ecosystem: Environmental > Terrestrial > Soil > Temperate forest > Bulk soil...
GTTCGGCGCGCACGCGGATAACGGCATCGCGCGTGCTGAGTTGCTCATCAAGCTTTTGCTGTTCGATGGCGACAGCCCGGGTTGCCGCAGACACCCGTATCTGGGCCGACTTCAGGTCGGCAGCAAGGCGCGCACTGTCAGTTGATACGGTGGGGCCCGTCAGATGCGCAATCGCTTGCCCAGTCCGCACCGTTTCACCGGGGAGAACGCGCAAGCCGGAGATGACGCCTGCCGTGGGCGCGCTGAGCACGGTGTTGGATGCTGCCTGCACGCGTGCGGGCGCCGAGAATGTCGTTACGACGCGCTTCTCTACGGCAGGCATCGTCACGATGTCCTGGGCGAACGCGCGATAACCCGGCACGGACCAAGTACCAATGACTGCGGCAAGGAGAATCAACCGGGTCGAATTCACTGAAGGTCCTTGTTTAGCGGTTGGTGGTCAATGGCGCTCACGCCAATCAGGGTGCAGAGCTCGACCTGCTGTTGAAGTACAGAATTTGCGAGCTTCGTTGTCGCAATGCGTTGATTCAGCAGCCGCGATTCAAGGTCGGCCAATACTGGCAGTGTCACGTCACCAGCGCCGAAGGCGACATGAGCCTGCCTCTCAGACGTCTCGAGTGCAGCCTCCATTGACCGCGCGTTACGGAGCTGGTCGCTCAGAAGGCTCAGCTCCGAATTGATGCCGTCGACAGCGGTGTACGCGTCGTCGAGCCGTTGGCCGTATTCCTGATAGAGACTCTCCCGAGTGGTCTTCTCGACCGCAATGTTTCCCCGGTTGCCGTTGAACAGCGGAAGCGTCACCGAAATGGACAGCCCTGAGGTGTAGATGGCCGACGTGTCCCGGCCCCGTGTGACGCCAATGTCCAGTCGCGGAAACTGCGCGAGGAGCGCAGCGCGATAGCGTTCGTCCTGTTCTGCGTATCCCGCACGCAGTGCCAGCAAATCGGGACGACGCTGTCCGAGGTCGACGAGTGCATGCACGATGGTGTCCTGCGGGACCTCGTATGGCTCTGGCGGAGCAGCAAGCGTCAGGCGTGTCCCCGGGCGCAACTCGAGCAGCGTATTGAGTTCCTGTCCTGCCTTGAGGTGTTCATCTCGCAGCGTACCCAACTGTTGCACGCTGTCGCGGTAGGCAGTTTCCGCTTGCACGGAGACATCTCGCGTCACGTCGGCGCGCGCGAGTGCCTTTTGCATTCGTTCAGTAACGCTTTTCTGATGGGTCACCAACTGCTCGACTTCTCTCTCGAGACGCTCGAGACTTACGTTGTTGACGTAGAGCGCATAGGTGCGGTTCGCGACCTGCCATTTTGTCCATTCCAGCGCGAGTTGCTGCTTCGCAAGAGCGTTGTCTGCCGCCCGCTTCTTCGCGGGACGGTCAACGAGTGCGGACACTTCATAGCTAAGCCCGACCATGAATGCGGGGACGAAGCCCTCCGCACCGGGGCGGTCAGTACTGAAGCTGAGTGTCGGGTCTGGTAGCAGGTCATCCGCGTATTTCCTGGCGTAGGCGATATCGAGCTCGCGTTCGGCACGATGGATATCCGGGCTATGCTCGAGCGCGCGTTCGACCACCTGGTCCACGGTGAGTGGGGCGGCTGTTGACGCAATGTCATCAGGCCATTGAGGTGTGTCCGGAAGCGGCCTCGGTGCATACGCTGCGCAACCGCTCAACGCCACAGCCAGCGTGACAAGCGCGACTCGCACGGCTGCAAATACGCTGCTACGTCGCTGACCAGTTGCGGGAATCCCGCTTTGCAACCTACTATCGTAAGCACCGTGGGTCACGATGGATATCCGATGCAAAAAACGCTTCGGATACTAATCCTCGAGACTTAGATTTGACTTAGCACGCTGCTTTTGGCCTTGGTGAAATGCATGAGAATTCTCCTTGTAGAAGATGACGAAATGATTGGCGATGCAATCGTCCAGGCATTGAAGGATGCGGCGTATGCGGCTGACTGGGTGTGCGACGGTGAGTCGGCGATGGGCGCATTGCTGGGTCGGGAGCACGATGTGATACTGCTGGACCTGAATCTGCCGAAGCGAGACGGTATAGATTTGCTTCGCGTGATAAGAACGGGGGGCAGCAAGCCTCCGGTAATTATTCTGACGGCGCGCGATAGCGTTGAGGACAGAATCATCGGGCTGGACGCTGGTGCAGACGACTACCTTGTGAAGCCCTTCGAAATCAGCGAGCTACTCGCGCGCCTTCGGGCGGTGAGCCGACGACTCGGCGACCACGGCGATACCAGGATGACGAGCGGAAGCCTCACGCTGGACTCTGCTACGCATATCGCGGTGTACGGGAGCACCGAATGCCGGCTGACGAGTCGTGAGTTCGCCCTGTTGGGCGCGCTATTGATGAGGCCTGGAACGGTTCTGTCGCGAAGCGAGCTGGAACGGAAACTTTATGCATGGCAGGAGCAGGTTGAAAGCAACGCGGTGGAAGTCGTGATTCACGGCATCCGCAAGAAACTTGGGGCGTCGGTCATTCGCAACGTACGAGGTGTGGGATGGTTGGTAGACAAGGAAGACAATCACGCTCCCTGACGCTGCAACTGTCGGCGTGGATTGGCTGTGTGATTGTTGGCGTGGGTGTGATTGCCTGCGGGTTGTCGTTCGCGTTTGCCTATCAGGAAGCCCGGGAGCTTCAGGACGGGCAGCTTATGGAAATCGCCGCGCTGATTGATAGTCGCGCATTGGCGTTCACCGGGTCTCGCCCGTCGGTTGAGAGTTCCCAGGATGCGGACGTCAAGGTGGTCATCGACCGGTTGAGCGACGCAAGGACGGGCGTCGTACAGGCCGCTGGACTCGCGATTCCGATGGCAATGGCTGACGGGTTTCACGACTTGAACCGCAACGGACTAAGCTGGCGCGTCAACATCCGTACGCTGCGCAGCGGCGAGCGCATCGCCGTGGCGGAACCCTCCGCGTTGCGTGATGAAATTGCGCAGGACGGCGCAATGAGAACCCTCGTGCCTATGCTCCTCCTGTTGCCGGGCTTGTTCATCGTCATCGTGGTGATTGTCAGAACGAAGCTGGCGCCTCTCACGCGTCTTGCGAGCGTTGTGGACCGACAGACTGATACGTCGCTCGAGCCCCTGCCTGAAGACGGTATAACAAACGAAGTATTGCCTTTTGTCCGGTCGATTAACCGTCTGATTACGCGGTTGAAGGAGGCCATTAGTCATCAACGCCGGTTTGTCGCGAGTGCCGCACACGAACTGCGCTCGCCGCTGGCAGCGTTGTCGCTGCAGGCAGGAAATCTCGGGGCAACCATTACGTCGCCGGACGCTCGTGAGCGGCTCCTGGCCTTCCAGTCGGGATTGCGCCGTACCCACAGACTGGTGGAGCAGTTGCTCGCATTGGCGAGGTCTGAACAGGTCGCGCTGGAGCAGCCGACAACGGTATCGCTGCGAGCCGTGGCAACCGAGGTCATCAACGCCACGATTGGCCTTGCTCGCGAGAAGGATATCGACTTGGGGTTCGAGCACTTCGATGAACTTGATGCCGTTGTCGACGTGTCCTCAGTCACGGTGGTGCTGAGAAACCTGGTCGACAACGCCGTTCGATATACGCCAGCGGGCGGAAAGGTTGACGTGTCCGTCGTTCAGGCGGGAGGCGAGGTGATGTTTGAAGTTGCCGACTCGGGTCCCGGTATACCAGACGCGGAACTCGAGCGAGTGCTGGAACCGTTCTACCGGCTGGACCATTCCATTGCATCGGGAAGTGGACTCGGTCTTTCCATCGTTTCGGAAATTGCGCGACGGACAGGTGGGCGCCTCATGCTCGAAAACGTCGAAGGCGGATTTCGTGCGCGTTACTTTCAACCGTTACGCCAGAACCGCTGACAGCGCTCGATGGAGCACGCGTACGTCCACCTGTTGCATCTGCTCGCCGGACATCCGGCATGGACATTCGCGGTCGTTTTCCTTGCCGCGTTCCTCGAAGCCATCGCCGTTATTGGAACCTTCGTCCCGGGTAGCACCGCGATGTTCCTGGCCGGTGCGCTTGTCGGGACCGGGTCGCTGAACCTGGGATGGGTGCTTGCCTGGGCGATTGCCGGCGCGGTCGCCGGGGACGGCATGAGCTACTGGCTTGGCAACCGATACAAGGACACGATTGTCCAGATTTGGCCCTTTCGGAAACATCCGCAGGTACTCGACGCGGGACACCGTTTTTTCGAGAAACATGGCGCGAAGAGCGTAGTGTTTGCACGGTTCATCGGGCCGCTGCGTGCGATTGTGCCTGTGGTCGCAGGGATGCTGGGCATGACACCGGCGCGGTTCTACGTCATGAACCTCCTTTCCGCTCTGCTGTGGGCACCCGCTCATATCCTGCCGGGCGTGGTGTTCGGCGCATCCGTCCAGCTGGCTGGCGCGGTTTCGTTCCGCCTCGTCGTCGTCATCGCGCTGCTGGTCGGAATCGTATGGCTGAGCTTTCGGGTCGCCCGGTTCTTTCTGTCACACGCCAATGCCTGGGCGAGTGCAGCGGGTCGCCGCCTGGCGACCTGGGCCAGTCATCGAAAGGGGCGAGTAGGTCGTCTTGCGGTGAAGATGCTGTACCCTGACCAGCCGGCTGCCGGCAGCGTAGCGGCGACGTCAGTACTGGTGCTTCTTTCCGGTTGGCTTTTCTTCGGCGTTCTGGAAGATGTCATCAGCGGTGACCCGCTCGTGCGGGTGGACATGTCCGTTTATCACTTCCTTCAGTCAGTGCGCACCCCTTGGGGTGATGCTGTCCTTGCGGGCCTCGCGACGCTGGGCAGCATCGTCACCCTGGCAGCACTGGTCGCAACGGTCGTGCTGTGGATGGTCTGGGAACGGCGCTGGCGCACTCTCGGCTACTGGCTGGCCGCCGTTGTCTTTTCGCAGCTACTGATATTCGCTATCCGGTTCGCCATGCGCCGCGCTCCGCCAGGCTCGCTCGAGTCGAACGCCTATGTATTTCCGAGCAACCATGTCGCTGCCGCCGCTGTCGTCTATGGCTTTCTCGCGTATTTGCTCGTGCGACGGGTTGGCCCGCTGACGGGCGCGCTGGTCGCGACCGTGAGTGCTGTCATTGTGGTCATCGTCGCGCTCGCGGGGCTTTACTTCGGTCGGTTCTGGTTTTCCGACGCGATAGGAGGTGGGGCGCTCGCTTCGGCGTGGGTCGCCATCGTTGCGCTGACTGCCATGTGGCGCCATCCGGAAGTACCGCCGTCACGCGGGTTCATGCCAGTCGTCATTCTGCTGGTCGTGTGTGTGAGCGTGGGGTTACAACTCAGTGTTAATCCGCCCGCCCCGGAACCGGGCAGCGCACGACGCCCGGCGCCCGTGCTGGTGTCGCAATCCCAGTGGACCAATTCTCTCTGGAAGAGTCTGCCATGCTATCGGACAGATATGGGGGGCGACCGGCAGGAACCTCTCACGCTGCAGTGGATGTCGACCCTTGATGACATAAGGGGTCGACTCCGCGCTCAGGGGTGGGTCGAGGGGACAGACCTTTCTGCGCGCAGCCTGCTTTCCCTTGCCTCGCCCAACGTCGCAGCCGTGGCGCTTCCGGTGTTGCCGAAGCTGAATAACGGTGTGCCGTCGTCGCTGGTCTTCACGCGTCCCGGCAACACCCGAGACGAACGCGACGTGGTGCGCTTCTGGTCAAGTGGCTACGCAGTAGAGAACGGTGCGTCATCCGCTCCAATCTGGGTCGGTGCTGTGACGCACGAACGGCTGTTCCGTCCATCGTGGCCAATCAATGTCCTGCGAGCGGACAACAAGGACACGACGCCCCCCGATGCTGCTCACAACCGGGGCGCTGGCCTTGAAGCCACTGTGGTGGCCAGGGTGGATTGTCATGGCGTTCCGGTGACGCTGCTGGCGTCAACCAAGGGATGATGCCGCGTCGTCACTCCGTCGGTCCGCGTGATAGGCGCACCCGTGAAGAATCCTCCGCCCTCTCAAACGCTTAGCGTGATTGCCCCGCACTTGTTCACAAGGCTATAAACATTTTCTGTGGATAACCCGCATCGTTGATATGGGACGTCGGCCAATGCGCATGGCCGACGAGCCGGGGCGAGCGGTGCGTTATCTAAAATTTAGGTCCTCGCTCTGGCTAAGTGACATCGCTATTCATGTCTTTAAACTCTTTCATTTGATGTGAACTTCGTCCGACATGTTAGCCATTGGTTTTTGCGGTAGTCCGTTATTCGGGGAACCGCCGCGACCGTTGGTCGCGGCGTGGTAAGACAGACGGCTTCGCCGTCGAAGAGGGTTTCCTGTACTCGCTTCGCAAGCGTCTCCGGTAACATATCCGGTACCGTTTTTGTTCGCTGCGAATGCCTCAATTCGCGCGTGAACCAGGGAAATGAACCCGCGAAATCACGTTCGTCTGCGCGCCCACCGTCTATCAATGAATCCGTCAGCCAGCTAGCAGCTGCGACCACTTCGGAAGTGCTACCCGAAGGTTTGCAGCAGCAAAAACGCATTGAGAGACAGGACGATGGCGGCTGCTACCGTGGCCAATATGGTAGTGAACGTGCGGTTCCTGCGAGCGCCCATGATGTCCCGTCGACAACTGAACCACACAAGTGCCGTCATCGGGAACGGCAACGCAAGACTCAACACGACCTGGCTGATGACGAGTGCATTGGTTGCGTTCACCCCGAAACCGACTACGACAAAACTGGGCACCATTGTCACGACCCTCCGCACCCAAAGCGGGATACGAAAGCCAATGAAGCCCTGCATAATCATCTGGCCGGCCATCGTGCCCACGACCGAACTCGATATCCCGGAGGCGATTAAGGCCAGGAGAAAAATGCCCGCAGCCCCTATGCCCAGCAGCGGTGCCAGTGTGTGGTATGCCGTTTCGATTGCGGCGACGTCAGGGTGTCCCTCGTGGAACGCGCCGGAAGCCATGATGACCATGGCCATATTGATAAGACCGGCGGTGGCCAATGCGAGGACGACCTCGAGGTTCGAATATGCCAGCAGTGCGGTGCGTTCAGCTTCTGTCCTGGGGAGCACGCGACTTTGCGTCAGCCCCGAATGGAGAAACAGCGCGTGTGGCATGACTGTCGCGCCGATAATTCCGACAGCAATAGTGAGAGCTTCTGCATCCGGAAGATGCGGCGAGAACGTATGAGCAAAGACTGCCGGCCACGCAATCGGCACGATGAATAGCTCGGCCAGGTACGACAAGGCAATCACGCCCACCAGTCCACCAATTGTCAGTTCAAGCGGACGGAACCCGGCACGCTCAAACAACAGAAGCGCATAGGTCACGAGAGCGGTGACCACCATGCTGACAAACAACGGCATGTGGAACAGTAGTGACAGGCCGATTGCTCCGCCCAGAAACTCGGCCAAATCCGTTGCCATCGCGGCCACCTCACTCACGCCCCACATGAGAAGGACGAGCGGCTTGGGGAAGTGGTCGCGACAAAGCTCCGCGAGGTTTCGTCCGGTAACTATCCCGAGCTTCGCTGAAAGCGCCTGAAACAGCATGGCTATCAGATTGGCCAACAGCACAACCCAGAGGAGTGTGTAGCCGTACTTCGCCCCAGCCTGAATGTTCGTGGCGAAGTTCCCCGGGTCCATGTAGGCGATTGAGATGACGACCGCCGGGCCAGCAAATGGCAGGAGCACCCGTGCGCCTCGGCCCTCGAGCCGCTCCCGTATCGCCAACGTCGTTCGCTCGGTCAATGTTTGACGTTTTTCCTTGCGACGAGCACGGTCGTCCATCGCCACTCCAGCCAATCACCTGCTGCACCGACTGTGGGTCGGCAGTCATCTGCACATAACGACGTCATTTGCCGGCGTGTTTCGCCTGCCACTTCTTCATGTATGCAATTTCCTCATTTTGTGCCTTGATGATATTCCTGGCCAGTCGCTTCATGTCGGGGTCCTTGCCGTATTTCAATTCCACATTCGCCATATCGATTGCGCCCTGATGGTGCGGAATCATGTGCGACACAAAGTCCTTGTCGGTGTCGCCGCTGTAGGGAGGGGTGCTCATTTCATTCATCATCTTTTCGTCCGCTTCCTTGAACGCTGGTGTTGACGGGCTCGAACCGCTATCGGCCGAACTGGACATGTTCATTCCCGGCATGGATGCGCCTTGTTGCGCGCTAGCGGGAAATGCCGCAATGGTCAATACGAGGCCCGCGCATAGGGAAGCGGCGCGGAGAGCGAGAAGACATTTCATCTTGAATCTCCTTGCAGGAAGGGTCTGCGTGACGACTCCTACACCAGCGGCGCCCGGTTATAGAAGTAAATACCGTGAGGCGATTTCCCCACCTTGATGGTGTTGACGAGCTTGAGTGTTTTCATGTCGATGACGCCGACGTAGCGGGTGAAGCGGAAGGTTACCCAGAGGTATCGCCTGTCGGGCGTCAGTTCCATGTCGTCGGGGCCGGGCAGCAGACCGGTGATGGTCCCGACGTTGGTCAGTGTGTTCTGGTCAAGGATGCTGATGGTGTTACCCACCCGGTTCGACACCAGAATGTGCTGACCGTCAGCGAGCGACCGGAAGTTATGTGCGCCCCTGTCCGTGTGGATGGTCTTCACGATTTTGCGTGCCCGCCAGTCGATGACCGCAACGTAATCCGCGCCAGTCATGCCAATCAGCAGGTACTTGTCACCCGGTGTGAGCCAGAGACCGGCCGGCGCCTTTCCCACTGGCATTTTCCAGAGCACGGTCTGGCTCGCCAGGTCAATTGCCGCGACCTCGCCCGAGACCTGCAGCGTGACGAAAACAATTTTGCTGTCGGCGGAAAAAATCATGTGGCTCGGCATCGCTGCAAGCGGTACGCGTTTGGCCAGCGTGAAGTTTCTGCCGTCGTAGTGGTAGATGTCCACCCGGTCGAGTCGCAGGCCGTTGGTGACGAACCATTTCCTGTCATTCGAGAAGCCGAGCTGGTAGGGGTCCTCGATGCCTTCGAGCCAGCGCTGGACCTTCCCCGTTTTCGGGTCGAGAAAGACGAGATTGTTACCCACGGAGTTTGCGACAATCAACGATTGATTATCGGGCGTCGCCATCAGGTGATGAGGTTCTTTTCCGACCGCCAGCGTGTCGACGACTTTCTGCGTCGCCTCATCAATCAGGCTCACACTAGCGTCAGCGGAATTCAGCACGATAACGTTTTCAGCGTGAGCCGGAACCTGAGAGGCGAGAACGACCAGTAACGCGAAAATTGGGAGTCGCATATCAGCTATCTCCGTCGGGTAGTGTGATTACGCGTTGACCGTTGGGTGAAATCCCGCCGCTTCAATCACCGCGACCAGACGCTCAGGTGGCAAAGCTGAATCAATCTTCACGATTTTGGTGGTGACATCGATGTCGGGCTTTGCTGCCGGGTCGACACTTGTAACCGCTCGCGTAATCGAGTTGGCGCACCCGCCGCACGAGATGTCTTTGACTTCGAATTCCATTTTCAGCTCCAGTAGCAATTCAGAAGCCCAAGCATGAACTTTCCCATGGCAGGAAGGTCAAGAGGCAGAAGCGTTCCGGCTTCGGCTGACGGCTGTCCGAACCGCCCGGGCAACTGCGTAATGCTGGAAACACGGAAGTCGTCCGCTCACCGTGGACTGGGACCTCCAGCCAGCCACGTTGCAGTTCCTTAAAGGAACGCGATAAGCCTGGAATCTTGGGAGCGCAGTTACACACTGACACGGTCTCAGTCTTACAGTCTTCTTTAACTGCGTGCTAGACTTCAGACCCATGTCTTACTGGCGCAAACTCTTCGTCGTCGTGCTGCTGGCCCTGAGCCTTCCGGTTCAGTCGTTCGCGGCCGTCTCCATGACATGCGGGTCTTCGCATGCCGGGAGTGACATCGCGTCTGCGCACCATGAAGACGCTGATGAGTCGCTCCCGCACCATCACACGCATGACGTGACAGTGGCTGGCAGCGACCATGACAGCCATCCCTATGGCGGCGATGTGCACCATGCTCATTCGTGCTCGACTTGCGCATCCTGCTGTTTCGGCGGAGCTTTGCCGGGCGCCCCCACAGTGGCGACATCCGCCGACGCTGTTCATTTTGCTCTTCCGATTCCCCGCTCCGACCGCATCGCGTCGTTCCTGACCGGCGGCATCGAACGTCCTCCCCGAATCTCCCTCGTCTAGTCCTTCTGTCGCGGCCGTAGCCGCGATGCGAAATTTCTACCTGATGGCCTGTCGGCTATCCAGGTGACTTACGACGAGAAAATCAATGCGAATGTTTATCGCGGCGCTAGCCGGGGCGGCGGCATTGTTGCCGGCGCTCGTGCGCGCCACTAGTGCACTGCCTGACCCGACGGATGCAGCTGCATCGGTTCCGACCGTCAGCGTGCCGTCCATCTTTGCGGACTATCAGCCATACCGGGACGAGAAGGCTCCATCCTGGCAGGAGCTCAATCGGGCAGTGTTGACCACACCCGGAAAGCCGGGGATGAGCCACAGCCAGATGCCTGCCGGCGGCGACGGTGCCAAGAGCAACGACCACACCTCGCATCAAGAGGAGTCGGCCAAATGATGCGGCACTTCTTTTCATGCGGCCGCGTCGTTGCTGCGGCCACCGCACTAGCGCTTCTTGCCGGCTGTACCACCTTTTCAAAGGACGGCGGCTTTAACACCGTTTCGACGACCGCATCGGAGCGTCTTGGGAAGGACGCCGTGCTGGTGAAGACAGAAGAGGACCGCGAGGCGGTTGCAAAGCGGACGCAGGAACTGCTTTCAAAGCCGCTCAGTATGGATGACGCCGTGCAGATTGCGTTGCTGAACAATCGGCGACTGCAGGCCTCATACGGCGAGCTCGGCATCTCCGAAGCCGACCTGGTACAGGCCGGACGCCTGCCTAATCCTGGGTTCACGTTCAGTCGCGCGCATGGGAACGACTCCCTGAGCATCAATAGAACCTTCACGCTCAGCTTGCTGAATGTCCTGACGATGCCGCTCGCGACGCGCATTGAAAGCCGCCGCTTCGAACAGACCAAGCTGCTGACTGCAGATGCGATGCTCAAGGTCGCGGCCGACGCCCGCAGTGCCTATATCAGCGCGGTCGCAGCCCAGCAGTCGGCGGCGTACGCGGAGCAGGTAAAGGATTCCGCCGAGGCCGGCGCTGAACTCGCGTTGCGGATGCAGCAAGCGGGTAATTTCAGCAAGCTCGACTACGCGCGCGAGCAGGCTTTCTATGCGGATGCCGTGGCGCAACTGGCAAAGACGCGACAGCAGTCGGTCGCGGCCCGAGAGAAGCTGACCCGCATGATGGGCCTGTGGGGAGCGGGAACGCAATACAAGCTGCCCGACCGTCTGCCGGACCTTCCCAAGGACCGTCCAGAGCTGAAGGAGCTTGAGAGCTTCGCGATGCAGAACCGGCTGGACATCCAGGCGGCCAAGCTGCAGACGCAGAGCGTTGCGTCCTCGCTGGGTCTCAGCAAAGCGACGCGTTTTATCAACGCGCTGGATGTCGGATATCAGAACAATTTCACGACCTCCGATGGCCATGAGCAGGGCTACGAAATCAGCGTCGAGATTCCCATTTTCAACTGGGGCGGTTCGAAGGTTGCGCGCGCCGAAGCGATTTACATGCAGTCGGTGAACCGCGTTGCAGAGACCGCGATTAACGCACGGTCCGAAGTTCGCGAGTCGTACTCGGCCTATGTGACCGACTACGACGTCGCGAAGCACTATCGCGACGAAGTCGTACCAATCCGGAAAACCATTTCCGACGAACTCCTGCTTCGCTACAACGGGATGCTCGCGAGCGTATTCGAACTGCTGTCCGATTCGCGTGACCAGGTCGGCGCGGTGAACAGCTATATCGAGGCGCTGAAGGACTACTGGCTCGCGGAGACCGACTTGCAGCAGGCAGTCGGTGGTCGTCTCCCCCCGCTCGCGATGGCCTCAGAGTCATCTGCACCCACGACGCAACAGGCGTCGCCTACAGATTCCGAAGGTAAATGAAATGGTGTCACGTCGAAAATTTCTCGGCGGCTCGGGGGCCGCGCTGCTGGGAGCGGCACTGGTCAGCAAGGCTGGAGCAGCGTCACTGCCTGAAGCGCCGACGATGGCGAAGGCCACAATGCAACCACCACTCGCGCCTCCCAACGGCCGTCCATATATGCCTGTTGCGACGCTGAACGGCTGGTCATTGCCGTGGCGCATGAAAAACGGCTGGAAAGAATTCCACCTGATTGCCGAGCCTGTCGTGCGTGAAATGGCGCCCGGAATGAACGCAAATCTGTGGGGCTATAACGGCCAGGCGCCCGGTCCCACCATCGAGGCAGTGGAAGGCGACAAGGTCCGTATCTTCGTGACCAACAAGCTGCCTGAGCACACCACCGTCCACTGGCACGGGATGCTGTTGCCGTCGGGCATGGATGGTGTGGGCGGCCTGACGCAACCGCACATCCCTCCGGGCAAAACGTTCGTCTACGAATTCCAGCTGGAGAAGCACGGCACCTTCATGTATCACCCGCACGCCGATGAGATGGTGCAGATGGCGATGGGGATGATGGGGACGTTCATCGTTCATCCGAAAGACCCCGGCGTCATGCCGGTCGACCGTGACTTCGTGTTCATCATGTCCGCATACGACATCGACCCGGGCAGCTTCACGCCGCGCGTCAACGAGATGACCGACTTCAACATGTGGACGTGGAATTCCCGGGTCTTTCCCGGCATCGACCCGCTGCCGGTCCGCGCGGGAGACCGTGTACGCATCCGCTTCGGCAATCTGACGATGACCAACCACCCCATCCATCTTCATGGGTATCACTTCGAGGTGGCGGGAACTGATGGCGGATGGATTCCGCCGGCTGCGCGATGGCCCGAGGTGACCGCCGATGTCGCGGTGGGTCAGATGCGTGCCATCGAATTCACCGCGAACCGTCCCGGTGACTGGGCTTTCCACTGTCACAAATCACATCACACGATGAATGCGATGGGCCATCAGGTACCCAACCTCATCGGCGTGCCGCAGAAAGACCTCGCGAAGTGCATCAACAAGCTGGTGCCTGACTACATGGCGATGGGCAGCACCGGGGGCTCGATGGGCGAAATGGAAATGCCCTTGCCGGACAACACGCTTCCGATGATGACGGGCACCGGTCCCTTTGGCTCGCTGGAAATGGGCGGCATGTTCACCGTAGTGAAGGTGCGCGAGGGACTGGGCCGCAACGATTACCGCGACCCAGGCTGGTTCAAACACCCCAAAGGAACGGTTGCGTACGAATACACCGGCGAGTTGCCGGATAGCTGATTTTGTCTGGTCGGGCATGCAGCCCGGTTCAACTTTTCATTTAACGCAGGAGAAAGAGTGATGAAGAACGTGTTTGCATCGATTGCGGTTAGCTGCGCATTGGCAATTTCGGGCGCTGCCTATGCAGCCGGCGAGATGGGCATGGACATGAGC
>Ga0247692_1000232_pt1 | contig 13342 bp, 10 predicted proteins | sample CNK33_metaG_FD_183041 | JGI IMG/M metagenome (GOLD analysis project Ga0247692, IMG submission 183041) | Soil microbial communities from Purdue University Martell Research Forest, Indiana, United States - CNK33 | ecosystem: Environmental > Terrestrial > Soil > Temperate forest > Bulk soil...
CAACAACTCGTGCGGCGCGCATTCGGTAATGGCCGGCAAGACCGCTGAAAACATCGAATCAATGGAAATCCTGACATATGACGGAGAGCGGTTCTGGGTTGGACCGACCGATGCAGTAGCGTTCCAGGGACACCTGGCTGCGGGCGGTCGGCGCGCCGAGATTGTTCAAGCGCTCAGAGACTTGGTAGACCGCCACGCGGACGAGATTCGCGCCGGCTTCCCCAAGCTCAAACGCCGGGTCTCGGGCTACAGCCTCGACCAGTTGCTACCGGAAAACGGCTTCAACATTGCACGTGCGCTCGTCGGCTCGGAAGGTACATGTGTCTCGGTCCTGCGGGCAACAACGACCCTGGTGCGTAACCCGGCTGCGCGAGTCGTTACCGTCTTCGGTTTTCCCACCATTTTTGATGCGGCTGACTGCGTCCCTCAACTGCTCCCTTTCGAGCCCATCGCGATGGAAGGGCTCGACACTGGCATCGTTGGGGGTTTGCGAAAACGAGGACTTGCGCTTGCCGACATCGCCGAATTCGCTGATGGCAACGCGTGGCTCATGGTCGAGTTTGGCACCGACGGTCTCGAATCGTCACTTGCGCGGGCACAAGCAGCTGCGGACCTGGCGAACACGCTGCCCGGTCGTCCGAAGACGCGTGTGGTCTCCGATGTCGGACTGATGAAGCGGCTTTGGTCGATTCGTGAAACCGGCGCCTCGGCCACATCCATCGGCGACGACCCGTCGAAGCCAGACCCTGTCGTGGGTTGGGAAGACGCGGCAGTCGAACCTCGCCTCCTTGGCGCGTACCTGCGGGAGTTTTCCGCACTGGTCGAGCGCTATGGCTACACGACCAACATGTACGGGCACTTTGGCGATGGCTGCATTCACTCTCGCATCAACTTCGACCTCCGCAACAGCCAGGGGATTCACACTTGGCGAAATTTCCTTGAGGAAGCCGCGAAGCTCGTCGTCAAGTACGAGGGCTCTCTTTCCGGTGAACACGGCGATGGACAGGCCAAGGGCGAACTGCTCTCGCTGATGTACTCGCCCGAACTCATGGACTCGTTCCGCGAATTCAAGACAATCTGGGACCCGAAGAATCGCATGAATCCGGGCAAGCTCATTGACGCGATGCCCGTCGATGAGAATCTGCGGCTCGGACCAACGTATCGCCGCGTCGACGTCGCGAGTCACTTTTCGTTCGGCAACCTGCAAAGCCCGGAAACGTTCGCTCGTGCCACTGAACGTTGCATCGGCATGGGCAAATGCCGGTCACTCGAAGGTGGAACCATGTGTCCGAGCTATCGCGCAACACGCGAAGAGAAGTATTCGACGCGTGGACGGAGTCGTCTGCTTTTTGAGTTGCTCAAAGGTGAGGTCATTACGGATGCTTGGGACAATAAAGACGTGAAGGACTCGCTAGATAACTGTCTCGCGTGTAAGGGGTGTCGTAGCGACTGCCCGACGCATGTCGACCTGGCCAAGTACAAGAGTCACTTTCTGTACCAACATTATCAGAAAGCGAAGCGCCCACTGATGGATACAATGATTGGGCACATCGGCACGTGGCTGCCTGTCGCAACTCGCATCAGCGGAGTGGTCAACACAGCAATGAAAATGCGGCCGTTCCGGGCAGTAGCCGAAAAATTCGGACTCGCATCTCACGTCAAATTTCCCGCTATCGCATCAACGGCCTTCCGCAACACCGGGACCTGCAAGCACCTTGTTCAGGACGCGCGCGCGCTGAATGGCGAGCCGAGAACGGTCTTGCTCTGGACCGACACATTCAACAATGGGTTTTCCCCGGAGGTCATCGGGGCATCTGTGCGCGTGTTGCAATCGTATGGCGTCACGGTCCGGCTCATGAGCAAGCAGATTTGCTGCGGTCGTCCGTACTATGATGCAGGCATGCTGGACCACGCGAAGCGCAACCTCGTCGACATCATGACGCAACTGAAGGATGTTATCGCGCTGAGGATGCCAGTCGTCGTGCTTGAACCCAGTTGCCTGTCCGTCTTTCGTGACGAACTTCGCTCGCTCTTCCCCACCGACGAACGCGCAGCGACGCTGGCTGCCTCGGTCAAGACGCTGGCCGAGTACCTCGAGGCAGAAGGATTCGATGTTCCCAAACTCGACGAGCGCGTCTACGTGCATGGTCACTGTCATCAGAAAGCCTGCGGCGGGATGCAGGCTGAGTCCCGGCTTGTCGGCAAAGCCGCTCAATCGGGAGCCGTACTTCAGACTGGATGCTGCGGGATGGCCGGTGCATTCGGGTACCACACAAAGACCGCTGACGTTGCCCGCTCGGTTGCCGAATCTGAACTGGTTCCCAAAATCCAGCCGCTTGACGATACCGCAGTATTGGTTAGCGACGGATTCAGCTGTCGCTCACAGATTCGAAACACCACAGGACGTTCCGCGATACACCTCGCGCAGTGGCTCGACGCGAGGGCGGCAAAAAGCCCGACATCTCGCGCTGCCGAACATTCAGCACAGGCAGAAACTGCATGAACCGTAGACACTTCGCAAGTCTCACCACACTGAGCGCAGCTGCCGCCGCTTTTTCGCGGACCAGCACCGCGGCAACAAACACAGGTAACAGCGACCCATCTGCGACTCTCGCCCGGGCACAGGGTGCTATTCGTCAGGCGACTTCTCGAGACGCGGCAATCCAAGGGTGGCTCGACGTGGTCAAACTTCGTTTGCGGTTTTTTCAAGCAACTGCGCTCGTGTCTCGCCCTCGTCGGGACGCTCCAAATGAACTCGGCGCCGTCAGAAGAATCTTTTCGACCGTGCCGAGCGCCTACCCGGTTTGCGGCTGGAAGCAGCTGTCAGGGTCTGACTGGGCCCGGAAGGTTCTTGAACGAGGTGAAGTCCTCGTCGCCAACAACGACGCAGACCTTGAGCATTACTTTCCTGACCATCAATTGCTCAAGTCGCTCGGCACCGCGACGCTCGTCAACATCCCTGTCGTCGTCTGCAAGCGGACCGTCGGTGCGTTCGCTTTCATGTGCATTGAAGTAGTTCCGGAGAGAGCCATAACGGAGGAAATTCGCCTGCTAACCGCACTGACAGCGCCTCTGTTTTCCGACGACCTCATACCAGCGACCTGACGCAGCATGAAATGCTGCGACGACCGCAAAGTTGAACTGGCGACCTCACAGATCAGGCCTACAAGCGAAACCAGATACCGCGACCTCCGGGTACGCTTGGGTTAGGCAGACCCTCACGAAGGATTTGAAATGTCACTACCAACGCTTATTGAATCGGACCGCAGGCATCTCATCCATCCGGTCGCGAGCTACCGCACACATGAGAAGCGCGGCGTCACTGTTCTGGAACGCGGCAACGGTGCATGGTTGTACGATGCAGAAGGCAACGAGTTGCTCGACGCGTTCGCTGGCCTCTGGTGTGTCAACACCGGGTACGGTCAAGAGAGTATCGTAAAGGCCGCATCGGAACAGATGGCGAAGCTGCCCTATGCAACTGGATACTTCCACTTCGGTTCCGAGCCCGCAATTGAGTTGGCGCAACGGCTTGTTGACCTCTCGCCGCGAAGCCTTCAGCACGTCTACTTCTCACTGGGCGGGTCGGACGCGGTCGATTCAGCGGTGCGCTTCATCACGCACTACTACAACGCCATCGGTCGGCCGGGAAAGAAACATTTCATCGCGCTGGAGCGGGGCTATCACGGCTCGTCCTCCATCGGCTCGGGGTTGACCGCAATCGCCAGCTTCCATCGCAACTTCGATGTGCCGCTGCCAACGCAGCATCACATCCCGTCGCCGTATCCCTACCGCAGTGAGAACCCAGATGATGCGCAGGCAATCATCGCGCGCTCGGTGCAAGCACTCGAAGACAAGGTCGTGCAGCTCGGGGCTGAAAACGTCGCCGCATTTTTTTGCGAGCCAGTGCAGGGTTCGGGTGGTGTAATCGTGCCGCCGAGAGGATGGCTCAAAGTCATGCGCGATGCGTGCCGACGTCTGGACATCCTCTTTGTCGCGGACGAGGTGATTACCGCCTTCGGCCGGACAGGTCCAATGTTCGCCTGCGAGACTGAGGATGTCGAACCCGACCTCATGACCATCGCAAAGGGTCTGACGGCTGGATACGCCCCTATGGGTGCGGTCCTGATCTCTGACGCCGTGTATCAGGGCATCGCAGACGGAAGCAGGCACGGAGAAGCTATCGGCCACGGGCAGACTTACTCGGCTCACCCTGTCAGTGCCGCCATTGGACTCGAGGTACTTCGCCTGTACACGGAACGCGGTCTTCTCGCGAACGGACAGGCTCAGGCACCGAGATTTGCTGCAGGCCTTGACAGCCTCCTCGACCACCCGCTTGTTGGCGACTCACGTCACGTTGGTCTCCTTGGCGCAGTTGAGCTGGTTGCCAACAAGACGACACGCGCCCGCTTCGATTCGAGCTTGCAACTGGCGGAACGAATCTTCGAAGCCGCTTATCGCAACAAGATTATCTTCCGGGCATTCGGTGACAACATCCTCGGCTTCGCACCGGCGCTCTGCTACACGGCGAGCGAAGTGGAGGCAATGGTGGCACGTGTTCGAAAAACGCTAGACGACGTCCTGGAAAGCGCCGACGTCCGTCGCGCTCTTAATGACTGAGGCCCGTTGCAGTCCGCTGCACCGGTGACAACGCATTCTTTGAAGGTATCGAGTATGGAACTGAAACTGAAACGTGACGAACTACTGCGTCGCCAGAATCTGATTGGCGGCGAGTGGACTGATGCGGCCAATAATGCGCGCTACCCGGTGATGAATCCCGCCACAGGTGAAGTTATTGCCGAAGTCGCGAACAGCGGTAAAGCGGATGCGCGTGCCGCGACCGATGCAGCGGCGAAAGCCGCGAAGCATTGGCGCGAGCGCTTGCCACGCGAACGCGCGGAGATTCTAAAACGTTGGTACGCGTTGATTATCGCAAACACTGATGACCTGGCAACGCTCATGTCGATGGAGCAAGGCAAACCGCTCGCGGAAGCCCGGGGCGAAGTCGCTTATGGAGCGTCGTACGTTGCCTGGTTCGCTGACGAAGCAACCCGCATCTATGGCGACCTGATTCCGCAGCAGCAACGTGGCAAGCAGATGCGTGCCCTCAAGGAGCCGCTCGGGATTGTGGCAGCCATCACGCCGTGGAATTTCCCGCTTGCGATGATTGCCCGCAAGATTGCTCCTGCCCTGGCCGCTGGATGCACGGTCGTTGGCAAACCCGCAGAAGACACCCCTCTCACTGCGCTGGCCCTCGCAGCGCTGGCTCATGAAGCCGGCGTACCGGCGGGCGTTCTTAATATGCTTGCCGCGTCGCGAGACCAAGGCATCGAAGCGGTTGACGACTGGCTTGCCGACGAGCGCGTCCGAAAGATTACCTTCACTGGCTCGACGGCTGTCGGCAAGTACCTCGCGCGCGAGTCGGCGGGCACACTCAAAAAACTTTCGCTCGAGCTGGGAGGGAATGCTCCTTTCATCGTCTTCGACGATGCAGACCTCGATGCCGCTGTCCTCGGCCTGATGGCCGCCAAGTTCCGCAATGGTGGACAGACGTGCGTCTGCCCGAATCGTATTTACGTGCAGGCCGGCGTGTTCGACAAGTTCGCAGAGCTGCTCGCGGCACGTGTAGGCGCGCTCAAGGTCGCGCCGGCATCGGACCCGCAGGCGCAAATCGGGCCGATGATTAACGCGAAGGCAATCGACAAGATAGACCGTCACGTTATCGATGCAGTTTCGAAGGGTGCAACCGTCCTGACCGGCGGCAAGCGCCTGACCGAGATGGGGCCGAACTACTACGCGCCTACCGTGCTCGCGCATGCTACGAATGAAATGCTCGTTACCTGCGAAGAGACCTTCGGACCCGTGGCTCCGCTTTATCGCTTCGAATCCGAGGACGAGGCGATTCGTCTCGCCAATGACACGCCTTTCGGTCTTGCTGCGTACTTCTACACCCAGGATATGCGACGTGCTGAACGTGTTTCGCGCTCGCTCGAGGCAGGTGTGATCGGACTGAACGAAGGTGCAGTAGCCAGCGAAGCGGCGCCGTTCGGCGGCGTCAAGGAGTCGGGTTACGGCCGCGAAGGCTCGAAGTACGGCCTCGACGATTACCTGTCCATCAAGTACATCTGTCAGGGCGGTCTCGACTGATTCGTTGCATCCCAACTGTGAGGCCATTGCCCGCAAAGACGATGGCCCTTTTCCTTGCATGTCTTAGCAGGTTTGGCCGCTCTCTTTTATTCAGCTTGCCCGGGAATATCCTGCTGCTAGACGCGCAGACATATTGAACCGTCGCCCCCTATGTGCCCCATTAGTCATCGTCTTCAGACAGCAGCTTTTCGAGCGGCACAGTCTGCTTGACGAAGGGTGACCGAATCACGATATAACTGAAGTACTTCTCGATTCCGATATTGCGGTCCACCAGCTTTTCGATGACTTCCTGATAGTGCCCGATGTTCTTGACGATGGACTTCAGCAAGTAGTCATATCCGCCACTGACCAGGTGACACTCCGTAATCTCATCGAAGTCCCGCAGATTCGCTTCAAAGCGCGTGAAGTCTTCGCGCCGGTGGTCACGCAGCATGATTTCGGTGAACACGGTCACCGTGCTAGTTAGCTTGGACAGATTCAGGTGTGCCCCATAGCCAGAGATGATTCCCGCGGCTTCGAGGCGCTTCACGCGTTGCAGACAAGGGCTTGCTGACAACCCGACAGCACTGGCGAGGTTGGCGTTCGTCATGTTGCCGCTCTTCTGCAGTTCGGCAAGGATTTTGATGTCGGTCCGGTCAAGCTTTTGTCGCATATCGTGCTTGTTCGACTTGGCTGGTGTGTCAATCGAGGGCGACCTTCCTATCAGCGAGCCAGGTCCTCGTGGTGCGCCTTGACCAGTTGAGCCATACTCGTGAACTTGTAGTCAACGGATGGCTCGACAGAGTATTTCACGTTTGCGCCAGCTCCGCGCTGCTCGTAGCGTCGCTGAATCCAGCATGAATGAAGTTGCAGCTCGCTCGCAGGTTGATGGTCATGGTAGACGCTATCCGCGACATGCAGTGTATCGTCCTTACTAACGCCCATCGAGGCGAGGGTGGAGAACAGATATTCGAAGTTGTTTCGCGAAGGCTTGTACGAACCAACGTCCTCAGCTGTCACGACGGCGTCAAAGTCAACAGCGAGCTTCTCATTTGTGGTTCTGAAACTGCGGTTGTCCACATTGGAGACGACAACCAGCTTGAAATATTTCTTCAGATATTGCAGCGTACTTGCCGAGTCTGGGAATGCAGGCCAGTCTCCAACTGATGCACCGTAAGCGACAGCTTCTTCCCAGCGATACGATACTCCCCACTCTTCTGCCAGTCGTTTGAAGACAATCTGAAGCAAGCGGTCATACGGCATGGCCGGCGTGATTTTCTGCTGATACGACTCGTGGCGAGCGTGAGCTTCAAGAATCTCATCGCGTGTGAGAGGTTCGGCGACGCGAGACGCCAACTCCGACAGACCTGATGCGATACCCGACTCCCAGTCGATGAGAGTCCCGTAGCAGTCAAATGTGAGTGCCTTGAAATCTGTCAAAGCCACAACGCCCCCTGTGTTTCAGTCGCCTGCAATCAATCTTAGCCGCCCCAAATGGTCTCGTCTGCCTCGAAAGCGCGAAAACACTCGCGGTGTCGACGCTGACGAGACTACATTGTCTGACTTATTTGACCAGCGCTTCCTGGTGTGCCTTCGCAAGGTCGGCCATGCTGTTGAAACGGAAGTCGATGTTGGGCTGCGAACCCGGGTTCATGGTCGCACCGAAACCTGGCTGCGAGTGACGGCGATAAATCCAGCACGATGCCAGGCCGAACTCGTTCGCGGGCTTGTGGTCATGGAAAAGGCTTTCTGCGGTGTGCAGAATCTTTTCCTTCTTGATACCACGGTCCCCGAGCTTTTCGAGCATGTATTCGAAGTTGCGCGGCGACGGTTTGTACGAACCCACGTCTTCCGCGGTGATGATGGCATCAAACTCGACCTTCAGCTTGACGTTGCTGTAGGTGAAGCTCTCGTTGTCGATGTTCGACAGAATGACGAGCTTGAAATGCTTCTTCAAGTATTGCAACGCCTCGGCACTGTCTTCAAACGCGGGCCAGTTCTGCACCGAACGACCATAGGCGACGCATTCGTCGTGCGTGAACGGCAGACCCCATTCCTCGGCCAGACGCTTGTAGACGATAGGCAGAAGTTCCTGGTAACGTTTCGACGGCGTGTACTTCTGCTGCGACGATTCGTGGCGGGCGTGAGCCTCCAGAACCTGGTCTCGCGTGAGCGGTGTCTTGGCACGGTCCAGCAAGGTCTTCAGGCCTTGGAAGATGCCGGTCTCCCAGTCAATCAAGGTGCCGTAGCAGTCAAACGTAAGGGTGTTGAAGTCGGTCAGTTTCACGGTTACTCCTCTCGTGTGTCCAGATGGAGATTTCAGTTTATTCAGCACCAGCAGCAAGCAGAACTTTAATCGAGGGATCTAGAAGCAGCTTTCACCGTTCCGAGTTCTGGCGGCGGCAGCTTCTGCTGTCTTTTCCTGTCCGCTCCGAATCGTAAGTGTTTTCCACTACGCACAGGTCACAAGAAAGCATTGGGACGGTCTCAGCGCACGAACGTTGCCCTATTTTTCTATCTCACTCCATCCCCCGAGCCTTCACGCCTCCTGCTCTACAAGTACGAAACGCAAACGAGCTTTTACTACGTTCAAGGGGAAGACAGCCGTCGCCAAACATCGCAGATTCGATCATTTTGGAGGAACCAAGATGACCGCTATCGGCGTGGTCGTAACCGTCTTGATGTGGAGCACGCTTGCAACCGGCGTCGGCCTCTTGCATGGCGCGCCCACCTTGTTCGTCAACGGCGTCGCACTGACAATCGGCGGCATCATCGGTCTACCGTGGGTTCGCCATTGGAAAATGCCGCTGGCGCTCCTTCTCGCTGGCAGCGGTCTGATGTTCGCTTATCACGTCATCTATTTTTATGCTCTCCAGCTTGGCGACCCCATTGGCGTGAGCCTCGTGCACTATCTGTGGCCAATCGTCATCGTGTGTTTAACCGCCCGGATGGCGCCCGCAGAGCAGAAACCCCGCTTTCTACTCGCGAGCGCCCTCCTTGGCTTCGGCGGAGCGGCCGCCGCCTGCTGGTCGGTCCAAGGACCTCTCCTGTCGCACGAAGGACCCGCTTCGATGAGTTCACACGTGATAATGGGAGTCGTCGCTTATCTGCTCGCGCTTCTGTCAGCATTTGCGTGGGCCGCGTACTCGGTACTCGGTAAGCGATTCAACTCGATTCCAAGCTTGTCGGTTGGCGCCTTTTCGCTTCCTGCAGGACTGGCGTGCCTCGCGATGCACTTCTTCACCAGCGACTGGCCAAGGTTGCCTGCGCAAGACTGGCTCGTTCTGGTCTACATGGGACTCGGCCCCATGGGTACAGCGTTCTATTTGTGGGATTTTGCGATGAAAAAGGGCAATACCGGCCTAACCACAGCGTTGAGTTATGCCACGCCCGTGCTTTCAACCATTTTCCTTGCACTACATTCTGCGCAGCCGTTGCCGCCTACCTTATGGCTGGGAGTTGGAATGGTCACCGCCTCGGTTGTCATGGCCCGTGCTCGACAACGGCCGCGCACAACAGACGGGGCCGCGGAAGCACCGTCGAGCGTGTCGGCGGCGAACCGCTGAGTTCACTGCGATGCATCCGGTCACGTCGCTGTCCGGGCCGGGCCACGAAAGGGAACGCCGGAGACGCAATTGTCCGCTGACAAATTGACGACTCGCAAACTCGACGCTGTTGGATGTCGTGGCATCGTAGGTCTCTTGACATTCAATCCCGCATCCTCTTCAAAATCATCAAATCACGGGTTTTTTCCTACTTTCGACAGGTTGCCCGGAAACCATAGCTGAATTAGTCTGGTCGCTCACCAGTCTAAAACTTTGGAGACAGAATGCGCCTGACCATAACAATGGCTGTTTTAACAGCCGCTGGCTTCGTCGCTTCCGCAAACGCACAAACCGTCGTCACCATCGGTCACTCGGCTCCGCTTACGGGACCGCAGGCACCAAACGGGAAGGACAACGAGAACGGAGCACGTCTTGCAATCGACGAGTTGAACAAGGCCGGCCTCAGTGTCGGCGGTCAAAAGGTGACCTTCAAACTGGACTCAGAAGACGACCAGGCCGACCCGAAAGTTGGCGTTCAAGTCGCCCAAAAAATGGTCGATAGCGGCGTAGTCGCGGTGATGGGTCCGTACAACTCGGGCGTCGCTATCCCGGCGTCAAAGGTGTACAACACGGCGGGAGTTCCGATGCTGCCCGTGGCCTCGAATCCTGCGCTGACCAAGCAAGGCTTCAAGAATATCTTCCGTATTGGCGCAAGTGATGAACAGCTTGGCGGCACAATGGGCCAGTTCGCAGCCAAGACGCTGAAGGCGAAGACCGCTGCAGTTATCGATGACCGTACGGCATACGGCCAAGGAGTTGCTGAGCAGTTCGTGAAGGAAGCCAAAGCCAACGGAATCCAAATCATCGACCAGCAGTTCACCAACTCGTCGGCCACTGACTTCCTCGGCATCCTCACCAGCATTAAGTCCAAAAACCCTGACGTTATTTTCTTCGGTGGCTACGCCTCGCAAGGCGCGCCGATGGCAAAGCAAATGAAGGGGCGTGGCTTGCGCGCCAAGCTGCTCGGTGGCGACGGCATCTGCTCTGCCGATATGGGCAAGGTTGCTGGTGAGGCGGCATCCATTGTCTACTGCGCACAAGGTGGCGTCTCGTTGGATAAAACGCCGGCCGGCCGCGAATTCCTGCAGAAATACAAGGCTGCCTACAACATCGATACGCAGGTGTACGCGGTTAGCTACTACGACGGCGTCAAGCTGCTGGCCGATGCGATGGTCAAGGCTGGCACCACTACCGATAAAGCGAAAATTACTGCCCAACTAGCCAAGACCGACTACAAAGGCGTGGCAGGAACGTACTCCTTCGATGCGGACGGCGACCTGAAGGGCGCACCGACCACCGTGTATGTCATCAAGAACGGCCTGCCGGTGCCCTACGGTCAGTGAAGTTGATAGCGTAGCAACGAATCACACATGAAAATCACTCGCACCATTTCTACTGTCGAAGTCCATACCGGCGGAGAGGCGTTCCGCATCGTCACCAGCGGACTTCCTCGTCTGCCGGGCGACTCCATCGTGAAGCGTCGCGCATGGCTGAAAGAGAACGCAGACGACATTCGTAAAGCATTGATGTTCGAGCCGCGCGGCCACGCCGACATGTATGGCGGCTATCTAACTGAACCGATTAGCCCGACTGCTGATTTCGGAATCATTTTCCTCCACAACGAGGGCTATAGCGACCACTGCGGACATGGCGTTATCGCGCTGTCCACCGCGGCAGTCGAGCTGGGTTGGGTCCAGCGCCAGATTCCTGAAACGCGAATCGGTATCGATGCACCCTGCGGCTTTATCGAAGCATTTGCGCAGTGGGACGGCGAACACGCCGGTAATGTTCGCTTCGTGAACGTCCCGTCGTTCATCTGGAAGCGTGATGTCACTGTCGAGACACCGTCATTCGGTACGGTCAAGGGCGACATCGCTTTCGGCGGTGCGTTCTACTTCTACACCGACGGCGCGCCTCACGACCTGGAAGTTCGCGAGTCTTCGGTCGAAGACCTGGTCCGCTTCGGCGCTGAGGTGAAGCAGGCCGCAAACAAGGCTTTCCGGGTTGAGCATCCGGACATCCCGGAAATCAATCACATCTACGGCACCATCATTGCCAACAAGCCGCGGCACGACGGTTCGACACAAGCGAATTGCTGCGTGTTTGCTGACCGGGAAGTGGACCGCTCCCCTACCGGCTCGGGAACAGGCGGCCGTGTCGCTCAACTGTACCTGCGCGGCGAACTCGGCAAGGACGAAACCCTGGTAAATGAGTCCATCATCGGGACTGTCTTCAAGGGACGTGTGCTCAGCGAAACAAACGTTGGTGATTTCAAAGCGGTGATTCCGGAAGTCGAAGGCAATGCGTATATCTGCGGCTTCGCACAATGGGTTGTTGATGAGCGTGACCCCCTGACGTACGGGTTCCTCGTTCGATAAAATCGCCCGCGACTTCACCATCAACCAACGAAGCGCTAAAACCACCTGTTTTAAGGGGTCCGCCGCTTGCGCAGTGAATCAACCATTGCTACGCTTGGCTCCAGCTTAAGACGGCGCAGTAACGTACAGCGTCGTGTGCCGTTTTAAGCGGTTCGCTCAGATGTCAATGGCAACGAAGACCTCAAAACCTGTAGCCAAGAAAGCTGCACCGAAGACAATCCTCTCTGCCGACAACCAAATGGCGTTTGAGCTTTATGTGCTGCTTCGAGCGCGTGCCCGAAGCAGCTCTCGCCCGGTTCAGGGTAGTTCGGACGCGACCATGGGATACATACGGAGTTTGGACTGACAACTTCTCGAGCATGACTTATCCTTGACGGGATAAGCTTGCGCCCCGGGCAAGGAAACCACGACGTCAAACTTGAACCACGGCGAGAAGCGCCGGCACGTCGCCGATGACGCGACTCTGATGTCCCTTGCCCGTCGTATCCTCAAGCAGGATCGCGCCTCCTGCCGCGACGCGAAGTCGCTCACCGTCACTGGCCTCGAACTCAATCTCCCCGCTGAGAAAAAATGCCCACAGGCACGTGGGCGAAGGATGAAGGTCTCCGACCCATCCGCTGGGCACGTGCACAAATCCGTAGCGGGTCGCTGCCGCGAAATCCGACACGTCAAAGGATTCAGCGGGGGGCGCGAAGTTGCGGGTGAACAGTTCGATGTTTACCAACGCGAAATGACTTTCGCCAACCGAGTCTGAAAACAGTTGTGAAAACGACAGTGCAAATGCCACGGCGTTTCTCCTTCCGCGGCCTATGTTCCAGTCGGCGTTCGACGTGCCCCGTCAGAGTGTCTCGGAGGTCTGCGTTACTCAGCGCCGCGCGAGCCGTCGGCCGCACAACGACTCACCTTGAGTGTCCCGCCCGCCGGCCCGGGCGTCAACGCACGGTGACGTAAAGCGAGGGCAACGCGCCAGCACGTCGAACCGGGGCGCAGAGGTGTGCTGTCCGCTTCGCCGGGACTATTTCTGTCCTGGGCCGAGGTAAGACGCACGTGGCTCCGTCGGTCGCCTTCCTCCGCGGCGGCCGTCTGCCGCCAGCGCAACACGAAATTATCGGTTTCAGAACTCACAAGCCCGTAGTCAACATCTCGGTCATCAGCGACGTTAAGGATGCAAGAGGCGAGAACCGTCCGCCTCTCGTCGCGACCCGCGCTCCTTTCAACGCCGGTCGGCTTTGTACC
>Ga0247692_1000233_pt1 | contig 13326 bp, 13 predicted proteins | sample CNK33_metaG_FD_183041 | JGI IMG/M metagenome (GOLD analysis project Ga0247692, IMG submission 183041) | Soil microbial communities from Purdue University Martell Research Forest, Indiana, United States - CNK33 | ecosystem: Environmental > Terrestrial > Soil > Temperate forest > Bulk soil...
GAACCGTCGACCAGATGCTGGCGCGTGGCCGGCGTCCCCGCGCCTGCGTCGAATACGCGGACCACGGCGGAGACGAGCGGCACCGCGAAATCGAGCAGCCCGCTCACGGCCGTCCCGTACGCCGGCATGCCGTCGTCGCGGCGGCGCGGATGGGTCCAGACGGCAAGCTCGCGCCGAAAGCGCGGGTCGGCGAACTGGGTATGGTCGGCTTCGGCGACGAGGTACGCGATCGCCTGGCGATCGGCGCGCTCATGCAGGCAGCCCGCGAGCGCGCCTTCCGCGTCGCAGGCGTCGACCAGCATCTGTTGCACGTCGGCGGGAACGGGTTCGTCGGCAAAGGGCGCGCGCGTCGTGACGCGCCGCGTGATCGCATCGAAGAGCGACGCCACGGCGGCGTCGCCCTGGCCGTGACGCGACACCCGCACCAGCGCAACGACGTCGGGTTCCGCATCCGAAGGAAACAGCGTGATCGCATAGGCGAAGCCGAAGTGGCTCAGCGCCACGCGCAGATTGAAGAGCGCGGCGCCGCAACTGATGATGAGCCCGCGATCGAACGGATCGACGACGGGCAGCGCACGCAGCCTGTCCACGCACACCTGCACGGTGCTGCCGTCGATCATGAAGTGCCACGGCTGCGTGTTGTGATTGGACGGCGCGAGCACTGCGTATTGCAGTGCGAAGCGCAGTTGCGCGTCGAGCGGCGCGGCAGGATCGAACTGCGTTTCGTCGATTTTCCATGCCGAGCGCGGATTGGCGTGAATCATCTGGGCGTCCTCGCGCTAGCACCGCTCTACACTCGTGAAAGCCCCTCATGATCGATGATGCGGATCGTCTTGCCGTTCGCATCCACGAGCCGCTCCCGCTGGAACTTCGAGAACATGCGGCTCACGGTTTCGAGTTTCATCCCTAGATAGCAGCCAATTTCCTCGCGCGTCATGCGCAGATGAAACTCCGCGGCGGAGAAGCCGCGTGCCTTGAAGCGCCGCGACAGGTTCAGCAGGAAGGTCGCCACGCGCTGTTCGGCTGTCATCGTGCCGAGCAGCATCATCTGGCTGGACTCGCGGACGATCTCGCTGCTCATCATCTGATAGATGTGATGCTGCATCGGCTTCAGCTCGCGGCAGATCGCTTCGAGCTGCGCAAACGGAATGATGCAGACGACGCTGTCTTCGAGCGCGACGGCATCGCAGTTGTGCTGACTCGCGCCGACGCCGTCGAGTCCCAGCGCCTCGCCGGCAATCTGGAAGCCCGTCACGTGCTCGCGGCCGTCGCGATGCATCACGACCGTCTTGAACGATCCCGCGCGCACCGCGTAAATGCTCTGAAACGCGTCGCCCGCGCGATAGAGCGTGTCGCCACGCTTGACGGAACGCGTCGAGCAGATGACGGCGTCGAGTTTTGCCAGTTCGTCGGCGTTCAGTTCGGCGGGCATGCAGAGCGCGCGCATCGCGCACGCGGAGCAACGGGGCGCGCGATGTGCGGGCTCGGCGCGCGAGACGGGATGAATCGGCACGACGCGTGCCGCGCGCACGGTCGGAAGGGCGCTGCTGAGGGCGGTTGCAGTTGCGGCAAGCATGGTCGGCTCCAGTTCGCTTACGGGGACGCGCGTTGCGTCCGGGCAATGCCTGCGATGGTTCGGCAGGCCGCATCGAATTCAGACGTTTTGTCGAAGAAGAAATCGGCGCCCGCCGCGTTGCATGCGTCGCGGAAAGCGCGCGCGATGTGGTTCGTCAGCACGATCTTGACGATGGCCGGGTGTAGCCGGGACAGCGTCTCGATGAGTGCGAGGCTGTTGCCGTCGGCAAGGCGCAGGTCGAGCACGACGATATCCGCGTCGCAGGCACGGATGCCTTCCAGCGCCGAGTCCCCGTCTTCAGCCTCGCCGGCGATCTCCACGCCCGCGATGGCGCCCAGCAGACACGCAAGACGGCGCCTCACTTCGACGGCGGCGTCGACGAGATAGACCTTCGCGGCGAGGGCTGGCACGGCGGTATCCATGTCCAGCAGTATCGACGGCCCTATCTCAAAAATGTATAGGAGACGATGGAACCGACCCTAGGAGTTTAGGTAGGCGTTATAGGAATATTCCTACTGACAGCGGCGGAGTCTTAAGAGTTGCGGCTAGATGTCGGCGCCGTCGTCGATCAGCTTGTGGCGGATCGCATAGCGCACCAGCCCGTTTTCATTCGGCATCTGCATTTTTTCGAGGATGCGGGTCTTGTGCGTGCTGATGGTTTTGACGCTCACGCACAGTTCGTGCGCGATTTCGGTGATGCTCTGACCGGAGACGATGCGCCGGAACACGTCGTACTCGCGGTCGGACAGCCGGTGATGCGGCAGTGCTTCGGCGGGTTCGTTCAGATGCTGCGCGAAGCGCTCGGCCATCGCGAGACTGACGTAGACGCCGCCCGACGCCACCTTCGTCACGGCGCCGACCAGTTCAGCGCTGGCGCTTTCCTTCGTCATATAGCCGGATGCGCCGGCCTTGAAGGCGCGCACCGCGTATTGCTGCTCCGCGTGCATGGTCAGCACGAGGATGCGCAGCGCGGGTTTTTCGTCCTTGATCTGTTTGATCAGATCGACGCCGTTACGGCCTGGCATCGACAGGTCGAGCACCAGTACGTGGGCTTCCGTGGCGCGGATCAGCGCGATGGTCGTGCCGCTGTCGCATGCCTCGCCCGCCACCTCGAAGCCGCTCGCGGATTGCAGAATGTGGCGCAGGCCGTCGCGCACGAGCGTGTGGTCGTCGGCAAGCAATACCTTGATCATGGATGCGTATGGTCCTGTTGCACGGTTTGCAAGGGAAAGGTCACCGTCAACGCGAAGCCCTGGTTCCTCGTCGTGTCGATCCGAACCGAGCCGCCCAGCATATGAGCCCGCTCGCGCACGCCGATCAGGCCAAACGGCCTGTCCAGGTCCGCTTGCTCGCCCGTGCCGATGCTCGCGTCAGGTTCGGCGCCCCGGCCATTATCCGCGATGCGCAGCACATAGTGTTGACTGCTCGCGTGCAGCGACAGATCCACGGCGCTCGCGTCGGCGTGACGCGCGACATTGGTCAGCGCTTCCTGGACGATGCGGAACAGGGCTGTCGCCGCGTCTTTCGTGAAGACCGCGTCGCCCGCCTCGATGCTTCGTTCGACCGCGATGCCATAGCGGCTGGTGAAATCGTTCGCGAGCCATTCGATGGCGGGCGCGAGGCCGAGATCGTCGAGCATCACGGGCCGCAAGTCGGCGGCGATGCGGCGCAATGAAGCCACCGTCGCGTCGATCGTGCGAGCCATGCCGTGCAGACGCGCAATGGCGTCGATCTGTTCGCGTGTGCCCGAACGCGAAGTCAGTTCGTTTTCTAGCACCGAAAGCTCCATTTTCAGCGCGGTAAGTTGCTGGCCCAGATCGTCGTGCAACTCGCGGGCGATGCGTGTCTTTTCCTCCTCGCGCACGCTCTGCAGATTGGCAGACAGCCGCCGCAGCTCCTCGCGCGACTGCTTCAGCGCGTTCTCCGACTTCACGCGTTCAGTGACGTCGCGCAACATCACGGTATAGAGCTTGCCGCCGCCTTCGCGTATCTGCGAAATCGATGCCTCCAGCGGAAACTCTTCGCCGTCCGCGCGTAAGCCGAACAGAACCGGCTGCCGTCCCATCATTCGCTCGGAGATGCCCGTCGCGCCGAATTGCGCGACATGCTGCGCGTGGTTGTCGCGAAACCGCTGCGGGATGAAGCGCGAGAGTGGTGTGCCGAGCGCCTGCGCGGCGGGGACGCCGAAGATGCGTTCCGCGGTCGGATTGAAGATCACGATGTTCTGCGCTTCGTCGATCGTGATGATCGCTTCCATCGACGAGCGGATGATGCCCATCATGCGCGATTCGTCGCGGCTCGCGTTGCGTGTGGAGAGCGCCTGTGTGCGCGCGGCGGCGATCACGCTGACCACGGCCGCAACAATCGACAACGCACACAGCGCCGTGATTAGCGCGAGCGTTGCTGCCCCGTTCGACGCGACGACGGCAAGCACGACGACTGCGGCCAAGCCGCAGGCGAGCGCGGCAAGTTGCGCGCGGGCAACGCGTCGATGCGCGAGAGACTTGCTGGTGACGTCGAGGTCGACTTTCATCCGTGCCTGCCTCGCGATAAAGACGGACGGCGCGCGACGCTTCGTGACGAATGCCGGCGTCATGCGAAGCGCGCTTGCGTGGCGCTGACATTGTGCGCGTTTGTGCGTTTGCATCCGTTCGCGCGCGGCGCGCTCAGCCTGTGCGCTGCCGCGCCTGTCCGCCGCGTGGCGTCCCGTCCTCGACGCCATCTTCATACGCCCCTCAATGCGACATCAGTACGGGCAGCGTCATCGATTCCAGCATCGTCCGCGTGACGCCGCCGAATACGCGTTCGCGCGCGCGTGCGTGTCCATACGCGCCGATCACCAGCAGGTCCGCGTGCAGATCGGATGCGCGGTTGAGCAGCGTCGCGCCCGTGCCAACGCCGATATGATGCGGCGTCGTCGAAAACGACGCTCGCACGCCGTGTGCGTCGAGCCATGCGGCGACGTCGATGCCTTCGGGCGCGTCCGCCTGCTGTTGACCGTCATGGTGCGCACGATGCCGTACGATCTCGACGCCGACATGTCTCGCCCGTTGCAGTAAAGGCATCGCATCAGCTGCGGCGCGCGCTGCCTCGCGGCTGCCGTCCCACGCGACCAGCACGTTTTCGCCGAGCGTCCGCACGTCGCCCGCATACGGAACGACGAGCGCGGGGCGGCCCGCCCCCAGCACCAGATCGCCGACGAAGTGCGGCGCGACGAACGAAGCGGGATCGTTCGGGTCTTGCTGGCCGAGCACCAGCAGATCCGCGTGCCGCGCATGCAGCATCGCGACGTCGAGCGCGGGTCCGGGCGGCGCGCGCCATTCGGCGCTGCGGCCGGCCCGTTCGGCGGCGGCGAGAAAGGCGTTCTGCGCTTTCTCGCGGCGCTCGTCTGCGTGCGCTTCGAGCTGCCCGAACGACAGCGTCTTGTCCTGCCGGAAGATGGGCCTGAAGAGATCCTGGCAGACCACATACAGGCCGATCAGATGCGCATCCCAGCGCTGCGCGAGTTCGAGCGAGAGCGCGATGCGCGTGTCGCTGCGGCGGCTATCGTCGATATGGACGAGCAAGGTCTTGTAGCTCATGTCAGTTCCTTTTTCAGCGAGACGCTCAATGCGACAGCAGCACGGGCACGGTCATCGACTGGAGCACGGTGCGCGTCGCGCCGCCCAGCACCAGCTCGTGCAACCGGGAATGCGCGTAGGCGCCCATCACGATCAGGTCGCAGCCCGATTCCGCCGCCTGCGACAGCAGCACGTCGCCGATCGGCGTGTCGCCGCTGGCGGACACTTCCCGCACGTTCACCTTGACGCCGTGACGCGCGATAGTCAGCGCAATGTCGGCGCCCGGAATGCGCCACAACGGCGGCTCGTCGCGCGTCGCGTTGACGGTGAGCAGCGTGACGTCGGCGGCGTGCGACAGGAACGGCATCGCGTCGTGAATCGCGCGCGTGGCTTCGCGGCCGCCGTCCCACGCGACCAGCACGCGCTGGCCGAGCGTCGCGCGGGCGCCCGTCGACGGCACCAGCAGCACCGGGCGGCCCGCCGACATCAGCAGATGCTCGACAAACTGATCGGCGATGAACGATTCGGGGTCTTGCGGATCGGTCTGTCCGGCGATCACCAGATCGGCGAGACGCGCGTAGGGCGGCACGACGTCGTTCGCATAGCCGGCCGCCGCGATCCAGCGCGCGTCCACTTTCGCGCGCGCGGCCTCCGCATGGAACAGGCGGTCGAGCGCGGCACACCGTTCGTGACGCTGACGCTCATGCTCCGCATAGTAGGAAGCCGTGCCCCCCATCACGAATAGCGCGTGTGGATCGGGCAGGTAAGTCGTGAAGAGGCCCGTCAGTCGCGCATGAAACTGATGGGCGACACGTAGCGCGAGTTCGAGGCGCGGATGCGCGTGAACGCCCGTATCGAGTTGCACGAGGATGCTCTTGTAACTCATCGCCGTTACTCCAGAACAGAGAGACGTGGGGCGGGCATTAGCCCGCGATGCAAATGAGTCTACGGGGCGCATCGCCACGGCGATTGATGCAGATCAAGCGGTGTCGCATCGCGGATCGGGCAGATGTTTGCGGGGCGATGAATCGACGTAATGAGCGACGTATTGATCGACGTCAAGCGCGACGGCGCGCATGCGAATAGATTGGTCTGTGTGAATTGCTTCATTCCTTCAATGGAGGACTCTGTCATGAAAGCATTCGTTTATCACGGCCCCAACGAGAAGTCGCTCGACGAACGCCCGATGCCTGAACTCACGGCGCCAACGGATGCCATCGTCAGGATGACGCGCACGACCATCTGCGGCACCGACCTGCACATCCTCAAGGGCGACGTGCCGACCTGCGAGCCGGGCCGCATCCTCGGCCACGAAGGCGTGGGCGTCGTGCATAGCGCGGGCAGCGCGGTGAGCGGCCTCGCGGTCGGCGATCACGTGCTGGTGTCGTGCATTTCGTCGTGCGGGCGCTGCGACTATTGCCGGCGCGGCATGTACTCGCATTGCACGACGGGCGGCTGGATTCTCGGCCATCGCATCGACGGCACGCAGGCCGAATACGTGCGCATTCCGCACGCGCAGACGAGTCTTTACCGGATTCCCGCCGGCCTCGACGAAGAGGCGCTGGTGATGCTCTCCGATATCCTGCCGACCGGCTTCGAATGCGGCGTGCTCAACGGCAAGGTTCAACCGGGCAGCACGGTGGCTATCGTCGGCGCGGGGCCGATCGGGCTCGCGTCGCTGTTGACCGCGCAGTTCTACTCGCCCGCGCAGATCATCATGATAGACCCGGACGCGAACCGGCTCGACGTGGCGCAACGCTTCGGCGCGACGGCCTGCATCGACAACAGCCACGTGGATGCCGTCGCGCAGGTCATGGCGCTGACGGAGTCGACGGGCGTGGATTGCGCGATCGAAGCCGTCGGCGTGCCCGCGACCTTCGAACTCTGCGAAGCGCTGATCGCGCCCGGCGGCACGATTGCGAACGTCGGCGTGCATGGCGTGAAGTGCGATCTGCATCTGGAAAAGCTGTGGGACCGCAACATTTCGATCACGACGCGTCTGGTCGATACCGTCAGCACGCCAATGCTGATGAAAACCGTGCGCGCGGGCCGCCTCGATCCGAAGCAGCTGATCACGCACCGGTTCGTGCTCGATGACATGCTCGCCGCGTATGAGACGTTCTCACATGCGGGGAGCACGCATGCGCTCAAGGTGCTGATCGAAGTATCTTGACGCGCGCGCACTTTCTATTAACAAGCGGCCTCGCGTTCCAGCCTTTCGAACATTCCAAGGAGAGTCAACATGTACAAGAAGATCCTCGTCGCAGTGGACGGCAGCCACACATCGAAGCTGGCCGTGCAGGAGGCCGTGAAGATGGCATCGCTCACGAGCGGGACGGTGCACGCGGTCTACGTTGTCGATAAATCGCCCATCTTCAACTACGCCGGTTATTTCGATCCGACCGTGCTGACGGACGCACTGCGCAGCGACGGGCGCAACGCGCTGGAAAACGTCGAGACCGTGTGCAGGCAGTCGGGCGTCGCGTGCGCGAACGAGCTGGTGGAGACCGAGCCGCTCAACGACGATATCGCGCAGACGCTGCAACGTTGCGCCGGGCGCCTGGGCGCGGAACTGGTGGTGCTCGGCACGCACGGGCGGCGCGGCATGAAACGGATCGTGCTGGGCAGCGTCGCGGAGCACTTCGTGCGGATTGCGCCGTGTCCCGTGCTGCTGGTGCGCGGCAGCGACGAAAAAGAAGAAGCCGGGCAGTAGAGCGCACTGCGATAAATGAATGAAGAAAGCGCCGTTCGCGTCAGCGCGAGCGGCGCGCTCGCATGATCAGAAAAAGGTCGTCGCAAAGTCCTCATCGGACGGGCGATGTTCGTGCCCCGCCGCGAAATGCCCGACCGTCTGCGCGAGCAACGCGACCGATCCGACGGGCAGCTTCAGGTTGACGGCAAGCGCCGTGCGGTTCATCCAGCCGCGCGCGGCAGCCGCGAGCCCCGTCGATGCGCAGAACAGATACACGTTCTGCAGGATCGCGCCGGCGCTCGCCGATGCAAAGGCTTCGCGCTGCGCAGGCGGAACGTCCTGCATGCGTGTCAGGTCCGCGACATACACTAGATTGACGGGCGCGTGGCCGAGGAATTCCTGATAACCCGTCATCGCGCGCAGGTCGGCGGCGGCGACGAGGGTAAGCGCATGCGCGACGGGATCGTAGCGATACGCGCCGCTGGCGAGCAGCACGTAAATGTCGATCTCGTAGCCGCCCAGCGCCGACGGCGCGGTGCGACCGTGACCGCGCGCACGGTTGATGCCGTCGGCGGCCCACAGCAGATCGCCGAGCGCGCCGTGATCGAGTGGCGTGTCGGCGAACTCGCGCGACGTTTGCCGTGCGGCGAGCGCGTCGAGCAACGGCATGCCGCCTGTGCGTTGCGGGGGCGCGAAGCCGATATACGGGGCAGGTGTGCCTTCGACGGGCCGCGGCGCGGGCGTGTTGAGCAGTGCGGAACCGATGTGGAAGAGAGGTTTGGTCATGGCGTGCCGTCCGCGCATGGAAGGCGACTTCCGCATGCGGACCTCCGAAAGAACGTGAGTCCATCGTCCCACGCTTCGGATCGCGCCGGTTGATGCAGGTCAAGCGCTTCTGCTCCGGGAGGCACAAAATTGTCAGTGTGCCAAGGAGAAAACCATGTTAGCTATTGATGTCATGACACCGTCCGTCATCTGCGCGAAACCGGAAATGACCGTGCAGGAAGCCGCGAAATGTCTGGTCGAAAACAGGATCAGCGGCATGCCTGTCGTCGACGCAAACGGCGCGCTGGCGGGAATCCTGAGTGAAGGCGACCTGCTGCACAGGGTCGAGACGGGAACGGAGAAACGGCGTTCGCGCTGGCTCGAACTCTTTTCGTCGACGCGCGATCTGGCCAGCACCTTTGTGAAGGAGCACGGGCGCATGGTCGCCGACGTGATGACCACGACCGTGGTCACCGTCGACGAGACAACGCCTGTCGCCGACATTGCTGAACTGATGGAGACGCGCCGTATCAAACGCGTGCCTGTGATGCGTGACGGCGCGCTGGTCGGCATCATTACGCGCGGCAACCTGATTCGCGCGCTGGCGAGCACCGCAGCGCCGGCGCAGGCGCAAGATACGCCGTCTGCGGATGACCGCGAAATCGCCGATGCGATCGTCGCGGCGCTGAGCGACAAACGCTGGGCATTGTCGAAGGGAAACGTCATCGTCAAGGATGGCGTCGCGCATCTGTGGGGCGTGATCGAATCCGAAGCAGAGGAACGCGCGCTTTGCATCGCCGCGCTCGAAGTGAAGGGCGTGAAGGAGGCGCGTGCGCATCTGAGCTATCCGACCATCATGCCTTTGATGTGACGATTGCATGACATTGCAATCCGCCGTGATGCGCGCGGCGAAGAGCCCGTAGACGTTTCGGCCCCTTCGTCGCGCGTTTTCTGTTTCAAGGGCTAGAATTCACAGCGAGCGGCTCTTAGTCATCAATCCGTTTTCGATTGTTCGCCAGATCCCTCAAGTCAATTCGCCTTGAGCCGCTTTATCGCGGCGAATCGTCTGTCTACATTCTCTCCATCGCAGGCCGGCTGGTTCGAAAAGCCGCCGGCCCCGTCAAACGGTATCGAATCGATTGAGGAAACAGATCATGAGCAAGCTTGCAGGTAAGGTCGCTGTCGTCACGGGCGCGTCGAAAGGAATCGGGGCGGCCATCGCCAAGGCGCTGGCAGCGGAAGGCGCATCCGTGGTCGTCAACTACTCCAGCAGCAAAGCCGCTGCTGATGCAGTCGTCGCCGACATCAACGCAGCGAGCGGCAAGGCGATTGCAGTCGGCGGCGACGTGTCGAAGGCAGCGGACGCGCAAGGCATCATCAACGCCGCTGTCGAAACCTACGGTCGTCTCGACATCCTCGTGAACAATTCAGGCGTCTACGAGTTCGCACCTATTGAAGAGTTCACCGAAGACCAGTTCCACAAGCAGTTCAATATCAACGTGCTCGGCCTGTTGCTGACCACGCAGGCGGCCGTCAAGCATCTGGGCGAAGGCGCGAGCATCATCAACATCAGCTCGGTGGTGACGAGCCTCACGCCGCCGACCAGCGCGATCTACAGCGGCACGAAAGGCGCCGTCGATGCGATCACGGGCGTGCTCGCGCGCGAACTGGGGCCGAAGAAGATTCGTGTCAATGCGATCAATCCTGGCTTCGTCATCACGGAAGGCACGCACGAAGCAGGGATTGCCGGCTCCGACTTCGAAACGAACGCGGTGAGCCAGACGCCGCTTGGCCGCGCCGGCCAGCCGCGCGATATCGCAGCGGTTGCCGTGTTCCTCGCATCCGACGATTCCGGCTGGCTGACGGGCGAACACGTCGTCACAAGCGGCGGTCTGCGCTGATTCAACTTCAACACGCGATCACATCATCGGCATATGCAGATGATGTGGATCGCTCAAGGTTTCCGCGACGCGCTGCAACGCGTCGCGGCAATCGTTTCGGTCCTGTGGGCCGCCCAGACACACGCGGATCGTATTGGGCGGGTTCCCATCGGTCGAAAAGGCCGCGCCCGCTACCGCTCCCACGCCCTGATTGCGTAATTGCAGCGCCAGCTCCGGCGCGCTCCAGTCGCACTGCGGCGGAATCGGCAACCACAAATGAAAGCCGTCAGACTGCGCTTCGTAATGCCAGTCGGCGAGTTCCTGTGACGCAATCGCCTGGCGCGCGTTCGCTTCCTTGCGGATCGCGTCGAGCATCTCGTGCGCGGTGCCGTCGTTGACCCATTGCGTTGCAAGAAGCACCGTGAACGGACTTGGCATCACGGTCGTCGCGCGCAACGCGCCCGCGACGCGCTGCGTCTGCCTTGCCGTCGGCGCGCGCAGATAAGCGACGCGCAGCCCCGCGCCGAAGGTCTTCGAAAAACCCGTCACATACCAGGTCAGTTCGGGCGCGAGCGAGGCTAGCGCAACGGGCTTGTTCGCCGGCAGCCAGCCATACGCATCGTCTTCGATAATGGGGACGCTGTAGCGCAACGCGACATCGGCGAGCGCTTCGCGTCGCTGCGTCGAAAGCGTCAGCGTGCTCGGATTCTGCAAAGTCGGGTTGCAATAGAACGCACCGGGCTTTTCGGTCTTGCACAACGCTTCGAATGCGTGCGGCAACGGTCCTTCATCATCACGCGGCAGCGGCTGCAAGCGCACGCCGAGTTGCGACGCGATTGCCTTGATGCCGGGATACGCGAGCGTGTCGAGGCAAATGGTTTCGCCTGGTCTCGCGAGTTGCGACACGAGCGCGACGAGCGCGCTATGAATGCCGGGACACACGAGCACGGTATCGTCTTCGCAATCGGGCAAGCGGTCCTTCAGCCACGCGCGGCCTGCGGCGCGGTCATCGGGCGTGCCACCGAAATCCTGATAGCGCAGCAGCCTGTATGGATCGGTTTGCGCAAGCAGATGCGCTGCCGACTCTCTCAATCGCGCCGCTAACTCTGGCGGCTCGGGCGGCATGTTCATCGACATCTCGACGCTGCTGCCGCCCGCGAGCGGCAAGGTCTGCGTGCGTCCGCGTACGAACGTGCCGCTGCCCGCGCGCGCATCGAGCAGACCGCGTTTGCGCGCCTCCGCATAGGCCCGCGCGACGGTCGTGTAGTTCAACTGCAATGCACCCGCCAGATCGCGCAAGCCGGGCAGACGGTCGCGCGGACGCAGACGACCGCTGGCGAGATCTTCCTCGATCAGATCCGGTATCACGAGATATGCCGGTTTGCGGCTTTCCGTCAGCCGCTTGAGCCAGTGATGCGCGAGACTGTCCATGCTGTTATTTCCAATGCGGATAACTTAAAAGCGTCATTCAAGGTAACACGCGAATTCCGCGAAAAATTAATCGCTTTCCATTCAATTCGAAACTTGATCGCATTGATTGGATGAATGCACGCTTGCGGGGTATCGCGCACCATCCGCACGCAAAAGGCGCTGCGTCGTTGTGCGAAACCGGTGCATGCGCATCGGTCGCCAATACCCGAAAACCCCCATCAGACAAGGCTCGCAAAGAAATTTTCGGGTCGCTCGAACAATTGCGATTTGATTGATTGGAAGTTGATTGCATGAACCGGGCCGGAAATTGGCATATCCGTTGCGTTAAGTGATTCGCCAATCGGGATATTTCCCGTCGAGCAATCCGATCAATTACGCGACTTATTGGAGAGCGATATGCCTGCCGTCAACAAACCGCTGCATCAGAAAGGCGACTACCTGGTCGACTACGAAGAAAAGGTATTTCCCGACGTCAAGGCCGAACCCGGCGAGAAAGCACTCGTCACCTTTCACACGGTCGCATTCGAAGGCTCGATCGGTTTCGTCAACCTGCTGCAGGCCACGCGCCTGCAACGCAAGGGCTTCGATACGTCGGTGCTGCTGTATGGCCCCGGCGTCACGCTCGGGCTGCAACGCGGCTTTCCGACGCTCGGCGACGAAGCCTTTCCCGGCCATCTGAACTTCAACAAGCAACTCGTCAAGTTCATGGAAGAGGGCGGCAAGGTCTACGCATGCCGCTTCGCATTGCAGGCGCTCTACGGTCATGGCGAAGCGTCGCTGATCGAAGGCATCCGGCCGATCAATCCGCTCGACGTGCTCGACCTGCAGCTTCTCCATCGCAAGGAGAACGCGCTGATCATCCATACGTGGACCGTCTGAGCGCGCCGGGTGCCGATCATGTCCGAGCAGCGAATCATCCGTGCAGCGGCGGTGCAGATTGCGCCGGAGTTCGAGCGTCCCGGCGGCACGCTCGACAGGGTATGCGCCGCAATCGACGAAGCCGCATCGAGGGGCGTGCAGCTGATCGTCTTTCCCGAGACGTTCGTGCCGTACTACCCGTACTTTTCGTTCGTGCGTCCACCTGTCGCGTCGGGCGCCGAGCATATGCGGCTTTACGAGCAGGCTGTCGTCGTGCCGGGTCCTGTCACGCAGGCGGTGAGCGAACGCGCGCGCCGTCATTCGATGGTGGTCGTCCTCGGCGTGAACGAGCGCGATCACGGCAGCCTGTACAACACGCAGCTCGTGTTCGACGTCGACGGACGTCTCGTGCTGAAGCGCCGCAAGATCACGCCGACGTTTCATGAACGGATGATCTGGGGCCAAGGCGACGCAGCGGGGCTCAAGGTCGCGCATACGGGCATTGCGCGAGTCGGCGCGCTCGCGTGCTGGGAGCACTACAACCCGCTCGCGCGCTATGCGTTG
>Ga0247692_1000234_pt1 | contig 13300 bp, 34 predicted proteins | sample CNK33_metaG_FD_183041 | JGI IMG/M metagenome (GOLD analysis project Ga0247692, IMG submission 183041) | Soil microbial communities from Purdue University Martell Research Forest, Indiana, United States - CNK33 | ecosystem: Environmental > Terrestrial > Soil > Temperate forest > Bulk soil...
ATAGCCACATGCCATTGAAGCGCGTGAAGTTGCGCGCGCGGTAGAAATTCGTATCCTCGGCGCCGCTGTTCAGTTGCGTCCAGAACTTCAGGCCCACGCCAACCGTCGCGGTCGCATCAAATACCAGCGTTTTCGTTGGTAGATGCACATACAGAAGCTCTGAATCTTCGAACGAGATCGCTTCGAGCGTCACTACTGCGACCTGATCGGCCGTCAGTTTGGCGATCTCGTAATCCACCGCGGCAGAACTGATCTTCGCCGGCGCGTTGCCGTTCAGCGTCCAGACACCGTTCGGCATGTTCCGGCCGCCGCCGATCCACGCGAGCGTCTGGTTGAAATAGCACATCGTCTGGCGCGAGACACAGCCAATGTCGATTGTGTATGACTGCTGAACAGTGAACGGGAAATTGTTACCGCCCGTGTTGGCCATCGTCTGCGTGGTGTTCTTGCCGAACACGTACAGCTGGTTGTTCAGCTTATACTGCGCCGTGATCCCGTCAGGATCGTACTCAGCGCTGCCAAAGAAGCCGGGAAAGAATGTCAAGTTGGTCAGCGAGCTCGACCACACATCAACGCCATCCGTGACCATCACATAGCCAGCAATGAACGTCGCGTCGATGATCGGCGTAATCCCGGCCGACTTGCTCATGTCGACCTGAATGAAGTTGCCAAGCGATGTCCACGTGAGATTGAACGTCGCGCCAGTACCGCCACCGCTAGACAGCACCTGAGGCACGGGATTGGTCGGGATGAACTTCGTCAGCACCTGTGGCGCGGCAAACACGCCGATACCGTTGATCACACCACTGGCGACGCTCGTTACCTTGAGCGTTACTTGTTCTCCAAGCGGGCCGATCGTGATCGTATCATTGACCGCGTAACCCGTTCCGCCGCTCACCACTGCTGCCGCCGTCACATGGCTGTAGCCAGTCGGGGCATAGTAATAGAGCAGATTGTCCGAGACGACGATCAGGTTATCGAAACCGTAATCAAGCCGGCACTTGAGGCCGTCATTCGCCACCGTGCCGATCTGCGTCCGCACGCCAGTTGTGTCGTACGAGTAGACCGACGAGCCCTGCACGCGGTACATCACGTTATTCCAGACGATCGAGCCGCGGTCCGACTCACCTACAGCCGATGATGCGGCCCACAACGACAGGCCGCCGTGATCGGTCGGCGTGCCGGGCTTCTGGTCCGTCGATATCTGCCGGAGCTTCAGATTGACAGCAAATTCCGCCTGGATGTTACCGTCGTCCGTCGTCACCGTCCCCGCCGTCATCAGCGGGATCGGAAACGGTTGGACATCGGCTAACGGAACACGGGCCAATTACTTCCCCTTCTTCGCGACTTTCTTCAGCGCCGGGTTCGCCTTCTTCGCAGCCGGCGACGCCTTACGCGCAGCGCTTGCGAGGATCGCCCCCGCGTTCTTCATCGGAATGCCTTCCTTGCTGGCGATCTTCGATTGCTCAGCAGCGAAGCCAGGATGCTTTTTGCCCATGATCAGACTCCAGATTGCGGCGAATAGAACACTTCGACGCCCGATGTATTGGCCGCGGCCAGCACCGTCGCGTCGTTGTCGGCAGGATTTAGCGTCACGGCGATCTGCAAGCCGTTCTTCATCGCGCACGTCTCGACACCCCAATCGATGCGCTGCGGCACGTTGGCCGGGATCATGAACGTCATCGTCGGAACATCGGTGCCCAAAACCGGCGCGCGGGCCAGATCGAACACTTTCAGGTAGCAGACGACCGTCGCCCATGCGACAAAGCCGTCAAGCCCGGTCGGCACGATCGAAAGGGAGTTCTGGTTCGTCGATGCAGCCGTGACCAGATGGAACTTCTTCAGCGAGCTAATTGCGGTTACGTTCAAGGCGCACCTCCAGAGACTCCAGAACCTGTACCGCCAGCGATCAGATCGGCCTGATTCGCCACGGCGATGAACCAGTCACGCAGAGCCTTCGCCTGCACGACATTGCTTGCTGCTGCGATTTGCGACAGCGCAACCGACACATCGCGACGGAAGCCGAAAGGATCAGATAGCGTTCCGGGCGCGGCGGCCAGTTCTGACCAGTGCGGATTCTTCTTTGTTGCAGGCATGGCAAACTCCTAGAGCGCGACTTTGATCGCATTACCGGCCGTGGTATCGATCCACAGCTCACCGGAACCGGCTACCGGCTGAACTGTTGGCAGTTGCGCCAGGACTTGCAGCAGCAGATTGAGCGATGTGCGCTGAGTCACGCTACCCGACGTCAGATAGATCGGTACGGAGTCCGAAAGGTTCGGCGTATCGTTAAACGGGAGATCGTTGATCGTCGCCATGTCAAAATCCGTTCACGTTGTTGTCGCCGTTCCACAGTTCCATGTCGGGATCGACATGCGAATCCGGGCCTGCATCGAGGCGCGGCGGCCGATTCACGTAGAACTGAACGCCGTCTGCCCATATTTGATTGCCTGATCCCACCGGCGTATTGGTGTTGCGCTGATACTGCGGAATCTTCTTGCCGAAGTACAGAATGTTGTCGCGCGACAGCTTGAGCTGCGCCACGGTGATCGACGACAGGTTCTTTCCGATGCTCGGCGCCGCGACGATTGCAGCCGTCAGAATGACCAGATTGACCAGGCCAGTCGGGATATTGACCATCGTCTCGGAGTTGGCGATTCCGGGCGTATCCGCGTAGACCCAGCCACGCACCCGCGCGCCTTTCGTCTCAAGCTCGGCCAGGTTCGCGTCGAGCCGATTGCAGATCCGCTCCATTTCCTCGGGCGGGAAATCGTACACCGCGCCGCTCAGCCCAAGCTCAGCGAGGCCGTTCTCGACGAAGAATGCCTTGGTCGCTTTCACGACTGTGCCACCGGCGCTTCAGGCTGCGGCTCCAGCTTGGCCTTCATTTCCTTCGCCGCCTTGGTCCGACCATCCAGCTTGGTCTGCTCTGCGGTGATCTGCGCCTGGAGAGTCTCGTTCTCCTTCTCCAGCACAGCCAGATCATGCGCTTCGAGCGCCTCAGCCGCGCTTTCGTACCAGCCTTCGGCCACGTGCGCAGGCGCTTCAGCCGTCTCGACGACCTTTTGACGCAGCTTCGACCAGACCAACTCACCCTCGGTCGTATGCAGAACGGACTTGAAAAGAGCTACGATCGACATGCCGACCTCGGAATTAGTTAGGATTCCACGGTATTTTATTACCGAAAGTGATATAACTCAACGCGTTTCGGACTTGACCACCTTCACCGTCACAGCCGGCGCACCTTCCTTACCGCCAATCTCCATGCTCACCGCGCTCAGATCAGGCAGGCTCTTGCGCAGCAACACCTCAATCGCCTTGAGCCGCCCCATTGGAATATCGTCTTTCGACTCACCAAGTGCATATTTTTGCAAGACATTTATCAGCTGACTTGCCTGAATTTTTAGGCGTACATCCTCCTGATGCGTCTTGCGAAGCCGAGCAGCCATTTCATCCTCCTTTGTCTAGCTCATTGACAACTTCCCCATACAGGATCTGCGACGCCGCGACAAGTTCCCTCGCCTCAGCCAGCGCCTGCTCTTTCCGGTCCACCGCGAGCAAAGCCGTCAGCCGGTCCAAGCGCTTCTTGACCTCGCCCAGCCATGCGCCGCTGTTGCACTCTTTCATGATCATTTCACTTCTCCTTGATTTGGAGCATTCCATCTAAACGTTCTCGCCCGATCGCTCTGCACGCGATCCCACAGCGCCTCGATCTGGTTCGCGTCGAGCTTCTTGAGGCCCCCGCGTTTTCCGCTTACCGACTGCACTTCGGGCGTCTCACAGTTCATGCGGTCGGGGCGGCCTGACATGGGTTTGTAGGGGTTGGTCATTTTTTCTCCGCGACATGAACTGCATACTTCTTCAAGTGTTTATGGCTATATTCGTAAGTTCTGGGCTCGTCGTCTCGGATGCGAGGATAGACCGGGGTGCCATCCACGTTTTCCAGCCTGCACTTTTTGTATCCATCGCGCGATTCCTCAACGATCACGAAATAGAATGGCGGCTTGCCGTATTGGTTGCCGCCTACCGATCGATCGCAATACCAACGTTGTCCAATGTCAAACTTGCTCATTCCGCCTCTCCCTTAACGCCGCGCCAGCGCTCCAGACTCGCCTCAGCCTGCTCGTCTGTCATCATGGCGATGGCTAGGCGCTCGTAGTGAGCGATGTCGAACTGACGACCGCATCCGCAGTCTGGGTATTTGTTGCATGGGCAAGAACATGGCGCTTGAGCGTGCGGCGTCTGCGTGGCATGCTGATACTGCCGCCCCTGAAAGAACGCCCACTTGGCCCATCGATGCATGTCTCGCTCAGCCATTGAACGGTTCTCAGATGGCAGCCCGTGGATATCGCAGAACACGCTGAAATCTCTCTCGAAGCGCGCCCACTGCTCTGCTGTCATGCGCTCGCGGGCGATTTGGAGGGATTTGGCGGGGTCGGAATAGTACATCAGGTCATGTCCTTTTCAATAGCGATATCAAACGCATCGTCAAGGTTAGGACCTGCGATCTTCATGAAAGCACGCGACGGGTCGTATCGGTGGTTTCCACCCATATCAAGAGAATATGTGCGCGTGTTAGCTTTCAACCATTGATACCGCTTTGCGGCAGCTTCAATAGTTTCAAATGCCGCCCATTGCGATTCGTCGAATGGGTAATCGCCGAAGTATTTACCCTCTACTATCTTGAATGCTTCTTCCAGCGTCATTTCTCTCTCCTCAACCCCAAAACAACCCAGCAGCCGCTAAACACGCAGCCATCGCGAGTACTATCAGTTCAGGTGCGGTGGTCATGATTGGTCGCCGATCGGCAACTGGTCGGTTAAAAGGTGGTCGGCTGTGCAACGCCGCGCGTCAGCGCCATCAGCCCGGTTTGCAAGTCAGTCGCGCCGATTGAAATCCACCGCTGATCCAGCGAGCCGCCATGTGCGCGCAATGCCTGCACGAGATCTCCGAGCTGCACGCCGATCGCTTTGATCTCGTTCATCATGTCTATTTCAGCCTGCGAAAGGTCGCGGTAGCCCTTGATATGCTTGTGTTGGTTATCCATTTCATTTCCTCCAGTGGTTAGACGGATTGACAGTCGCGCACAGCAGTGACTGCTACGGCCAATGCTGCCCAAGCATGCGAAGTGATGCCGTATAGCGGTCCCGGTTGCGCCTTGGTCCCGATCTGCGGTGTCTTCCCTCCGCCAGTAGCCGGAAACATGTCAAGCAGCGCTTGACGGATATTCGCGTCTTTGGCCTTGGGCGAGCCGCACAACTGCATCTTCACGTCGCGCCTATAGACGAGCTTGACACCGTCAGGCGTGTGCCATGCCTGCTGGAATCGGCCGATCCACACACAGGTCTCGAAAACCTCGCGGCCCACCGCCATCCCATAGCTAGCGATCATCTCGATGGCGAGCGTCGCGCCGTTGTCGGGCATCTTGTCCAGTGAGTCGAGCAAAGAAGCGTTGGACATCACGCCGGATCCTTCTACGCGCTCGCCGTCATAGAGGGCCCAGCCGCTCTCAGTAGTACCCGGATCAATTGCGAGTATCAGCATGTTTCCCTCACTAGGCCGCGCCACACATCCTGAGAATCGATGATTGGCGCAGCTAAGTTGTGCTCTTCCGACAGCACGAACCTGGTGCGATTCCACCAGTACCGCATGATGTCGTAGACGCTTCCATCCGCCCAGCGGCGCTCGACCTCATACCAACCTTCTCGGACTGGCATCATCGACATTGGCATCCAATCGGTTACGGTGTTTTTCACAGTTGCCTCCCCACGATGAACATAGCCAGCGCGATCGACTGCACCGCCCAAAACGTAAATTGCCGAAACGTGATGCGCCGGTCGTGCAGCACGATCGATAGCGCGGCCATGAGGAAGACGATAAGCACGGTTACGGTCATGCTGGGCTCCGTAGGCCGCGCCACGCGTGCACGTATTCACTGCGGAGCCATGCGCTTATGGGGACCATCGTGGCGTTCGCTGCAGTCGGCGAGTGGTATCCTTCATGCCATTTGCCGCCAGAAAACTTGCGGTATGCGGTCAAGCCATCGCGATACTGCGTCTGATATACGCCTTCCCGTACCGGCTTCACATCAGCCGGATACCACTCCGTCACCTCGGAGCGCGCGATAGTGGCGATCATGCTGGCTCCCCTCTCCCGATCGATCCGGCTGAGAACGTGTGCATATCAGAGCCAACAGCAATTGCATGCTCGATGCGCGCGCCTTTCGACTTTTCCCATCCCGGCAGAAGCACGATGGCCTCGCAGGTCAGCAGTTCCCGAATATCCATAACCATGCAATCAGTCCAATCGGCTTTCGGGTCAGGATTGACCTCAGCGGGATTGATGACTTCATGACCGAGTGCACGTAGGCGCGCAGTCTCGGCATTAAAAGCAGGGAAATTGAGTTCTTCGATACCCGTCATCGGGCCAGCAACGTAAATTTTCATCCCCTCACCCATTCATCCGTGAAATTACCCAAGCGAGCAGGTCGAGCTCGCTGCATTTAAGCTGCCGCAGGATTTGCCGGTCGCCGTGGATTCCCGTCCGTCCGCGGTGGTGTTCGGCACAGAGACCAATGGCGAGCCAGTGCGACGCACGCTGAGCCATGCCTTCGTCGACGCGCGGGTGATGGATCTCCGGCTGCACGTCAGCCACATCGAAGCCCAACAGATTGCAGGCGACGCATCCAAGGCGCGCGACTTTGCCTAGGTAGGCGGATTCAGCGCGAGTCATGCTGCCGCCCGGCCGAAAAATGCTTCAACTAGCGGATCGCGGCGCACGATCACCTGAGTCGGCTGCCGCGGCATTTCATCCTCGACCTTGACAATGGATACAGGAGCGGTTTTTTTCATCGCCTTCGGAAGAGCCGCTTTGTTTCGCTTGCCGAGTTGCGGTGCATCAGATTCGTTTCCGGCTGCCCAAAGGAAAGCCCGATTCGTGCGAGCGACCAGGACGCGTGCCTTAATGTGGATTCGCTTTTCCTTATGCATTGCGTCCAGCAACTCGCGAACGCTGCTCAGTTTCAGACCGAGCCGCTCGGTAATGTCCTTGGCGAACATAGGGCCGTTTTCTTCTAACAGCTTCAGCACGTCGTCAGCGCGGAATGGCAAGCGACCCTTGACGCGGATCTTCGACTTGTTCATCCGGCGTAGCCGGTGGTAGAGCGATTGCACCGTGCGGCCCGGGAAGTCTCCAAGGCGCTGTTCCAGCGGCGTGACCTGCTTCGAGTATTCGAGAAGGAGCGCCACCTCCTCTTTGGTCCATTTTTTCATGAGTTCCCCAACTTCTTGATGTGTTCGATCACCTTCTGCGCCGCGGTGCCGTCTTCCAGGTATTCGCCCTGCGGTTGCAGGTAACCTTCGATAACGTTGTGATGCTCGGCAATACCGACGAGGCGTGGCGTGAGCGGCCCGGCATCGCCGCGGACCTTGTAGCCGCGGTAACGGTTGACGAACTCATTGCGGACGAAAGGCCAGTCGTCTTCGGTCTTGTTGCACAGTTCGACCCAGCCGCCCATGTCGCGCAGCACGTGAGCGATCAGCGGATCTTCGAAGTCCACCGTCGCGTAAGGTCCAACGTGGCGAACCTTACGATCTACTGCCGTCCAGGCGACCAGCGCGGAATCCTGGGTCGACCCTTGCAGCATCTTCACGATGTCTGCGGGCTTCGGCATGAACTGACCCGAGTCCGGGTTCATCAGGTGCCGATTCATCGCGTCTGCAACCGCTTTGAAGTCGTAGGGCTTCATCGCTTCGGTCCAGACGCGGCCGGCGAACTCCGAAAAGTCCTGACGGTAGAACGCGTACACGTTCGAAACGAGTTCGTGCAACTTGCCTATGTCTTCCGATCTCATGTGCCGCTCCCATTCATTTCCGCCGTCAGCCTCATGGCGATTTCACGATTTCGCGCTTCGAGCGCCTCTTGCTTGTTCAGCACAGGACCACCGGTCTTGTAATTCGTCGCCCCGCTGAGGGACTGCTCGCGACGAACCCAGGTGCGCCATGTTGCTTCCCAATCAACCTTCCTTGCGTCCTGACCGCCTTTAGAAAGCCAATGATCGCGGAACTGCTCTGCAACGCTTCGAACCTTTTCGTGATTCCAGTCGGGTCTTTCACCGAGCGCCCAATCGCCCCACTTCAAAGGGAGTGCCCAATCAAGCGGCAGTCTCGACGCTCTTGTGCGATCCGACTGCGAAGCGGGAGGATGTTGCTTTTCGCCGCTCTCACCTTTCTTAACCACTAACGTTGCTTCTTTCTTCTCTTCTCTTCTCTTCTCTTCTCTGGTCCCGTTTTTGTCCGCTTCAGATGCGGACAAACGTTCTGCTCTTTTGCGGTCGCTGTCCTGCGCGCGACGCTTGGCTGATTGCCCGTTGTGAGTGTCGAACTCAGGTAGGACAAGGCCTTCGGAGTCCTGAGCGAGCCAGCCAACCATTTTCATGGCTGAAGAGAAACCGGGCCATCCAAGCATTTCATCGACAGTGTCTAGGTCGTAACCTTCAAGATGTCCGTCCGTCGAATGCGTATCGAACAGACACCAGACGGACATCAGTCCGCCTACTGTCCGAAGTCTGTCCGCTTTCAATGCGGACGTAATGCGGACAACTTTCGGATGTGTGAAGAGATCCGAGCGCATCTTGATCCAGTCACCGGCCATGTCGATTCCTAAAACAGCTTCCAGCATCCAATCACGCAGAGTCCTATCAGGCTCAACATCCAAATAGCCATGAAGTCGCTCATGCGGCTTTCCCCTGTAAGAGCTGCATGAGCAGCTTGTTCTTTTCGCGTTCCATCAGAAGTTCGGCCGCGGCCATTTCCGCCCGGCGCTCGGCTTCCGACTTCAGCATCACAAGGCCATAGCCTCGCGAATGGGCCCACCAGATCAACGGCGACTCGTTACCGCACATCGTGCAGAGGTCGTTGAGCTTGTTCAGGGGGAAATGAGCATCCCCTTTCATGATTCGCGTCCAGTGACCGGCATCGATTCCGAGAGACAAATAGATCTCTTTGTCGTCCAGGCCAGACAGCTGGACACACAGCGCAACTGCGCCAGAAAGGGACGGTTGCTTAAGGACTAATTCGAGTGGAACGTCCATCAGATCAGCCTTTCGCGCAAGCGCGAGTTCCGGTTGGTCTACCGTCGTTAAATTGTTTGACCGCACTTGACTACCCCCTACAACCCGAAAAAAGCGAGACTGCGGTCTCGCTAAATAACAACTTATAAGTTTATGAATTCTTCTTCAGCAGTCCTACGCAACCATCTTCGCCAGCTTCTCGCGACCACTCGTTCCAGCTGGGGGCTGAGTGTCATCGGATGCGGCAGCAGCATCGACGCCGTCGCCCCAGATGTCCGGGCGCAGCTCGCCAAGAGTGAAGCGGGAGTCATGCGCGACGATGCGCAGGCACAGTGCCGGGCCCGGTTGGCGCTTGCCAATGGAGCAGTTGTAGAGGTAGTTCACCTTCGCATTCACAGCTTCAGCGAATGCCTCGCGCTCGGCAGGCCGGGTGATGAGGAAGTAGGTGCGAAGGTTCATGTCTATACCGGAGTGGTTGATGTCTTACGCTTCATCATATACCACAATGGTTTATGCATGCAAACCTTTTTGGATGTTTATCAAAAAGATCAAAGCGGGTACGCTTCCTCGGTATGAAAACATCCAAAGAAATGCGTCTTGAGAACGCACGCGCACTTGCTGACTCGCCGGCCGAGTTCGCGCGGTGCCTTGGGATGTCCAACCAGCAGGCGAATGCGCTGATCGGGCCTAACCCGGTCCGCGGCATTGGGGATGAGAAAGCGCGAGAAATTGAAGAGGCTTTCGGGCGTGAAGTTGGGTGGCTCGATCACGACCACACCGTAGATATTTCCGATGCCTCAAATAGTGGTCAATACAACGCTCTGAGCGGCGAAGCGCGCGCGCTGATTGAGTGTGTCAGGCACCTGGATGGACTTGGCGACCTGGCCCGCAAAACTTTCATACTCCATACGGGTTTACTCCAGGTTTCTTCAGCATTCTCCGAATTGCAGACTGGCTCCGCTCGATCGCAGATGCTGGCCGAAGCCGAACGCCTGCTTGTTTCGAGCCTCGAAATTCCGGGGGTCCCCAATGAGAGAATGCCTAAGAAGCAATGACGTAATTGACCTAGCAGCTTATCGACAGAGAGCTGTTAAACAACCGCTGAACGAACCAAAACCCGTCGTACCGCTCGAACGCCTGCTTGATGAAGTCTCGTACCATCTGCTCATGGCCGTTCGTGCCATAGCTGCTCACACAGCCAAGTAATCAGCCTGCTTTCCCGAAGCCCGCCGCGTGCGGGCTTTTTTCATTTCCCGCACAAATTCACACCTATCAATTCTCGTAGGCGATAGAAATCTATTTGCTCTATCGCAAACCATTCTGGTTGACTGTCTAAACCACTTTGGTCTATTATTCTACTCATCAGCACGACACACCGATGAGGTCCGCCATGTCCCAAGACGCATCCGATCTCGTAGAGCTTCAGCGCCTCGCGCAAGGTGGCGCCGGTGCTTTGACGGAACACCTTCTCAAAGAGTACGCAGCTCGGCTGATAGCTGAAGGCTGCCGCGACGAACGCGAAGGAGGCTGACATGAACGCACTCGACGCATGGCGTGCCAGGCCGATGGTAGTCCGCACTTTAGTGCTCTGCGATAAGTGCGCGACGTTGAAGGATGACGTTGAGAAGCGCTCGAACTACTGGCCTCACGTCCGCGAAACGATGTGCTGCGCGCCCTGCTTTGCGCGCCTCATCGCCGAAGCGCAGGGCCTGATTCCGATTGATTGCTGAGGAACGAGATGAATTTAAACGTCTATCAAATGCGTGTGATTCTCACCGACATCCGGTTCTATGACTACGAGTTCCATATCCATGAAGATTCCGACTTCGGATATCTGCAGGCAACGTACATCGAGCCCGATATCGTCACCGGGAAGCCCGAGCGTCAGCACACACGCAAATGGAAGCTCTCCGGACATATGACGAAAAGCGAATTTGTGCAGACGGCGTTCAAGTGCTGCATCACGTCGATGGAGCATCGAACACGTGAGCACTTTCGCTACCGAAACGCGGCCGTGTTCGGCCCGCATTACGACGTAGATACGCTCGTCGAATTGTGCAAAGCACGAGCATTCGATTATCGCGAGGTAGCCTGAAATGAGCGCTATTCCTTTGGTCATCAACAAGACCATGAAGTACGGCGACTGGATGTTCGACCGCGAGCTCGAAGCTGCTGACAACGCCGCCTGCGTGCAGTACGACCGCCGCGAGGAAATAGCTAGCGCTGCGACCTTCGCCGACGTGATCGAAGAAATGGCGAGCTTTAGCGATGCGCGCGCCGAGGAGTTCATGAGCGCACTGCGTCGCGGCATGCAGCCCGGCAAGAACACGATGTTTGTGCTGATCGACCAAGCTTACGAGCGTGTGATCGACGAGCGGATGAAGGAGGCGTGATGACCGAAAACTTCGACTTCGTCTATCAGGACAGAAAGGTCATGGCGCCATACGACATTCGCCGCGGGTTCGTGCATGCAGATGTGGAAACGCTCGACGCGCCGAACTTCCTGCCGGCAGGTTCGACCGAAGCGCGCACGGAATTCCACGTGACCAGTTTCACGTTTCGGGGAGCATGACATGTCCGGCAAAGCACTTAAGGCATGCGCCGACTATGCGCGCCTCAATGCTGAAATCAAAGAGCTTACGAAGCTGATATCGGGTGCTCTTCGTTACTGCAAAGGCGTTCGCGGAACTTGTGGTGTTGCTGAGGACGGCATGCAGTACGGCGAACACGACGACGTGACGCATCTTAAAGACGCGTTCACACCAGATAAGAACGACGAAGGTTATGCACTATTCATGACCGACTCGGAAATTCGCGAATACCTATACGAGAACTGCGCCTGCTGCCTAAAGGCATATGAATTCGTGCTTGAACGTAAAGCGGCCAAGAAATCGTTCGGCGTGGTGAAGCGTGCGATTGGTGCTATCGGGCGCGCAGAGAACAAAAGAGGTGCTTGATGATGACCACAATGTTTCGCCGCAGACAATGGCGCGACAAGCTAGAGCGCCCGGCAACGATGGAAGAACTGCACATGTCGAACCAATACGTTGCCGTTCTCTGCGTGCTGGCCGGGATAGGTACGGCGCTCATCATCCTGCTGCTTCTGCTCGGTCAACCTTTTTTCGACGCTATTTTCGGAGGAAGCCATGTTTGATGCGTACACAGAGCAACGCCAGAAGATGCTCCGCGATTGGGCCGAGTACGTCGATTCGATCGAAGAGCGCACCGAGCGCGCGAAGGAACAGTTGGGCGAGCGATACCTGCTCCACCCAAGTAACCGCGTGCAGCGCCGAGTTAAGCCGTACGGGAGCATTCGGTGATGGAACACGACGACGGACCCGATTGGTGGATGCAAGAGCAACTTCTCGAAGAACTCGCTTGGTACGAACAGAAAAACGGAGCAACAAATGGAAACGCAAAAGACAGGCCTTCAGAAACTGCGCGAGCCTTTTCCTCCGCATCAGATCAGCACGCTTCCGAAGCCCTACAAAAAGGATTCGCCGAAGAGTAAATGCAACATCTGCGGCGGCTTTCACGGACAGCCTGCTGTTCACCTGGATTATGTCGGACACGCTGCTCTGACCGATCGGCTGCTCGACTGTGACGAAAACTGGACATGGGAGCCTGTCGCCTTCGGTGCTGACGGTTTGCCCTTGCTCGACCAGTTCGGCGGCATGTGGATTCGCCTGACGGTCTGCGGCGTGACGCGCCTGGGATACGGCGACGCCCAAGGCAAGACCGGACCCGACGCCATGAAGGAACGGATCGGCGATGCGCTGAGGAACGCTGCAATGCGCTTCGGCGCGGCTCTCGACCTCTGGCACAAGGGCGATTTGCACAAGGATGATGATGCCCCCGTCTCAGATGATCAGCCTGAAGAGATCACTAAAAAGGATATCGACGGGTTCATTTCCGATATCACCAAGTGTCAGACCATCGAGGCACTGCAAGGGAAAGGCGACGAGATTGGCGCCAAGCCTCTTTCAGAGGAACAGCGGAAGGAGATCGCTGCTGCGTACACCAAGCGCAAGCGCGAACTCAAGAAACAACTTGAGGCTATGAAGCCAGCTGAAGAGTTGGCCGACGAAGACATTCCTTATTGAGGTCACCATGAACAACCTTTCTCTCTACAGCCTGTCATCGCAAGTCGAGCAGATCCTGAGCAGCCCGGATGCTATCGACCCAGAGACGGGCGAACTGTCCGAAGCATTGGTTGAAGCGCTCGCCATG
>Ga0247692_1000235_pt1 | contig 13265 bp, 13 predicted proteins | sample CNK33_metaG_FD_183041 | JGI IMG/M metagenome (GOLD analysis project Ga0247692, IMG submission 183041) | Soil microbial communities from Purdue University Martell Research Forest, Indiana, United States - CNK33 | ecosystem: Environmental > Terrestrial > Soil > Temperate forest > Bulk soil...
GGTCGGCGGCGATTGGTCGACGACGAGCGCGTCGACTCAATCGCCGCCGACCTGGTCGAACGCTTCATGACGAAGTTGCGCAAGCACCCGTGCTATCGCGGGGCGATTCCGACACAGTCGGTACTGACCATCACGTCGAACGTGGTGTACGGCAAGGCCACCGGCAATACGCCGGACGGGCGGCGTGCCGGCGCGCCGTTCGCGCCGGGCGCGAACCCGATGCATGGCCGCGATCAGATTGGCTGGCTCGCATCGTGCCTGTCGGTGGCGAAGCTGCCTTACGTGCATGCGCAGGACGGCATCAGCTATACGGTGTCCGTGGTGCCAACTGTAACGCGTCTTGCCGAAGAGGAAGGATTCAATCTCGCGATCGACGTATTCGACGCCTATTTCGGCCAAGGCGGCTATCACATGAACCTGAACGTCGTGAGCAAGGAAACGCTGCTTGACGCGATGGACCATCCGGACAAGTACCCGCAATTGACGATTCGCGTCTCCGGCTACGCGGTGAACTTCATTCGTCTCACGCGGGAGCAGCAGCTCGACGTCATCCACCGCACTTTCCACGGGGCTGTGTGATGCAACGTCACGACACTACACCGGATACTCGCGGCCCGGAGCTGTCAGGCAGCCGGCACGAGTTCGGCGCCATCCGATCGCCTGACGCTCCGGAAACGGAGGGGTTCGCGGACGAGATCGGCACGTTCGGCTACGTGCATTCGCTCGAAACCGGCTCGCTCGTCGACGGGCCGGGTGTTCGTGCCACGCTGTTCCTCGCCGCATGCATGCTCCGCTGCCAGTATTGCCATAACCCGGATACCTGGCACCTGAAGCGCGGCACGCGGATAACGGCCGACGCGACAATCGCGCGTCTCTCTGACTTCGCGCCGGCGCTGCGCTCAATGCATGGCGGCCTGACACTGTCCGGCGGCGAGCCGCTCGTGCAGATCGGCTTTACCAGGCGGATCTTCGCGGCTGCGAAGGGACAAGGCCTGCATACCGCGTTGGACACGTCGGGCTTTCTCGGTGCGCGTGCGGACGACGCCTATCTGAGCCAGGTCGACCTCGTGCTGCTCGATATCAAGTCTCCCGACCCGGCGCTTTACCACCGCCTCACCGGCGTGGATGTCGTGCCGACGCTGCGCTTCGCCGAGCGGCTCGCGGCGCTCGGCAAGCCAGTCTGGGTCCGCTATGTGCTGGTGCCCGGCCTGACCGACGAACCCGCTCATATCAGCGCGCTCGCCAGATTCCTGGCCCCGATGCGCAACGTCGAATGGGTCGAAGTGCTGCCGTTTCACCAGATGGGCGCGTTCAAATGGCGCAAGCTCGGGCTCGACTACCCGCTCGAGGGCAAAGCCGCGTGTACGGTTGAGCAGACCAAACAGGCCGTTGCGCTATTTCGCGGTGAGGGCTGCCGCGCGAGATAGGCGAATTGCACCACGACACGCCCCTATACGGTCGCTCGAACTACGCAAAGGAAAATCATGATGTCAGTGTCCAAGACAGGCGATGCACTTCGCACCGCGCCGGGCCCCACGACGCAGGCGGCACAGTTGCCTTTTTTCATGGCCTGGCTTCTCGCGCTGGTTTTTTACTTCATCCAGTACGCGATGCGATCGGCGCCAGGCGTCATGGTCCCCGAAATTAGCGCGGCATTCGGGCTCACCACGCTTGGCGTCAGCTCGCTGGTGGGACTTTATTTCTACACGTACGCGGGCTTCGCCATCATCGCGGGCGCGACACTTGACCGCTATGGCGCAAAGCTGCCCCTCGCCGCCGGCAGCTTCGTAGTGGCGGCTGGCAGCGTCCTGTTCGGGCTGGGCGCGGCATCATCGGCTGAGGTCGGACGGTTGCTGCAAGGCGCAGGCTCGGCGTTCGCGTTCACGGGCGCCGTGTATCTTGCCACGCGGGGTTTCTCGCAGCGCTGGCTGGCGACCGCAGTCGGCTTCACTCAATGCTTCGGGATGCTCGGGGGCTTTGCCGGACAGTTCGGCGTCGGCCCGCTCGTGCACGGGGTCGTCTCCTGGCAGGCGTTCTGGATCTATGCCGCCGTGCCCGCTGCGCTCGTTGCCGTCCTCTTGCTCATCGTGACGCCCGGCCGTGGCGAACCCGCGAGCGGGTCCATGTGGTCAATGTTCGCGCCGTACAAGGTCGTGTTGACGAACCCGCAGTCCTATCTGTGCGGCTTCGTGGGTGGATTGCTGTTCATGCCGACCACAATCGGCGACATGATCTGGGGTGTCCACTTCCTGCGTCAAGGCCTTGGCGTGCCGGCCGCGGAAGCGGTGGCCCGCTCGTCGATGGTCCCGCTCGGCTGGGTTATCGGTGCACCGCTGCTCGGCTATGTCGCCGATCGGATCGGGCGTCGCAAGCCCGTGCTGGTCAGCGGCATCGTGCTCATGCTGCTATCGATCGTAGCGATCGTCTATCTGCCCGCGCTCTTGCCGCCTTATGTCGGAGGCCTCCTGTTCGGCATCGGCTCGGGCGCGGCGATGATCCCATACACGATGGTCAAGGAAGTCAACCCGGAGAACGTGAAGGGAAGCGCCGCCGGCGCAATGAACTTCCTTGTGTTCGTTCTCAGCGCATTCCTCGCGCCCTTGTTCGGCCTCGCACTGATGCATCTGTCCGGCGGCATGCCGCTGACGCTGCAGACGTACCAGCACGCGGATCTGATCTGGGTGGGCGCGATCGTCCTGTCGCTCGTGCTCACGTTGTTCCTGCGCGAGACGGGTGCTGCAGCGCGCACGGCGACGCATGCGTAACGCGACCGGTGCGTGTTGGCCGGGATGCCGCGACCCTGAGCCCGATGAGAAGCACGCGACTCTCTTGAATGACTTGATGATGGAGCACCTTGTGGAACGCAAACGCGAAAAATACGAACGCCTGGTTTCGATGGCTGCGGCACTGCCTCCCACGCCCGCGGCTGTCGCACACCCTTGCGATCAAAGCTCGCTCGGCGCCGTTGTCGAGGCGGCACAGCTCGGACTGATCGCGCCGACGCTGGTCGGCCCTGCAGCGAAGATCACCGCCGTCGCCGCCGCACACGGGTTCGACGTGTCCGGCATGCCCATCGTCGACGTGCCGCATAGCCATGCGGCCGCCGACGCCGCCGTCGCCCTGGTACGCGAGGGAAAGGCGCAGGCACTGATGAAAGGCTCGCTGCATACCGACGAACTGATGTCCGCCGTCGTCGCGCGCGAGACGGGTCTGCGCACGGCGCCCCGCATCAGTCACTGCTTCGTGATGGATGTGCCTGGACATGACGATCCACTCATCATTACCGACGCCGCAGTGAACATTGCCCCTACATTGGAAGACAAGATGCACATCGTGCAAAACGCGATCGACCTTGCTCTTGCGCTGCACTTTCCCGAAGTGCGGGTCGCGATCCTGTCCGCGATGGAAACGGTCAATGTGAAAGTGCCGTCTACGGTTGAAGCAGCGGCGCTTTGCAAGATGGCCGATCGCCGCCAAATCGAGGGCGGCATTCTCGACGGCCCGCTCGCGCTCGATAACGCTATCAGCCCGGAAGCCGCGGCGATCAAAAACATCGCGTCGCCCGTCGCCGGACGCGCGAACGTGCTCGTCGTGCCGGACCTGGAGGCCGGCAACATGCTTGCGAAAAGCCTGTCGTTCCTCGCTGGCGCGGACGCGGCGGGGATCGTGCTCGGCGCGCGCGTCCCGATCATTCTGACCAGCCGGGCGGATTCGGTGGTCGCCCGGCTCGCGTCCTGCGCGGTCGCCGCGCTGGTTGCGCTCGCGCAGCGCGATCCGTCGCGGGCGATCGTCAGCTGAGGGGCATTCCATGGACGTCATTCTGGTGATCAATGCGGGTTCGTCAAGCGTCAAGTTCTCAGTCTTCGGCGTGAACGGCGCTGAGCTCAGCCGCATCTGCACGGGCAATTTCGAGGAAATCGACACCAAGCCACATCTCAGGATCCGACACGAGAGCGGCGAGATCTCGGCCGAAGAGCGCTGGTCTGCGGGCGAGCCGCTCGGCCACGAGGGCGCGATCGCGTTTCTGTTCGAGTGGCTGCACAGCCATGCGGCTGGCTACCGGGCGATCGCCGCCGGTCATCGGTTCGTGCACGGTGGCGCCCGATACGCGACGGCCGTGCGCGTCGACGACCACGTGATCGCCGACCTCGAAGCGCTCGTGCCGCTGGCGCCGCTGCACCAGCCGCACCACCTCGCCGCGCTGATGGCGATCGCCGAGCGGTACCCTGCCTTGCCACAGGTCGCTAGCTTCGATACCGCGTTTCACCACGGCCAGCCTGCGATCGCGACGCAGTTCGCACTACCCCGCGACATCACGCAACAAGGTGTGCGGCGCTATGGCTTTCACGGCCTGTCGTACGAGTACATCGCATCCGCCCTGCCCCGTTACGACGAGCGCGCGGCGCGCGGCAAGACGGTCGTGCTGCACCTCGGCAACGGCGCGAGCATGGCCGCGCTTGACCAGGGCAGGAGCATCGCGAGCACGATGGGCTTTACTGCGCTCGAAGGCCTGCCGATGGGCACGCGCACCGGCAGCCTCGACCCCGGAGTCCTCCTGTGGCTGATGGACGAGCACAAGATGGACGCCCGCGCGATCGAGAACCTGCTCTACCACCGCTCGGGGTTGCTGGGCGTGTCCGGCATATCGAGCGACATGCGCACGCTGCTCGAAAGTGACGATCCTGCGGCGGCCAACGCGGTCGATCTGTTTTGCTATCGGATCTCACGCGAGCTCGGCTCGCTCGCGGCCGCCCTCGGCGGGCTCGACGCGATCGTGCTTACTGGGGGGATCGGAGAGCATGCGCCGCCGGTACGCGAACGGGTGTGCCGCGCCGCGGCGTGGCTTGGCATCTCGCTCGACGTCGCTGCGAACGCGCGTCACGGACCGAGGATTAGCACGGCGGCCAGCACGGTTGCCGCATGGGTAATCCCGACCAACGAGGAGCTCATGATCGCGCGGCACACGCTCGAACGGCTGGAGGTGTAAAGACATGAAACTGTGGATCAGCAATCTGCCGCCGAACAAGAGCGACGAAGACGTCCGCGCGTTCGTGCGGAAATATACGCAGGTCGAAATCGACGCAATGACCCGCATTGACGGCGATGGGTCACGCCCGGGCGTACTGATTGAAATCGGCGGAGCCACTCAGTTGATGCTATCAGGCATGCAACGGCGCTTGCACCAGATGTATTGGGATCGGCATGAGCTCACCGTGCACATCATGTCCTTCTCGGACCAAGGGTAGGCGCCGGACGAAACGCGGCCTTCCGTGCAACGTTGCTGCGAAGGCCGGCTTGCCGTCGCTTGACGGGTTCGAATAGAACGGCATTTCCAAAGGAGAAAGACGATGCTTATCTTGAAGATCGCGCTGGCGGCGACGCTGGCTGTGGGCGGTCCGCCTCTCCTCGCAGCCGCGTGCTTGTGGAGCTTCGGCGCGATTCGACGTGTGGCGAAGGCCGTTACGCAAATCCTTCGACAAGCGTCGCATTCCGCAAAGCGCCCGCTTTAGCCAGGCCAGCGGACGTTTTACCGCACGCTCTTAAGGGCAACACGGTTGCGCCTCGCCGTGCGACGCAATGGCCGATTGCGTGCGTCTGCCTGTGGTCACTCATGCTGGCCCCCATGGAGATTGAGACCGCCCTTGGGTCGATGCAGATTCTGGCGCTGATCAATCCGGTGTTCGTGTAAGCCAATTCTGACGAGATATCCAGACAGGATTCATTGCAGCAACCTTCCGGCGCGCCAATACTACTTGCAACCCTGATCGATTTTGCGTTTGAAACAACCCTGTCCACTGGAGCCGTACGCATGTCCACTATGACCGATGCCGTTTCTCGCGTTGCCGTGCCGGCCCAATGCATCATCGAATATGCGACTGACGCATTGCAAAGGGGCGCATTGTTTCTGGATGTGCTGCGCCAGCGAGGAAACATCTACCTCGATCACGCGAGTGCCGGCAAACCGCCGGTGCTTGCGTTCAACTACGAAGTCGTCGCGGATGGTCGCGAACTGCCACATCCAGTCAACTATGCACTGGCCCGCATCATTCCGCCCGATGGCATTGTCGCGCCGGATCCGACGAAACGCCCATTCGTCGTCATCGATCCGCGCGCGGGACATGGCCCAGGTATCGGGGGCTTCAAGATGGACAGCGAAATCGGAATCGCACTGCGCCAGGGGCATCCATGTTATTTCGTGTTCTTCCGTCCGTACCCGGAGCTGGGCCAGACGATCGAATCCGTTGCTCGAGCCGAAGCCGCGTTTCTGGAACGGGTAGCCCAATTGCATCCGGACGCCGAAACCAAGCCGTTCGTGATTGGGAATTGTCAAGGAGGATGGGCGCTCCTGATTCTGGCTGCAGCAAAGCCCGATCTCGTCGGGCCGATTCTGCTCGCGGGATCGCCCGTCTCGTACTGGGCTGGCGTCGAAGGCAAGAACCCGATGCGTTACACAGGTGGCATGCTCGGGGGAACATGGCTCGCATCGCTCGCCGGCGATCTCGGGAACGGCACGTTCGACGGCGCCTATCTGGTCAACAACTTCGAACAGATGAATCCGGCGAACACCTACTGGAATAAGCTCTACAACGCCTACGCGAATATCGATACCGAAGCGGAGCGCTTCCTCGAGTTCGAGCGCTGGTGGGGTGGCCATTTCCTGATGAACAAGGAGGAAATGGAATGGATCACGCAAAACCTTTTCGTCGGCAATCGTTTGTCCGCAGGCGAGGTAGTGTCGGCCGACGGCAACATTCGTATCGATTTGCGCAACATCCGTTCGCCCATCATCGTGTTCGCCTCCTGGGGCGACAACATTACACCGCCGCAACAAGCACTGAACTGGATTCCTGACCTATACGACAGCGTCGAGGAGATCCGAATCCACGAACAGACGATCGTCTATTGCCTGAACGAAAAGATCGGTCATTTGGGAATATTCGTCTCAGCGGGTATCGCGAAGAAGGAGCATGCGGAATTCATCAGCGCGCTCGATCTGATCGATACTCTGCCGCCCGGTTTATATGAAGCGGTGATTGAGGATACGCGGTCGGATCTGCCGGGATTGGAGTTCGTCAAGGGGCGCTACCTGATCCGCTTCGAAGAGCGCGAGATCGACGACGTACTTGCACTCGATGACGGGCGCGACGACGAGCGCGCATTTGAAGTTGTCAAGCGGACCGCCGAAATCAACCAGTGCCTCTATGACACCTTTATATCCCCATTCGTGAAAGCTGCATCGAATCCGTGGACGGCTGCATACACCAGGCTGATGAACCCTGCACGCGTCGAGCGCTGGACGCTGTCAGACCTGAATCCGGCAATGTGGGGTGTCAAGATGATGGCTGATGCAGTGCGTGCTCACCGCCAGGCTGTTTCGCCCACGAACCCACTGCTTGAAGGCGAGCATGGCATATCGGACGCGATCGCGCATGAGCTCGATACCTATCGGGCATGCCGCGACGGCACAGTCGAGATGGTGTTCAAGGCAGTCTACGATTCACCGTGGCTCGCGGCACTGGTCGGCCTCAAGCGGGGGGCCGTACAACAACGCCTGCACGAGGCCGATAGCTGGCTCAACGAAGAAGTCAAGCGCCTTAAGCGCCGCGAGCTTGAAGCGTCGTTCGAGCATGGCACTCTCCTGGACGGTACGATGCGGGTACTGGTCTATTGCGGCCGCGAACTCCATGTCGTCGACGAGCGTCCGTTCAATGCGATGCGCAAGTTGCTGCGCGAGTCCGGGCTTGACCACACGATACATCTCGCCGACCTGAAGCAGGCGGCCAGGCGTCAGACGTTGCTCGTGCTGTGGGACGAAGAGCGCGCGCTGGCTGGCCTCGCAAAATTGCTCCCGACGACGCCCGAGCGCCACCGGGCACTCGACGCCGCGCGGGTACTCGCGGCCACGCGTGGCGACATCGCGCCGGCGCAACAGTTGCGCCTTGACCGCGTCGCCGCGAAGCTCGGCCTCGAGCCTCGAGAAAAGACCCTGAAATCGACTGAACGGACTTGATGAAGGAGCACGCTGTGGTATGCAAACGCGAGAAATACGAATCGCACACGCTTGAGCAACGGGAGGCCTGAATGCCAGACGTATCCAATCAGCCGCTTGCCGGCCGGAAAGCATTAATTCTTGGAATCGCAAACGAGCATTCGATTGCCTACGGCTGCGCACGCGCATTTCGCGAAATGGGCGCCGAACTGGCGCTGACGTACGCGAACGAGAAGGCGAAAGCCTACGTCGAGCCGCTGAGTCGGGAGCTCGGAGCTACTCTACTAATGCCGCTCGATGTGTCGAAGCCGGGTGAACTGGAAGCGCTCTTCGACGTCGTGCGAACAACATGGGGGCGGATGGACATCGGCGTGCATTCGATCGCATTCGCGCCAAGGCAAGACCTGCAGGGCGGCCTCATCAACAGCTCCCCTGAAGGCTTTGCGAAAGCCATGGACATATCATGTCATTCATTCATCCGCATGGCACGACTCGCTGCAACCCTGATGGATGAGGGCGGGTCGCTGTTCGCCATGAGTTACCTTGGCGCTACACGTGTCGTGCCGAATTACGACCTGATGGGGCCGGTCAAGGCGGCGCTTGAAGCATCTTGCCGATACCTTGCAACGGAACTCGGTCCGCGACGCATACGCGTTCATCCGATCTCACCGGGGCCGCTGAAGACACGGGCTGCATCCGGACTCAAGGACTTCGATTTGCTGCTCAACGAGGCGCTCGAGCGCGCGCCGATGGGTGAGCTTGCCGACATCATGGATGTCGGTTACGCGTGTGCCGCTCTGGCGTCACCGTTCGCGCGGCACATCACGGGCAACACTATCTTTGTTGACGGCGGCGTCAGCATCATGGGTTGACCGCGGCGGTTCGAAAGCCGGGCCCCCGGACCCTTCTCCCACTTGCGATGGATACTGGCATGAAACTTTGGATCAGCAGTCTTCCCCCCGGAAATAGCGACGAAGACCAGCGCGCGTTAGCAAATAACCTTCCTTTGCTTCAGGTGAGACGGCAGCTTTCAAGACTCATACGGAGACAGACGTGCTAAGCGCGCACGAGCTTGCTACATTGATGCTCGTTAAGGCCGGCAATCTTGCCCATGTCCTGGACCGGGTCGAACTGGACGTTTTGCATAAGCAGCAGCTAATAACCGTCGAACGCGGACGGAACAGATATATAGATGCCAGTTTAACTTCGCGCGGCGACGCGATTCTTCACGCGATCTCGCAAGGTCATAGTCGAGTTGTGTCGCTTGCCTGTGAATCGCGTCAGCCGCAATTGCCTGAAGATTCACGCTCTCCATGGGTCACAGCCGGCAAGGCGATCCGTTCGTCACTCGGTTCGGGTTAGCTGGATTGACTCGATGACCCGGAGGAAAAAAATGCCCACGCCTCCGGTTCGAACCGTTGCGGTGATTGATGATGACCGCCGTGTTTTGACGTCTCTTGCGAATCTGCTTGCCTCTGGCGGGTTCGGAACACGGGCCTACGAATCCCAAACTATCTGCAGAGAGGCGCACTAGGTCTGTTCAGAAAGCCTATCGACGGGGACACGTTGTTGGACCTGCTGGATAGTATCGATTGAACGTGTTGGCGGTCAGTCCCCTCCGGAAGAAGAACTACTTTCCTTCATCGACTGGGCCGTTGATCTGCATAAAACTGCTCCACATCGTTACGGACTGCTTACGACATGCGCGACAAAACCCATTTCATCAACATGTCCTCCGTCATGAACGACACCAACCACGAATCCGCCCCGGTCTACGAGCCCCAGTCGAACGGAAACCATCATTACCGCTTCCACGCGCCGCACGTCCATCTCAACTCGGTGTTCGGTGACGAGTGGTTTGCGTTGAAAGCCGAAAGCTTCGCGCGCTTCTTTGGAACGCCGACATTCCTCATTGGGCAGACGGTGATCGTCGCGGTGTGGATCGGTGTGAACATGCGGGGTTTGACGAAGTTCGACGTCTATCCTTTCATTCTTCTGAATCTTGCTTTCAGTCTTCAGGCGGCTTACGCTGCGCCGCTGATTCTGCTCGCCCAAACGCGACAGGCAGATCGCGACAAGGTACATGCCGATGCCGACGCCCGGCATCGGGAAGAGCTCGCGGCTGCGAGCGAGCAACGCCAGGCGATCGCCGCGAAGCAGACCGAGCAGCTCCGCACATTGCTTGACCAAAATACGCAGCTCACAGCAACGACAAAAGAGATGAGCGAACGGATCGAGGCACTGACGCTGGAGATGCATAATAAGCTCGCGCAACCCGGCACGAGGAACTAGACATAATGGTGCGTGCTGACTGAACACCGCAAGGGCCCGTCTCAGGTTGGCGCGAATAACTTTCTGCAAGACGTCATTGGCCGTGGCAGCCCACCGAAGCAAAGCACTCCAAGGCCGGCTGAGCTCGATGGGGCGCGTCTGACGGGGATGGACGTACGTTGTCGATGAGCCAGAAAGCCAAAACTGAAATTCCGGAGGGACTTATGAAAACAGAGCACCTCATTGAAAAGGCCCGCCAGATCGCGGGGCCGTTTCGTGTCAACAAGGCCAAAGACTTTCGCCTGAAAAACACCATTCCAGGCGAGACCCTGGGCTTTGGGAGCGAAGACAAGCCTCGTGCCCAGGAGGCGCTAAGCATGGGCATCGAGGCGCTCGCCGAGTTGCAGGACAAACTTTACGCCCAGGATAAGTGGGCCCTTCTGCTCGTCTTTCAGGCCATGGACGCCGCCGGTAAGGACGGTGCCATCAAGCACGTCATGTCCGGCGTCAATCCGCAGGGTTGCCAGGTCGTCTCGTTCAAGTCACCGTCCGCCGATGACCTTGACCACGACTATCTCTGGCGCTGCATGAAGTCCCTTCCAAACCGGGGCCATATAGGTATTTTCAATCGGAGCTATTACGAGGAAACCCTCGTCGTGCGAGTGCATCCGGAAATTATGGCTCGGCAAAGAGTTCCGCCTGAACTCATCACGAAAAAGATCTGGGAACAACGCTTCACGGACATCCGAAATTTTGAGGAATATCTCTCCAACAATGGCGTCATAGTACGAAAGTTTTTTCTTCACCTTTCCAAGGAGGAACAGAAAAGGCGCTTCCTCGAACGCATCGAAATCCCGGACAAGAACTGGAAGTTCTCCCCCAGCGATGCCGTCGAGCGTGAGCATTGGGATGAATACATGGAAGCCTACGAAGACATGATTCGCAACACCGCGACGGAAAAGGCACCGTGGTACGTCGTGCCGGCGGACAACAAATGGTTCACCCGTGTCGTCGTGGCGGCGGCGATAGTCGAGACCTTAGCCTCTCTTGATCTGAAATATCCGGAAGTCGGCAAAGACAAACTCGATGAACTCGCAGCGATCAAGGCGCAATTGGTAAAAGAATAGGCAATGTTCGGAGTCAAGCAAGAACCATGTGAAAGAAGCGTACTGTCAACTTGCGAGCCGTTTGGCGGGTTACCGCCGCAGCATCGCGCGATCGACTATCTGCCACAGGGCTATGCGTTGTTTCCGCATCTGCGTGCTTGGGAGAACGTGGCGTTTTCGTTGCCGCGCGGCCCGCAACGACGCGCGCATGCGCTGGAACTCCTCGCACGCATAAAACTTGTGCAGGTGTGGCCACTTTCGTTCCAGGATTACGGTAGGGATGCCCGTTGCCGGGCACCCCCCGCACAGATCCGAACGTGCCCAATTCGGGCATTGCATCTGTTTACCCACATACGGTGCCAAATGCGGGGCTCGTCCGTATGTGGCGGCCAGCCTTCGTGGGCTTTTGCGACGGGCAGAAGGCCGAGCCGGCAGACACATAAATTCCGGTCTACAGGTTGCGCAGGAACTCCATCAACCCAGGTTGTTGTCGCCAATGCGTGCTCGATTTTCCCGAAACTACCGGAGCACAAGTGGCCAATGCTTTTTCTATGGTGCAAAGACGTGTCATGCAGGCCGACACGATTTCGCCGCGCGTGTAGATACCGGAAGAACTGAACAAGTTTGTCCGGTACCCCAGTTTCATGTAATAGCCCCCGAACCCTTCGCTAACTATCGATCGGGGCGATCATCAATGCGAACTTCGATCTCGAGAAAGTCAGTCAATTCCTACGGCGCTTCAAGAGATAGTCGATTGCGCAGAACGTTCAGGGATTCAATACTCTGCTTAACGCGCGCGACTTCAGTCTTTTGCGTTACCTGTTGCGCGGCGTCGGCCCCGGTCGTGCGGATGTGAGGATGGTGCGACCACGATCTGACTGGTGAACAGGAGGGCAGATGAAAATCACGATATTCAGTGCGCAGCATTACGAGCCACAGTTTCTTGACGAAGCGCTCGAACGACTCGGCGGCTCTCCCTCAGTCGAGTTGCTCTACCAGCAGGCGACACTCTCTGTGCAGACAGCGTCGCTCGCACGAGGTTCCGACGCGGTCTGCGTGTTGCCCATGGACATCGTGGACGAGCCGGTTCTCGTTGAGCTCGCCAAACGGCACTTGCGCGCGATATTTCTTCGCTCTGCGGGTTTCAATCACGTCGATATCGAGGCAGCGTCGCGCTTGGGTTTATTCGTGGCGCGTGTGCCCGTGTATTCTCCCGAGGCCATCGCCGAACACACGCTTGCGCTCGTGATGACGCTCAACCCTCACAGGCATCGTGCGTGGCTACGCGTTCGAGAGGGCAACTTCAGGCTCGATGGCCTGATGGGTACGACGCTGTGCGGCAAGACGTTCGACATCATGAGCGAGGGGAAGATCGGACTCGCGACAGCCCGCATTTTCAGGGGCATGGGGTGCCGGATCCTCGGCTGCGACCGGGGCTCCGTGTCCGAGTTGGCACGCCTCGGCGAGCAAGTGACGTTGGAGACGCTGTTGCACGAGTCCGACATCGTCTCGCTGCATTGCCCGCTGAGCGAGGACACGCGATACGTGATCAGCCGCGATACCCTCGCGCAGATGAAGCGTGGCGCGATGCTGGTCAACACGTCGCGCGGTGAGCTCGTCGATACGGCCGCGGCCATCGACGCGCTCAAGGCGCGTCACCTCGGCGCTCTCGCGATCGACGTCTACGAGCATGAGGAAAAGCTGTTCTTGCGCGACCATTCGTCCGACATCATCGCGGATGACGTATTCCGGTCGCTTCTGACTTTCCCGAACGTCCTGGTAACGTGCCATCAAGCCTTTTTGACGAGCGACGCGATTCGGGAGATCGCGCATGTCACGTTGGACAATGTCCAGTGCTTCATGACGGGCGTCGAATGCCCGAACCGGGTGGTGAACAC
>Ga0247692_1000236_pt1 | contig 13261 bp, 31 predicted proteins | sample CNK33_metaG_FD_183041 | JGI IMG/M metagenome (GOLD analysis project Ga0247692, IMG submission 183041) | Soil microbial communities from Purdue University Martell Research Forest, Indiana, United States - CNK33 | ecosystem: Environmental > Terrestrial > Soil > Temperate forest > Bulk soil...
ACTCTGGTGTTGAGCCAGTCTCTCACGCAGATCCAGAGTTCGTCACGGAGCCGGTAGGCTCCGAGATTCATCGCCGTGGTTTCTGAAACGTTGACATCGCGGACGTTGAACTTCAGTTCACGGAGTCGGTCGGCGACACCGGAACCCAGCCCGATGCTGTCCACCATAATTTCAGATGGACGGTCAACACGTGCTTCGGCGGCGACCCAGCCGACCGTACCCATAAGATCAAGTCCCCGTTGGGCTTTGACATCCAGGACAACGTTTCCCTGTCGCTTGCAGATGACGGAGCGGTCGTCGCCGAATCTTGCGACATCGACTCCGTAGACGATTGGATCCTGGGTATTGAGGACGACATCGCGATTCATCGCTCCATCTACGAGATCGGCGGAGATGAGGGTTCGGGCTTCCGACACCGGAAACTCGCCGAGCACCTTTACTCTATACTCATTGGAGCCCTCACCCCACCGGTGCAACGTGTCCGCTATGAAGTCAGCACTGACGAGCCGGTTTCCCACGCAGGACTCATGCATACAGTGCCAGTTGGCTCTGAGACTGTTGTGCGTGTCGAAGAAGAAGCCGCTGTTTCGAGTCGGGTTGCCTATGAGAATCGTCACGCAGTTGTGGCCGGACATAGAGCCTGCGGCCGCGCTGTAAACCGCCTCCGGGATACCAGACGCCTCATCGAAGATGAGGAGGACGAAGCCATCGGAATGGACCCCCTGCATGGCCTCGGGTCTGTCCATGGAACTCGTCTTTGCACTGACGAAGCTCTCCTCGATTTTCCGATCCAATTCGGCCTTCAGGACGATGCGGTCAGTGAGGACCACAAACAGAACTCGGCAGAACTCAGGGAGTCTTGAGAACCACTTCTTGATCTCGGGGTAGAGGGCATCAAACAGTTGCCCAGCCGCAGGGGCCGTCACCACCGTCTTCTGCGGATACCTCACCGTCTGGTGCCACACAACGAGCATCCCACAGACAGCGGTTTTTCCGACCCCGTGTCCGGTTCTGACACTGATCCGCCTCTTCCCCTCCGCGACAGCCCGCATGAACTCCTTCTGCCAGGACAGGAGATCGACCTTCAAAACCTCGGTCGCAAAGGCCACAGGGTCATGTCTGTAACGATGAACAAACGCATGGTATTGCCCCCGCATCTCCGCCCGAGCCGCCGACTGCTTTGTTTCACGGCGAACATTTTTGGAATCGTTCTCAAGAGGCTCGGCAAGGTCAGCCACGAGCCTTCCTCTCCCGATACGCCCGCTGCTTGGCCGCCGCACTCTCATGAACCCTCGGACGACCACCCTTCGGTTTCGTAACGCTTGTTACGTTACTCGCCTTCGTAGCGACGGGTTTCGTAACAGGCCCGACCTTAATCACGCCTCATCCCCCTCCAGGACAGGTTCGGCCTTCGCAGGCTCAGGATCCGCCAGCAGCGCCTCCAGCTCATCCAGCCTAACCGAAGCCCTAAACAGATCGTGGTCCTTCAGTGCGTTACGCACCCAACCCACAGCATCCCTCAGTCTGGCCCGCTCTTCATTTCCCATCCGCCCACCCCTATCTCGTTGATTTAACCTTCTTTTTCAGCTTCGCCTTCGGTGGCCGTCCACGCGCAACTCTCACCAAAGGGGCCTTCTCCTCCGGCACAATCACCGCCGCTGCCAACCCCGTCGCCATCCTCCCCAGCACCAACCCAACCCTATGCCAGTCAAACGCATGCACCGCCGCCTGCCCCTCAACAACCAACGCCAACATCTGCCTGCGGTCCATCCAAGTCCCTGTTCCGTAAGAGTTTTTCTAAATTTTCTCCGACGCCGTGCTGAAAATGCTGAAAAGAATACGGGGGTGCTGCATCGGCAGCCGCCCCTCCGGTGGTCACCGCATCCGGGGGGCCATCACCCCAGCAGCAGCCCTATTACCTAACGATCTCAATGGGTTAGCCTACGTCTGCGTTGGTTGTGTCAATGACCTGTGTTGCTATCGTATAACATGCATTATGACAAATGCGTCTGAATATGCGTGCGTTGTCAATGGGTTAGCTGGTCTCCTCTGCGTCCAGGTCTGTGATAGGACCAGCGTTGGCCCCTCTCATCTCTTCCCTCACCTGTGACACAGCATCATCGATGCGTCTGTCTGTGTACTGTTGGAGTGCTTCTAGGTGTGACTGAGTGATGTCTACACTCATGTTTAGCTGTCGTTCTACCAAGTAGCCTTGTGCCTTCATAATCAAGGTGTTTGCGTTGATAGCCGCGTTATATTCACCTTCGATCTGGGCTTGTTCGGCAATATGGGCAACGTCATTGATCAGCTTGTCTCGACTGACATCAAGGCGTTCGGCCTGTCGTCGCCGGAGCTTTGCAATGGCTTCGGAGACGTTCACTTTGGTTAAGGTCTGTGAGGCAATGACCTTGCTGCTCTTGCGGGAATAGCCTGCCTTGATTGCAGCCCTAGTGCCATTACCGTCCTTGACGTATTCGCGTGCGAACCGCTCTTGCTTGATGGTGAGGCCGCTCACTGTTGCGCCTTCAAGGCTCTAGCCTCTTTTGATCGGCCGTCTAGCTTGACTGCCAGTGTCTCGGCAAGGATGGATGCACCATTGATCTGAGGCTTCTGCAGCTCATCCCTTGCATCTTGCAAGGTTCGATGAACCTCATGCCAGTTGCGGTAATCGGCCTGGCTGGCTGTGCCATGCATCGACTGATCTGCAATGCGTATTGCTTGGGTCAATCGGTCGATGATGCTGGTGGCCAAGGGGAATGCCTCTGCAGCGTATGAGAGTACGCGCGAGAGTGCCGCTAGTCATAATCGCTTGTCAAGTATTGGGCGTAAGACTGTCCGTCCCTACTATGCCTAGCCTGTGGCTAAGATTGTTGGGACAGCAAACAAAACTAGTCCGGTTTCTGGCCTAATACGGCTGCCAGCAAGTGTCGAATCGTCCTAGCCTCCGATCGTGGCCCATAGCGTGCCCTGATAGCCTCTCGCGTGCCTTCCTTGAGATAAAGCAGCAATGGGGCATCGTATCCATCGCGGAACCGACTAGCCTTTTTCCTGGGCTTCTTCTTGCGAGGCATAGCCATCTCCGCAGGGTTAATAGACAGCATTTCAGGGCGGAAATTGAACCATTCTCCCCGCACTCTCTCGGCATGGAAATGATCGTGCAAAATCCCCTCGAAATGCCTTTCTCCCTCAATGGTTCGCAACACCGTCAAGGGATGAGCTGCCGCGATTTGAAGAGCAGAAACACGCTTTTTCACGTCACGCGCCCAGCCTATTTTCACAAGGCTGTCAGAGGCTTGCACCATGTAAACCGGCATGGCGCATCATAGCATCAAAAATAATCCCCGCAAGTGTATTGACATGCTGTATATACGTCCCTATCTTCGGGACATCGAAACGCCTAAAGGGGAAAACAGATGTTTCAGCATCGCCACTACGTCGCTATCGCCGGAATGGTCAACAAGTCTCGCGACAAGATGACCGCAAAGGACTTCGAAGCTTACGTCGCAGAGTGGGCAGATATGCTCCGTAATACCAACCCAAACTATGACCGCACGCGGTTCATTTCAGCGTGCTTTGCCAAGCCCGTCAACGGTCGCGACAAGATCGCCGCCTAGTCTCTCACGCTAACATCGAAAGGCAAACCAAAATGCGCAAGCCCACGATCTACGAAGCCTTGAAAGCCAAGCTTGGCCGCGAGCCTACCCACAAAGAGCTTTGCGACGACTGCAAGCGCATCATCGCCAACGCTTACGTTGATCTCGCCCAGCAAGGCAAACTTGCTTGGCAGCGCCGCTAGTCCAGCGACCACCGCCCCTCCTTTGGGACGGTGTGCGATGCACTAGAAAAGGGGAATGACAATGCAGACTTGGAAATGGACAACAAAGGATGGTCGTAGCGTAGCGCACGATGCCTCCGGTATTGCCCGCGCTATCGTTTATCGTGACCGGCCCGGATCTTACAACGTCCAGACTGCTGTGGAATGGCCGGGCGGTGCGCGGGACTGGCGACAGGTTGCCTCGCATATCCGCCGCTTGGATGATGCCAAACGCGTTGCCGAGCGTGGCTATGCCAATTAATCCCAGGCCCGGCTATCTATTCCTGCATCGCCGCGTCATTAATCCAGACGGAACTCCTATGGAGTATGAAGTGACGCGCCTTTCTAAGGGAACAGTCTACTACAAACCAGTTTGGGGCGGCCATAGCGAGTGCTGCCCGATTGAATATTTCTTCCAACGTGTGGCCAAGGTCTAGCAACCCGAGGCGAAGCGAACCCTAATCCACCGCCCGCACTAGGGCATCATCTAAGGGGACACATCATGAACAAGGACACATTTCGTTGTATCGAACGACTCAAGATGCTTGGCATATCAAACGATGATGCTTGGGCTCTGCGTCGCATCTCCATGACCCTCCATCGCTGGTCAGAGCTTGAATGTGGCACTGACAATGGCTGCATCGAACGTGACGAAGAGACTGGCAAAACCTATTGGCTAAATTCTATGTCTGGCCGTCGCTATCCTACGCCAGATCGTGAGACTGGCGCACTCAAGCGTCTCAAGACTATCATGATGCGCTATCCGCAGCTTGAAAGCTATGTGCAAGGCGACCCGCGCGGCGCCGCTCTGTTCATCCTGCGCGAGTCCGACATTCCCGAGGGTCGCACGCTGGATAGCTGCTACTCGCAAGGCGTGGCGGTATACCAATGAGATACATCATCGCTCTCGCTGGCATCGCCCTTAGCCTGCCAGCTTATGCCCAATCGTCTACCACAATCGACCTGGGCGACGGTGTATCCATAACCACCGGGCCCAATGGCCAGACCAGCACGACAACAGACCTGGGAGGAGGAGTGTATATCACCAACCCCAACAATGGCCGCCCCAGCTCAACAACCATAGATCTGGGCGGTGGTATCTATACGACGACCCCAGCCTATCCCCAGCCCGTCATCGTCAAGCCTCAACGCTAGGCAACGGACGCGCCAGGAAGGCATAGAGATCCCTAAGCGTAGGCGTCTGCTCGACAATACGCTTGGCACTAGATCCGGTCGTTACCTGAACGCTCGCTCGCGTCGTATGCGGTTTGTACCTGAACGTAGGCAATATGAACCTGCGTTTGAAACGTGCGTTCACGTTCGGACGTGCGTTCAAAACCTGTCTCCATCGTGCGTTGAGGACTCAAACGTAGGTCCCCCATGTGAACGCACGTACTCGATGGCCTCACGTTCCGCGTCGAGATAACGTACGTCCAATGGGGACGGATGTTCGATCTGACGCACGATCTCCTCGGACGCTGGTAGCCCATCCTCGTCGCGCTTCATCCAACCACCAACAATATCCGACAGATTGGACGGCATTGGCAGACCTAATTGCGCTCTAATATCCAACGCCTTCTGCACACGTTCCTGACGTGTGTACATGTAATGCGTCCACCAGAGTTTCATCTTGCGTAGACGTGGGTTCCACTTCCCTCCCTTGCTTGCGAAGTCGATTGGCAGCATTGGAATGCCGTGACCTGTAATGAAACTGTACGTCTCAGCGATTGCCGTATCCGAAAACCAATAAGGGTAACGGTCGTCGAACACATGCCCGACCAATTCAACCCATCTGCGTCCCATCACGAACAACGTAGGTTGCCCCGGATTGGCACTGTCCCGCATGGCCCCAATCCTGAGATCCTTGTGAGGGAAATCGTGATTCCTCCATGCCCAGTTGATGCAATGGTCCCAGTTCGGCGTGGCGATGATCCCATCGTCTGGCAGGGTTAACAGCACGTCGGCATCCGTCAGCTTGGCAAGCCTGTTCCAGCACATGCTCGGGCTGGTCGGACGTGGACCTACGTCAAGGCGCACGTTTGTTGCTGACGCATGTTTGCAGAGGTGACCGTATGTTGTTCCATCGTCGTCATCGCACGCCACCAGGAACTCAAGCTCATGCTCGCCCGTCGCCAGCATCCGCATTGATTCAACTATACCAATTACTTGCTGTGGTCGTCCCCTTGTTGCAATCAGAGCCGCTATTTTCATATCGCCCTCGACTGTCCGCCATCCAAGGCGATATTCGCGCCATTAACAAGACTCGCCGCATCGCTGCACAGGAACGCCACCACGTTCGCCACTTCCTCCGGCGTGCCCATGCGTCCCAATGGCAATTCCTCATTGCCCGCAGGCTTGCCTACGTCGATCAATCCCGGAGCCACCGAGTTGAATGTGATTCCACTTTGCACAAGGTAAGTCGTGGTAGAGAGGGACTTCATCAACGCCGTCTGCGCCGCCTTGGCCGCCACGAACCATGGACGCCCGTTGCCGTCCGCGCCTCCGAGTATGCTCGTGATCGTGATCACCCGTCCCCATTTCTGCTTGCGCATGTGCGGAATACAAAGCTGCGTCAGGCGTGCGCTGGCGAAGTAGTTCTTCTCCATCACCTCGCGCCATGTCTGGAAACGTGTGTCCTCGATGGAGTCGGAACCCCACCGCCCACCACCACCAGCACAGTTGATCAGGATGTCTATCGGGTCCGCCTGCTGCCACAGCGCATCAACCTGCTTGGGATCGAGCATGTCGGCGCAGACCCAATTTCGAACTGGAGCTTCAGTCCGCGAGGCCACGATCACCATATGGCCGCACATCTCAAGAGACCGCGTGATGGCAAGCCCAATGCCCTTGGTGCCGCCGGTAACGAGTGCGCGCCTAGCCACCGAACGGAATCCCGCCGCCCAGCGGCTCTCCCGCGTACTTGTCGAACCGGAGGTAATGCGGCGTCCTCGCGTGATAAGCCGCCTTCACGCAATTCTGCGCATATTCCCACTCGAAGAGTTCGTACAGCGTCATGTTGGTTAAGGCTTTCATCAGAGAAATGTCTTCATCCCCGTAATGCGTCGGTCCGTCTTTCCACGTCGAGGGTCCACCCACGCTCAGGATCGTCACCGGGAAGTTGGGAATGCAGATGCCCACCTTGATCTGCTCCCAGCCCCGCATCAGGTGCGCGCTCTGGCCGTAGGCAAACACGAACTTGCCAGCCGATGCGAGTCCTCCTGCGAGGCTCATCATGTTCTGCTCGGCCACGCCCACGTTGATCGCGCGCTCGGGATACTCCTCGCGGATCGTGTCGAGCCCCCACGCCCCGTTGTCGTTGGTCAATACCACCACGTTGGAATCGGCGCGCATCAGCTCATGCACCACCGCGAATACGGCATCGCGGAAATCCCTCGTCATGTGCCGTTCTTTCGGATTTCATCAAGCTTGCGTTCTTGCGCGGCCTGCCATTGTTCGTGTTCCATCTCGCAAGAGACGCGAATGTATGCCTCTTCGGTGGACATTTGAGGATATGCGTGCATGAGATTGGCAACGCGCCTGTCACGCTCGACCATGCGCTCCGCCATACGTTGATATATTTCTGTCGTCATTCCACCAAATCCGAACATCAGATCACCGGCAATTTTTCGTTGTAGAACTCCTGCGGAATCTTCTCCGCCCACCGCGCCCACATCAGCATCCGAGGCTGCGAAGGAATCAAACCCATGTGCATTTGCGTGTTGTCAGCCAGCCATGCCGTGCCCTTCGGCCCATAGATCGGCACCAGAACCTCTTCCGGCGTCATGTGGAGTTGCGCCGAATCAAGGGGCGTGTCGTAGCCCAGAACGAAGAGGGCAACGATCTTGTCGCCGCCTCGGTCTCTGTGAAGTCCATGCAGGCCCGGAAAGTAAGGCGTGTTGCGGTCGGTGTAGAAGGCATTGAGGCTCCACAGGATGGCAGGCTCGCCAAAGAACTTGGAGACAACCGGCGTCAGGCTCTTGGCGTAGTCAAGGAAGTGCGGCGCCCGGATCACGTCCTCCATGCTTACACATTCCATTCCAAGACGCGGACGTGCCTTGATGTGGCCAGGATGACGCTTGCAGGTCGCGAGGAAATCCACCGTCTCGTTGATCCAGGGAACGATGCCAAGCCGCGTGAATCCCAGTTGATTGAGATCGCTCATGTCCGCCCCGCTTTTCACCAGTGCATAGTCGCTCTTGACCTGTTCCCAGTCGATCAGATCACTCATGCCAACGCCCTCCGCGCAATCTCGATCTCATCTCCTTTAGGCAACTGGTGATGGAACTTCGGATTGCCTTCCATGAAGGGGATGCCTTTGCCTTTGATGGTGTGAACGATTTGAGCAATCGGCCAATGCTCGTCGGACGGCGGATCTGATCTGAGCTTGAATCTCTTCACAAGATATTCGGCGTCATGTCCACGCAGATGCGGCTCGCCATACTCATCGAAGTCCCACCCAAAGGCTTTGAACTTCTGCCAGATTGGATTGACGTTTAGAACATCGCTCGTAAAGTTTGCACAAGACTGCCGGTTGTTATCGACAATCGCTATTAGATTTCTGAGCTTGTGATGCCCCGCAAACATCGCCGCCTCCCAGATCGCTCCCTCATGCAGCTCGGCATCTGACAACACGCAGAACACCCGCGCTGGATTACCGTCGATCTTGTGAGCAAGCGCAATGCCCGCCGCCATGCCAAGTCCCTGTCCCAATGAGCCGCTGCATACTGCCGGCCAACCGGGCCACATCAACATGCCGGCAGTGTTGAAACCGCCTTCCCTCGCAGGCGTCAGGTCAGCCAAGATTGCATCCAAGGTCAGATGGCCGTGTACCTTGCTCAGCACGAACCTGTCTCCGGGCTTCATCGTGCCGTAGAACAGCGCCACGGCGATCTCGACCCATGACAATGCACTGGCAACATGGCCCTTGCCGATCCTGAGCGCACGCTCAAGGATCTCGCGCCTGATCTCCCTGGCCTTGGCTTCGAGGTTCAAGGCGCACCCTCCAGCTCATCAATGCGGGCCTGCTCGCCGTGCATCTCTTGAGGCGACCATTGGAGTTGCGTGTAGCCTTCAAGCAGGAGGCTCCCAAAGCCGGTGCGGTGATAGCGCAAAGGCGTTATCTCGCTCACAAAGCCTCTCTGAAAACCGCGCGTTTCGTGTATCCTGATGGCAGTGTAATCGACCAGATTGTTCGCATCGTAACAGGCGCAGCAGGGCTCGATGTGGAAGCACATCGCGGGCTTGGTGCGCTTCAGGAAGTCTAGGAAGGGCCGCCAGCGCGTGCCGGTCTGCTCAAGGGCACCGATGGTCAGGACTGCCGTATTGCGGCGAGGGAAACGCCATTCGCCCGTTGGCGGATTAAAGAAATCAAAATGCTCCCCAGACACAGCCGACCCTAATGCGCGGCCGATCTCATGGGTGATTTCCACCGAAGCCTCGGTCCAGTCGGCTCCGAGGATGAATTTGTCGGGAAACTCCTGCGCCAGAAACGCCACGTTGTGTCCAGAGCCACAGCCGAACTCGTAGATGGCATCAAACGCGCTCAAATACCGCCGCGCGAACCAGCCCCGGAACACCCGATACCAGTTGCGCTCGAACATCGGGTTTTCAGGCTCGATGAATTGGCTATTCAAACGGAGATACTTGGCGGGCCGCAGGTACTTGGGCTCTAGGGCAGCGATGTCCCCTGTGCGGCGGAACTCGTCCAGGTTCTCCTGCCAGCCCTTCTGCCAGCGTTCGTTGTTCTGGCCGACGATGGAGAAATCCTTGTGCTCAATCCGCTTCCACAGGTCCAGAACGATGGGGTCGGGATCTACCACCTCGTAGGCCCATGAATGCCAGCCAATCTCGGCCTCCGTCTTGGGGTCTAGAGGTCCGCCGAACATGCGGGCGAAGTCGTTGGGCTGGAGGTTCATTTCTTCTCCTTGGCGAGCCGCACCCAGCGATTGCCGAAGCACAGGAACTGCATCCAACGCCAGAACCAGTTGGGATGCTTGCCTTTAGTGGGCCGCCACGCCATGCCGTTGCCAACCGTCGCGCCGAACAGATAGCAATTCCATTCGCTGTATTCCGGCACCTGAATTTGCATTGGCGTGTCGGTCATTCCTTGTCCCCCTTGATAAGCCTCAGACTCTCTTTGAACTTCCACAGCATGATCCTCTGCTCGTCGAGAAGGTGCTGCCACGGAGCTTCCTGCGCTGCCCGTGTCGGCATCCAAGGCGTTGGATCATCGGGGCGCGGCGGTTCACGTTCGTTGTGGAGATAGATCAGACGCTCGGCAGGACTGAGCTTGCGGCCCCAACCCCAAGGGGGCTCTTTGGCTGCGGTGGGCTTGTCAGTCATTGTTTCCAATATCCACAAGAGTTCAGTGCCTTTTCTATAATTGCGCGCACCGCATCTAACCGAGCCTGCACAGCATCACGGCTGCCAAGTTCTTCTAAGGCCTCCAGCATGACCTCTTCATCGGACAGCGCCAGAATGCGTTCAATCTCCTTGTCTTCTTCGCTCATTGCATCCTCCGCACGCACAGATTGCCCACAGGTTGTGGAGCGCCTAGGATTTTTCTGAGGCCCACGCGGTCCGCGTCCGGGATCGTGGCGTCCCTTTGCAATCATGTCCGCGTTGTTGTCCGCGACAGTGCCTAGAAAAAGATGGTCGGGGTTTACGCAGGCGCGCACGTCGCATTTGTGGCAAACCACCATGCCGTCAGGAATCGGGCCCTTGGCGGCAATCCACGCCAAGCGGTGAGCAACGTGCATTTCGCCTTGCCACCATAGACGCCCATAGCCTTTGGCTACGCCGGTTCCAATCCAAAGATGGCACCCACTGTTCGGCTCAGGCATTGACCAAAAGGCCACGCGCTCCTGCAAAGTTGCCGATCTCTCAATCATCCTCATGCAGCCCCCCTACTATTCATAATCTTAGGTAGTAGTAGTTGAGTCGGTGGAAATGTGGACGAACATGAATTATCCTTTCAATTCAAATGGATGGCTTGTGGATTTTGTGTGGATGGAATGTGAATATCGTGCATAGTTAATGAGCGAGCGTTCACTTCACGCGACTTATGCACGCGATTCACCGTTCCTCGCACAACCGCAGCGCACTTCCTTTTGCCAAGCATCTTTGCTATCGTCCGCGTGGACGGTGGCAAAAGGCGAAAGCCGATACATGGCCCGACAGTTAGTCCGGCCGCCACCGCCTCTTTCATGCTCATGCAAATCATTTAGCTATTCTCATGCTCGGGTACCCCGTAGGGCATCGGTCCCGTAGGGATGCGCTGCCACCGTACCTGGCACCTTTGTCATGACAGCCGCCAGTCGATCTCGGGATAGAGCGCCTTGCAGAGCTTCCACTTCAGCTTGAACTCGGGCGTTTGGAAGCCCTTGCAGTCCTCCACCGTTTCAATGTCCACCGGCTTTGCGCGCGAGCCATAGACGCGGAGGGTGTAAAACCAATCGCCAACATAGTCACAGATATGTTCTTCATTTACGACAAGCCGATAGCGCGGCTGCCGCAACAGACCGCCGATCTCCCCCCGCTTCTGCATATCGAGCAGCACCAGATGGCGCTCAAGCTCGCGCTTGCTGTCGAACTTCTCGCCCTGCCATTCGCATTTGGTGTTGCCGTACTTACGGCGGGCGGCTTTCGCGAAAAGCGCATTCAACTCAGAGTTAATCGCTGCCATGTTGTGCTTCTTGCGCGGCTTGTAGCAGAGCGGACGCTGGTTTGTGTAAGCGGGCTTCACTTGGCCAGCCTCATCAGTTCCAGGTTCAACCGCCGCACCTCGCGTTGCCATTTCAGCGTCCGGTATTTCAGCCAGCAGGCAAAGGCATGGTTGAAGGCTTTGCGGAGTTCGCGGCGGGTCATGGCGTCTCCTTGGCGGCGGCGAGCATCTGCTGCCAGACTACATTCGCCCCCGTGTTGCATCGCCTGAGCATTTCCTGCGTCGGCTCTCGCGGCACTACGACATAGCCTGCTGCCTCTAGGGCAGAGAGCGCGGCGCTGGCCATTGTGAAGGCCATTCGCCTTTCGAGATCCTGCGTGGTCGGCAAGCCAATACCTGAGAACGCCAGCGCAAATCTTACGTCCTCCGCCGCAATCGCCCGCGCCATCACCTCCACGATGCTCATTGCATACTCGCTCTCTGGGCCCGTCTGGCGTTGCGGCCCTCAACCGTCCGTCCGTGATTGAACAGGAAGGTCTTCACCGTTTGCCACGACAGCCCGACATCCTGCGAGATCCGCCGGAAGGTCCACCCGTCGTCATCGAACAGCCTGAGCATTCGGTGGTTCCTGGCGTGGATGGCGTCCTCATGCTCGACCTGCAAGGCGCGGCGCTGGTTGTCCAAGGCCAGTATGTCGGCCTCGATTTCGCTAATTGACCGCATTTGGCTTCGCCCATGAACTAACCGCCGTATAAATCAGGCAAGCAACCCAGCCGATGAAGAAGTCGGGCGTGGGAAGTCCAAATAGGAATCTGGCTATTGCATACGCGGAAATAGACCAAAGCAATGCCGACGCCAGACCGACAAGCATTACTCCGATTGCTATAAGAAGTTTCTCGCTCATGCCTGCGTCTCCTGAATTAGTGGGCGGATCTGGGGTGACTCGGGGGGAGACAATCCAGACCCGCCCGATCCTGCTGGCGTTTGGGGGACCAGCGGGACCATCTCATGCAACTCTGCGCTTCTGCTCGGCAAGGGCGATGATCGCTGCCTCGTCGTTCTTGCGAAACCGGCTGACCCCGTTCTTGAGCCAGTAGATGATAACCGTGCGCGCTACCCCGGAGAGCTTGGCCGCCTCACGTGGGCCGCCGAGAGCGCGGACTGCTTGCTTGAATGTCATGGGTAGAAAATAATCTTTGCAAAGGCATCTGTCAACACTTGACTGGCGGTCAAAGTTTGACTAGGTTCAGCGCATGGCAACCATCGACAGCGACATTCCCATTCCCGATAGCGTAAGCGCCACGCGCCGCTATCCCTTCCCGCAACTGGAGATCGGCCAGTCTTTCTTTGTGCCTGCGTCTGAGAAAAGGACGGACCAAATCCAAACGGCTGCGCACAATTGGGCCAAATATAACAACAGAAAATTGACGGTGCGGAGGCGCGTTGAGAACGGAATTACCGGAACCCGTGTATGGAGGATTGCATGAGCAGGGAACAAGCAGATCAGGTGGCGCTCGCCGTCGATAACCCGTTCGAGAACAAGACGTTCATCAAGAATTGCATCGCCAGCGGTTCCATCATCCCCCGCACCGACACGCCCGCCTCCGTCCGCATGGAGGATTGGCTGCTCGGCATGGGAGCCATCATCGCTGCAGGATTTGTGGTGGTGGGCGTTCTGGTTTTCATCGCAGCAGCTATCATCCGGTGGTGAGCATCATGGGTAAATTCACAGAACCGCACTGGTACGACGCCCACCGCGAGCGCATCGCCGCCAAGACCGACGA
>Ga0247692_1000237_pt1 | contig 13221 bp, 14 predicted proteins | sample CNK33_metaG_FD_183041 | JGI IMG/M metagenome (GOLD analysis project Ga0247692, IMG submission 183041) | Soil microbial communities from Purdue University Martell Research Forest, Indiana, United States - CNK33 | ecosystem: Environmental > Terrestrial > Soil > Temperate forest > Bulk soil...
TAACACGGTTGTTTGGACATTCCGCTGGCAACGAACCACGCGCGATCCGCTCGAATAGTTGCTCATGCGGCTCCTCTCTGCTCGATCTCGGTACAGGTATTGTCGCTAGTCGCGTCGGCCCACTGAATCTCGCACAATGGTTGATGTGCGACATCACTATGCCCAGTAAAATGGCGAGATTATCTAATTCATACGATTTCGGATGTACGGATGAAAAAACCAATTTAGAAATCGTGACGAGAGGACTGCACGATGGACTGGACTTACCGCTTGCGTCTGAGGCAACTTCAGGTGCTGCTGAGCCTCACTAGCACCGGCAATCTGAGCCGGTCCGCGGCGGCGCTCAACACAACACAGCCAGCGCTGTCGAAACTGCTGAAGGAGCTCGAGGAAGATATCGGACTGCCGCTGTTCGAGCGGCACGCACGCGGCCTGCGGCCAACATCGTATGGCGAAGCGTTGATAGAACACGCGCGCCGTATCGAAGCGAGTCTTAACACCGCTCGCGATGATATGCAGGCCCTGCGCGAAGGCGGCAGCGGGCTAGTCACTATCGGGACATCGGGGGTATCGTCCGCCGATACTGTACCGCTTGCCGTGGCTCGTCTACTCGAGCGCATGCCGAGCGCGCAAGTGCGTCTCGTCGAAAGCACGATGAATCAGTTGATGCCTCAGCTCGCGCGTGGAGAACTGGACATTGTCGTCGGTCGCTCAGGTCAACAGCACGATGATCCTCAATTGCAGATTCAAACGCTCTATACGGAGCCGATCAATTTCGTCGCCCGCGCCGATCATCCGCTCGCGGCAAAAGCGGACCTGAGCTGGGACGATGTCCTGATGTACTCGTGGATTGTCTGGCCCCAAGACACGCCCGTGCGCAATGCAATGGAAGCAGCGCTTGCTGCCGCGGGACGCACACTGCCCGGTCACTGCATCGAATCGAACTCGCCAATTCTCAATCTAACCCTACTGAACAACACGAATCTGGTCGGTGTTGCGTCACATCGCGCCGCGCTGCGCTTCGAGCAATTGAGCGCACTTCGTATTCTACCGATTGAGCTTGAAGGTTTCGGCTCGGTGTCGGTCTACTGGCACGCAGAAAACGTCAATCGCGCGGCTGTGGCCCTCGCATTGGAAAGTCTCCGCGCTTTCGCGGACCCTCATATGAAATGACGGCACACTTGCCAAAACCTTCGGCGGTTATTGGCCTTGCAACCTTCTGATCCTTAAGCCGTCGATCTTGTGCGCTTGGCACGCTCCCTCAAATCGACGAGGAAAAGAGTTGCACCCTCTGCCGTCGCGCCAGTAACGCTTGACTTTGCGCCCTCGGAGCAAGTCCGCACTTTTCGCCGGCGCTATTGCAGCAATCTCGTAGTAAAACCGTAGTCCTCGATAGCCAAACTTTCGTTCAGTTGTTCCAAGCTCGGAACCGTCTCCAGGCAGACGGCAACGTTATACCTAGCAAGCACCTCCATCATAGCTTTTTCCGCGCGAGCGGAGATAACCGCGAAGAGATCGTCGAAGTGAGCGTTGATGGGAGATTGTTCCGAGACGTCACATTGCAGCGTAGATACTGCATTTTCGTATATTGCCGCTTGATATATATCGCATAGCGAAATTTCATCGGGCGGCAAACCGAGTGCCGGACGTCCGACTTTCCCCGTCATCTCGACGATGACGAGTTTCCCTAGCAACGGCTGGAGCAGACTCCGGATGACACTCGGATTGACATTCAGGCCCGCTGCCAGCACTTGGCTGGTACAGCGGAAGCCGTCACGCTCCGCGAGGGCTACGCTCAGCACTATCTGGAGCGAAGTTGGAAATCTCAGATCGAACACAGACTTGCCTCCAAGCAGGACCCGTGACAACCACGGATACAAATGCAACCATTATACTTGCATTATAACTGACGCCGCGCAATACTCGATGCTCTATGAAACATAGATGCATTATCAAAATCCCCCCGACTACCTCGCCGGAGCGAGGCTATACCGCCCCCCTTTTTGGAGCGTAATGATGGACATCAAGCAACGTCTCGCCCCCCTCTTTCAGCCGACTCGCATCGGGGGGTTGGAGCTTCAGAACCGTGTTGCGATGGCGCCCATGACTCGCGCGATGTCGCCCAACGGTGTTCCAGGTCCAGACGTCGCAACTTACTACCGCCGCCGCGCCGAGGATGGAGTCGGCCTCATCATCACTGAGGGCACGTTCATTCCACATTGGAGCGCAGGGCATGATCAAAACGCGCCGCGGTTCTACGGCGAAGATGCGATTAAAGGCTGGAGCCGAGTTGTTGAAGAAGTGCACGCCGTGGGTGGCAAGATATTTCCACAGCTATGGCATGTAGGACTTGTCCGCAAGCCACGAGTAGCGGGGGCTGACGGCGTATTCGACCATGATAACGCGGGCGAAAGTCGCATCGGCCCGTCGGGTATCATCGGTGGCGACGGCCAGCCGCTAGCTAAAGTGAGGTCGGCAGCGACCGTGAAAGAGATCGATGAAGTCATCGAAGCATACGGCGTAGCCGCCGAATTGGCTCAAGATCTCGGTTTCGATGGGATAGAAGTGCACGGTGCGCATGGATATCTGATTGATCAATTCCTTTGGTCGAAGACAAACCTGCGGACGGACCAATATGGTGGGGGGCGCGCCGACCGCACTCGATTTGCTGTTGAAGTGATCCGGGAGATTAGGCGTCGCGTCGGACCCAAGTTCCCTATCACGCTGCGTCTATCGACTTGGAAGCAGCAAGACTATGCTGCAACACTCGCGGACACGGCAGACGAATGGGCTGCAATCGTGAATCCGCTCTCCGAAGCGGGCGTAGATGCTTTCCATGTCTCTGAGCGGCGCTATTGGGAGAGTGTATTCGGCTCGGACCTCAATCTCGCCGGGTGGACAAAGAAAATTACGGGGAAACCGACTATCACGGTAGGCTCTGCGACACTCAGCAATTCCTTGACCGAGATGATGTTGGGGAAAGGCGGTGTAGCGGTCGATAATCTCGACCGCTTGTTGAGCGGCTTTGAACGCGGCGAGTACGACGTGATCGCAATCGGTCGGGCAATGATCGCCAATCCCGATTGGGTAAAGCGCCTTAGCAATGGCGAGCCCCTTAGGCCCTATAGTATGGAGATGCTTAAAACACTCAACTGACCCGCGCCATTACGTACGCGGTCATGCCTCGCTGCCTCCTTTAGCTCGTCTGCAAAAAGTGCATGTCGACGTTTTATAACATCGAGCGACGACGGCATAGATTCCGCTAACACGCTGGCGAATTGGGTGCGTGCCGCAACGGCCGGCAAGCAGGAGAAAGTTGGTCTGCACGGGAAGCCACCGACAGAAGTGGAAACCAAGCAGACAGACAGGTAAGCGTTCTTTTATCTCGTAACGCGTGTCACTGACGCGTCAACAGGTCAGAGAAAAAACTGCGTTGGCCTTCCAGTCGTGGGTTCGCCAATCGCGTGAACGACACGTTGTGATGTGCTCTTCAAATGCAACCGGCGGCCGCCTGCACGATCATTGACCGCGCGCTGCATCCACGGTCGCCGGTGCTTGCGGAGGGGGCACACTGTCGAATTTGCTCGTCGGCACTGTCGACGCACCAACATCCTCGGCACGAGCGATAGACGTCTTAGTCCTTTTTGGGGCAGTCTTCCGACGCCCCAGTCATCCCGCGAACGGGACGACTTGAAGAGCATGCCAGCAAGGGTGTCGTTCGGGCCGTGCCATTAGGCCGCACCCGCGTTCGCATCTGATACCACCTCTGCTGAGGCGCCTAACGAGGTGCCTAGCGCCGCAAGCATGCGAACGACTTTTGCCATCTTCTTCCTGACCACGCGGGCAGCGAATCTACGGCAACCTTCCCGGGCAGCGCGCTGCGATCTCGGGACACTGCCCTGCCCTGAAAACGCTGGAAGGCAAAACAAGCGCATGCGGGTACGCGATACTCCGTTGGGAAACTCATCAGGCACCTCCTATGCCAAAATCCCCTGACTAGCTAACTGCGGTATGGCCCTCGGAACCTCCAGCCTGGAAGCGCAAGAGTTTTGCCGTCTGCGTGATGTCGGATATTGTCAGAGCAAAGTAAAATGAACCTGCGATTTCTCGAAACGGCGGTCAGGATTCCGTGCAAATCAACAGATAGATGACACGGACCTCCGCAAATTCAGCTTCGCGCCTGCAATTGCGGCGCGCTTGCCCACCACATGCGCGTCGCTCAATGAGGCAAACTTCTTGTCCCAGATCGATGCTAACTGCCGTGGCTGCCTCGTTGCAGCGCGGTCCCCGTTTCGGGGTCAGCCTCACACGGAAATTGACATTGCCATCTGAACCGTGACTCTCAACTGAACAACCGCAAAGCTGCTTCAAATGAGTTGGCCGGAATCCAACGCAAATCCCAGAAATATGGATTCCGTGCCGAGAAGAGAATGAAAGGGACTAACACACAAAGAGCAGTAACCACGTCTTCCGTCAGAAATGACTGGACTCGACGATACAAATCCAACCGCGTCGTCTCCAACAGCATTGAATGCGTACCGCGTCCGAGAATTTCCAGGCGCTTATACGGAGCTGCTGTCAAGCGGCGAAAGAGTTCACGAGCCATGTAGGGGGGCGTATCAAAATCCCATTCACCCAATACGGTCAAGACGGGAACACTGATTAAGCTTGGGTCATATGTTGGAACACCGGACGCCCAGTACTCGACGAGGTCAGCAACCACACCGTTTGGTGCACGTACAACCGGTGGTGACTGCATCGCTCCAATCGGATCGCTGCTGACTGCACTTCCCCACCAGGGCTCCAGCAAGTCGCGCGAGATTAATTCGTCGGCCGTCACCTTATTTAGCCCGCGACACCAATTATTGTGTGCTTCGGCAAGCGTAACGCTGCGAAAAGCCTCAAGGTTTTTAAGGAATATTGGCCCCGCCCAAGGGAACCAGGTCAGCGGCGGTAACCCAAGCGGCATGTCGGCACCAGCGAGATTAGTCATAATCCACAAGGGTGCGTACATCACAAGGCGCCTTACCTTGTGACTATTCCTGGCTGAGTATCCTCCGCAGATCGTAGTGCCCCATGACCAGCCAACGAGGTCGACGCGGTCTGCGCCAGTACGATCCAGGATAAAGTCGATCGCTGCACTCAGATCAGATTCCGCATCCAAAGTACGGGCATATGGCTTACCGCTTCTCCAACCCGCCCAATCAGAATCAGGCGGCTCTGACAGGCCATAGCCGCGAACATCCAGAGCATAAACGTCGTGCCCCTGCGCGGCGGCAAAGTCGAGCCAGGAGCCCCCGGGAAGAGGTGCATCGAACGCTGGTACCCCTGAAAAGGTCGCACCGTGAACGAATACAATAATACGTCCGCTGTCCCGCGATATTTGTGCGGCATTGTATTTCCGACGCAAGTGAAGCCGGACGCGCGACTCGGACGGCGGCAGGTACAGATCTTCTTGAACAATGTCTGGGTTTTCTGTCTGCAACATACTTATCAAGCTCTTCATGGCGGTAATCGTCCCGGGTATCTGGCGTTGTTGCCCACAGGATCCAAACACTCGTGATGTCGTCATTACCGTGCCGCTGAAAGATAGGGCGGCGCGATGGGATCGCATATCCAAGAGGCGCGTTTTCCTAGCCCGATGAAAATACAACACGCCGCGACACAAAAGTCTTCGTATCGCGTTTTGTTCAACCGGGTCCAATGCATTCCAGCGCGAGAACGGGAAGATCCGTTGACGTGAAATGTCCTTGGCGTATGTCTTGCGCGGAGCCGGCGACATAGCGGTCAAGCATTGGCCATACATTGGAATAAGATTGTTCGCAGCTCCTTTGCGACGACTCCGTAGCCATTAGCGGCCCGTTCAATACCGCAACACTGGGATTTTGGCGTCCTCCCTTCTTGGAGCAAGTCGGATGCAGCCGAATCAAGATTGTCATTGGGCGACAACCTTGATGCTGGATATATCGAAAATCAAGCCCCGATCTTTAGGGAGTTCACGGACCAAACCTGCGTTGTTCCGCTTGTCCGCGACTTCGCATAGCGTCCAGGTGCAGTCTCGATTTCCTTATATCGCGAGCTCCCCAACTTGGAAGGCGCGAGAACATCATTACCCGAGTGTGTCCCGAGCCACTCACCCCAATGCGGCCACCAGCTGCCGTTTTCCAACTGTGCAGAAGCACGCCAGTCCTCTGCGTTTTCACCTACGCGCCCTCCGATCCAGTAGTGGCGCTTGTTCTTCGAGGGCGGGTTGATTGGTCCTGTGATGTGTCCGCCTCCTCCAAGCACAAATTCAATCGTTCCTTCCAGATGATTCACGCTCTCATACGCAGTTTTCCAAGGCACCAAGTGGTCTTCCGAAGCTGCAAACACGTAGGTCGGAAGTCCGATTTGACGAAGATCGACGGAAGTATCAAGCATTGTCAAGGCACCAGGCTCGACCAGCTTGTTCTCGATGTAGCAATGGCGAAGGTACCAGGCAAACATCGGCCCGGGCAGATTGCTTTCATCGGTATTCCAGTAGAACAGGTCGAATGCATCGGGCGTCTTCCCCTTAAGGTAGTTGTCGACCACGAATGACCAGATCAGATCGTTCGCGCGTAGACTCGATAAAGCGAGCGTCAACTCCTTTCCCGAAACAATGCCCCCACCAGCATAGATTGCCTCGCGCTGCGCCATGAATGCCGGATTCAGATAGACCCCTATCTCGCCCGGGTCCGAGAATTCAAGCATTGTCATCAGCAACGTCATGCTGGCAGCCGGCCGCTTACCTTGCGCAGCGCGCACCGCTAGCGCACTACTGAGCAGTGCACCTCCAACACAGTAACCCACTGTATTTATCTGATCACATTTGGAAATCTTCCGTACAACGTCTAACGCTCCCAGCACTCCCGTATCAACGTAATCTTCCCAGGTCAATTGTCGAAGAGCGGGAGTGATGTTACGCCACGAAATCATAAATACCGTAAAACCTTCAGAGACCAAATATCGAACGAGCGACGCCTCTGGCGACAGATCAAGAATGTAGTATTTGTTAACGACTGACGGAATGATAAGCAATGGCACGGTCTTTACGTGCTCAGTCACAGGGTGATATTGAATCAGCTGGATTAGATCGTTCACATAGACCACCCCACCTGGTGTGTTCGCGAGGTTTCCTCCTACGTCAAAGGCCGCGTCGCTTGTCAGAGAAATACCGCCCTTCTCCATGTCCTGCAGAAAATTCTTCAGGCCAGTCGAAAAGTTTTCGCAGTTTGTCTCCACGGCCAGTGACAGCACTTCCGGGTTGGTCAGAGCAAAGTTTGCCGGAGACATTGCGTCGATAAACTGACGCGTAACAAACCGAATTTGTTCCTTGGACCTCTCATCTCGCCACGCGAGATCTACCGCCTCGAGCAAAGATTTCGAGGTCAGCAGATACGACTGACGTATGTAATCGAATAGCGGGTATCTCTTCCATTGATCAGCATCGAAACGCCGATCACCTTTCCCTCCGGATACTGTCTCCCGTCCGCTTGCGTCGCCGAAAGTACTCCCCCACACCCCAAACTGCTGAACGTAAAATTGCCCCGCGAGTTCGAGCAAACGTCGTGCGTCGACTCCCGCGTCCTGGGGTGATGTTTCTACCACCTGCGACGCGCCGGGACCAATCGAGAAAAACGGCAACCATTGCTGCATACCAGCAAACAGTGAATCAAAGTCAATCTTCGTCGTGTCCATCATTCCGGTGAACTCCTGTTTGATGCACGCACGCGAATTGCGTCGCAAGCGGAAGCGACAACGAAAGTCTCGAAACTAGCAGCGATCACATCAAAAATCGATCCGTCGCACATCTCCCTGGAAGCCTCAACGATTCTCGCTCGCCTATAGCGTCGTGTACGACATCCTTACACCACGGGGAATGCCGCATTCATCGTAGAAATCTTCATCGTCGATCGCACGTGCAACGATGCCCAGTTCCATTTTGAAACACTCAGCCAGCGTCATCTGCCGTCCGCGTAGCAATGCTTCGCGCGTCACACGCAACATCGTCGGCGACTGTCCAACCAGCGACTCCAGCGTCAATTGCAGGCAACGCGTGACGCATCCATAAATACACTCATCGCTGGATGAACGCATGTTTCTGCACTGTTGGTTTCAGGCAATGTAATCCGGCTGGTTATGCGGCTGCGCGGCATCGAATGCCTGATGTTGCAAGGCATGTTTGTATACCGCCAGACAACGCTCAAATGCAGTCAAGTCGCATCCCATGCGCAGCGCGTTCGCGATTTGCGGAACGAGACACACATCGGCTAGCGTTGGTTTTGAACCGAAACACCAAGGACCCCCATCCGCGCGTTCAAGCAAGCGCTCGACACTCTCAAGCCCTTCGGCAATCCAGTGTCGATACCACGCGCTCTTCTGCTGCGGTGTCACTTCCAGTTCCGTTTCCAGATAGCGCAGCACTCGCAGGTTGTTGATCGGGTGGATGTCGCAGGAAATTGCAGTAGCGAATTCGAGTACACGAGCACGCATGTGCGATTCAAGTGGAATCAGACGTGGCTCCGCATACTTCTGATCAAGGTAGTCAATGATTGCAAGCGACTGACCAAGGCTAAATTCGCCGTCGACCAGTACGGGAACCGATGCAGACGGATTTACATCTTCCACATATGCCGGAGCACGGTGTTCACCGATACGAATGTTCACGGGTAATGTAGCGTATTCGAGACCCTTAAGTCCAAGTGCGATCCGAACCCGGTACGAGGTCGAGCTATTGAAAAAGCTATGGAGTTGCACCTGTAATTCCTCCAGACAATGCAGGTCTCGCCCCTCAGACCACGGACGCGCTGATTTCCCCGAGACCGTCGATACCGACCGTCATCGTGTCACCTCTCTTCACAGCGCCGACTCCATCCGGTGTCCCCGTGAAGATCACATCGCCTGGTTCGAGCTGGAAATACCTCGACAGATGCACGACTGTCTCTGCGACTGACCATATCAGGTGCGACACATCGCTTTTCTGCTTCATTTCACCGTCAACTTCCAACCATAGGCCAGCCTGTTCGAGGTGCCCGACAATGCTTGCGGGGTGAATCGGGCCGATCGGTGCCGAGCGATCAAATGCTTTTCCGATCTCCCACGGACGCCCCATCTCACGCATTTTCATCTGCAGGTCGCGACGGGTCATGTCCAGGCCAACTGCATAGCCCCAAATGTGATTGAGAGCGTCAGCAAGAACAACATCTTTGCCACTCTTTCCGATCACCGCAACGAGTTCAGCCTCATAGTGATAATTCACTGTTTGCGACGGGTAATCGAGTGCGAGTGTTTCTCCATATGTGACAGGAACGACAGCATCCGCAGGCTTACAGAAAAAGAATGGTGATTCACGATCGGGATCGAAGCCCATCTCACGAGCATGTGCGGCGTAGTTCCGACCGACGCAGTAGACGCGGCGCACCGCGAATCGAGTGTCAGTACCGGCAACTGGAATAGCGACGGGCGCTTCAGGCGGGAAAACAAATTCCATGATGAGTTCGAGCCGAAAGGTAAAAAAACATGACGCGTGCCGCCGGGCGGCAGGCCATAAGAAGGTGCTGAGTTAAACCCGTTCTTCGCGCAACAGATTTAGCGCAGCAAGAACCGGACGATCCGAGTAGCTGAACACAACGCTTTCAACGGACGCAGACAACCGGACATGCGCCCACGCCGGCGCGACAAACACGTCATGTGCGTCGAAATTGAATTCCTCGCTACCGATTTTTACGGTGCCTTTACCTTCCACGACGCAATAGACCGTCGCATCTGTACTGCGATAAGCGCGACCTTTGAAGCCAGACGGAAGGTACTGCATGAACGTCGCGATCGTCGGCATAGGCCAGCCACCTGTGGCCGGATTCACGTAACGCAGCTTGACACCGTCCCACTCGTCGAGTTCGCCGTTGCGATATAACGCATCCAGTGCTTCACGGCTGCGCGCGTACGGATAGCTGAAAATCGGAGACATGGGATCGGATACACGATGTCGTACGGGAAGCATGTTTTGACCGAAGCGGGCAAAACTATCGCCTTCTGGGCGCGACAAAGGCTGTGTCGCCTCGGGATAGCTCTCAGCAAAGCCTGCGTCCATCTGCGCGACAAGCGGAATGTCTAACCCGTCGAGCCACACAACGGGCTCACCTCCGTCTTCAACAGACGGATTACCATGGTCATGCCACGTCCACGACGGCGTGGTAATGAAATCGCCCGGATGCATCGTTGTGCGCTCGCCGTTGACTGCCGTCCAGGCACCTTCTCCTTCGACGATGAAGCGTAGCGCGGACTGCGTGTGTCTATGACTCGGTGCGATCTCACCTGGCAGGATCAGTTGAAGTCCCGCGTAGAGGTTTGACGTCATGCTCGACTTGCCTGGCAAGCCGGGGTTTTCCAGTATCAGAACGCGTCGTACGGCTTCTTCCGCACTGATGACCGCGCCTGCTTCCATCACGAGATCACGCAACTGCGCGTACTTCCAGATGGCCGGCAGAGCCTTGGGTTGCGGCGCTTTAGGTACCAGGTTGTGCAACGATTCCCATAGCGGCGACATTTGCTGCGCGGCGATTCGTTCGTAGTATGCTGCGCGCAATGCGTCCGCAGTCTTGCTTGTCATAAACGTCTCCTTTGGGAGTCTTTTTTGGATCGAGTGCATCTTCTGCTACGGGGCAATCTCGTAGACCCTTTAGTCAATGTACATGCGAAGGCTATACCCAGTAAAATGAAGAAAACATCTAGTCCATACGTTTTCCGATATAGCTCGAGAAGCGAGACGTGAGTTTCACAAAAAGAGAAGTGGACGATGGATTGGAGTACCACCGTCAGCTCATTCTCCATCCCGCGTCCTGAGCAGTACCCTCGCAGTTCACGCCCCATACCGAGGAGTCACGTGAGCCTCGTCCGCAACTAGCCGCTACTTTCCGTGATCTCACACGACCTGCATGGATCTGCCATACACAATCATGGGTGCGGCGCTTTCCAGCTCGCTGAAACGCGCGTGCACGACCTTCGACGGTAGATGGGCGGCGTCAAAGCGCGTTCCTTGCCGGAACGTCGAGGTCAATCCCATAGATCTGCGGCCTAACAGCGACTGATAAAGCACAACAGAAGCGCGCGGTAGAGATCGCTATCCCTCGGAATCGCCGGCGGACTCGACTTGACCGTATCGCAGAAGTCGGCGAAATCACGCCTCTCTCGGAGCAGGGGCAAATCGCATACAACGAGCGTAAGGCGCGAGTACGGCATCGCGAATGGCGTGTGGACAAGACACTTGCAGAGCATCACCGGCGCGTACTGGAACTCGCGTCTCCTATCGGAGCCACGAGTTCCAGCACGATAAGAAAACGACCACCACGAAAGTGAAACTATTACCGCGAATCGCACACGTGAACACCTCGGCACTTGCAAGACACGGATTGCGAAATCCGTGCTCGACGCAGACTGGCATTTGTTCGAAACCATGCTGCACCACAGAGCGTTCGCGCCAGCCTGTCGTTCGATGAAGTCGACCAGAAATTTTCTACCCAGACCGTCGGCTGTAAAAGACGCACAGCCCCAAAGTGCCTGGAAGACGTCGGAATATGGGAATGGCCCGGCGACGAGAGCGGTGCGTATCATCCCCGCGACATCAATGCAACCGTGGACCTTCTCGCGAGGGAGCGTCGCCGACTTGCGAAAAAAATCCCCGTCTTTTGGGCGGGGAGGCTGTCAAAAACGACGGGACTCTACACCTACAAATTCACGCCTGTTCGTAGAGTCGGATCACTGCAGAAAAGTCGAGCTTACCGTCTCCGCGACTACTCACGACTTGATAAAGCTGCTGCGCAAGCGCACCCATGAATGCTTGTTGCTTCGCAAGCTTGGCTGCCTCGGTGGCAAGACCGAGATCCTTTAGCATCAAATCGGTTCCAAAGCCACCGGTATAGTCACGTGAAGACGGCGCGTCCTCGATCACACCCGGGAATGGGTTGTATTTTTCGGAGCTCCAGCAGCGTCCGGTGGATGTATTGATGATTCCGCCCAACACCTTAGGATCGACGCCAAGCGCTACACCGAGCGACATCGCCTCGGCAACACCAGCCATCGTGATGCCGAGTACAAGGTTGTTGCAGATCTTCGCAATCTGGCCCGCACCTGTGTCCCCACAATGAACGATGTTCTTGCCCATCGCCAGGAGTACAGGCTTGACCTCATTGAATACTGTGTCACTAGCCCCGACCATAAAAGTGAGGGTACCGGCAGTCGCGCCGCCAGTACCACCTGAGACCGGCGCATCGATGAATGTATTGCCGTGTTGGCTTGCAAGGGCAGTGCAAGCCTTCACACTCGCTGGATCGATCGTGCTCGAGTCGATAATCACCGTACCCTTCCCAAGGCCAGCGAGGATGCCATCGGTACCTGAGAGTACGCTTTTCACGTGCGCTGCGGCCGGCAGCATCGTGATCACCCACTCGCTGTCGCTCGCAGCTTCCTTCGGCGATGCAGCTGCCTTTGCGCCGGCGTCGCTAAGCGCCTGAACCGCCTGCTCGCTGAGGTCAAACACGCTGACAGCGTGCCCTGCCTTCAGCAGATTGAGCGCCATGGGCGCGCCCATATTCCCGAGACCAATGAAACCAATCCTCATGATGCCTTCTCCATGCCATTCGGCGCAGTTTTTTCTTAACGCAAGCTGATCGTAGTATTTACGCCATCGCTCACGGTAGCGTCATCAAACCACCGGGCTGTGACCGTTTTTGTCTGCGTATAAAACTGTACAACCTGTTTTCCGTATGGCCCAAGATCACCAAGCTTTGAACCGCGCGACCCCGTGAAGCTAAAGAACGGGACAGGCACCGGAATGGGAATGTTGATACCGACCTGACCAACGTCGATTTCGGACTGGAACTTGCGCGCCGCCGCGCCGCTTTGCGTGAACAATCCGACGCCGTTGCCGAACGGATTTGCGTTAACAAGTTCGATTGCTTCGTCGAGTGTCGCCACCTGCAGCACAAGCAGTACCGGCCCGAAGATTTCCGTGCGATAGATCTCCATGTCAGTGGTGACATTGGCGAAGATCGTCGGGCCGATAAAATTACCATCCTCGTAGCCGGAGACCCTCACTTCGCGCCCATCAAGCTCGAGCGTCGCTCCTTCCTTTACTCCCGATTCGATCAGCTCCAGAATGCGACGCTTCGCCGCGCGCGATACGACCGGGCTGACGTCAGTTTT
>Ga0247692_1000238_pt1 | contig 13182 bp, 11 predicted proteins | sample CNK33_metaG_FD_183041 | JGI IMG/M metagenome (GOLD analysis project Ga0247692, IMG submission 183041) | Soil microbial communities from Purdue University Martell Research Forest, Indiana, United States - CNK33 | ecosystem: Environmental > Terrestrial > Soil > Temperate forest > Bulk soil...
CGGGGCGGCACCTACTTTTCTTTGCCGCCGCAAAGAAAAGTAGGCAAAAGAAAGCGGCTAACACTGCCAGTTCCAGTGTTTGCCTGAGGGCCCCCAACCGGTCTTACGCTTCACACGGCAGCATTTCTGTTCGCGTTAGTCGCCAACGCTTCGAATGAGCGCCTCACCCACTTCAAACACCCACACACGGGCAAGCGGCAGCGAATGGTTTGCGCCGCCCAGGTGGCAAACTGTGTGTAGGTTGTCGCGTCGTATAGCCTGGCGCTCTTACAGGGTGCGACGTGTGCGCTATCGGTTCGAAGTGAGGCGTGCGAGGCACTACGGCCTACACACAGTTTGCCACCTGGGCGGCCGTGGAATATCTGGCACGGCATGATGCCGCGTGGGTGCGTGAAGCGGGTGAGGCGCACCGCAAGAGCGTTGGCAACGAGCATGGGTCACGTGATTGCCGTGTGAAGCGTAAGACCCGTTGGGGGCCCTCAGGCAAACACAGGAACTGGCGGTGTTAGCCGCTTTCTTTTGCCTACTTTTCTTTGCGGCGGCAAAGAAAAGTAGGTGCCGCCCCGCACAGGCGACGCGTGAAGCACGAAGGCATAGCGCGGATGCCAGCGGAGAGGCCCAAACACCAACCGGCAACGCCCGCGCCGCGAAGGCTCAAACCTCATGGCTCCCGCCGAGCCTTCCCGCGCCGCCACTCGAGAATATTGCTCACCGACTCCTCCCTACGCCCCGGCACAACTTCAATGCGCGCGCCAGCCTGAATAAACCCCGTCTGCAAGACGCTCAGATACACACCGGCAAATCCACTCAGATACATATGCTTCACAGCTTTCCTGTACCCCATCGCGGCATTGAGCTTGAAACAGGGACTACGCGGCGCTTCCACCCGTAGCCTGACCTGATCGATCACAAGCGTATCGCCAACCCAAAGATCCGACTCCAACAAGCCCTGCGTCGTCAGATTCTCGCCGAGCATGCCGAATGCCAATGGCTCGCCCGCATCGGGCAGATCGGCCTCGATGCGCCGCTGCCGCCACCACGCATAGTGTTCGAACGGATAGAGATAAACGGCCTTGTCGAGGCCCCCGTGAACGCTGAGGTCCGCCTGCTCGTCGCCCACAAGCCCGAGCTTCTTCACTTCGACCACCGCGCCTTCGCTCGCGCTGCTCACCGAACGCTTGCGGATCGCCGACTCGACGCTCAGACCTTCGGACGCGAGTCCGACGTCGAGCGGCTCGCACACGCCGATGTTGATCGAAAGTAGCCGCGCGTCGCCTGGCCGCGCGGTGCTGCCGGTTTCTGCATGCGTTGTCGGTTCATCCATCGGTTGGCCGTTGCTTTTCTCTTTGGGTCAGCGCGCGAACTGCTGCAATCGACGGATCGCTTCGTCGAGTTCCGCCTCGAGCCGCGCGACGAGTTCCGCAGCAGGCAGTAAACGCGCCAGCGCCGCTGCCTGGCCAGCCCATTGCGCGCCGAAGCCGAACTCGCCCTGCGCTTTCGCAGCGGCGTGCAGCGCCTTGCCTGCATCGTAGGTGACGGGGTAATCCGGCGTAGCGGGACGGTCGGCGGCGCGGCCCAGCTCCGTGAAGCGGTTGACCATGCTGCGAGCCTGACGCCCCGAAATCGCCGACGTCAACGTCGTGTGAAGCGCGGCATCGCCGAGAATCGCGCGACGGTAGCCGTCGTCGATCGACGTCTCCGGGCATGGCACGAACGCCGTTCCGAGTTGCGCGGCCTGCGCGCCGAGCGCGAGCACCGCGGCAATGCCGGCGCCGTCCATGATGCCACCCGACGCGATCACGGGCAGATCGAATTTCTCCACGAAAAGACGGGTCAGCGCGAACGTGCCGAGGCCTTCATCGAAGGCCTGCGGGTCGAACATGCCGCGATGACCGCCCGCTTCGACGCCCTGCGCAACGATCGCATCGACGCCCGCATCGACCACCTGCTGCGCTTCGTCGAGATTCGTCGCCGACGCCAGCAGCGTGATGCCCGCGTCCTTCAGCGCCTTGATGACTTCTTTCGACGGCAGGCCGAAATGGAAGCTCACGACGGCCGGCTTTTCCTCGACGAACACGTCGAGCATCGCCTTGTCTTCGACAAAGCTCGTGTAGATCTCGGCGAGTTTTTCAGGCGCGCTTGCACCGTACTTCGCGAATTGCGGCGCGAGCCACGTCAGCCATTCCTGTTCGACTTTTGCATTGGCCGTGGCAGGCGCGTGGCAGAAGACGTTGATGTTGAACGGCGCGCTCGTCAACGCGCGCGTGTCGCGGATCGTCTTGCGCGCCGCGTCGGCTTTCATCGCGCCCACGCCGAGCGAGCCGAGGCCGCCCGCATTGGATACGGCGGCCGCTAGCGCCGGCGTGCTGACGCCTGCCATCGGCGCCTGAATGATTGGCTTACTGATGCCCAACAAACTCAACAGCGGCTTGCCTTCGGAACGACTGCTCATGTCATGTCCTCATGAAAACGGTTAGCGCATGGACGCGGCTCGCAACCGGAAAGGAACCGGACGACCAGCAGCCGCCTCGCCCCAATTGCAAACGCTCTCGCCATGCTATCTATACCTCAGATCATCTTTTTCAGCGGACGATGGGTCAACCATTAAGCGGGCAATTCACTCTTGAGTGCTGGGAACAGGTGAAAGGCGCGGCGAACCTCCGCGCCCGTCCCACGCATCAGCCGGGCAACGGCTCGTCGGCGAACGCGTCCAGTTCGCGCACCAGGCTCGACGCCGCCAGCCGCACCAGTTCACCTCCCTTTTCCGGCGATGCCTGGGCCGGGTCCGAGCCCATGCGGCCATCCGGATAGCGCGCACGGAAATCCAGCGCTTCCCGAATCGGGCCGGACGGCGCGATTTTCGGCGAGTAGTCGGCGGATTTGATCGCGTCCGGGAAGGCCCACTGCGTGATCGCGATCTCGGACGGCGTGGCGTGAACGCCGTGCCCTTCGGGGAACTGCTTGCGCGCGAGTTCGCCGACGCCTTCCAGATCCCACCAGTTAGCGAGCTTCATCGCGAAACCTGCGTGACGCTTCGCGAAGCTCGCTTCGACATAGACCTCGGAAAACGCCGCCTCGATCGATGCGATGTTGCCGCCGTGGCCGTTCAGAAACAGGATCTTCTCGAAACCATGCGCGGCCAGCGAGCGGATCCAGTCGCCAATGGCAGCGATGAACGTGGACGGCCGCAGCGAAATCGTGCCCGGAAAGCCGAGGTGATGCTGCGCCATGCCGATGTTGAACGTCGGCGCGACGAGGATATCGGCCGACTTTTGCGCTTCACGCGCGATGATCTCCGGACACAGCCAATCCGTGCCGAGTAGCCCCGTCGGACCATGCTGCTCGTTCGAACCGATAGGAACGACGATCGCGCGGCTTCGCTTCAGGTATTGCTCGATCTCGGCCCAAGTCGAAAGATGTAAAAGCATTGAAACTCCTGTTTTTTCTGCCTCGCGCCGCACGCGGCGTGGCGCGTTGATCGTGGGGAAATCCGGGGTCCGCTGCCGCAGGCGCGGGCGGCGAACCCTGATCCGCACAAGCGTACAGGCAAATCGGCGCCCTCACCAACAGCAACCAGGTTCACGACTCGTTGTCCGCAAGGCAACGACATTTCGTGAGACGACTATTGTGCAGCGAGCATCAATCCAGAAGATCGATTCCACACGGGAAAAATGCCGCGGACATACGTGATGGCGCGGCGCATTCGCCGAATAAATCGCACGCGATTTTATCGCACCGGATTGACATAGAGAAAACTCCGCGTATGATCCGACTCGCACGCTTTAATCGCATGCGACCTATATCGCGCCCCACTTTCAGCAGGAGACAAAATTGACGACCACGACCGCCCACTCCGACACAAAGACCGACAAAACACCAGTCACTCAGCTTCGCGTCGAATCCTATACCAACGGCATTCTCGGCCCGAGCCAGCCGATGCTCGGACCGCTCGCCGACGGCGGCACGCTGATCGCCGGCACGCCGCCCGGCTGCTGGGGGCCGATGATCACGCCCGCGTTCCAGGGCGGTCATGAAGTCACGCAACCCGTCGCCATCGAAGGCGCGGAGGTCGGCGATGCCGTAGCACTGAAAATCCAGCGCATGCGCGTGACGTCGCATGCCACGTCGTCCGGCGTGATGCAATTCGTCGAAGGGCGCTATCACGGCGACCCGTTCGTCGCCAAGTTCTGCGCGTCGTGCGGCACCGAGCACCCGGCCAGCCACGTCGAAGGCATCGGCCCCGAGGCGATTCGCTGCGACCATTGCGGCGCGGAAGTCAGCGCGTTCCAGTTCAAACACGGCTACGTCATCGTGCTCGACCAGGAAAACGGCGTGAGCCTCACGGTGAACCAGGAAGTCGGCGACCGGCTCGCGGGCAAGGCATCGGCCATGTCCGCGCTGCCCGAACTGGCCGCGCAGCATTCGATCCTGTCACTGGCGCGCGCCGACATGCCCGGCCTCGCCGCGCATATGCGGCCGTTCCTTGGCAACATCGGCACGACGCCGTCGCGCGATCTGCCCGACTCGCACAACTGCGCGGACTTCGGACAATATCTGGTCGGCGCGCCGCACCGCTTCAACATGACGACGGAAGAGCTGCACAGCGCGAAGACCGATGGGCACATGGACACGAACTCGGTGCGCGAAGGCTGCATCGTGATTTGCCCCGTGAAAGTGCCGGGTGCAGGCGTCTATCTCGGCGACATGCACGCGCAACAGGGCAACGGCGAGATCGCCGGGCACGCAACGGATGTTTCGGGCGAAACCGAGCTGAGCGTCGAGGTCATCAAGAACCTGACGCTCGAAGGACCGATCCTGCTGCAGAATCTCGACGACCTGCCGCCGATGGCGCGCCCGATGAGCGCCGACCAGCGCAAGAAGGTCGCCGAACTCGGCGCGCGCTGGGGCCAGCATCACATCGAAGAAAATGGGCCCGTGACGTTCATCGGCAGCGGCGTCAGCCTCAACGTAGCGACCGAAAACGGTCTGCGCCGCGCCGCCGCCGTCACCGGTCTGAGCTACGAAGAAGTGCTCAATCGCGCGACGATCGCCGGCTCGATCGAGATCAGCCGCTTGCCCGGCACGGTGCGCGTGACCATCCTTTGCCCGCTGGAAATTCTCGATCGGATCGGCATCGGGCATCTCGTCCGCGAGAAGTATCAGTTGGCTTGAGACCTGCTATCCTCTTCGGACACGCGGCGCGGTACCCTGCGCCGCTTCGCGCTGGGCGTCTTGACGGCGCCCAACGCGAACGACATCCGCCGATCACGGAAAGGACATGCAGCGTCAATTCGAAGACCTACTTCTTGGCAGCATCGAACTGTTCTGTTTCGCCGCTGAACTGGAAAGCTTCACGTTAGCGGCGACAGCTGCAAGCGTGACGCCCGCGGCCGTGAGCCGGTCGGTTGCGCGCCTGGAGGAACGGCTTGGCGTGCGGCTTTTCGTGCGCACAACACGGCAGATCAGACTCACCGACGCAGGAAGCCGTTACTTCGAGCAATGCCGTCAGGCGCTCGCCCAGCTCGCCGATGCAGAGCGCGAAGCGACGGGACAGCAGAGCACCCCGTCAGGCGTGCTGCGCATCAGCATGCCGACGCCGTACAGCCACTATCGCGTGCTGCCGCTGCTCGCGGAATTTCGCAAGCTCTATCCCGACGTCACGGTCGAAACGCACCTGAGCAACCGCAACATCGATTTCGCCGACGAAGGCTTCGACCTCGCCATCCGGGGCCGCGCGCCGGACGACTCCGGCCTGATCGCGCGCAAGCTCGAAGACGCCGAACTCGTGGTCGTCGCTTCGCCCGCCTACCTCAAGTCGGCGGCCAAGCTGGAGACACCCGACGACCTGATCCACCACGAATGCATCCAGTTCGCGCTGCCGAGCACGGGGCGCAACATTCCGTGGCGGTTCCAACATGAAGGCGAAGAGAGCGAATTGATGACGCGCGGCGGCAACAGCACGTCGGGTGATGCGCTCGCAGGCGCCACGCTCGCGCGACACGACGCGGGGCTTTTCCAGACCTATCGGTTCGTCGTCGAAACAGACCTGAAGGATGGCACGCTGCGCGAAGTGCTCACGCCGTACGGCGGCCGCACAAGGCCGTTCGTGCTGCTGTATCCGCATGCGCGGCATCTGTCGTCGCGCGTGCGCGCCTTCGTCGACTTCCTCGTCGAAAAGCTCAGAGCCTGAAACGCTCACTTCGAATCTTCTCTCTTCCTCACTCATGCTGCCGAACGTCGATTCGATTGTCGCCCGTCTGCGGCTCAAGCAACTGCGTCTGCTGATCGCACTCGACGAACACGGCTCGCTGCATCGCGCCGCCGATCAGATGGCGCTCACGCAACCGGGCGCGACCAAGGCGTTGCGTGAGATCGAAGCGACCTTCGGCGCGACGCTCTTCACGCGCTCGCAACAAGGCATCCAGCCGAACGAACTGGGGCGCTGCGTGATCCGCTACGCTCGGCTGATTCATATGGACGTCGCGCATCTGCGCGAAGAGATGGAAGGCATCCTGCAAGGCTCGGGCGGCCGGCTCGCGGTGGGTGCGATCACGGGCGCCGTATCGGGCGTGCTGGTGGACGCGTTGACGCGGCTGCGCGAGCGGCAGCCTACTTTGACCGTGGAAGTCGTCGAAGACACTAGCGCGCGGCTGCTGGCGCTGCTCGATCAGGGGCGGCTCGACCTCGCGATCTGCCGCACGACCGTCGCGCAACAGCCCGATCACTACGACTATGTCGAACTGAGCGACGAGCCGCTGGCAATTGTCGCGAGCCCGATGCATCGACTGGCGAAGGCGCGCAAAGTGAAGCTCGCCGATCTCGCGAAGAGCCGCTGGATCGTCTATCCGAGCATCATGCCGCTGCGCGACCTGTTCGAGCGCGAATTCAAGGAAGCGGGGCTATCGGTGCCGTCCCATCCTATCGAAACGGCATCGACGATCACCACCGTGCTGATGTTGCAGCTCGACCCGACACTGGTTTCGCTGATGCCGCGCGACATGGCGGCGCTGCTTGCCGATCACGGCCTGGCCCGGCCGCTGGCGATCGAAGTGCGCTCGCGCACCGAGCCATACGGCATCGTGACGCGGCGCGGCTCCGTGCTTTCGCCCGCCGCGCGGTTGATGATCGACGAACTGACGTAGCGCGCGCCGGCGGGGCCGCCTTGCGTTGCCGTCGTTGCGTGACTAATATCAGTTCATGGCGCGAACTCGCGCATCGTGCGCGAATGACACGCCGAGATCAGACCGGCAGCCCGTCGCAGATGAAATCGTACGTCGTACTGCTTGCAGTATGGATGGCCGCGTTCGGCACAGCCGGGGTCTATTCGGCTTACGCGGATGGCCCGGTCATCATCGCGCTCGCCAATCCACCTTCCGACTTCGACTCGCCCGCGTTCGAATCTGATCATCACGACCGGCACCGCTCGGGCACGCCGTCGCCCGCCATCATCCACGGTCCGTCGTATCTTTCCGCGTTGCGCGAGTACGATGTGCGTTCGCTGACGCGCAGGTTTTCATACGGCTCGCCATCGGATTTCAAGCTGAACAACCACGGCGATTGAGCCGCGCGCCCCGTCAGCGCACAACGGGCGTTTGCCCGTCGACCTGCTGCAACGACACGCCGACGACATGCTCATGCCAGACGCCGCATTGCGCGATCACGGGCATCCACGACTGCCGGTTACGAACGCGTGCGAACGCGCGCATCGACACGGTCGATTCGACCTGCTGCGAACCATTGTTGCCGGAAAAGAGGCCGCCGTCTTCGTTGACTTTGGCCTTCAGCACGCGACGGTCCGGTGCGAGGAACATGTCATAACGTGAGGTAGTCCGAATCCAGCGGTCGAGCTCGGCGATGCAGTTGATGACGGTGGGACGGACGTGCAGACGCGTGAGGTATGCGTAGTCGTCGGGCACGTCGGTTTGGGATTGCGAGAATGCGCTCGTGCAGAACCAGATGAGACTGAAGACGCCCAATAGGGCAGTAATGCTTTTCATTAGGAAGCGGTGCCCGGAAGTGCAGATGTGTTGCAAACGTTCAAGGCGCGAGAGTATACCCGCTTCGCCGGACGGCTACCGTTTGCGTCGTCTGTGGGCTTTGCGCAGCGCTTCGCCAACGAGGCGCGATCAGAACTCGACGAGCGCGAAATCTTCCTTGCCGACATCGCACAGCGGACAACGCCAGTCTTCCGGCACATCGGCCCAACGCGTGCCGGGCGCGATGCCTTCTTCCGGCAAGCCAGCCGCTTCGTCATACACCCAGCCGCAGATCACGCAGACCCACTGCTTGAAGTCGTCGGCGGATGTCTGTGTTTGCGTGGCGGCATTCGACCCCGCTGGCTCCGCAACGCCCGCGCTCTCGTCCTTGTCGAGCGAGACGACGAGCGGCGCAGGCCGCTCAGCGGCCGGCGTGTCGAGATAGCGTTGCAGCGCCTGATGAAGCTCGACGGCTTCGTTGTGGTTCAGATCGATCCAGAACGGATCGCCCGCGCCATCGTTGAGGCGATCGGGTGAAAACTGGAGTTCGACGGCAGTGGCTTTCGTGTACATGTGAAGTGATAGCTGGACGAGCGCATGCTGCCGCTCGCCGCGCAGCGGCCGTAACGGCCGCCGCGCTCAGAAAAAGTGACGCAGCAGCGCGCTGCACAGCGCGGCAGCGATACCGACCAGACCGAGGGTTTCGAGAAGCGTCAGCGAACGGCGAGCGTTGGCACGATTAGGTGTCGACATGGGCTTGAACGGATTGATTGACGGGATGGACCGAAGCGTTGCATCCGGTCCGAAAAAAACGTGAGCCCGGATTTTAAACGCTCATTCGCCCGGTAGCTTTCTTTTCGCTGTCGGCTTGCGCGGATCGAGGTGTTGCATGCGGGAAGATTGACTTGCGTTGCGAGCCTGAATTATCGCTCGCGCGAAGGCCGTCATTCACTCTTCGTGGTTAATAGAGTCTTTCGCCGTCGGCGGGTTATTGGTGCCGGCGATGGACTCGATGTTCGCGCTCAATGCCCGATGGCGAGCGCCTACGACGCGCCGCGGGCACCTATATGGCCCACAGCGCGCGGTGCAAATCGACGGTCGATCCGTGACAGATGCAAGAGAGGCGCAGCCGCCGCTTCACTGACCGACAGGCGCGCAGTCGCCGCGGCTCTGGCAATTGCTTTGCCGCTTTGCTTCCTGCGGATCGTTGCCCGTATCGTGCACGCGGTAGTCGGCGCGATAGTAGTCGGCGTTCTGATCGATCTTCGCGTACGACGCCACGGGCGTGGCAAGCCCCGCCAAACCCGCGACAGCAAGAACAAACGCAAGGGTCTTCATTGTTCAACTCCTTGTTTGATCGTTGCGACAACAATCGACTGCGAGCGAGGCGCGATGGTTTGCAAACGTTGATGGCGGGCGCGATCCGATTCGTCAGTCGTTTGCGTGCGACGAACTATCCGGCCTCATCGAAAAGGATAGTCGCTGCCTCGCCCCGTTGTTAGTTTTGGTGAGGCATAGCGAACATTTACGGCGCCTTCGTTTTTCCCGTGGGCGTCAACACCTGCACGAGCCCGTCCGTGTCCTTGACGATCAACGCCATCACGAGTTCGATGCCCGGCGCGAGCGTCGCGTTTGCGCCATCCACACGCTCGTTGACCCGCTTGAGCAACGGGTCGAGTGTCGTGCGCGCGTCCTGCAACTTTGGTTTGTTCAACGGAATAGCGCCGACCGCATCGGCGAGCTGCGACAACGCACGCGGCACCGCCGACCACGCCTGATCGAGATGCGGCACTTCGTCGCCCACGCATGTGTGCGCGAGCGCCTGGCCGAACACCAGCACGTCCCGATGCAAGCGGCTCAGAAACGGCGGCACCTTGTCGATCGCGTCGGAACTGCCGCGCAGGATCGGCACGAACACATGCTCGCGCCCCGCCTCTTGCAATGCGTCCGCAAGCGCTGTTTGCGCGGCGAGGCTGCGCTGCTCGAGACGCGCCATCTGCGCGTCATCCCGCGAGAACGCAAGCTTGTGCTCGATCATCTGGGCAAGCGTCTCCAGACATTCGCGCGCGTTCCGATGCGCGCCCTTTAATGCGCGGTTCGGCCACATCACCGTTGCGACGAACGCAGCCGCCGCGCCGATCAGAATTTCCGCCACGCGATGCAAGGGCCGCACGAACGCCGAGCCGCCGTCGCCCGGCACGAGCACCACGATCACCAGCGTCACGCACGCGAGCCGCAAGCCGGGCCGCGCAGCGGCCAGCGCCGCCAATGGCAGCAGCGCGACGGAGAACACCGTCAGCGGCTCGATGCCGCGATCCATCACGACCAACCCGATCCCGCCCACGATCCCGCCGATACACGCGCCGATAATCTGGTCGCGTGCGGTCGTGATGGCCTGCGTAAGACTGGGTTGCGTCACGACGATCATCGTCGTGATCAATGCCCAATAGCCTTCGGGCAATCCCGCCAGTCTCGCGGCGCCGTAGCTGAGCACGCAACCCGACAGCGTGCGTCCGAAGCGGCGCGCTTCGGGCGCGCGTATCAGATTCGTGAACCAGTCTTGCTGTTGAACGGTCATTCGGGTGTTTCCATCAAAACGCATGAAACGCGGGGTGGGCGAGTGCAATTTCCGCTCATTGGGGAACATGCCTTGCTCTCGTGACTCCCTTGTATTCGAAGGTCACTTGTCCTTACTCAGCTTACTCAGGAGCGTCATGCCGATGCAGCAAGCCCATGCCCGCCGCATTCTCTCGATCACCCTCTGTGCCGCCGCGCTGCTCGTCGCCGGTGTGCAGCCAGGCGCCGCGCAAACACCGGCGGCCAATCAAGCTGGCATTAACGGCAACGTATCGCCCGTTGTGCCCGTGCCGCCGTCCGAGCTATACGGCGCGCTGTATCGCGATGTCGAACTCGCGCATCTCTACCCGGACAGCAAGACCTTCGCCGACATGGTGCCGAACGCGCCGCCGCAACAGATCGTCGCCGATTATGCCAGGCAGAAGGACGACGCGCAGTTCGCACTGAAATCGTTCGTCGAACAGCGCTTCACGTTACCCGCGCGCGAAACGAAGAACTACGTGTCCGACCCGAACCAGAACATCACTGCTCATATCGACACGCTCTGGTCCGTGCTGCGGCGCGACCCCGATGCCAGCGCGAGCCCGTGGTCGTCGCTGCTGCCGCTGCCGTATCCGTACATCGTGCCCGGCGACCGCTTCGACGAAATTTACTACTGGGACTCGTACTTCATCATGCTAGGACTGAGGCAAAGCGGCCGCGAAGATCTGCTGAAAAACGAACTCGACAACTTCGCGATCTTGATCGACCGGTACGGCCATATTCCGAACGGCAATCGCACGTACTATCTGAGCCGCTCGCAGCCGCCGTTCTTCGCGCAGATGGTGCGTCTCGCCGCCGATCGCGAAGGCGATCAGGTCTATCTGCGCTATCTGCCCCAGTTGCGCAAAGAATACGCGTACTGGATGGACGGCCATGGCAAGATCGCGGCCGGCAGCGCCTACCGGCATCTCGTGCGCCTGCCCGACGGCACGCTCCTGAACCGCTATTGGGACGAGCGCGCCACGCCGCGCGACGAATCGTATCGGGAAGACGTCGCCACCGCGCAAGCGACGCCGCAGCGCAACGCCGAAGACCTGTGGCGCAATTTGCGCGCGGGCGGCGAAACGGGCTGGGATTTCAGCTCGCGCTGGTTCGCCGACGGCAAGACGCTCGCGACGATCGAAGTCACGTCGGTGATTCCCGTCGATCTGAACAGCCTGCTCGTCGATCTCGAACGCACGCTGGCCAAAGCGTATCGCGTGCAGGGGGACGCTTCGCACGCGGAGAATCTCGAACAGCGCGCCGCCGCGCGCGCCGATGCGATCCGCCGCGTGCTGTGGGACCCGCAACTCAACGCATTCGGCGATTACGACTTCGTCGCGCATCGGCTCACGCACCGGCTGAGTGCCGCGACGGTCTATCCGCTGTACGCGGGCGTCGCGACGAAAGCGCAGGCCGCCGCAGTGGCGGCGACCGTCCGCGCTCGCCTGCTGCGCCCTGGCGGCCTCGCGACTACGACGGTCAACACCGGCCAGCAATGGGACGAGCCAAACGGCTGGGCGCCGCTGCAATATCTCGCCGTGACGGGCTTGCGCCGCTACTGTCACGCGGACCTCGCGCAGCAGATCGCCACGCGCTGGATCGGCACGAACGTGACGTACTACCAGCACACGGGCAAGCTGGTCGAGAAGTACGACGTCGATGCCAAGGCGGGTACGACGGCGGCGGGCGGCGGCGAGTATCCGTTGCAGGACGGCTTTGGCTGGACCAACGGCGTGCTGCGCACCCTGATGGCGATGTATCCCGGCGCGGCGGGCCCGTCGACACGCCCCGCCGATGTGCCTGCGGGCCCAGCGGGCGTATCGGAAGCGGCCTCGGCTGCAGCCGCAGCGCCGAAAACGACGCACCGTCTGCGCGCGACGCCTGCGCCTTCATCTTCGCCCGCGCCGTGACGCGCGAACGCCGCCGAAGCGCCGACTAACTGCTTGTTACGAAACTCGCACACATGTTGCACCTTCGGCATGGGCCGCCACGTACACTGCGCTCACAGTATCCAGCGCGATTCGACGCACGACGCTATTGAAATCGGGCGCGCTGGCGCAACATCGGTTCGATCAAAACAAACGGGGTATCAGCATGACCGCTTTCGGGAAAGCCACAATCGCCGCCGCAACGCTCTTTCTTGCCATCAGCGGGACAGCGCATGCGGCGGGCTGCATCAAAGGCGCCGTGGTTGGCGGCGTTGCGGGACATTACGCTGGCCATCACGCCGTGGTTGGCGCGGTGGGCGGTTGCATCGTCGGGCGGCATCTTGCGAAAAAGCACGCCGACGAACAGGCCGCGCAACGTCAGGCCATTCACGCCCAGTACCAGTAATGCCGGCAAGCCTGCGTACTTCGCTCGAAATGGCCCTCGCGATTTAAGTCTGTCTTAATTGTCCCGGCTCATTATTCGTTCGCAGGCTTGTCGTTGGATCCCTGCAGACGGCAGTTGCGCCTCAGCGCTGACTTCCGTCCCATGTAGCACCAGTCATCCCCTGTAGTGCCGCCAGAGCATCGGCGGCACCTTTTTCCTGGCGACCACAAGGCCCCCGCCCGCACAGGAAACGAAGATAAGAGGTACATCACCATGTCGAAGTCGAGAAGCC
>Ga0247692_1000239_pt1 | contig 13135 bp, 10 predicted proteins | sample CNK33_metaG_FD_183041 | JGI IMG/M metagenome (GOLD analysis project Ga0247692, IMG submission 183041) | Soil microbial communities from Purdue University Martell Research Forest, Indiana, United States - CNK33 | ecosystem: Environmental > Terrestrial > Soil > Temperate forest > Bulk soil...
GCGTTGACGCGAATGCCGCGTTCGCCGAGCGCTGACGCAAAGTGACGCACGAGCGTATCGACAGCGCCTTTGGTTGCCGCGTACGCGGACAGGTTGTTGACGGACGCGTGCGCCGCAAGCGACGACAGCAACACGATGCTGCTGCTTTCACCCAGCACGGGCAGCAACTGCTGCACGAGGAAGAACGGCGCGCGCACGTTGACGGCGAACAGGTCGTCGAAACCTTCGACGGTCGTTTCTTCGATCGGCGCGGCCTTCGAGATGCCCGCATTCGCGACGAGGATGTCGAGACGCTCGCCCGTCAGCGACCGCACGCGCTTCGCAAGTTCGTGCGGCCCGTTCGCGTCGCGCAGATCGGCCGCGACCTTGTCGGCCTGTCCGCCCGCCGCGCGGATCGCTTCGACCACGGAGTCGGCGGCCTGCTCGGCGCTGCTGTAGTGGACCAGCACACGCGCGCCTGCTCGTGCGAGCGCGATGGCCGTGGCGCGGCCGATGCCGCGGGATGCGCCTGTCACGAGCGCGGTCTTGCCAGTCAGGTTGTTCATGATGAGATTCCGTTGAATGTGATGAGAGCGTGTTACGCGTTGCGTGCGGCAGCTTCTGAGAGAAACTGATCGACGTGTGCGACGAAGCGTTCGGGGTACTGGTACAGCGAGCCGTGATTGGCGTCCGGATAGATGATCAGTTGCGCGTTCGGGATGTGCTGCTGCAGGATCCACGAGTTGATCGAATAGATGATCACGTCGTTGTCGCCGTTGATGACGAGCGTCGGCTGCCTGAGCGCGTCGAGATAGTCGTACGGGTTCTCGCGCGGCGCGCCCCACTTTGCGAGCGCGGCGAGTTGCGCGGGCGCGACCTTGTCGTTGGCTTCGGGGTCGCGGTTCTCCGTGCGCAGACGGAAGCGCTCGACGAAGCCACGGCCTGCGGCCTGGCTCGCTTCGGACGGTGCAAAGTGCACGCGCAGCCACAAGTCGTCGGGATGCGCATACGATGCGCCGAAAATCTCCTGCGCTTCGGGCGTGAGCGACGTCATGCCTTCGCCGCTGCGCGGACCAGTGCCGACGAGGATCACCTTGCGCACCAGTTGCGGCTTTGTGATCGCGAGTTGCTGCGCGATCAGGCCACCCATCGAAAAGCCGAGCACGTCGACCTGCTTCAGCCCAAGCGCTTCGACGAACGCAGCGGCATTGGCGGCCATTTCTTCGATCGACTCCGGCACGGTGCCCGAGCTGCTGGAAATCCCGGCGTTGTTGAACAGGATCAGTTCGCGGTTTTGCGCGAGGCCGTCGGTGACGGCCGGGTCCCAATGGCCCATCGTGCCCGTGAAGTGAATGTTCATCACGAGCGGCACGCCGTTCGGCACGCCGTCCGGGTTGCCGGAGCGTCGATACGCGAAACGGACGCCGTTGGCCTCGACGAACTGGGTCGGCGCGGTTTGATGAGTATGGCGGGTCATGGCGGTTGTCCTTTGGGAAATCCGTTGCAGTTCATTGCGGCGTGATATAGCTGAAACGTATGGGCTACCTCTGGTGTGCTGCGGCTGGCCCGTCCGTCTGTGCTTCGTGTATCGCCGTCCTGCAACGTAATGTAGGCGTGTCGACCGCGGAGGGAAAAGACTTTGTAGGCTGTGCGGCATGCCTGAAAAGTATGGCTCAGGACGCTGTCCGGCCACCATTCACGCGCAGCACCTCGCCCGTCATGAATCCGGCCGATGCCACGTACACGATCGCCTCGGCGATTTCGTCCGGGGTGCCGGCGCGCTTGAGCGGCACGGTGTCGAGAAACGCGGCCTTGCGCTCGGATGTCTGCGTGAGACGGTCGAGCATCGGCGTTTGCACGGGCCCCGGCGCGACGGCGTTGACGCGCACGCCAAACGCAGCGGCTTCGAGGGCCGCCGATTTCGTCAGGCCTTCGACGGCATGCTTGCTCGCGACATAAAGCGATGCGCCCGCCGCACCGCGCGTGCCCATCGTCGATGACACATTGACGATGCTGCCGCTGCGTTGAGCCGACATCGCGCGCAACTCGTGCTTCATCGCGAGCAGGGTGCCGAGCACGTTTGCGTCGAACACTGCCGTGTAGCGCTCGACTGTCTGTTCGAAAACGGGCGCGGATTCTCCTTCCGTGCCTGCCGCGTTCACGGCGATATCGAGTTTTCCGAAGCGCGCGACCGTGCGCTCGACGAGCGCCTGCACGTCGTCTTCCACGCGTACATCCGCGACGACGAATTCCGCTTCTGCGCCGAGCGAGCGGAGCGTTTCGGCGAGCGCCTGGCCCTCGTCCGCGCGCCGTCCTGAGATCACGATGCGTGCCTTCGCGTGTGCAAAGGCGAGGGCGGTCGCGCGTCCGATACCGCTCAACGCGCCTGTCACAAGTACGACTGTCGGTTCGTTCATATCGATTCCTTATTCACGTTCTTCGATCGAATCGACACGGTCGCTGTAGAAGGCGAGGTGCTGGCGAATCGGCTCGACAGCGGGATATGGCGACTCGTACGTCCAGATCGCGTTGACGGCGCGCTCGCCACCCGACGGGATCGAGAAGTACGCGGCGTCGCCCTTATATGGGCAGTACGTCGAATGCTCCGTGCGTTCGAGCAGTGCGAAGTCGACACCCTTTCTCGGGACGTAGAACACGGGCGGATAGTGCGCTTCGCGCAGCGTTAGCGCGTCGCGTGTGTCGACGATGATGCGGCCCGCGACCGTGACGACGACGCGCGAAGGGTTGCGTTCGATGGTGATGGGGTGATCGGGACCGGGAATCTTCACGGTCCTTGTGTTCGGCGTGTTGTTGCTGGACATGTTTTAGCTCCTTGAGTCAGACCGTTTCATCGCTCGATGCTTCGGCGGTGGTGTCGTCGTATGCGAGAAAATCGATGTATGCGCGTTCGCCGCCGCCCCAGAACGCGTCGCGTTGATAAGGCGCGAGCGGCAGGTCGCGTCGCAGGCGCTCGGGCAAATCCGGATTCGACGAGAACCAGCGGCCGAACGCGACGAGATCGGCGTCGCCGCGTTGCAGGATCTGCTCGGCGCCTGCGCGGTCGAAGCCGCCGGCGGCGATGATCGGGCCGTTGAATATCTTGCGCAGGAGCGACGACGCGACGGGCGCTTGACCCTCGACGAGCGTCCCTGTTCCCATCACACGCGGCTCGATCACGTGCAGATACGCAAGGCCATACGCATTGAGCCGTTCGGCGAAATACCCGAAGGTCGCTTCGGGGTTGCTGTCGGATATCGCCCCCCAACGGCCGCTCGGCGACACGCGCACGCCGACGCGGTCCGCGCCCCACACGGATGTGAATGCATCGACGAGTTCGAGCGAGAAGCGCGTGCGCTTTTCGATCGTGCCGCCATAGGCGTCCGTACGCTTGTTGGTGCCGTCCTGAAGGAACGTGTCCGCGAGGTAGCCGTTCGCGTTGTGCAATTCGACGCCGTCGAAACCGGCTGCTTTCGCGCGCTCTGCCGCACGTCTGAACGATTCGACGATGGCGGGAATCTCGTTGGTTTCCAGCGCGCGATGCGGCGAGTTGGGCACCCAGCCATTTTGCGTGAACACGGTCGTTTCGTACGGCACGACAGACGGCGCAATGGGCGCATTGCCCCAGCTCAGATCGACGTGCGACTGGCGCCCGTCGTGCGCGATCTGCATGAAGATGTGCGCGCCTTTCGCGTGAACGGCGTCGGTGATCTCCTGCCAGGCTTCGATATGTTCGTCGGTATAGATGCCGGGCGCGCCGAGATAGCCGCGGCTGTCGTAGGACGGATGCGCGCTTTCCGTGATCAGCAGGCCGCCTTGCGATGCGCGCTGCCGGTAGTACTCGACCATCATCGCGCTCGGGCTGTCGTCGGATTCGGAACGCAGACGCGTCATCGGCGCATGCACGATGCGGTGTGACAGTTGTATCGGGCCTACGTTGGTCGACGAGAACAGTTTCAGATTCTTGTCAGTCATTTAGGATGCCGTATCAATTAATATGGATCGAATGCGTTACGTTTATTGCATGCTTGTTAGAGCTTCGATCCGCCGTCGACGCGCAGCGTGTCGCCCGTGATCCAGTTCGCCTTGTCGGAAGCAAGGAATGTCACGGCGCCGGCGATGTCGTCGGGCTGCGCGACGCGCTTCAGCGCCTGCAGACTCAGCGTGTAGTCGCGGCCTGCGTCGGTTGTCGCGAAGCTCGACATGTCGGTTGCGACGACGCCGGGCACAATCGCATTCACGCGCACGCCGCGCACGCCGAGCGCCGATGCGAAGTGCCGCACGAGCGTATCGACGGCACCCTTTGTTGCGGCATAGGCGGCCAGCTCGCCAACCGATGCGCGCGCCGCCAGCGACGACAGCAGTACCACGCTGCTGCCTTTGCACAGCATCGGCAGGAGTTGCTGAACGAGAAAGAACGGCGCGCGCACGTTGACGGCAAAGAGTTCGTCGAAGTCTTCGACCGTCGTGTCTTCGATGCTTGCAGCCTTGGCGATGCCCGCGTTCGCGACGAGCACGTCGAGCCGTCCGCCGACGATGGCGCGCACGCGTTGGGCGAGCATGCGCGGACCGTCGGCGGTGCGCAGGTCGGCGGCGATTTTCTGCGCGTGGCCGCCGACCGCGACGATCCCGGCGACGGTCGAGTCGGCGGCGGCTTCATTGCTGCTGTAATGCACGAGCACCTGTGCGCCAGCGCGGCCAAGTGCAAGCGCGATGGCGCGGCCAATGCCGCGAGAGGCGCCCGTGACAAGCGCGGTTTTTCCAGCGAGGTCGTTCATGGCAAAGCTCCGGTTAGTTGATCGGCGGGACCGTCCGGCAATAACAGGCAGGCATGGCTACAAAACTGTCTTGCCGGCGTCCGCATCGGGCGATGTGACTGCTGGCATGTAATCTAGCCTTCGCTTGCGCAAAGAAAAAAGACTTTGTAGGCTGGCGGGCATGCTCCGGAAGCATGGCTTGTGAAGCATGCAAAACGGACGAACCAGGAGGAAGCATGGAGTTACGCCATCTGCGCTATTTCGTTGCCGTAGCGGAAACGGGCAGCCTCACGGTCGCCGCGGAGCAACGGCTGTTTACGTCGCAGCCATCGCTCAGCCGGCAGATCCGCGATCTCGAGGACGAGGTCAAGGCAGAACTGTTCAGCCGCAGCGCGCGCGGCGTCGAGTTGACCGCGTCGGGCAAGGCGTTTCTCGACCATGCACGGCTTGCGCTCGCACAGGTCGACGCTGCCATCGAAGCCGCGCGGCGCGCGTCGCGTCCGGCCAAACAGGTCTTCGCGCTCGGTTTTCTGACCGGTCAGGAAATGACGTGGCTGCCGCGCGCCATGCAGGTGTTGCGCGACGAGTTGCCGAACATCGACGTGACGGTGTCGAGTGGCTACTCGCCCGATCTCGCCGACGCCGTGGCGCGCGGCAAGCTCGATCTTGCGTTCGTGCGCACGGAGCCGGGGCTCGATCTCGATTACCGTGTCGTCTATCGCGAGAAGCTTGTCGTGCTGATGCCGAGCGATCATCGGCTGACGGCGAAGCAAGCGATCCGTCCGTCTGATCTGAAAGGCGAGACGTTCATCATGGCGTCGAACAAGGCGCGCGTGCTGCACGATGTGGTCGCGCGATATCTGCAGGAGAATGGGCTCGATCCGAAGCCTGAGCATGGTGTCGATAACCTTGCGATGGCGATGTCGCTGGTTGCGTCGACGCGCGGGCTTTCGTTGATGCCCGAGTACGCGAACAATCTGCTGCCGTGGTCGGTGGTCAGTCGTCCGCTGGTAGGCGAGGCGCCGACCGTCGATCTCGCGATCGGCTACAGTCGATCGAATGCGTCGCCTGTGCTGAAGCTGTTTTTGTCGAGGGCGGATGAGCTGGTGGACGTTCGCTGAGCGAGCGGCTGACATATATTGGCAGGATGTGCCGGACATTCACCCGGCTTCGCACAGAACGGGAGTCAGCGCGATGGACCGCCTTGCGGCGATCGAAATCTTTATCCGCGTCGTCGATACAGGTTCGTTTTCGGCCGCGGCGCGACACTTCGATATCGGCCAGCCGGCCGCATCGAAAGCCGTTGCGCAGCTCGAAGAGTGGCTCGGCGTCAAGTTGCTGCTGCGCTCGACGCGCGCGCTCACACCGACGGAAGCCGGTCAGAACTTCTACCAGCGCGCGAGACGCGCAGTCGACGAAGCGGACGAGGCCGTGCTGGCGGCGCGAGGCACGGCGGCGGGACTGACGGGTAAGTTGAGGGTGTCGGCGGCCGTATGTTTCGCGCGGCTGCACATCGTGCCGCGCTTGCCGGCCTTTCTCGAACAGCATCCGGAGCTCGATCTCGAACTCGTGCTCGACGATCGCAACATCGATCTCGTCGAAGAGGGCATCGACCTCGCGTTGCGCATGGGCGAACTGGCGGACTCGAACATGACGGCGCGACGCATTGCCGTTGCGCGCCGGCGCGTGCTCGCGACGCCTGCCTATTTCGAACGGCACGGCATGCCGCAAGCACCCGCCGATCTGCACGCGCATCGCGCTGTCGTCTATACGCGCGATGTCGGCGGGGGAGAGGACTGGACGTTTCGCAGCGACACGGCGGAGTTGCCCGTGCGGCTGCAGGGCCGCGTAAGAATCTCGGCGACTGAGGGCCTGCGCGCCGCCGTCTTTGCGGATATGGGCCTTGCCGTCGCGTCGGAATGGGCCTTTTGGCCTGAACTGAAATCGGGCGCCGTTGTTTCGGTGATGGACGACTGGATGCTGCCGGCCATTCCGTTGTCCGCCGTTTATCCGACGGGACGGCTGGCCAGCAGCAAGGCGCGTCAGTTCACTGCATTCGTCGAGGAGTGCCTTGCCCCCGAGTTCGCGCCGGAACGCTTCATTGGCCGCGGCAACTCGCAGGCTGCATGACGCATCCGTTTCGAACCGATATGTGCGAATGCGTCCCCGTGCACAAGTTGCTCAGGCGTTTTGCGCCTCGTCTGCGGTGGCGTTCTCTTCGGTACTTGCCAACGCTTGAGACTCTTCATGCGTAAGGAAGTCCGAATAGTCCGCTTCCGTGCCGCCCCAGAACGCTGCGCGCACATACGGCGTGAGCGGCAGGTCGTGCTTGAGGCGATACGGCAGATCGGGATTCGACGAGAAGTGGCGGCCGAACGCGACGAGATCGGCATCGCCCGATTCGACCGTCGCGATTGCGCTCGCACGATCGAAACCGCCCGCAGCGATGATCGGACCCGAGAAGTGCTTGCGCAGATACTTCGTCGCGACGAGGGGATGGTCGTGATGCAGCGTGTCGTCGCCTTTGACGCGCGGTTCGATCACGTGCAGATAAGCGATCTCGTACGAGTCGAGCAGCCGTGCCACGTAGCTGAACGTCGCTTCGGGGGCGCTGTCGGAGATACCGCCCCATTCGCCCGAAGGCGAAATCCGCACGCCAACGCGGTCCGTGCCCCACACCGAGATCAGCGCTTCGAGCGTTTCGCGCAGGAAGCGCACGCGGTTTTCGATCGGGCCGCCGTATGCGTCCGTCCGCTGGTTGGTGCCGTCCTGGATGAACTGGTCGACGAGATAACCGTTCGCTGCGTGAAGTTCGACACCGTCGAAGCCGGCATCCTTTGCGCGTTGCGCGGCGGCGCGGAAATCCTCGACGATCGCGGGAATTTCTTCGATGCCGAGCGCGCGATGCGGCGAGGCGGGGACGAAACCGTCTTTCGTGAGCGCCACGCCATCGAACGGCACGACGGAAGGCGCCACGGGATCGACGCCGCCCGTCATCTCGACATGGCTTTGACGGCCGCCGTGAATCAGTTGCAGGAACACGCGGCCGCCCTTTGCGTGAACGGCTTTCGCGATGGCGCGCCAGCCTTCCATCTGGCCGTCGTGGTAGATGCTTGCCGCACCGAGGTACGAGCGCGCCTGCACTGACACGCTCGCGGCTTCCTTCCGATGCGCGCTGTCCGTAGAAGTCGGCCATCATCGGGCTGGGGATGTCGTCGGGTTGAATGGTGCGCAGACGGGTCATCGGCGCGAGGACCACGCGGTGTGAGAGTGTGTATGCACCTACCTGGATCGGATTGAAGAACTTGGCCATGATGTTTCCTTGAATGGATTGGAGCATCGGAGGTCCGGTGCTCTCGCGATTGCGTTGATGCGCAATGTATCCATTCCGGAACGGCGCGGGAACGAGCAGAAAGGGATAGGGGTTATTCCAAGGTGGGATAGGTTGCTGAATCGAACTCTTATCTCTCTCCCGGTCGCGGTTACCCAGCAAGACTGCCGACAAATCGCCCGATGTGGTCCAGAACGGGCTGCTGATCGCCGGCGAAGGCCCAGTGATCGGCGCCATCGAGTTCGATGAATCGCGCCTGCGCGATCTGACTGGCGAGATGCCGGCCGGCGCCGATGCGAACCGCGCGGTCGTCGTGACGATGCAGCACCAAGGTGGGTATGGAAACCCGGCCGAGGAGATGCCGCACATCCATATCGCGCAACGCTTCGAGCACGCCCTTGAGGGCTCCAGGGCTCGACGCGGCCCGAAGCAAGCCTGCCCACCAGGCTCTCGCCTGTGGATCGCCAGACAGGCTCGGCGCGAATGTTTCGATTCCTGCAGGTCCGCCCCAGACTGCAATGAGCTGCTGCAGCCACAAGTCATACTGACCAGCCTGCAGTGCATGGGGATAGTCGTGCGTTGCGGTCCCCTTCGCCAACGAGGCGAACAGAATGAGGCCAGCGACACGATCGGGGTGATCAACGGCAAATTTGATGCATGCCGGTCCGCCCTCGGACGCGCCGAACAGCACGACGCGGCGGCTGCACGCGGCGTCAAGCACGGTGCCGATGTCCCGCGCGGTCGCGTCGACGCTGGGATTGAACCCGACCCGGTCGGAAAGCCCGATGCCGCGACGATCGAGCAGGATCAGACGGCCCATCCCGGCGAGCGAGGACAGGAACGCCCGGCACCGGGGCTCCTCCCAAACGCGTTCGACGTGAGACACAAAACCGGGCAGCAGCAGAACATCGATGGGGCCGGCGCCGTAGGTCTGGAATGCAAGATGGACGCCGCCTCCGCTGACGTAGCGCGTCGACGGCGGTTGCTCGATGGGCAAGGTTGCGCCAGCATTCAGCAGCGCGCGAGTCTCGAATTCGGGTGCCACATTGAGCTCGTCGCGAAGTCGCTGCGTCAGGGCCTCGAGATGTCGCTGGGCCGTGGCCCGGTCTCCGGCGAGCAGAAGGTTGCGGATGAGGTGCCGGCCGTACACTTCGCTGAGCGGATCGAGCTCGACAAGACGGCCGGCGTGCGCGGCCGCGGCCGCGTAGTCGCCGGCCGCATTTCTGTCGTGCACGACTCGCTCGAGCGCCTGGATCGCCCGGCCCCGCAAGGCCTCCCGGCGAAAAAAAGCCCACTCGTCGAACTGTGGGCAGTCGCCGGGCGAAAAACCCTCGAGAAAGTCACCGGGATATTGGCGGCACGCACGCTCGAACTCGCCGCGGTCGCAGGCTTGCTCGAACAGTTGGGAATCCACTTGCAATTCGATCGCTGCCGACCATCGAACGGTTGACCGGTCGGTGATAAGAACGTCGTCGCCGAGTGTGAGCTGGAGGCGATGCAACAGACGCCGCAGCCGCGCCCGTACGACCTCTTCGGAGCCCTCCGGCCACAACATCGTCGCGACGGCATCGCGCCCGACTGGGCCCTTCGCTTCGGCCAGGTAGACCAGCAGCGCCACGCCTTTGCGCAAGGCCAGATGGCACAGCCGATCGTCCTGACGGATCTCCGGAAATCCACGCGTTCTCACGCTGAACAGAGCCATGGCGAGGCGACCCTCAATGACGGCGTCTGGGGGACGCTCAGGGGACGAGGCAATCCTACCATTGCCTGCATGCGATGGTCGCTGGACGCATTGCGACGGATTGAACGGGAGGATTGCCATGAAGAAACTGGGCGAACATGCGATCGTGATCGGCGCCGGCATGGGTGGGCTTCTGGCCGCCCGCATACTGTCGGATTTCTATACTGTCGTCACCGTGCTCGAACGCGATGCGCTTTCGGCAGCCGATACGCCGCGCAAGGGCGTGCCGCAGGGTCGCCATACCCATGGGCTCCTTGCGCGCGGCAGCGCGATACTCGAGGAATTCTTCCCTGGATACAACATGGAAGTCGTCGCGCAAAGCGGCGGCTTGATCGGCGATGTCGCCAACGATGTAATCTGGATCGGTCGCAACGTCAGGCTTGCTAACGGCACGAGTGACCTGACCGGTCTGCTTTCGAGCCGTCCCGTGCTCGAAGGCCATCTACGCCGGCGGCTGCTGGGTTTGCCGAACGTGCGCACCATGGAAAGTTGCGCTGTGCGGGGACTCGCCACCGACCCCGTTCGCAGGAGTGTGACGGGTGTGCGCACGTGTGTCGAGGGCCAGCCGGAAATGACCATCAACGCGGACCTTGTCGTCGATGCGACTGGCCGTGGCTCATCCAGTGCGGCGTGGCTTGAACAACTCGGCTACCAACCTCCCGCCCATGAGAAAGTCGAGATCGGCATCAGCTACATGACCCGTACCTATCGGCGCCGGTCGACTGATCTTGACGGCAAGCAGGGTATCGTTGTCGCCGGTAGTGCGCCGAACTGGCGCAACGGCGTCATGCTCGCGCAGGAAGGTGACAGCTGGATCGTCAGTGCCGGCGGCTTTCTTGGCGACGACGCACCCGACAACGACGAGGGTTTTCTCGCGTATCTGGCGACACTGCCGACCATGGAGATTCACGATGTTGTCGCAAGAGCTGAACCGCTAAGCGAATTCAGGCGCTACCGCTACGCCGCCAGCCTGCGCCGGCGGTATGAGAAGCTTGCCCGCTTCCCCGAGAACTACCTGGTGTTCGGTGACGCCATCTGCAGCTTCAATCCCGTTTATGGGCAGGGCATGACCGTCGCGGCAGAGGAGGCGCTGACGCTGCAGCAGTGCCTGCGCACGGGCTCGAACGATCTTGCGCGTCGATTCTTCAGGGCGGCCGCGAAGATCGTCGATATTCCTTGGGACATCGCGGTTGGCAACGACCTCCGCCATCCACACGTCAATGGCGCGCGCCCGCCGATGTTGCGTTTCATCAACTGGTACATCGGCAAGCTTCACCTTGCCGCGACACGCGACAGCACGCTGGCGATTGCGTTTCTGAAGGTCGTCAACCTGATGATGCCGCCGTCGACGCTGCTCAGCCCGGCGATTGCCAGGCGGGTCTGGCAGGGCAACCGGAGGCCTGGGCTATCGGCTCCTTCACCTGCAATCGAAGCAGCGAGACGGAATAGCGCATCGTCGTGATCGGGCATCACGGTGCTGATCGGCGCAGGCGTCTGGCGCGCGTTCCAACATCGTGTTGCCTTGCTTCGTGCTGGCTCCTACATTGTGAAAGTATCCACGGGACGCCGGTCGGCACCATCGCGTACTTCGAGAACAATTCAGCAATACCTTCAATACATTCTGCGATCGTGAAGAAAGCAACGCGCAGAACACCACCCATGCCGACATGCCGCAGTTGCCTCAATCGCGCACGATGATGCGTCTTCGTGCATGTTGAGATCGAGTCCATGCGCCGTTATGGAGGCGAATCATGTGCCCTGCATTCGTCGATGTAGCCGAACAGAAACGCCTGAACGACGCGCGTACCGCGCAAGTACCCTGGAAGAAGTGGGGGCCGTATCTCAGCGAGCGGCAGTGGGGGACGGTCCGCGAGGACTACAGCGACGACGGAGACGCCTGGAACTATTTCACTCATGATCATGCCCGCTCACGCACGTATAGATGGGGAGAGGACGGGCTCGGCGGACTGTGCGACGACCGGCAGCAGTTGTGCTTTGCCCTTGCACTATGGAACGAGCGTGACGCGATTCTGAAGGAACGCCTCTTCGGCCTGACCAATAGCGAGGGCAATCATGGGGAGGACGTGAAGGAGTATTACTTCTACGTCGACAGCACGCCCACCCACTCGTACATGAAGTATCTGTACAAGTATCCGCAGCGGGAATATCCGTACCGGGATCTGGTCGAGACCAACCGGAAACGATCGCGGGGCGAACTCGAGTACGAACTGCTCGATACCGGCGTGTTTAATGACGACCGGTACTTCGACGTGTTTGTCGAATACGCAAAGGCGGGTCCGGAAGACATCTTCGTGCGCATTTCCGTACACAACCGCGCACGGGAAGGGGCACGGCTTCGGGTCCTGCCAACGCTATGGTTTCGCAATACCTGGTCGTGGGGCCACGACGATCGCAGGCCATCACTATGCGAAGCGGGTCCAGGCGTCATTCGTGCGACGCATCATGAGCTGGGCGAGTACTGGCTTTACTGCGACGGCGCGGGGGAACTGCTCTTCACGGAAAACGATAGCAACGCACAGCGTCTGTGGAATCAACCCAACGGGTCACCCTACGTGAAGGACGCGTTCCACGCTTACGTCATTGCGGGGCAGCGCGAGGCTGTCAATCCCGCCAGGACGGGAACCAAGGCGGCGGCCCATTACGTGTGCGACGTACCCGGCGGCGGCAACGTGACTATCCGGTTGCGCATGACGGCAGTCAGGCAGGTCAATCCCTTCGACGAATTCGAGAACACCTTCCATTCCCGCATCGCCGATGCGGATGAGTTCTACGAGCGCGTTGCCCCGAAGTCCCTGACCGAAGACAAGCGCCGGGTGCACCGTCAGGCTTTGGCGGGCATGCTGTGGAGCAAGCAGTACTACTACTTCGATCTCGAACTGTGGCTGCGCGAGCACGGGAGTCATCCATTGCTCGAAGCCGCCCGGCGCGATGTGCGCAATATGGAGTGGTTCCACATGTTGAATGCCGACGTGATTTCCATGCCGGACAAGTGGGAGTACCCGTGGTTCGCGGCCTGGGACCTGGCCTTTCATACGATCGCCCTGGCGCTCGTCGACTTCGATTTCGCCAAAGAGCAGTTACTGCTGATGCTGCGCATCCTGTATGTCCACCCGAGTGGCCAGATCCCAGCCTACGAGTGGAACTTCAGTGACGTCAATCCGCCCGTGCATGCCGCCGCCACGCTCTGGCTCTACAAGTATGAGAAAGCGCTGGGACGCGCTGATCTGCGCTTTCTTGAACGCTCGTTTCAGGGGTTGATGCTCAATTTCAACTGGTGGGTGAACCGTAAGGACCCTTCAGGTCGCAATG
>Ga0247692_1000240_pt1 | contig 13099 bp, 23 predicted proteins | sample CNK33_metaG_FD_183041 | JGI IMG/M metagenome (GOLD analysis project Ga0247692, IMG submission 183041) | Soil microbial communities from Purdue University Martell Research Forest, Indiana, United States - CNK33 | ecosystem: Environmental > Terrestrial > Soil > Temperate forest > Bulk soil...
GGTTCGTCAAGACCTACGGCGGCCACCCCTCCGGCATCATCGTCGCCGACGAGCCCCTCTCCGACACGTTCCCAGCCCGCTGGGACGCCAAGAACAAGAAGCAGTGGAGCCAGTGGGACATGAACGTGGCGAGCGACCTGGGCTTCATGAAGATGGACGTGCTCGCCCTCACGAACCTGACGATCCTCTCGCACGTGAACGAGCTGTTGGTTGAGCGCGGGGACGGGCCGGTCTCCTGGTGGGACCTGACGGACGACGACATGCCGCCGGAGGACCCTGCCTGGCAGCTCCTGGAGGACAAGAAGACGGTCGGCATCTTCCAGATCGAGAGCGGCGGGCAGGCGAAGCGCATCGCCAAGGACCTCCACCCGCGGAGCCTGGAGGACCTGTCCCTGATCGTCGCGCTGAACCGCCCGGGCCCGGACATCGAGGGCTACATCGACTCGCGCAAGCCGGACGCGCCGGAGTTCGACGGCTTCATCTACCAGGAGGAGGTCATCGCCCACTTCCAGGCCTGCGGGTACAACCTCCAGGAGGCGGACGGCATCCGCTCGATCATGGGCAAGAAGAAGCGCGAGGCCATGGAGGCCGAGAAGCCGCGCTACATCGAGAGGTCGAAGGCCGCGGGGGTCAACAGGGACGACGAAGAGGCGGAGCGCACCTGGGCTAAGCTGGAGTCGTTCTCCCGCTACGCCTTCAACAAGGCTCACTCCTACGGCTACGCCAAGATCACCTTCGCCACCCTGTACGCCAAGAGCAACTACCCCGACCTGTTCATCCTCGGTGCCCTCATTGCGGCGGGGAAGAAGCCCCACGGGGGCCAGAACACCGGCAAGCAGGCCCTCGTCAAGCGCGTCCCGGCGTTCATCGCCGAGGCCATCCGCATGAAGATCCCCGTCGAGCCGCCGTGTGTGAACCGTTCCGGCGTCTTCCCGACGTACAGGGACGGCAAGATCCTGCTCGGGTTCGCGGCGGTCAGCGGGGTCGGCCGCACCCACGCGGAGTGGATCGTGGCGAACAGGGAGGACGGCTACGAGTCGATCGAGGACTTCTTCCAGCGCACCCAGGACCCCGACCGCAAGAAGGCGTTCGGCAAGCAGAGGCGCGTCGTCGTGGACTCCGGCAAGCTGGAGAAGCTGATCGACGTGGGGGCCTTCCGCTCCGTCGAGCCCGAGACGCGCCCCATGAGCGAGGTCCTCGACGCCGAGCAGAGGCTCCTGGGCGTTCAGGTCTCCGAGAGCGCGGAGGCGATCCTTGAGGAGCGCGACCTGGACGTGGTGACCTACGACGAGATCGACGGGCCCGGCCTCTGGACGACGGCGGGCGTCGTGCGGGAGGTCAAGGAGAGCAAGACCAAGAAGGGCGACCCTATGGCCTTCGTCACGATCGAGCGGGACGGCAACGAGCTGAGGTTCGCCGTCTGGAAGGAGAAGATGTGGCACCTGGAGAAGGACCTGAAGCTCTACGAGCCGGTCGCCGTCGAGCTGGTGAACGACGTGAAGGGCGCCTACCTGAGCCGCGCCGTCAGCGTCCGGTGACCGCCCGGAACGCTACATTTTCCAGGTGATTCCTACGACCCGGAGGTCACCCTGAGCAGCGAGCAGGACTGGAAGAAGTTCGAGGAGTCGATGCAGAAGAAGCACGGCCCGGACGTGTTCCACGCGGCGGACAAGACGCCGCCCTACGACGTGTGCAGCACGGGCAGCTACGCCCTGGACTTCGCTACCGGGGTGGGCGGGTTCCCGCGCGGCTTCCTCGTGGAGGTCTTCTCGAAGGAGTCCGTCGGCAAGACGAGCCTGTCCTACTACTCCATCGCCGAGGCCCAGCGCATGGGCACCTACTGCGCCTTCATCAACCTGGAGGGCCGCTTCGACGAGGACTGGGCCCGGCAGCTCGGCGTGGACATCGGGAAGCTCCACGTGGCGAACCCCGGGCACGGCCAGAACGCCGCCGACATCCTCTACGAGTGCGTGGACAGCGGGGTCATCCGGCACATCGTCTTCGACTCGGTGGGCGCCATGCTGGGCGAGGAGGAGCTTGACGGCAAGGACCGCGTCGCCGGTCAGGCCAAGCTCGTGACCGGCATGGTCAAGCGCGTGCTCGCGAAGGCCTGGCGGAATCGCTGCACCGTGGTGTTCCTGAACCAGGCCCGCGCCGACATGCACAGCATGATCCCCGGCCAGGTCGAGAGCCCGGGCGGGTACGCCATCCGCCACGCCTGCTCGATGCGGATACTCCTGAAGCGGCACGAGGGCTACAAGGGCGTCGTGGACGGGGCCAAGAAGGAGATCGGCTTCCGCACGACGGCGACCCTACGCAAGAACAAGGCGGGCGCGAGCCCGAAGCGCGTCGCCTCGTGGGACTTCTACACGGACGCCGTGGACGGCCACGAGGTCGGGATCGACCACACCGAGGAGATCATGTCCGTGTGCGCGAACCCGGGCGTCAACATCATCGAGCGCGCGGGCGCCTACTACCACCACCCGTCGTTCCCCGCCGACAAGAAGGGGGAGCACAAGATCCAGAGCCGGGAGAGCGTGGTCGAGTTCCTCCGGGCGAACCCGGAATCGGTGACGGCCATCAGGGAGGACATGCTGAAGCATCTGAGGAGCACCTGGAGCGCGGAGGCGGCCTGAGTGGCCGACGAAGAGACACCCATACTCCACTTCCACCGGCGGGTGCACGTCCGGTACACCATGGAGCCCGAGTGCGAGCACCAGGGCGAGATGGAGGGAGACCTCATGGCGCCGGAGCCCCTCGTCGCCGCCGACCAGGTGGCCGGGCTGATCGCCGACTGGCGGGTGAAGGAGATCCACATCACCTGCGAGAACAGCGAGAGCCTGACCGACGGCGAGGACGAACCCGAGAGTGCGTAACCCCTGGACGTGCTGGTCCGGCGGCTGGGACCCCGAGGAGGGCGTCTACGACGTCTGCACGGGCCTCCCCGACGGCGCCGACCCCGCCGACTACCCGCTACCCGACCTGCCGGAGGAGATCCGGCAGTTCAGGGACGAACTAGAGCGCCAGATCAGGGAGGACCTGGAGAAGATGGTCGTCGGCCGGATGACGATAGAGCAGTGCCGGGCCGAGATCGAGAGCAGGTTCAAGACCCCCGCCCGGATCGTCGGCGACGCGATCGTCATCGACACGATCAGGGTCAGGGCGCCCGTCACGAGCGTCATCGTCGGGGTGACGGGGTGAAGCTCCCGGCGAAGCAGATGTCGGTCGAGCACGAGAGGCACCTCGCCCGGGCCTTCCGGGGGAGGGCCGAGCCCGCGTCCGGCGCCGTCGCGGAGCGGCCGGGGGACGTGTTCTGCCGCGACGACGAGACCCTGCTGGCCTACGGGCAGCCCCTCCTGATCGAGGGGAAGACGAGCGAGAGCGCCTCCCTCGCCGTCAACAGGGCCAAGTTCGAGAAGACGATGGCCGAGGCGGCCCAGCGCGGCGCCCGGCCGTACTGGAGCCTCCGCTTCCGGGACCCGTACACGGGGGAGCACCTGGACCTGGTCGTGAAGCTGGAGGACGACGAGCTGGCCGACCAGGCCGAACTCGCTGGTCGGCGCAAGTGATCCACGGCTTCACCTGGGTGCCAGCCCGCCAGCCGGGCCTCGTTCAGCGGTGCCTCTACTGCGGGGAGTTCGAGGCCGAGGAGCTGCGCTGCGACCCTCCCCGCGACCGGTACACGAGCCGGATGATCTTCTGCAACGCCTGCAAGGCCATCGTCGCCGCCTGGTAACAGGCGTGGGAGCGATCAGGCGGTTCTTCCAGGGTCAGCCCCACACGCTCCGGTCGTTCCACAAGTGGGCGACGGTCGTGTGGTTCGTAGCCGCGCTCCCGATCTGCGTCTTCCTCTCGTCCTCGATCCCGTTCCTCGTCTTCATCTCGGTCTACGCCGTCGTCTCGGGCCACTGGTCCAGCTGGCAGGCGGCCAAGGTCGAGGTCAGGCAGGAGGAGGACGCGGACGTGAGGGAGGTCTTGGACGAGATCCGGCCCTAGCCCCGGCCGCTATAATCACCGCGAGGCCAGTGTCCCGTGCGGCGTGTCCACCCCTCCGGAGGGGCGGGGCCCTACGCGGGGATCGCCAGGAGAGGCGAGCTGGCCTCGTCCCATTCCCACGACAAGGAGGTAAGGCAGACGCACCCGGCCCCCTAGCCCCGCAGGAAAGGCGCGCGGGGGACTCGGCCGGAAGCGGAGGCTCATGCACAGGACAGTACTGGTGGCAGTACTCTCAACCATCGCGGTCTGGTTGGCCGCGCCGCAGGCGGCGGGGGCACATATGCTCCCGAGGTCGGTACCGCCGTCGAGGATGTCGCCCCAGGGCGAGCTGGACTACGGGCTCGCGACCGAGCGCCACGCAAGGCTGGCGGCGAGGAGGTGGGGGGCGGCCCTCAGGTGGCTCACCCGCCACAGGCCGAGCCCGCAGCTCGACCTCATGGGGACGTTCCACTGGCAGCTCGCGCGCGACCACGCCGCGATCATGCTCAGGGGGCACCTGTGGCTCGGGCGCTACGGCGCCAGGGTCGTGAGCGGGGCCCGCGCCAGGATGGGCCCGGCCCACCTGACGGGCTGGCGCTGCATCACGCACGGCTCGCACTTCGACGACACCGGGGCCCACGAGGGCAACGGGTACTACGGGCAGTACGCCGGGCCCCTGGGGATGACGACGCCCTGGCTCGGGCAGATGCCGCCCGGGAGGGACTGGGTCCACTCGGACCCCCTGGCCGTCTACGAGATCGCGGAGAAGGTCGCCGCGAGGCACGGGTTCGGCGAGAGCTTCATGATCGGCCAGTGGCCGAACACCTACCCGCCCTGCCGGGCATACTTCTAGGAACGGGCTCACTGCCCGAGGGGGACAGCGGGGGCGCTCCGGCGCCCCCGCTACTATTCGGGGAAGTGTCCGTAGACGTCTCGAAGATCCTGAAGGGCCTCGGCAGGAACAGGGGCGTCCTCGTGCCCCACATCGACGCGTACCAGGACCTCGGCCAGTTCCCTCCCCGGTGGGACATCACGATCTTCACGACGAAGCCGGACGACGGCGGGCACCACCCGAGCACCCACGCTCTCATGTGCCCCCGCGAGCTGTACTTCGACCGGCACGTCGAGGCCATCCCGGAGCGGGTCACCGTCGCCCAGCAGAGGGCGTTCGACACGGGGCACTTCTGGCACGGCTACCTGGGCGCGATGCTCGTTGACATGGGCTTCGTGAGGCCCGAGAACGTCGAGCGCAAGTACCGGAAGCCCCTGGACTTCGGCGCGTTCGGCTCCGGCACCCTCGACTTCGTGGACGTCGAAGTCCCCGGGCACGGGACGCTCCCCCTCGTGGACGTCAAGACGATGAACGCCGCCGACTTCGAGAAGGGCCGCCCCCGGGCGGACCTCTGGCGCAAGTACGTCGCCCAGGTGAACCTCTACGCCGACTGGATCGGGGCGCCGGAGGACTACAGCCCGATCCTGCTCGCCGTCCAGAAGGACTCGCCCCACGGGCTCCTGGAGATCGAGGTCCCTCGGGACCCGGCCCTGGTGGCCGAGATCCACGACCGCTGGGAGGGCGTCGCCCTGTGCGCGAAGCACGGCGTCGAGCCCCCGTGCGAGTGCGGGAAGTGCCGCCGGTGACGCTGGACATGCGCACCCACCTGGAGCTGTTCGCGGCGGGGATGGCAAAGCTCCGGCGCCGCATGGACATGAGCGACATGGACTGGGTCAGGTGGACGCCAGAGGAGTGGCGCGAGAACCTCACGAGCCGGGACGGGGAGCCCCCGACCGAGGAGCTTCGCGGGTGGAAGAACGCGGGGGTGGACCTCATGATCCAGAACTGCGGGCACCCGTGGGTGATCGACGTTACGACGGGGCTGCCGGAGTGACCCCGCTCACGAGGGAGGACTTCATGGAGGCGGTTGAGGCCGTCGCGGAGACGGGCTTCGCGCCCCGGTGCGACGTCACCGAGACGTACCTCATACTGGCGGCCATGAACAAGGAGATGAGGTCGGGGCTGGACGTCGTGAGGCGCCTGACCTCGGGCCAGGTCCTCGACGTCACGACGGGGCGCCCGTGAGGACGCTCGGCCTCGACCCTGGGATGAAGCGCCTCGGGGTCGCCGTCGTCGAGGACGGCCAGCTGGTGACGATCGGCACGATCGGCTACGAGCTGACCGGCAAGGCGAAGTTCAACGAGGAGCTGAACGCGGCCATCGACGTGGTGTACGAGAGCTTCGCGCGCATCCTGCGCGAGAGGAGGCCAGACGAGGCCGCGGCCGAGATCGTGCCCCTGGGGCACCGGCTCCACAACAGCGAGGTCCTGTGCGGCCTCATGAGCGTCTGCAAGGTGATGTGCCGCATGAACGGCATCCCGTGGACGGACTACGGGGCCAACACCGTGAAGAAGCTGGCCGCGGGCCGCGGCAACGCCAGCAAGGCGGCCGTCCGAGCAGCTATCTTCCAGGAGTGGCCAGAGTGGCAACAGAGGGACAAGCAGGTGCGTGAGAGGCAGCGCCAGGAGGGGGCCATCCACCCCGAGGGCTACCCCTGGGACGCCTGGGACGCGGCGGCGGTCGCGCTCACGCACACGAGGTCCAGAGCGTGATGAAGCCCGAGGACATGACCGCGGAACGGTACAAGGGGCTGTTCGCCTCGGTGGGGGTGGAGGGACCGGACGACGTCCTCCACTGCATAGCCGAGGGGCCGCTCATCGTCGGCACGGCCGACGAACTCACGCTCGACAAACCGCTGCTCATCTTCCCGAACGCGGAGTATGAGCGGCGGTTCCGGGACCTCTACGCCGCGGGGGCGTTCGCTACAGAGGGTGGCCCCGGCACGTAGACCCGCGGGCCCCGGGCAAGGGCACAGTCTAGAGGCTGCCGCGGGGGCGACCCGTGGCTAAGATCCCGTTCGAGCAGCGCCAGCGCGTGCTCCGGGAGGTCTACCGGCACTACGCCGACTTCAAGGACCACGTCAGCCGGACCGGCCAGCACTTCATCGCGTACGGCCCGCTCCTGATCAGCTTCTCCGACCTCAAGAACGGGGTCAACTCCCTCAGCGAGAGGAAGAAGGAGGCGTTCTTCCTGAACGTCATCCTCGACAAGAAGCAGAAGGAGTGCGCCGAGATCATGGGGATCAAGATGGTCTCGGTCGGCCAGTACGTCGAGGCGGCCTGCCAGCAGCTCGCCGTGCAGTACTTCTCCGAGATGTCGGACGAGACGGTCGAGCAGTACGTTGACGCCTTCGGCGAGGGCGACGAGGAGCCCCAGCCGCCCGTCAGCGGGACCCCGGACGAGGAGACCGAGCGGAGGCGGGGCAGGAGGTACACCGCCTGCTTCATCTGCGGCAGCCCGGACCTCGTGGGCGACTGGCCCGGGCAGACCGGCGGCGACTTCGCGCACATGGAGGACCGGCCCCACCGGGTCTGCTGGGCCCACCACGACCAGGCGAAGTGCGCCAAGTGCTTCAAGCACGCGCCCCACTCCTTCGTCTCGCTCGGGTACTACGACGTGACGGACGAGTACACGGCCGAGTGCGAGTGCGGCTGGCACTACACGGCGGGGGACGGCCGCCACGCCGAGGAGGCCCTGGCCGAGCACATCGAGAGCTTCGAGGAGGACGCGCCGGAGGCCGACGAGCCCGAGCCCGTCGAGGTCCCCGTGGGCGTAATCAGCGATGGGGACCATGGCGTAACGTGAGCATGTCGTGGAAGAGAGGCAGGGCGAAGCCGCTCGTGCTCGTGCGCGTGGACACCCAGGGCGTCTACCTGTTCAGGGACGAGAAGGGCAAGGAGCTGACGTTCGACCCGGCGCGCCCGGGCGCGTACAGCCAGACGGCGCTCGCGCGCTTCACGGAGGCCATCCTCCGGCACGACGCGCGGAACCGGGAGCCCATCAACGGCGAGAACCCGATCCTGTTCGAGGAGCACCTGTACAACCGGCGCCGGAGGGAGATCAACGTCGCCAGCGGGACGCCGGACGACCTGAAGGGCCTCTGGGACAAGCCCGGGGTCACCAGGGGCGACGGCCAGGTTCTCTACAACCGCACCCACCCCCAGGGGAGGAAGGTCAACTCAGAGGAGGCGAGGAAGAAGCATGGAGCCAGCTGGTACAGATAGGCCGGGGGAGTGCCCCCGCTGCGGGCACCCCGGCGACAGGCTGGAGATGGAGCCCCGCTCCGGCGACGCCGTGAGGGGCACCCAGGGCGGCTTCACGCTCGGGGCGCGCCCGAAGACGTACTACTGGGTCACCTGCAAGGACTGCAAGCACCAGTTCTTCTGGCCCCAGGACGCGAACCTGTAGGCCGTGCCCCAGCGCCCGTCACAGTACCTCCCGGCGATCGTCGAGCCGCGGTGCAAGATCTGCAACAGCGAGTACCGCGAGGCCGTTGACAAGCGGTGGGCGGCGGGCGCCTCCGGCGGGACGATCGCCCTCTGGCTCCAGGACCTCGGGTTCCAGGTTGACAAGCGGTCGGTCAACCGGCACCTGGCGAACCACGTCTCCGTCGAGCACGAGGCCCTCGCCAGGATCGTCCAGGAGAGGTTCCGGCAGCGCCAGGAGCACATCGAGGCCGAGGCCGACTTCCGCATCACGCGCGACGCGCTCGCGCAGGCCCTGGTCGAGGGCGGGTTCCAGCGGCTCATCGACGGCGACGCGAAGGTCCCGTTCGAGCACGCCCTGAAGGCCGCCGAGCTGCAGGCCGTCTGGGAGAAGGAGGAGGAGGCCGTCAAGGTGGACGAGCTGCTCCGGCAGCTCGACTGCATCGTCCAGGCCCTGAAGGACGTCGCCACGCCGGAGGTCTGGAAGGCCGTCGCGAAGAGGGCCCGGCAGATCTACGACGGCTCTGTGCTGGCCCAGGTCGAGGAGGACCTGGACGGCAAGCCGGAGCCGCCCTCCGGCCCGCCCGCGCTCGAAGCTGGCGAAGACCAGGGCTGAGCCCCCTCCCTCTGGTACATCCGGCTCGGCCAGGTGGCGTCCAGGACCGTCCCCAGGCGCACCGGGCCGTACCGGGTTACCTCCACGCTGACGTTCCTGTAGTCCAGCATCGGCACGTCGCGCCAGTACGGGTGGTTGTGCAGGTGCCCGTGGACGTTCACGTCCCAGCCGCCGACCATCTCCCCTCCCGGCCCGTACTTCGAGTCGGGCTCGTGCGAGAAGCAGACGACGCGCCCGAGCGGGTCCAGCCGGTCCCAGATCACTGGCCCCCGCCCGAGGACCTCGAAGCCGATCGACCCGTAGAAGTCCTCCCCGAGCTTGTCGTGGTTGCCCAGCAGGAGCATCTTCCTCCCGGGCAGCCCCTCGGCGACCCTCCTCGTCTCGGCCCTGCCGACCCTGTAGGAGAAGTCCCCCAGGTGCAGCACGAGGTCGTCGTCCGCGACCCTCTCCCGCCACAGGGTCTTCATCTCGCCCCACGCCGTCGGCGGCCGCCCGGCCAGGCGCTCGATCGCCCTGTGGCCGAAGTGGTGGTCGCTCGTGACCCACGTGTCCAAGCTAACTTCTGATAGCGGCATCCGGTACTATTTTCAGCCCCCCTGCGGACGGCGCGGGCTCACCCCGGAAATAGGTGATGCGGCTCACGTTCTTCCACGACCGCGAGGACTGGCCCGAGTGGGTCTTCGTCCTCTTCTGCGTGACGGTTGTCGCGTTCTTCGCGTTCGCCGTGACGGCCTGGCGGCACCAGGTCTCCTCGGACGCCAAGAGGGACGCCCTCTCCCGGAGGCAGTGCGCCGCGATCGGAGGGGCAGCCTCCTACTGGGAGAAGGAGCGGGCGGTCGCCCTCCAGGAGGCGCGGGACCCCCGCACCACCCAGGTCCGCAGGGAGATCGCAGCGAAGAACATCGCCAACCTCGCCGCCGTCATCGCGGCCGCCCGGTCCCTGGAGTGCCCCAGGTAGCCTGACCGCGCGGAATGCGCCGGGCCCGCCCGGCGTTATAGCTACCGTGAGGTCAGATGGCTACGCAGCCGACACCCAGAGGGCGGCCCCAGGTCGGGGCCAACATGCGCTCCTACCGGAACGAGGAGATCGAGGCCGCGCACACCGAGTTCAAGCTGGAGTCGATCGTGACCGTGCGCTGCGCGTTCTGCGGGCGCGGGGTCCGGCGGCGCCTCAGGCTGGCCCGCGCCTGGTTCGAGGCCCACAAGGGGCGGTGTAAGGCCCGTGGCTGACGAGCGGCCGCAGTCCCCCTTCGGCGACAAGTGCGTCAGCCCCAAGAAGCCCGGCGTCGGCAAGCGGAAGTACCGCTCGAAGGCGGCGGCGATGAAGTTCGTCCGGCGGTCGTCCGGCAGGATCCGGTCGGCCAGCCGGGCGTACCTGTGCAGGCGGTGCGGCTGGTGGCACCTGACGACGCAGAAGCCGAGGACGAGGCCGTGACCTTCGGCGTCGAGGTGAAGCTCCACGCGCGCGAGCAGGCGCGGGCCCGGTTCCCCGGGTTCAAGACGGCGCGCATCGTGGACGAGGTCCGGGAGGCGATCGGCGCGGGGCGGCTCTCCAGCCGCAAGCCGGACGGCATCCGCGGGCCGGACGACCCGATCGGGCTCTACTGCTGGACCGCGGGCGGCGAGCGGGTGTACGCCCTCCACCACACCGAGGACCGGTTCGTGGTGATGACCGCGATGAGGGCGTCATGAAACCCCTGCAAACGCCGTAGTTCCCGGTTCATCCCGCCCATCTGCGGGGCCGCTCGGAAAACTTTCGCCGACTCGGGAATGTTCCGAGTGGTGTTTACGTTATAATGGGGTGATGGCGCAAACAACCCACAGGAGGATCAGATGAGCGCCTTGTTCGAGCAGGGATTCGTCGTCCGCGTCCCGTCATGGCACCGCGACGTGAACGAGACCGTCTTCGAGGACTACCCGGGCCGCGTCCCGGCGTACCTCGCGGCGGGCCACGACTACAAGCTCGTGGAGATCGGCGTCGGCTCGATCGGCCGCGTGATCGAGGACCCGGACAGGCACGACGGCCCGATGGTCCGGGTCGAGAACGAGGCGGGCGACGGGTGGGTCTGGAAGACCTTCCGCCCGAACGAGCAGGAGAAGATGCTCATGATCAACCAGATGCGCGAGGACGGCCCCGGGCCGATCCACGGGCGCGAGGTCCGCACGATGCTCAACAGCTACGAGCCCGTGCAGAACGAGGAGATCTGGGACGTGCTCGACGCGCTCCTGACCGACTCGCAGCTGAACAAGGGGATGCAGATCAAGTACGAGACCGGCGGCGTCCTCGACGGCGGTCGGGCCTGCTACGTCACGGCCTACGTGGACCAGCCGTTCCAGGTCCCCGGCGACGACAGCCCGATCTACCCGTACCTGTTCGCGACCTGGAAGCACGACGGCCAGGGCGGCATCACCTTCGGCGGCACGTCCGTCCGCATCGTGTGCGCGAACACGTACGCGGCGGCGGAGCGGGACGCGGAGAACCGCGGCCGCAAGTTCACGCTGAAACACACCAAGAACGTGCGCGAGCGCATCCCGGACGTGAAGATGGCACTCCAGGGCATCGTCGTCACGGAGGCCGAGGAGTTCGAGGGCCTGGCCAAGGAGCTGGCCGACATCCGGTTCACCCCGAGCCAGCGGGACGAGTTCATCACCCGGCTCGTGGACTTCCCGCTCTCGCGCTTCTCCGAGGCGCAGCAGCGGGCCATGGCCGCCGAGGTCGCCCAGAACGGCGGGACCCTCCCGGCCGAGGTCGCGACGATGCGGCAGATCGTCAACATCGACGCCGCCCGCGACACCCTCCGCGACATCTTCGAGTCGCGCGAGACCCCGGAGGCCCACCGGCTGACCGGGTGGGGCGCGTTCAACGTCGCCACGTCGTACCTCGACCACCACCGCCCCGGCCGCGGCGGCAGCGACATCGGCGACAAGAAGAACGTCGAGAGCTACATCAAGCGGCAGCTGAACCCGAACCGCGCGAAGGACCAGGCCGTCGAGCTGATCAAGGCGATCGCGGCCTAGCCCTCCCCGCGCCGACGACTGAGGGCCCACGGGAATATTTCTGGGCCCTCAGTCGTTTTCATAGGTGTGAGCGACAACGAAGGGAGAACGATGGGCACTCAGAAGATCGGGGTCGGGGACATCCAGGACCAGGCCACCAGGGAACTCGCGGAGAAGGTCCGGGCGACCGGCTCCCTCAGGGAGGCCGTCGAGACGTCCCGCGAGCCGATCAACATCCACCCGGACACGCGCGAGCGGCTCCGCAACCTCCTCATGTCGAACCACTTCATGGGGACGGGCGTGGGGTACACGGCCTTCGTCGAGGCCGCGATCGACGCGTACGGCGACCGCCCGGAGGAGTTCCAGGCCAAGGCGGTCGAGCGGCAGTCCTTCGTCAACAAGCGCGACTACCCGACGCCCCCGCCTCCGCCCGAGCCCGGGCCCGGCGAGCGGCTGGAGTGGGTCAAGCAGTACGACGAGCACTGCAACCGCGAGTACGCCGGTCAGGGCGACGCCGAGGGCCTGTTCATCCAGAACTTCGGCGTAGCCAAGTGGGGCCTCTGGCGCCGGGGCGAGAACTACCACGACCTCCTCGGCCCCGACTACCCGACGCTGGCCCTGGCCAAGCTCGCCGCCGAGTACCACCTGGCTGGCGGCGACCTGGGCGGGCACCTGCCCCGGACGCAGAGCCGTCGTCACCCGCAGAACATCCGCATGAGGGGTGGCTCGGCCTCGAACACGAAGTGGGTCTGCTCCTGCGGCGCGGAGAAGAGCGGGTCGAACCTCGACTACAAGGACGCCGTGAGCGACGGCTGGTACCACGTCGAGGGCGAGTACCGGGCCTTCATCAACGGGGCTCAGGCGTCATGAGCATCTACGAGCAGAAGTTCAACTACTCCGTGGGAAACTCGTCCGTGTACACCGACGACGTGACGAAGGTGCTCCGCGCGATCGTCGAGCAGAACGTCACGTCGGTAGCGATCGGGTACGCCGACGAGGAGTACGTCCCCGAGACGAGTACGAGGACCGGCGGGTGGCTCTACACCCGGCGCACCGAGCGCGTGCTGACCGCCGCCGAGTTCGTCGCCGAGTTCGGGGGCTCGTCGTGAGGCGGGTCTCGGACACGCACATCATCTGGGCCTACGAGCACTTCGTCCGCGAGTGGGCGGCGGAGGGGCTCAGCGCGGCCCAGAT
>Ga0247692_1000241_pt1 | contig 13075 bp, 10 predicted proteins | sample CNK33_metaG_FD_183041 | JGI IMG/M metagenome (GOLD analysis project Ga0247692, IMG submission 183041) | Soil microbial communities from Purdue University Martell Research Forest, Indiana, United States - CNK33 | ecosystem: Environmental > Terrestrial > Soil > Temperate forest > Bulk soil...
GATCGAATTGCGGAGTCAAAGTAAACGAAGTAAACGTACCACTCACTTCGTTCAACAAATAGCTCACAGTTGGTTGGAAGTTAGTCGTGCTGAAATCCATTTCGAGGAACTTGAGCAAAGCCAATTGACCCGGGTGAGCCAACGTGATATTACCCATTTCAAAGAACGCATCGTACTGGGTTCCGTTATCTGTAAACACAGTCAAATCGCGCACAAAGATCGGCTGCTTTTGAATCTGCGATCCGACCAAAAGTTTCTTGATACCCGGAGCCGTTTCGACAGACATAACCATCTGACAGCCGTTCGTAATGCCCGCGAACGGAGACCACACGGGTTCTGTATTCGGCATAGCACCGGCTTGACGCGGGTTCAAACGATACCAACCCACGTTTCCATCGGAGACGAATATGCAGTTGTCGATTCCGTTTTGATGAGACGCCACATAAACTTGCGACGGGTCCCACGTCATGCTAATACCGCTTGACGTTGTTCCAGCGCTTGGTAAATTAGCGAACTGGTCGCCGATTGGGAAACCGGCATTTTGAACGTTCAACGACGGCGTCATGACTCTAAACTGATTATCTGCCGAGAAGAAATACAACTCTCCGGCAAAGACGTCGAGAGCATTGTAACTAAGCAAACCGATTCCCGGAGCCCACGTCACGGACGCGAACGACGCCGTTGCGGGACCTCCGATAATTACTTCGATGCTGTCCGTCAAAAAGGTTACGATACCTTGCGCCGTTTTAACTAGGCGCACAACTGGCGCAAGGAACGGCAAAGAATCGACGGCAGAAAACGCTTCATCGGGATTACCGACTTGCGTATCAGGACCGCCTGAGAAGGCAACGAACTGGCCGTCTGATCCCCAAATACGTTGGAAGTTATAAATCTGGGGAAGAAAAGTTGAAACCGGAGGGTCATTAACACCGTTGATCGGCGCAGGAATCTGAGTGTTCAAACCCGGAAACGTGCTCGTGGGCGCGTCGGGCAAGAAGTCTTGGAACGTCCACGTTCCCCCGCCAACCACGTTAGGGATTTCCGTTAACTCAAACATCTGAGAAGGACCGCCACCATCAGCCGAACGCCAGATAATAATTGTATCAACTTGCGGATCGCTTGAATACACACCGCTGACAAACAACACGGCACCGGCGTTGGAGCCTGTTTGCGTATTTGCCGGAGACGCAGATGATACCGCATTTGTTTCCGAACCAGTTGGCGCAGGCAAGAAGTGCCCAAAGCCCGGAGGAATTTGCTGCACACCGTTTATGCCACCGAGAGGAGGCGCAGAATAAATATCATCAAGCGCGCGAGCTTTGTACGAATATGCGTACGAATAACCTTTCAAGAAAGCCAAAGAGTTCGTGCTCGACAACGATTCGGCAAACCAAGTTATGGTGTTATCCGTCGTGTTTGTACCAACGCCGCCCCAAACAGGAACCGTGCTGTTGGATTTACCCGATACGATTACGGTTTGAACTGTTCCGTTCGATGCGTTAATTGTCGAACCACCGTAAGCTTGTGTAGGTTGCGGAGGCGCAAATCCTGTCAATGGCAAGTTCCAAATCGTGCTCGCGGTCCACGCAACAGAAGGACCAACACAAGTCCAAGTAATGTTGTTATCCAACGTAGTTTGACCGTACGTTGTGCCCCACGGATTAAATACGGTGGTAGCAGAGTGTGTTTCATTAACGGCTGCGGCGTTAGAAACGACGACGGAGTTCGTTGTCGAAGAAATGACTTGAAACGTTCCATTGTTCGTTGAGTTCGTGAAGCCCGAGAATTGAACGTAATCGCCAGCGACAGGTTGATGCGACCAAGTGCCCGCACCTAGCGTGTACGTTGCTTGCCCGGATGCCGGAGTGTTTGCAGCAACAGTTGTGCTAACGGCGGTCGCGATTGCCGTTCCCGGAGACACGGCTCCGCTTGTTCCCGATCCCGTAACTTTGGTGCAAACCTGCAGGTTAGTTCCGTCGAACACGCAACCAAACGTGCTACCCGCGATAGTCCACGGCACATAAACTGTGTTCGCTTGCCACAAACCTGTCAGGTTGCTTCCATTGGACGTGCTGACGCACTGCCACAAAAGCTGACCGTCTTGAACCTGTTGTCCAACGATGGTTGGGCTTGCTGGGAACGGAGCGTAGTTTGAGCCCGACGTTCCGCTGTTAGTCGGAACTTGAAAGTAAACCGGAGTCGGAGGATTGCTGCCGACTCCTACCGTAGGTGGAGGAAGAATAAACGGTTCGATAACCGTATTTGCCGGTGCTCTCGCGCCCGTACCAAGAGGAACACCTGTCACGTACCAGTTCAAATATGCGTGGCTTGGAAGCCATGCTTTAGCTTGCGCGTACGTGCAAAAGAAAAACCAATGCGGTCTGTGGTACGTTGTGCCGCCGACTGTTCCGCCTGCCCCATTAGTTTCGGTAAAGTTCCAACCTACCGTTGCAGAGAATGGGGGCTTAACAGTGCCGCTACGACTTAATTCGCCGCCGCCTTGAAAATTCAAATAAAGAGCGCTTGTGGTTGCATCATAGACTATAACTGGCGCGGCTTGGCCGTTGACGCCCGCATCGCCGTACACAGTGGACGCAGCCCAAGGATTTAGTTGCCCTAGGTTCTGCCATACAACAGGCGTACCAGATGCTTCAATCGTCTGTCCGTAAAGCGTTTGGTTCCAGTTAGGACCGCCTGCGCCCGATGTTCCGAACTGAGCGTTCGTGACGTTCGGGTTCGTTGGATCGGCGTTAACGCTAATCAGTTGCCAGATTTGATGGTTCGTGGCATCGTACGTCAATCCCATCGTTGAGAAGACGGTGTTGGCTTGCCACTGTGGTGCCGCAGCACCGCTGGCAACAATGTTGACGTTTGGTTGGTTCTGAGGAGCTACGATTCCCCAATTCCAAATCGTACCGTTTGTGTTCAACGGCGTGTATTTCTTGGTGTCGACGCCGTTACTGAAAAATAGAATTCCACCTGAGCCAATAAAATGCGTTTGCCCTGCACCCGGAGACTTAGCAAACAGCAAAGTCGCTGTGCCGTCTTGATGATCCCAGTAAACTCCGCCTGCAGATACTGCTGTGGCGCTTGCTGTTTCAGATGTACCGAAAGCATTCGCTAACGTCAATGTAGTAGACGTTGAAGCTACGCAAACAAAGGTGCCGTTGTTTTGGCTCAATCCAAAACCAGAAATCAAGAACGTCAAGCCGACAAAATTATTCGAGCCGCCATTCGTGATTGTACCTGTGTAAACCGTGTTGCCGCCCGAAGCGTTGGCAACAGATGTTAAGATAATCGTCGCTGCTGTGGCCGCGTGCGTTTCAGCGGTGGCGTTCGGGTTAACGAGTGTCAGCGTTGTTGCGGTTGATTGAAACACCGAGAACACGCCGTTGTTCGCGCCCGTTGTAAAACCTGAAACAGTTACAGACTGACCCTGTAGAGCGTTGTTTGCTCCGCCTGTGATTGTACCTGTGTACACGGCGTTGCCGCCGACCGACGTGGCTACGGACGTCAGTGTATCAGAAATCGAGGGACCTGTCGACGCAGTATCAATGATTACGCGAATCGTGCCGTCAATAAGTTGAAATGAATAAGACGTAAGCGGTTGAGTCGGATAGACGAACCCTGCCGCGCCTGTTGTGGTAAATGCGGACAAACCCGGGCGTCTTTGCAAAGTTAGTCTGTTCGTCAACTCTAAGTTCAAACCCATCCACAAAGCGTCGGGACGACCACCATAATATTTTGAAGTGTAAATATCTGCAGGATCGTGAACTGGCGCACGTTGTGTGAATAACCCGGTGAACGAACGATCCATGAAGATCGGAGCCCACTTAGGTTGTTTTTGCGGCTGACCGCCATTAAGTTCGAGAAGAGAGGCCATTAATTCCCTGTCCTAGAATTCTGAGGAATGTTTATTGCTTGTCTGCTATCTACTGGCGCGCCTGATGTGCGGCTGTCGACCGGCGGCGTTCTGCTCGGATTAGCCGGTACATCATAAATCAAAGTTCCATTTACGTTATTTGCGTTGTTTGGGAACACGCTGAAATTTCTACAATCAGGGATACTAAACGCCGAACTTGTACAAAACTGATGCGGCTGATTCACTGAGATTGAAGCTAGATGAACTGTTAATGAGTGACCACCAACAATATCAACCTCTGGATTATTGCCACACATCGGCCACTCTGCCGATAACCCACTCGCAGAGGGGTTTGTGAATGATGTCAACTGTAATAACTCAGCACTGCTTAACGCACGAGTATAAATTCGTGTGTCTGAAATCTGTCCCACGAAAGAAGACGAGATAACGTTTCCGGGGTCATCAACAGAGATGGTCCAAGGATGTGCGCTGTCATCATCGATTGCACCAGATGCAACGGTTGGAGAACCTGCATCGTACACCACTTCAACGCCGTTTACATATGCGTGAGTTGCTGTCGGTGTTACAACAAACGAAATCAAGCTCCACGCATTTAAAGGAAGTTGTCCCGTAAGAGCCGTGAACACGGTAGCGTCTGAGGTCGCGTAAGTCTGCGTACACCATAATTGAAGGTTTCCATTTACGTCTGAATAAATCGACATACTCGGACCTTGAAGATCGCGTGGGCCTGTATTATCTGACCCTTTCCAAATCACAGGAAAATATGCGGCGTTAGCAAAGTTCGGAATGGCCGTTGGATATACCCACGCAGTCAGCGTGTACGTCGTCATGTTGTTATCGAAAGGTGCTGTTCCGATCAGATACTGCCCGGTAGCCCCTGACGATGTGGTGAATGCTCTACTTGGCATATTCCTCTAAGACGTTATCGGATATTCCGATACTTCTGCCCAATGAACTTCTATTGATAAAATTCCTGTTCCCGCTGCAGGCCACACGGTTCTGTTTCGAATCACAAAACCTTCATTCTGAGCTAAAATCAACGGAGATTCTCCTGCCCCGAAATCAGATGTAAAAAGAATATCAGTATTTGTAGGCTGTATCGTTTCTTCCGTAGCTGACGCTGGATTAACTCGATTGCCCTTTCTCAAACTCTGAATAAAAGGCTGAGCGTCCAAAGTTGTCGCGGGCGTCAATGCCGCTGTTGTCGAGACGTTGATAGCTGCCAACGATGTCGCCATATTGGTTCTCATCTTGGCATTGTTTCCCGTAAGCGTCAAAGCCGTTCCGCTGCCGCCCCCCGCGAAAGAGCGAGCCACGTATACGTCGAACGACGTATGATCTGTCAAGGTGGCTGCAGTAAACGGGGTAAGGGGCAAGAAGGTTGTTTTGATTTTACTAACGACGGCTAAACGAGACGGGTCGGTCCACTTAAATTGAAATACCTGTGCGCCCGCTGCCAACGCAGCAGCAAGAGTTCCGGTAACAACCGACACTCTGTAAAGATTCTGCATTAAGCGCTCCACCCAGTAATAGAGTCTTCAAACACGTTTGCAAACTGTCCCGGTCCTACGCCTGCTAATTGCGCGTTTCGGTTTGTCCAATATTGCAAAAGAAAAGCTTTTATGGATGCTGTGACAAAACCGACTGGGAACTGAAAACTTCCCGCCTCTTCTAAAACGGTGCCAGCTTGAATAGCTTGATTTTCCGCAGCAGATGCACCCGACCATAAACTGATGCCCGATACAGGCTTCGGTGAAGAAGAAATCGGATACCAAAAAATACAATTTAAGTTGTTTATGAGAGGAGTCGTTGTGACCCCAAGAATGATAATCTGTTTTGCCATTTCTTTTTCCTTTTACGTCCCGCAACCAGTCAACATGAGTTGATTCGCTGAACTAAAGTTACCCGCTCTGAACAACGAAAACGTTAAATTTGTTACAGGTGTTCCCGGATTTAATCTAATACCCACGGTTCCTGTTGTTAAAGTATTATCTGTTGTGCTACCAACTAAAGTACCATTATCAAAAAGAGATAGCACGTTACCGATGGCTGTGAATAGGTAGGCGTGTCCGACGACAAGCGAGCCACCAATAGTGGCGAGTACAGAAAAAGTAGTTCCTGATTCTCGTTGGATTTGCCACCCAGAAACAGAAAACGCCACGTCGTACGCTGTGCCGGGATTCCCGCTAGTGGAACGCAATTTTAAAGCTGTAACACCTGACGTCACTGACGACGGAGTAAGTTCACACCACTGATTACTAGGAAACGATGTCCCCGTAACGATGCTCACGTTTCTACCAGCGGTCGAAGATGCTTCTGCCTTGTTAGACACGACTTGCAACTGAGGTAAGTTAACTCCTACTTCTTGGAAGGGTCCCCACTGTCCGCCGTCGCTGAGAGGGTTTTCGTTTGCTCGGGTAAAGTTATCCGAAAATAAAACATTCTGATTTGGCATTACTTGTTCTTCGCGTAAACAGCAACCCAGTCAAGGGCAACGCCCGCCGAATTCAAAACTTGCCATGCTGCCGCAGCGGTTCCTTGAGGGAGTGGTGTCGGAAAGTTAATCACAATACCGCCATTACCAGCGAGAGCAAACTTATAGGTATTGCCGCCTGAGCCGTTGTCTGTCAAGGTGGCGATTGTGGCGGTCGAAGATTCATTCGTAATGATGAGCGTGATGATGTCGTTAAATACGCCAGCCGCGCCAGCGCCGATAAAAGAAACAGTAGTTGACGAGTTACTGTTCAAAATCGCTGTTGCAATCAAATCACGAGGAGCATTAAGAACAGCTACCTGATTACCGTATTTGTCTGAACGAGCACCGACAAGCTGACCGTCTGTAACTGCGGTAGGGACTGTGGTCGAACCGCGCATACCAGCTTGAACTGCATTTGCTGGAACGGCGGCTGCGGTTGCGCCGTCGAAGATTGCGCCTGCGTTACCGACTACGCCAACCTTTTGAACACCCGAAGCGGCGGTTGAAGTATTTGCGCCAGCAACCTGTTTTAAGTTAGTGTCAACTTGGTTTGTGATACTGGTGACGGCGGTAATTGTGCCTGTTACGGGAAGAGGATTTGTAATACCGGTCTTAATATTTACGTCTAGAGCATTTCCGGTTGATGTAACTACGTTACCAGAGCCATCTACAATCTGTGATTTTTGAGAACCATCTGACTGCTTGGTTGACGTTGCTGCAAGAGTAGGCAATGGTAAAGACGCCGCAGAAATAGGAAGTGGGTTCGGCGTCTTAACGTTCACATCTAGCGCGTTTCCGGTTGACGTAATTACGTTACCGGAACCGTCAACGACTTGTGATTTTTGAGAACCATCCGATTGCTTTGTAGATGTCGCGGCCAATGTCGGAAGAGGAAGAGACGTTGCAGAAATCGGTTGCGTCGTCGTTCCTGTAGGGTCTACACGAACCGGATTCGAGGCCGATGCGCCTTGAAGCTTTCCTGTACCATCGATAACGCCGATTTCGGTTGCGGACGTTGGTGCTGTTGCCCCGGTTGCACCTACTGATGCGTTCGAACCGCCACCCGTAATGACGTTAACACTGAGAGGGTTTCCCGCCGTGCCGACTGGATTGGTACCGTCGCTTAATTCAACCGGAAGCGGATTTGTTAAGGCTGGAGCACTACCGTTAATACCTGTGATGTTGACGTTTCCGCCAGCACCACCCCCACCAACTGCAACGTTTACGAGAAGATTTCCCGAACTATCTTGTTGAAGAGGAAGGCTCTGCCCATCCGCAGGAGCCGGAGGAGTTAGATGATACACACCTCCTACAACATGCGCGCTCGACGGATTCGTACTATTTAAAGTTAATTTGTTTGGATCACTCATTTACTCGCTGCTCTCATCAAAAAGAGTATCTACTCTCTTGATGATACGTTCTATCTGGGCCTGATGTCTGTCGTCTGCTTCTCGTCTGAGCTTCTTAATTTCTGTTCGAAGCATGACTAATTTCTTGGCTTGTTCTGTCATGACTCCAGCGTCACTAAGAACTCTAATGATAACTTTTCTGATGTCGTCTTCAGTAAGACCTGAAGGACCTTGTGGGCCGGATAAACCTTGTTCGCCCTTTTCACCACGATCCCCTTTCTCGCCCTTTTCACCGCGAGGACCTGTGGTTCCTGTTTCGCCTTGATCCCCTTGCTTTCCTTCGGGACCTATATCGCCGCGCTCACCACGAAGACCGGGATGACCTTGCTCACCACGCTCGCCGCGAGGACCTTGTGCACCTTGTGGACCAATCTCGCCTTGCTCACCGCGTTCGCCTTGCAAACCACGGGGACCGCGTTCGCCTTGCAAACCTTTTTCGCCTTGAGGACCAGGTACACCACGCGGACCTTCGGGACCTAGTGGTCCTCGAACGCCTTGTGGTCCGACGTTTCCTTTTTCACCTACGGGGCCTTGCGGACCTTGTGGACCGCTCGGGCCCGGAACACCTCGTGGACCTGTTTCTCCTCTAGGACCTTGTGGGCCCGTCGTTTTTTGCCTTTCTTCCTCTTCTAACAACTGCTTGTGTCGTTGAATACTCGACAAAGCTTCATTTAAACTACTCATTGTTACACCTATTATGCACTACTGATTAAATTCCACGGCCTTGATTACCCATTTGCGCCATTATGGCTGTTGTGTTCATCTCAACACTTCGTGCAAGCCATTGCTGGACGAAACTTTTTTTCTGCGTTTCTGTCAAACCTTCAGATTTACTCAAAAACGCCGCTACGCCGCGCTGTCTATAAACTTGAGAGCGTGCGTCGTCGTTTACTGCCAACATCTCACTCAGGAACAAATTGTTGTATACGTCTTGATACCAATCAGGGATTGGTGCCCAATCGAAGTTGGATACGAACGCTGCTGCTGTTTCTGCGACGCCTGCATTATTAGCAACGGTGAGCGTTGTTGCTGTACAAGAAACCACCACGAACGAACCGTTGTTGACTGTGTGCGCCGTGAAGCCTGTGATTTGAGCAACTGACCCTGTTGGAAAAGAAAGAGGGTCAAACGTGCCTGTGTACGCGGTGTTCGAACCGGCTGCGTTTGCCGCCGCAGTAATTGAAAACGGACCAAACATCTGTGGCTTCTTTTGATAAATCAAAGTCACTGTGTACGCCGCGTTCGGGACGCCCATAAAACGGAGCGTTATTTGCGTGCTCGAAATCAAAAAGATACAAGCAGACTCGGGACGCTGAGGTTCGGATGCAAGCGAAATTGGGTTGTTGTTGTAGACGTCTGTGATTTCCCAATACTTACCGTTCGAATCAAGAATAGCTACCTTTTCAAGAAACCCGAAGTCGGGGATCGCGGAGAGCAAAACGGTGTAATCTTGCGTTCCTTTTACCGTCGGAGAAGACAAAGTGAACGTTGCTCTGTTCCAAGGCCACGCAATCGGTGGGGTCAAGAACGTAGAACGAATCATCGTCGCAGTTGATACTGCAGGCTCTTGGCCGAAGCCTGCATTCAGGGGGGCGTACTCGACGAACGTTTGGGCCCAATTAATTGATTGTGTCAGTGTGTACATTTTTACGATGCCTTACAGTATTTGCAGTCGGAAGAAACCAACCCGCGATTAATGTGCCAGCGGGTGTGCATACCTTTGGGACCGCCAATCTTGCCGCCTTTTCCTAAACCCATCTGTTGAACTTTTTTCATCCAACCCGATTCTGCATTTCTCTTGCCCACTATCGGTCCACAGGCTTTGCCGCCTGCTGAAGATATGCGTTTTAAATGTCCTGTTTCAACGTTAGTTAAGCCACCTTTGCGAGAGGCGCTTACTCTATCAAAATCAGGGGAGTGGATTCCCAACTTTTTCTCAACGGTTGTTTTGGCACCTAAACTTCCGGCAGCTTTCGATGCTTCGACGGCATCAAATCCTACGTATTTCTGCCAAAGAGGAGAAAACTGATTGGACAAAGCGCCAATACGATACGTGCCCATTCGAATCATTTCCATATGCTCGGCGGCTGCCAAATGCCATAGAAATGGACAGAAAGAATCCTGCGAATCATACAAATCCAAGTCACTGCTTTCAATTCTTTTGACTTCTTTGATGAAGTAGTTTTTATATCTATCTCTATAATCAGGTTGTCTGAAACGAATTTTCAAAGAACGAATGGTACTTCCTACTTTGATAACACGATTAGTATTCTTGTGAACTATGTGATAAATTATTCCAGTCATATTAGCCCACAACAGGGTACTGAAAAGGCCACGCGGCCCCCTTGAACTGATTTCTGCTGCGTCCACTTCCCATAACGGTGCGATCAGGAAGGAAAGACCACTCTTCCAATTCGCGGTCTTGAGTCTCACGCATTTGAACCAAAGAAGCTTTCCACAATGCCCATTCATCCTTAAACTTCGCGCGCACCTTTGCTTCGGGAGAATAGCGATAGCATTGCGCGATAAAACCGGCACGAAAGAACGGCTCGTATTTATCCGGCAACGGGGACAAAACATCATCCAACGTTACAAACTTAGGCGGAACCATCTGACCGTTGATAGTAAATTGCCACACAACGCCCGTTTGCGATGGGACGTTCAAAATACGAATGCCCATACCTATTGGATCAACAACTGTCCACACCGTAGTAGACGCGTCGCCGCGAGTTGCACCGGTAATTTGTGTTCCCGGGACTGCGCCAATCGGAGCCGTCGGCGCGTTAACGCCCTCGGTTCCGAAACCAGTCAACACGAGCAAATTTCCGTTCGAGTCAATGATTTGAGAAATCGGGTTTGCAGGCATAGCTGTTGTTGCCAGAGGTCCGATGTAAACCGATCCTGCCTTAGGGTTGTTGCCCCAAGATGCGCTGTTGATATTCGGTTGTCCCCACGTGCCGTAATAAAGTTCGTTGTTGGGATACGAAGCAACAAGGAAACCCGGGTCACCGATGTTTGTGCCGCCGTTCGCCAAGTACGTACCTGTACGTTGTGGCAAGGCTCTGCCGCATTCGACGCGAACCCAAGGCTTGGGTTGCTGAGTGCTACTGATATCAATCGCTATGCCTTTTTCCAACCACTCGAACGTGTACACAGAACTATTATCTGGATTCACGAGAGCGTAATCTTGCTGCCAAGACCACGTGTAAAAAAGAGGAAGCTGTGCCGAGTTCCACTTGTGGGGGAAATTTACGGAGCAAATTTCGTTGAACACGTCGTTTGCAATCGTTAGCGCGGGCTCTTGCGAAAAACCGCCCACGTTGAGAACGGGCTCGATATCGGCGAAACTCATAACGCGGTCGACGATATTTTGAATCGTGTACGTTGAGCCTTGTGATCCTACAGGTTGGCCTAAGAAATTGACGCCCGTGATGTCTGACGCTACGATGGTTTGATTAGACGATGCCGGTGTGAACTTAATTCCCGGTTTGGTAGGCTTAATTACGTACGCACCGGCGGCTAACCCAGTAAAACTATACAAGCCAGTTGGTCCCGCAGTCGTGACGGCGGAAGCCGTGCCGCTAAGAGTAATTGTTGCGCCCGCTAGCGCCTGTCCTGAAATAGAGTTAGCCATAAATTAAAAACCTTGCGCAGCAAAAGAAGGGGCCGCGATTTGAAAATGATTGTGACAGAAGGGTGTGGATGCGTTCTCTGTCAATTGAAGGAGGGAAATCTGCATTCTGCCTTGGACTACTGGAAACTGAAAATAAAAAGGGGCGACCGTAGCCGCCCCATGCTTGCTTGTCTACCTAACTTCTTAGATCGTGACGCCTTCAACCACTTCGCCGCTATCCTTGTCGACGAATCGGCTGTTGAATTCCGCTCCGTACGCGTCGAGGTTAGTTGCGTTAGGTGCCACGTTCGGGATGGATTCCGATGCCGACTGCGTATCGGTAGAAGCGTCACACATGTTAACCGCTTCGCGCCATCCAATCTTCGTGTGATTTGAAATCTTTCTTTCCTTGCCGGTCTTGTCTTCGCGGACAAGATATTCAACGGTGTCCTTCGGGAACCACTTCATACCGCAAATACGGCAACGGATGTACGTGGTAAACGCGATGAAACGGTGTTGATAAACGGCGTAATCCTTATTCTGCGTCTTAGGCCCTTTCTTACCACCCTTGAGGTGCTTACAACGAGCTTGCTTCAACAGAACTTTGGAGTCCTGATCCTTTGCGTTACGGTCGCGCTGGCGTTGGATCGTCTTACGACGAGCCTCGGCTTCTTGCGCCGTTTGTGCTTCGCGTCCTTCTTTCAAAATCAGGTATTGAAGAAGTTGGCCGAGCATGCCTGCGTCAACGTTTGCGGTTGGCGATACGACTTGCTTTCCTGCGATTGCTTCTTGCGTAGCCGGTGCTTCTTGCGTAGCCGGTGCTTCTTGAACCCCGTCAACAACTGGCTTTTCGCCCGCCGCAAGTTGTTCAAACACTGACTTCGGTTTCTGGATGTTGCTTTGATTACTCATATTTTCCTTATTAAACTGCGCGTACCTTGTGGCGTACGTTACCCAGTTATTTTTGTCAACACATTAGGTCGTTGACTAACCTTTGTTTCTACTACGCTCGGGTATCCTTACCGGTTAACTCGTCTGCCGTGTATCGCTTGCCGTTGCGGATTTCCCACAACGATTCACGATAGCGTCGGAAGCATCGGTTGCCCGAGGGATTCCCAAAAATTTGATGTGCCTGCCATTCGGTCAGGATTTCACACTTGACTAATTCTACGATTGCCGTTCGCCAGCCTCGGAGTTCACCAGCGGGAAGGTTGTGCTTGTCGAGCTTCAATAGGCTCCATTCGTACATAAACGGAACTCGAATGTAACAAACGTACCTTGCGCGGCCTGTAACCTTGGGCGGGATGCACCACAAGCCAACTGTGCCTTGAAGGCCGTTGTAAACCGTGAAACACTTGACAGGGCAAATTGAGTTCGTTCTCAACTTGTGCATAAACTGATCGGTGGACATTGGGTTAACTAAGCGCGCCTTGGCGTTTGTTAACTCAAGTTGGTCCTCCATCTGATAGCGTTCGACCATTTCATTGGAGATTTCTTTCTCTCGTTGAAAGGCTTCGCGGGCGTAATTTTTGTAGTCGCCGGGGAATCGGACCCAGTCGGGTGTGCCCCCCGCGAGAATTTCTTGAATGGACGCCGTGGTGGTGGGGACGTCGTGGTGGCTGGTGATGATTTCGCCTTCGTGGGCGCGTGTGTTGCGGAGATCAACGTGTTGCTGACCTTCGGCGAGGGTGAAC
>Ga0247692_1000242_pt1 | contig 13046 bp, 12 predicted proteins | sample CNK33_metaG_FD_183041 | JGI IMG/M metagenome (GOLD analysis project Ga0247692, IMG submission 183041) | Soil microbial communities from Purdue University Martell Research Forest, Indiana, United States - CNK33 | ecosystem: Environmental > Terrestrial > Soil > Temperate forest > Bulk soil...
ATCGAAAATCGTGCCGGATGTCACTGTCCCAGGATGTCGGCAGGTGCGGCAGATCAGGCGCCCGCGGCTGCTCCTATACGGGTCCCGTTTGGTTGCGCAACTGGGGCAGACGAACCCCTCCGGCCAACGAGCCTCGACGCTCAAGATAGCGCGCACACTCCTCCTCGGTGACAAACCAGTCTTCAAACTGGCTCCACGTCCGAGGGTAGTCGACGCCGGCGGTCGGGGTAGGTTGGAATTCGCTCACACCGACATTTTCTCTCAGGTGGCGCTAAGTGGATAGCCCTTACGCATATACAGTATCACCGTCTGCCATGGAACTGCTCAAAAAGCTCGAAATACTCGCCGACGCCGCCAAGTACGACGCGTCGTGTGCGAGCAGCGGCGCGCCACAGCGCAGTTCACGCGGCGCGGACGGGCTCGGCGCGAGCACGGGCGCGGGCATTTGCCACAGCTTCACGCCTGACGGCCGCTGCGTGTCGCTGCTGAAAATCCTGCTGACCAATTTCTGTCTTTACGACTGTCAGTATTGCGTGAACCGGCGCACGAGCAACGTGCCGCGCGTGCGTTTCACGCCCGGGGAAGTCGTGAGCCTCACGCTCGACTGCACGCAGATGATCGTCGGCGCGGACGACACCAGCGACAGCACGATCCTGCAAACAGCCGGAACACTGTACGGCTCGTACCGGCTCAAGCGCGTCTACTATTCCGCGTTCAGCCCGATTCCCGACAGTCCGACGGCGCTGCCGGCCAAGGCGCCGCCGTTGTTGCGCGAGCATCGTTTGTATCAGGCGGATTTTCTGCTGCGCGGCTACGGGTTTCGCGTCGAAGAACTGTTCGACACACCCGGCAATCTTTTACCAGCGCAATTACATCGACGGGCTGTTTCTCAGTTCCGGCGTGATCCGATCATCGAACTACACGATGGAACAACTGGTGCGCGTCGCGCAGTCGTTGCGTGAAGAGCATCTGTTTCGCGGCTATATCCATCTGAAAACCATTCCCGATGCCGATCCGGAACTGATCGCGCAAGCGGGCCGTTACGCGGATCGCCTGAGCGTCAATATCGAACTGCCGACCGACATCAGTCTGGAACGGCTCACGCCCGAGAAAAGCGCGCGCACGATCCGCCTCGCGATGGGCTCGATTCGCCTCGCCAGCGACGAAGCCGAGAGCGACGCGAAAGCGCCGCGCTTCTCGCCGGCTGGGCAGAGCTCTCGCGCTCGATATCGATCCGAAGCTCGCGTGGGCGCTGAATCATCGGGAGAGCTTTCCCGTCGATCTGAATCGCGCGAACGCACGCATGATCGCGCGCGTGCCGGGCATCGGCATGCGCAACGCAAAGCGTCTGGTGGAACTGCGGCGCTCGCGGCGTATCCGCTATCAGGATCTCGTGCAGTTGCGGTGTTCGATGGACAAGACGCGGCCGTTCGTCGTGACAGCGGGCTATCGCCCTGCGCACGCCGACGCGTCGACGCAGCGGTTACGTCACGCACTGACGCCGCCGCCGACGCAGTTGTCGCTGCTTTGACGCGGGCACGAGAGCATGCAAGTCATCTCGATCGACGACAGCTACGCGGCGTGGCGCGAAGCCGCGCTGCAGGCGCTCGCGAGCCGCATTGCGCCTGAGGATATCGACTGGCGTGTCGCTGGCGATGGCGATCGGGCAACCACGCCCGCGCTGTTCGACGATCACGCGCCTGTGTCGCAGGCAACGACCGCACCCGCCAATGTCCGCATTTCCCGCGAACTCGGCGAACTGCTGAAAGACGCGGCGCTGTATCGCGACACGGCACGCTGGGCGTTTCTTTACCGCGTGCTCTGGCGATGGCATGACGGCGACCGCTCGGTCGCGTCCGCTGCCGATTGCGACGGCGCGCGCCTGTACAAGATGGCCAAGGCCGTACGGCGCGCGAAGCACGCCATGATCGCGTATGTGCGGTTTCGGTTACGCAAGCCCGCCAACGATGCGCCAGCGGCCGATCTGCCCGAGTACGTCGCGTGGTACGAGCCGGAACACGATGTGCTCGCATGGTCGGCCGAGCATTTCGCACGCCGCATGGGCCGCTCGACGTGGCTCATCTCGACGCCCGATAGCGCAACATGGTGGGACGGCAGCGCGTTGCGCCTCGAACGCCGGCCGGCGTTATCCAGCGACCGCTGCAAGCACACCGCCGACGAAGCCGAAGCGCTCTGGCTCGCCTACTACCGCAGCACGTTCAATCCCGCGCGCCTGAACGAGACGGCGCTCGAACAGCACATGCCCGTGCGCTTCTGGAAAGGTCTGCCCGAAGGGCACCTGATTCCGTCGATGATCAGCGAACCGAAAAGCGGCGCGCAACGAGTCGCGCAGGCGCGCGGCGTCGGCGTGCTGGGCGGCAAGAGCGTGCCCGTGTCGATGCACACAGCGCGCAACCGGCACGTCAGCAGCCATCGACGCTCGACGCATGCCGGCGATGCGAGCTGTGGCGGCACGCGACGCAGGTCGTCGATGGCATCGGTCCCGACGATGCGCGCATCATGCTGATCGGCGAGCAGCCCGGCGATCAGGAAGATCTCGCTGGCAAGCCGTTCGTCGGGCCAGCGGGCCAATTGCTCGATGTCGCGATCGAGCGCGCGGGGTTGCGGCGCGAGCATCTTTATCTGACCAACGCCGTCAAACGCTTCAAATGGATGCTGCGCGGCAAGCGGCGCCTGCACAAGACGGCGGCGCAGCAGGAAATCGATGCGTGCGGTTACTGGCTCGAACGCGAGCTGGAGCGCGTGAAGCCTGCCGTCGTCGTCACGTTGGGCGCGACTGCGTTGACTGCGCTGCTGCACGAGAAAGTCAGTTTGGGCGATTGGATCGACCGGCCGATCGATGTTGACGGTATGCAGGTGATCGCGACGTATCACCCGTCGTTAGCGTTGCGGCAGGAGAATGACGAGGCGCGCGAGCGCGTGCTGGACGCGATCGCCTCTGCATTGGCGCGGGCGCGCGATCTGGCGGACATTGTGCTAGAACGGCGGCGCGCATCGCGCTAGTGTTTCGTCTGGGAATGCGCGAGCATTTATCCATCCAATGGACGGATGCCATGCGAACCCTTCTCCATACCTCGCGGCTGCGCCTCGAACCGTTCGACGAAGCCCACTTCGCGGGGCTACTCGCGCTCAACTCCGATCCTGTCGTGATGCAATTTCTCGGCGACGGTTCGCCCGCGACGCCGGCGGAAGTGCATCAGAGCATCGATACGGCGAAGGCGCGCTGGGAGCGGTTCGGCTTTTCATGGTGGTCGTTCATCAGGCACGACAGCGGCGAGATCATCGGCGCGGGTTGCGTGCAGCATATCGAGAACGAACCGGGCAATCCGGTGGAAGTCGGCTGGCGTTTGAAGCGCGATCACTGGGGACAAGGCTACGCGACGGAAGCGGCACGAGCGATGATCGGATTCGCGTTTGACGAGCTTGGCCTCGCTGCTGTTTATGCGACGACGCATCCGTCGAATGAACGATCGATCAAGGTGATGAAGCGGCTTGGGATGCGGAGTATCGGTTTGCAGCCCTACTACGGAACGTTGGCGGCAACGTATGTGCTGGAGAAGCCGTAAGGCGCAGCCTGTTATCTCAAAATTCGTCCTTGTCCTATGTCCGCCACTCCCACGCGTCCCTATTCTTGAAGCATCAACAGAGCGCCACTCAACACGACATGGACTGCGCCTGTTACCACCTTCATCGACAGGAGCACATCATGTTTGTCTACTTCCTTCTCAGCCAGTTCAGCCAGTGGCTTCGTTTCGTGGACAAGCCGCGTTGCGGCGCATTTCTCGCAGCATCCGTTGATATCGAAGAGCTGGGCAAGAACGCGCAACGATACGATCGATAACTCGAATCTCCACGACTTGCCGCCGCGAAGCATCGTGGCGAAAAAAAGCCCGCTGACGCGGGCTTTTGAACATTCTGATGCTTGTGGTTTCGGTACGTTCAGACCTCCGATCACTCCCACTCTATTATGTTTTGCGTCTCTAACCCCCTGTATAGATTGACGTTTTAAAACTCTACGCAACCGTATACCGTCACTTATACCGTCATGGCGGGGGCACTGGATTTGATGCACAAACCATCGGTGTAGAACGCGGCAGCGCGGGTTCCTCAGGACGCCCCTGATGCGATACTTTTAAGCGATCTACGAAAATTCGCCCAAACAATTTTGTCAAATTATACTGCCTCAACACATTTTGTAGATGCGGAAAGTACTTGCAAGCGAGAGTTTTCGCATCTTCAATAAATCGAATGGAAATTACATTCGATCCCGCCAAAGACGCCAGCGATATCCGCAAGCACGGCGTGTCTCTCGTCCTCGCAAGCGAGATCGACTGGTCCGAGGTGATGGCACGACCCGACAACCGCCGAGACTATTTCGAGCTGCGCGAGATCGGCTACACCGTAATTCATGATCGCCTGTATTGCGTGGTATTTACGCAGCGCGGCGAGACCATGCACATTATCAGCCTGCGCAAGGCAAACCGCAGAGAGGTCCGTGATGTTCAAGAATCGTAAGCTCATCCCGCCGACGCCGGAAGAAGACGCGGCAATCAATCGCGGCATCGCCGCCGACCCTGACACGTATGAACTGAGCGCGCGTGAGATCGCCGAATTGAAGCCACTCGGCGCGACCCGTCGCATGGGTCGGCCCCCGAAGGAAAACCCTAAAGAACAGGTCAGCGTCCGCTATGACGCTGACGTGCTTGAGGCGTTCCGCGCGACTGGCGAAGGCTGGCAGACCCGCATGAACGACGCCTTGCGCACCTACCTGAAGGAGCATCCGCTCAAAGCCGCGTGAACTGGACTAACGAGGATTTTGATAATCATATGGCCGGTCTGCTTCCTGTCGAGCAGAAACCACCGAAGTAGTGTCAATGACTCTGGTGCAAATCTGAGGAGAGGGAGGGTTACGCTCGAGTTTTGACGAGCGCGAGCACCCAATGAGCGCTGGCGGCCGTTCTACCGACCGCTCGCCGCGACCATCCAGCGCCAGGCGATGGTGATCCTCAACGTGATGTCCGCGTGGCTTGTCAAGGCCGGCTATCTGGCCGGCAATCCGCTGTCGCTGACACGGCAGCCCGCGCGGCGCGCGAAACTTCGGATCACCCGCTAACTCCAGCCGGACCTATGGCGGGAGGTCAACCTCAGTTCATCGATACGATGCCCCGCGAGACCGACCGGCAACGGGCACACTACCTCCGCGCGGGCTGGCTGTTCACCCTGGTGTATCCGGGTGGGTTGCGGATCCCGAGGTCAGCGCCAACACGATGGGGCGGTTTTTTGCGCGCCGCGACGCGGACGGTCACTAGCGCCGGTCGCTGGAAGTGCTCGGCAAGGGCGACAAGGAAAGGCTGGTCTCTGCCACGAACGCGATGGCGGCGGCACATTGTTGATATATTCGTCCCGTGCAGCAGAGAGGCTATTTCACTGCCTTGCAAAAGTGGCGAGCGCAGTTTCAACCCACTGGAAGCCAATATGCTCTTGCTCAAGCCGCAAATTTTTACGAAGCCGGTTATCACGCAGGTCGTTGAACAGCGCTTGCTCCGCATCGTCGAGCCGCGGCAAGTCGCGGAGCACCTGGTCATGCTCCTCGCCCCATTGAGCTTCGTGGGCTATCAACGTCGCCCGGTCCATCAGGAAAGACTCAACGTGGTCGAAGCGGCTGCGCAACTGGTCGAGGATTGCGAAGCCATGAGTGTCGATATCTCCCCAGTAGTGGATGCTGCAGCGGGAAAGCCACACCGCTTTTGACAACGCGTCCCATCCATAGCCTGCACCGAAGACGACAATCGTATCGGCTAGAGGCGGGAATGCGAGGAAGTTCGTCTCGTTCTCAGTGATGAAAACCCGGCGGATCGGCACGGCCAGCGCAGCAAAGCTGTCTGCATCGACTGCGATATCGGGAAGCGCAGGGCCGGGAAGCATGGGCAACTGCGCGTCAAGCACGCGAAACCGGATACGGGCAGGCTTGTCGAGGAAGCCGTAGCGGGCCGCGAATTGCGCGCCCCCGTTTCTTTCTACCGCGACGGCCTCGGGCGGAAGTGCGAGATCGAGCCATTCTGCCAGCACACCGCGCCAGTTTTCGATGAACTTGCTGTGCACGCCGACAATGTCCACTTGTCTCAGGTAAATGCCGGGACGCGGATGCCGTACGATCCAGCCGACCACCGCCAGTAAACGCTCACATTCGTCAGCTAACTCAAGCGCCTGCAACGGACGCCGGCGAAACCATACCAGAAGCGCCGGCTGCCGCGAGCCCACGAGGGCGAGCATCCGGCCGAAATGAGCCGCGTCGCCACGCTTGCCGATCATCGCCAGCGCGCTGTCCAGCTCGTCGATCCAGACCGCCTGCGGCACGCGCTGAACACCCAGGACACGATGATTGAACTCGCGCCATTCGATCCGGATCTGCGCGACAGCGACAAGCTCAGCAATCCATTCACGCACGGCCTGGAAACGTTCGGTGAGTTCGGCCGAAGCCGGTCCCTTCAGGACAAGTCGCAGCGGGAACGCACAGCCGGACCGCAGGCCAACCTTCGCTTCTTCGCGAGCGATAAGCGCGGCATTCGGCGCCGCATCGGCGCTGGCACTAACCATGCTGCGCAACAGCTCACCCCGCTCCCACAAGCGGCGCACCTGCGCTTTCAGGTCGCCGGCGGTCGTCCAGCTCACGTCGAGCCCTCCGCCTTGCGCGCAAGATGCTCCTCGATCGACAGATTGCGCAGCTTCGAAGCACGCCCCTCATCGTTGTGCACGAAGCCGACGCTGGAAACGAACGGCTCGATGATATGGATCTTCTGCAGCGGCGTGACGATCAGCAGTTGCAGATTGAGCTGCCTGAACAACTTGAGCCCGTATTGCGCGGACTCGTCCGAGCCGCGTCCGAACGCTTCGTCGATGACCACGAACCGGAACGAGCGAGACCGTACCGCGCCCCATTCCAGACCGAACTGATACGCGAGGCTGGCCGCGAGAATCGTGTAGGCCAGCTTTTCCTTCTGCCCACCCGACTTACCGCCCGAATCCGAATAGTGCTCGTATTCCGTGTCATCTTCGCGCCAGCGCTCGCTTGCGGCAAACAGGAACCAGTTGCGCACGTCGGTGACCTTCGTAGTCCATCGGCGGTCCTGATCCGACAGGCCTTCGCGGCCGCGAAACCGGTCGATAATCGCCTTGACCTGCAGAAACTTGGCTTCCGAATACTGCGCATCGTCCGAACCGGTCAGCGTGCCCTCCGTGCAGGCTCGCAACTCCGCCTGGAAATCGCGGATGTCTGCGTCGGGGCTCGCCTGAGATTCCAGCACGATATAACGACCTGGGTCGTAGTCGATTTGAGCCAGCGATTCATTGATGCGGGCAATGCGCTCCTTGATCGTTTCGCGTTCCCGCGCCAGTTGCCCGTTGAAGTTGGCAATCTCGTTGATCGTGTTGATGTTCAATAGCTCCTTGAAGCGAGCCTCGAAGCGCGGAAGATCGTCGGTATTCAGGCGAGCCAGCAGCTCGCGATACTCGAACGCGGCTTCGAGGCTGGCGTCGAAGTCGGCCGTGTCGAGCTTGTAGGCGTCCTTGAACGTCGACATGCTCTTGATGATGCGCTCGGTGAGGCGATCCAGGCGCTTGGCCTCAGCGTCCATATGCGCCTGCAACGCGTCACGCAGTTCGCGTTCACGGTTCTCGCATGACTCGACCGATAGCTGATGCTCGCCCAGAATTTGTGCGCGCAGCACGTCTAGCCGCTCGCGGATATCGTGGGCAATCTCCGTCAGCCATGCCGCGGTTTGCTCCCGCAATGCATCGGCCGCTTCGCGTCTGGCGTCGATACCGCCCAACTCCCTGTTGACGTCCGACAATGCCTTCTCGCTGTCCTTCAGCGCCGCCTGCACCGACTCGAGTTGCGCGGCCAGTTCCAGCAGCGCATTGCTGGTAGCCTCCAGACGCGCTTTCTCATCCTGCAGGCGAGCGATCGTGGCTGAGCAGCTCTGCCAATCCAGCTCACGAAAATCGTTGAACTCATTGAGAGCCGCCAACACCTCCAGCTGCCGCCGCAGCCTGGTCTGATCGCCCTGCGCTTTGGCGATCTGGCTAGCAATGCCGCTAAGGCGCATCTCGAGCGCACGCAGTTGCCCTTCCAGCGCAGCGATCTTGGCGGCGTTGCTCCAGCCGAGGACGTAGCGGCTACGGTCGTCGAGGCGGTGGCGGTCGTCTTTTTCATGGCGTTCGCCGGCCGCCTTCACCTGCCCTGTGCGAGTCAGCGCACGGGACTCGCGACGAAACTGCTCCTGCGTCGCGCAGCACGCGTAATCGAAGCGCTGTGCCAGCGCCCGCTCCAGCCAGCCGTAAAACGGCGAATCCGGTTTGATCGCGACGTTACGCACCAGCGAATCGCGATGCAGCTCGGCGATGTCCTGGTCGCGCGTGGGTCGCACGCGGAAATAGACGAGCCGTCCCGCGAGATGCGTGCGATCCACCCACGCGGCGACATCGGAATAGTGCACATCGGGCACGAGAAGCGAGAGGCCAAAGTTATGCAGCACCCGCTCGATCGCGCCTTCCCATTCGCGCGACTCTTCGCGCACCTGGATCAGTTCACCGGCGAACGGCATGCTGTCTTCGTCGAGACCGAGTGCCGCACACAACGCTGCACGCATCGCGACCTGCTCCTTGGGAATATTGCTGCGCCGCGCCTTCAGGCTCGCGACTTCCTCGTCAAGCACGTCATGTTCGCGCTTGCCCTCGCGCAGCGACACGCCCCACTCGGTGATCTGGTTCTGCAGATCGGCTTCCCGCTGACTCACGCCCTCGCGCAGATCGGCCACCTGCTGCCGCTGCGCCATGAAGGCAGGCTCGTCGGCTGCAGCGGTTTCACCCATCGCAGCGAGCAATTGCGCATGACGTTCGGCGCGCTGCTGGCGGCGATTGCGCTCGCGTTCCTCGTCGCGGATAGCGGCAGCAAGCTGCTCCAGCCGGTCACCGCCTTGCTCGGCAATCGCACGCTTGAGGCGATCGGCTTGCGTTCGCTCCTGGTCGCACTGCTCGATGCGCCGCTCCTTCTGCGCGGCAAGGCGTGCATGATCTTCAGCGAGCAACTGCAACCGCCGATCCAGCAGGCCCAGCTTCAATTCGGCAAAGTACGGCTTCAACGCATCACGGCATACGCGCGAAGCCTCCTGTTCCGCCGCCAGCGCGCCGTGCTGGTCGCAGTCCACTACCAGGGGCTGCAGCAGTTCCACCTGGCGCTTCGCCTTGAGCACCGCCTCATGCGCGCGAGTCAGATCGTCGAAGTGCGAGATCAGCGCGGCAATACGAGGCGCGACGTCGAACGGCTCGAGCATGTGGCTACGCACGAAATCGGTCAGGTTACCGACCGACTTCATCGACACCGTCTGATGAAACAACTCGAGCGCCTGCTCATTGTCGATGCCGAAGCGCCGGCGAAACCACGCGCCATATTTCGGAAAGGTGTCTTCGATTTGCGCGCCCAGGCCGCGCAGCTTTTTGCGCAATTGCGCGATATCGGAGCCGAAGTGGACGAAATCCGTCGCTATCGACAAATTTCGCTCAGCGCCCACGTAAAAGCGCTCGGGTTGACTCTGCGCCTCCTTCATCCAGAAGACCTGCGCGAGCGAGATCGTCTGGTCATACCCGGCGTTGTGGAACACGCCGAGGATCACCGAGTAGCTGTTGCGGTCCCGCAAGGAAACGGGCCTGGATGTACCGGTCACCTCGTTGCGCTCGGACTTGTAATGCCCGAGTACGTACGAGCGCAGCGTCCGTTCCTTACTGTCCGCACCTGCCGCCTTGTTGTAAGCGATGCGCTGGGAGGGGACCAGCAGCGTCGTGATGGCATCGACGAGCGTCGACTTGCCCGAGCCGATGTCGCCCGTGAGCAGACCGTTCTTGCCGTCCAACTGAAGCGTCCATACGCGCCCGTCGAAGGTGCCCCAGTTAAAGACTTCCAGGCGGGTCAGCCGAAAGCCGGAAAGCGTGTCGTCGGCGAGAAAATCCAGCTCCAGCAATTGTGGAATCGCCTCGTTCGGCTCATTCATCGACATCACCTCCTGGCCCTGCCGTCGTGCCCGCCAGTTGCGCCTGGTACGCGGCGAGACGGGTGTCGAAGTCCGATAGCCATTGCGCGTCGACAAACGCTTTCAGGATGCGCCGCACTTCGAAACTGGACGGGCCGCCCGCGACCTTCAACCGGCGCAGGAAGCCCAGTTCGACGATCTTGTTGATGTGCGTCTCGATCTGATCGATCAGCTTCGCTTCATTGCTGCTTTCCGGAAGGAAGACCCTTACCAGCTCGACGATGTCATCGCGCGACAGGACCAAGCGCGTATCGCCGCCGCCGGCATCGAATTCGGCAAGCTTCTTGCGCAGCAATGCCAGCAGCAGGCTGACCGGAAAAGAGATCGGCCGACGTGCGATCAAACGCGGCGGCTTTGACGCCGCGCCATCTTCAGCCTGCTCGGGACGGCTGCGCAAGAACGCGTAGCCTTCGGCCTCGTCGAGCACCAGCTCCAGGCCCAATACCGATACATAGTCCCGGACGCGCGCCTGCAGATCGAGCAACGCGCCCCATAGACGTTCATCGCCCTCACGATAGATCACGCCTTTGAGCAGCGTGATCGCCAGTGTCGACAGATCGGCGTTCGCCGCCACTTCTTGCCGTTCGTCTTCCATCTTCACCTCACAAAGATCACGCGTGGCAGCCGGGCGCGTCGTGCCTTCGGCGTCTCGTCGCGACGGGTTGTTTGCCACGCGATGACTTCGTGCGTGTCTTCGTCCACGACCGTCTTGAACGCGTCACTGCCCAGTTGCAGATACGCGACCAGTTCCGCAAGACCTTGCTGCAGCGGGTGCGATTCAATCAGCTCGCGCAGCGTCACTTGCGCCCGATCCTGCAACGCCTGGCGGATATGACCCGCGAGCTGCGCGCGGTCAACCACCACTTGCGAATACAGCGCCGCAGCATCCAGATCAACGTCGCCCGCTTCCAGCGCAATATCCGTGATAACCGGCTTATGCACGGGCGCGTGCAGCGGACGTTCCATAGGAAGCTCGACGTCGGATGACGACTCGGCAAGATTCATTATCTCGCCGACCGGCGGCGTGTCGCGTACGACCAGCGCCCTGGCCTCGATGCCGCGCAGGATGTCCATGATGCGGCGGTTCTCCAGCCATGCCTGGTCGTCGAGGAACCGGCGCAGTTGCTGCGACAGTTGCGCGACCGTGCGCTGCGTGTGTTCGCCCGCTTCCAGCCAGTCGTAGTGCACGCGACCGGTCCGGGCGTCGGGCTTCAGGTTAGCCACCACGGGCAATGCGAGCACTCGCGTGAGCCGTTCGGTGAGCTCCTCCTGTCGAGTGCTGGACATCAGGAAATCCCAGAATGCGCGGAAGCTTTTGCCCTGGTCCGAGTCACCGATCGCGTCGCGCTCGCCCATGATCTCCTCCAGTAGCGCGCCCTTCGAACCCTCCCAAAGCGCGATGCGCTCGCGCACGCGACGGTCGAGCATGCGGAAGTTCTGCTCCACCTCGCGAAAGTCGGTGAGCAGGTCGCGCGCCAGCTGCATGAATTGCTGGAAGCGATCTTTGAGGGCCGTGTCGTTCAACAGTGGGAGGTCCCCGGAATTCACCCGCGCGATCTCGGCATCGATCTCGTCACGTCGCCTGTGTAATTCGGCAATGCGCTTTTGCGGATCTGATTCGCTGCCTTCACTCATCTGCCGCAGCAACTCGAACAACGTCAGCAGGCGTGATTCCGTGCCAACGAAGCTGCGTTCCGTTAGCGCGTCCAGCCAGACAATCGCTTTTTCCGTCGCGGGCGTAAGGTCGAAGTGGGGTTCGTCCGAGCCCTGGCGATAAAACTTGCGCAGCCAGCCTTTTTCCGGACTTGTCCAGTCGTTGAGATAGTCGAGCGCGCGTCTCGGATAGGCGTCCGCGCCCAGGCGATCGCGCAGTGCATAAAGTTCGTCTTCCAGCGCTTCGGACAGATCGGCGGCGGACATCACGCGCACGTTCGGAACCACGAAAACGCGATGCAGGAAGCTCGCCACCAGCGGGGCGTGGTCGGAGCGCAATAGCCGCCATGCGGGATGGTGCGTGCGAAGGGTGTCGAGGGTTGAGTAGTCGAGGGTCATGGCTTGGGTCTCGGGCCGGATCGTATCACTGGGTACGATCCGGCCACGCGCTCAGGTTAACTCGACGATTGTAACGATACGCCATTTGGGCACCCACTTCTGCATGCCTGGCGCAAGAGGAAACCTGTCATCGCACACCCTCAGCGGCTTCCGTCTTCGATACCCTTGCGCAGCAAAGCGTGTGAAATTTCCGACAGGGCATCTGCAAGCCGCCTTGCCGTGTCCGGCGGTGGCAGGGGCAACTTAAGGCTGCGTACGCCTGTGGCAGGGTCGCGTTCGACCCATGGGTGGGCGGCGGCCCCATCGTTCGACGCGCTCAGTGCGGATACCAGTTCCACGCCGAACTGCAACAACCCCGACCAGGGATCAGGGCGCGCGTCTTGTGGCGCTGTTTCGGCGGCGATGGCTTTGGGTCGGGTTCCGGCATCGTCGATGCTTGTTTCTCCAGTTGGCGCGTTTTCCTTCAGTTCACCGGACGCGGCGGCGACATTGATGGCCTCTTCCACCACGGCCATTGCCTCGCCTTCGCCCATGCGGCCCGTGACGTTTTCCACATCCTTCATGAAGCGGTTCAGACGTGAGCCGCCGAGCGAAATTTCGCCTGCGCCGCCATCGAGAATACCCGCCGACAGGGAGCGCTTGAAAGCCAGCACCGACAGCATGCCCTCCTCGATCGTTCCCTTGGCAACGTAGTTGATGATTTGTACAGGCTTGCGCTGCCCCATGCGGTGTATACGCGCAATGCGCTGTTCAAGCACCGCTGGGTTCCACGGCAGATCCATATTGACGAGCGTCGAAGCGTGTTGCAGGTTGAGCCCCGTGCTGCCCGCGTCCGTCGACAGGAAAACGCGGCAGTCTGGATCGTCCCGGAAACGCTCCACCAAGGCA
>Ga0247692_1000243_pt1 | contig 13025 bp, 12 predicted proteins | sample CNK33_metaG_FD_183041 | JGI IMG/M metagenome (GOLD analysis project Ga0247692, IMG submission 183041) | Soil microbial communities from Purdue University Martell Research Forest, Indiana, United States - CNK33 | ecosystem: Environmental > Terrestrial > Soil > Temperate forest > Bulk soil...
CAAACCGTAATCGCCGCCGATATCGTCGTGCCCACTTCGGCTGTCGCGCTGGGCGCCACGCTCGACTATGACGCGCCGCCGCTTCCCGGCGACGCCCTTCCGCTTCTCTGGCACTGGATCTTCTTCCGCCCGACCGTCGCGCAGGCGCAGATCGGTGAAGACGGCCATCCACGTAGAGGCGGCTTTCTTCCCGACCTTGGCTTGCCGCGCCGCATGTGGGCAGGCGGCCGCCTGCGCTTTCATGCGCCCGTGACGGTCGGCAGCGCGATCACGCGCGAATCGTCGATCCTGAACGTCAGCGAAAAGCAAGGCCGCACCGGCAAGCTCGGCTTCGTCACCGTGAACCACCGCATCTATTGCGAAGGCACGTTCGCCATCGACGAAGAACAGGACATCGTCTACCGCGAACCGGCCGCGCCTGGCGCGCCCGCTCCCGCACCGACCGCCGCGTCCGATGCCGCGCAATGGCACCGGCAGATCGTCCCCGATGAAGTGCTGATGTTCCGTTACTCGGCGCTGACCTTCAACGGCCACCGCATCCATTACGACAAGCCGTACGCGACGCAGGTGGAAGGCTATCCGAATCTCGTCGTGCATGGACCGTTGATCGCCACGCTGCTGATGGATCTGCTGCGCAGGCATTGCCCAGACGCGAAGGTGCTCGAATTCTCTTACAAGGCGATGCGTCCGAGCTTCATGGGCAACGCCCTTCATCTGTGCGGCCAGCCGTCGGCGGACGGCAAGACGGTCGAACTCTGGTCGAAGGACCACGAAGACTGGCTGACCATGACGGCGCGCGCGACGCTCGCCTGATTCCGCAATCCGCATCTGCATACGACTTGACCATGATCCATACCGTCACCGATCCGTTTCAGGACATCCGCGAAGCCGTTCGCGACCTCTGCCAGCAATTCCCGGCCGAGTATTTTCGCAAGGTCGATGAAGAACGCGGCTATCCCGAAGCCTTCGTCGACGCGCTCACCAAAGCAGGCTGGCTCGCCGCGCTGATTCCGCAAGAATATGGCGGCTCGGGCCTCGGGCTGACGGAAGCGTCCGTCATCATGGAAGAGATCAACCGCTCGGGCGGCAACTCGGGCGCGTGCCACGGGCAGATGTACAACATGGGCACGCTGCTACGCCACGGCTCGGCGGAACAGAAACGGCTGTATCTGCCGAAGATCGCGAGCGGCGAACTGCGCCTGCAATCGATGGGCGTCACCGAGCCGACCACGGGCACCGACACGACCAAGATCAAGACGACGGCCGTGCGCAAGGGCGACCGCTACGTCGTCAACGGGCAGAAGGTGTGGATCTCGCGCGTCCAGCATTCCGACCTGATGATCCTGCTCGCCCGCACCACGCCGCTTGCCGACGTGACGAAGAAAAGCGAAGGCATGTCGATTTTCATCGTCGATCTGCGCGACGCGATCGGCCACGGCATGACGGTGCGTCCGATTCCGAACATGGTCAATCACGAGACCAATGAACTGTTCTTCGACAACCTGGAAATTCCCGCCGAGAACCTGATCGGCGAAGAAGGCATGGGCTTCAAGTACATCCTCGATGGACTGAACGCCGAGCGCACGCTGATCGCCGCCGAATGCATCGGCGATGGCTACTGGTTCATCGACAAGGTCTCGCAGTACGTGAAGGACCGCGTCGTGTTCGGCCGCCCGATCGGCCAGAACCAGGGCGTGCAGTTCCCGATCGCGCGCTCGTACATCAACGTCGAAGCAGCGAACCTGATGCGCTTCGAGGCCGCGCGCCGCTTCGACGCGCATGAGCCGTGCGGCGCGCAGGCCAACATGGCGAAGCTGCTCGCCGCCGATGCTTCATGGGAAGCGGCCAACGCCTGCCTGCAGTTTCATGGCGGCTTCGGCTTCGCCGCTGAATACGACATCGAGCGCAAGTTCCGAGAGACGCGTCTCTATCAGGTCGCGCCCATCTCGACGAACCTGATCCTGTCGTATGTCGCCGAGCACATCCTCGGTCTGCCGCGTTCCTTCTGAGAGCGAGCCCGATCATGCGTCCGCTTCAAGGCATCAAAGTCGTCACGTTCGAACACGCGATCGCCGCGCCCTTCTGCACCCGTCAGCTCGCCGATCTCGGCGCGCGCGTCATCAAGATCGAGCGCCCCGGCACGGGCGACTTCGCACGCGGCTATGACGAACGCGTGTCGGGCCTCGCGTCGCATTTCGTGTGGACGAACCGTTCGAAAGAAAGCATCACGCTCGATGTCAAACAGCCGCAGGCGCTCGACATCGTGCACAAGCTGCTCGCCGATGCCGACGTGTTCGTGCAGAACCTCGCGCCCGGCGCCACGCAGCGCCTCGGCTTCGACTATGCGACGCTGAGCGTGAAGTATCCGAAGCTGATTGTCTGCGATATTTCGGGTTATGGACTGGATGGTCCCTTTCGCGACAAGAAAGCCTATGACCTGCTTATCCAGAGCGAATCGGGATTTCTGAGCATCACGGGTTCGGACGGCGAGCCGGCGAAAGCGGGCTGCTCGATCGCGGACATTGCGGCGGGCATGTATGGCTACACCAATATCCTCGCCGCGCTGCTGGAGCGCTCGCAGACGGGGCGCGGCAAGCATATCGACGTGTCGATGCTCGAAAGCATGGTCGAGTGGATGAGCTACCCGCTCTACTACTCGATCGATGGACAGACGCCGCCACGTCAGGCGGGCGCATCACACGCAACGATCTTTCCTTATGGTCCGTTCGTCGCAGGCGACGGTAAGACGGTGATGCTCGGCCTGCAAAACGAGCGCGAATGGAAGAACTTTTGCGAGTCGGTGATCGAGCGTCCCGAACTGCTCACAGACGAGCGCTTCTCGTCGAACAGCGGCCGGGCGAAGCATCGCGAGGAACTCACGCGCGTTATCGTCGATGCGTTTTCGGCGTGGACGGCGGCGCAGGTGATCGAGCGTCTGGAGAAGGCCAGCATTGCGAACGCGCGGATGAACGACATGCACGATGTCTGGAATCACGAACAGTTGCAGGCCCGGCAACGCTGGACGCATGTGCAAACGGCTGCGGGCGAGATCCCCGCGCTCTATCCACCCGGCATGGCCGCCGAAGACGAGCCCCGCATGGACGCCGTGCCCGCGCTCGGCGCGCATACGGACGCGATCTTGCGTGAACTGGGTTTCAGCGCAGCGGAGGTGGACGCGCTGCGCGCATCCCATGCCGTATAGCCATTCGACGACCAGACAATCCGGGCAATCACTTCAAAACAATCGCGCCCCGCCTTGCCCTTTCCCTGCACGTGGCGAGGTAACCAAACCAGGAGACAAAACCATGTCCGTCAACGCCGCCGGTCGGCTCGACCGTCTGCCCATTTGCAGTTTCCACTGGAAGATACTTGGCCTGATCGCCGGTGGCGCGTTTCTCGACGCGTTCGACATCTACCTTGCCAACGGCTCGGTCGCGGCCATGGTGAAGGAAGGCTTCACCGATCTCCAGCATGGCGCGATGTTCGTCTCGGCGACCTTTGTCGGCATGATGATCGGCGCGTATGCCGCGGGCCACATCGGCGACCGGCTCGGACGACGCTATTCGTATCAGCTGAATCTCGGCATCTTCGGTCTTGCCTCGATTGCCGCGTGCTTTGCGCCGAATATCGAATGGCTGATCGTGCTGCGCTTCATCATGGGCGTGGGGCTCGGCGCCGAACTGGTGGTCGCAGCGGGCACGCTCGCCGAGTTCGTGCCGCCCGCGACGCGCGGCAAGTGGGTATCCCTGCTCGCGATCATCATCAACAGCGGGCTGTTCGCGGCACTTGCGGCAGGCTACTGGATCATCCCGAACCTCGGCTGGCGCTATATGTTCGCGATTGCGGGTATCGGCGCGTTGATCGTGTGGTTCCTGCGTCACCGGATGCCCGAATCGCCGCGCTGGCTCGAATCGACGGGCCAACTCGACGAAGCCGAAGCGACGCTTGCCGCGATCGAACGTGAAGTCGAAGCGCGCGTCGGGACCTTGCCGCCCGTGCAGCGCGTGGTCAACCTGAATGTCGGCGCCGTGCCGCTGAGCGCGCTGTTCGCGCCGGGAATGCGCGGGCGCACCTGCGTCGCGGCGCTCACGGCGATTGCCGTCAACATCGGGCTATATGGTTTCATCGCGTGGCTGCCGACGTTCTTCGTCAGCGAAGGTCTGTCGATCGTCAAGTCGCTCGGCTTCGTGATGTTGATGTCAATCGGCTCGCCCGTCGGCGGCCTGGTCGGCTATCTGATCGCGGACCGGATCGGCCGCGCGAAAGGCATCGTGCTCGCCGCGCTGGTGAGCATCGTGCTGGGGTGGATCTACGTGACGTTGCGCGAGCCTGCGCAGATCATCGTCGTCGGCTTCTGTCTCGTCACGACGATCTATACGATCACCACGCTCGGGCTGTTCGGCTACATTCCCGAACTGTTCCCGACGGAAGTGCGCCTGCGCGGCACGGGCGTCGCGGGAACATGCGGACGCGCCGCGTCGATTGCGACGCCGTATCTGGCACTGCTGCTGTATCAGCGTGTCGGTGTATCGGGCGTCATTGCGATGGTGAGCGTGATCTTTGCCGTGCTGTGCGTCGCAATCTGCATTCTTCGCGTCGAGACGAGCCGGCACGCGCTCGAAGATGTCGCGCCTGGAACCAGCGACGTCACGTCTGCCGCCGATACCCGCGACTCGGCGCACGCGGCGGAACACGCTTAAGCGCGGATCGAAATCAGCCGGGCGTGGCTTGCTTACGCAGCGTCACGCCCTGCCATGTTTCGCATTCGACCTGTTCCGCAATCAGTTCGATCAGCGTTTGCCGCACGGCCACCGTCGCCGAATGCATGGGCACGCCGTTCGGCCAGCAGATGCTGGCAGGACGGCGAATGACGGGATCGACGATCTTGCGCATCCTCGGCATGCGAGTTTGATCGAGTTGAGCGACCGCCGACGACGGCAGAATCGTGCAGGCCCGGCCCGAATGCGCGATCAGCAGCATCGACGGCAACGAATCGATATCGGCGATGATGTTCAGCTCGATCTTCTCGCTCGAAAAGGTCCGCTCGATCAGAAGCCGCAAGCCATTCGACACACCAGGCGCAACCAGCTTGACGCCCGCGAGCCTGGCGAGCGGACAGGTGCTGGAACGCGGCGAGACCGCGCCGCCGGGTTCGCCGAGCAGATAGAGCGTCTCGTCGAGTACGGGCAACGCGGATATTCCAGGCGTGTCGGACTCGCGAAACAGGATCGCGAGGTCGAGTCTGCCGTTCGCGAGCAACTCGTTGAGATAGCCGCTCATGCTTTCGAAGAATTGCAGACGGATGCCCGGATAGCGGTCCTGAATCCGCTCGAAGAGCGGCACGGCGAGCACCGATGCCATCGTGGTCGGCAAGCCGACTGCAACGGTGCCCGACTCGCTGCCCGCGCCTTTCGTCACTTCCTGCTTGAGCTGCTCCATCTGCCGCAGCACGAGCCGTGCATGACGATAGAGCGCATCGCCTTCAGCCGTCGGCGTCACGCCATGATTGCTGCGCAATAGCAGCGACACGCCGAGTTCTTCTTCGAGTCGCGCCATCTGCTGACTCAGCGAAGGCTGCGCGACAAAGAGCTTTTCCGCCGCTTTGCCAAGACTGCCGTAATCGACGATGCTGACAAAGTAGCGGAGCTGGCGAACGTCCATGAGCGGTTGAAGGTGTGAGCAGTTGTGCGATGAGCGCCGTTCGGTTTGTCGTTACGTGTTGGGGCGCTTGGGCTGGGAGCCCATTTTATACTGCCGCTTGCTCGATGGACGTGCGATGCCTGCTCTACACGCCGCGGCTTGCGTCGAGAATGCCTTGCGCGCGAAGGATAACGGGCCGGTCGACCATCTTCCCGTCTACCGCTACAGCCGCGCCATTCGCGCGCTCGAACGCGTCGAGCACTTTCTTCGCCCACGCTATGTCCGTCTCGCTGGGCGCGAAGCAATCGTTGATCGTCGAAACCTGTTTGGGATGAATGCAGAGCTTGCCCGCAAATCCCCAGCGTTTTGCTTTTGTGGTTTCGGTTTCGAGCAGTTGCGTATCGTCGATGGCGGGCGTCACGCCGTCAATGGGCGAACGTATCTCCGCGACGCGCGAAATCATCACGAGCTTCGCGCGAAACGTATCGAGTTCCTCGCCATCGGATGCCATGCCCATGTCGGCGCAAAAGTCGAGTGTGCCGAACATCAGTTGACGAACGAAAGGCGCCTTCGCGACTTCGAGCGCGTTCCACATGCCCTTCGCGCTTTCGATCAATGGAAAGACGGGCATCGTGCTTCGGGTCCGCGAAACGAGCGTGGTGACATCGGCTGCGCGCTCAGCCTTCGGCAAGACGATGCCCGCGACGCCGCGCAGCTTGCCCAGCGCGGCGTCCTGCTCGAACCACGGCGTGCCGACGGCGTTCACGCGGATCAGGACGGGGCGCTCCGGCGAGAGCCACGCGGCTACGGCCTGTCTGGCGCGGTCCTTGTCGTCGGGTGCGACGGCATCTTCGAGATCGACGATGACGGCGTCCGCGCCGCTGCTTAGCGCCTTCTCGAAGCGCTCCGGACGCGTGCCCGGAACGAACAGAAACGAGCGATGCTGGCGGTTAACAGGCTGCGACATCTCGACTCCCGACAAATGTGTTCGTCACAGAGCGCCCGTCAGTTCTGGCACAACGTTGAACAGATCGCCGACGAGGCCATAATCCGCGACGCTGAAAATCGGCGCTTCTTCGTCCTTGTTGATCGCGACGATCACCTTCGAGTCTTTCATGCCAGCGAGATGCTGGATCGCGCCGGAGATGCCGACCGCGATGTACAGTTGCGGCGCGACGATCTTGCCGGTTTGACCGACCTGATAGTCGTTCGGCACGTAGCCAGCATCGACGGCTGCGCGCGATGCGCCCAACGCGGCCTGTAGTTTGTCTGCCAACGGCTCCAACACTTGCGTGTAATTCTCGCCACTTCCCAGACCGCGCCCACCCGACACGATAATGCTCGCGCTCGTCAGTTCCGGACGATCCAGCTTCGTGACTTCGCGGCTTACGAACTGCGAGATGCCTGCGTCGGCCGCTGCGTCGATTTTCTCGATGGATGCGCTGCCGCCTTCTACTGCAACGGGATCGAAGCCAGTTGCACGCACTGTGATGACCTTGATCGGGTCTTGAGATTGAACCGTTGCGATCGCATTGCCTGCGTAGATCGGACGCTCGAATGTATCGGCGCCGAGTACAACCGTAATCTCGCTGATCTGCGCGACGTCGAGCTTTGCAGCAATGCGCGGCGCGATGTTCTTGCCGTAGGCCGTCGCCGGCGCGAGGATGTGCGAGTAATCCTTCGCGATGTTCAGCACCGTCGCCTCGACGTTTTCCGCGAGGCCTGCCGCCAGTTGCGGCGCATCGGCGAGCAGCACCTTCGACACACCCGCCACCTTCGCAGCCGCATCAGCCGCGCCTTGCGCGTTGTGACCCGCCACCAGCAAATGAATGTCGCCACCAATCTTCTGTGCAGCAGCAACCGTATTGAGCGTCGCTGCCTTCAGCGCCGCGTTGTCGTGTTCAGCAATTACCAGAATCGTCATGTTCTTTCCTGTACTTCACAGAACCTTGGCTTCGGTCTTGAGCTTCTCGACCAGCGCAGACACATCGGCCACCTTCACGCCAGCCGAGCGCTTCGGCGGCTCGCTGACTTTCAGCGTCTTCAGACGCGGCGTGACATCGACGCCCAGATCTTCGGGTTTCACGATTTCGAGCGGCTTCTTCTTTGCCTTCATGATGTTCGGCAGCGTCACATAACGCGGCTCGTTCAGGCGCAGATCGGTCGTGATCACAGCAGGAAGCGTGAGCGACAACGTTTCCGCGCCGCCATCGACTTCACGCGACACCGTCGCCTTGCCATCCGCGACAACAACCTTCGATGCAAACGTCGCCTGCGGCAGATTCGCCAGCGCGGCCAGCATCTGGCCCGTCTGGTTCGAATCGTCGTCGATCGCCTGCTTGCCGAGAATCACCAGCGAAGGCTGTTCCCTGTCGACCAGTGCGTTCAAAAGCTTCGCGACCGCCAGCGGTTGCAAATCTTCACCCGACTCGACCAACACAGCGCGATCCGCGCCGATCGCCAGCGCCGTGCGCAGCGTTTCCTGACACTGCGCGACACCGCAAGAAACCGCAACAACTTCGCTGACAACACCCGCTTCCTTCAACCGCACCGCCTCTTCAACAGCGATTTCATCGAACGGATTCATCGACATCTTCACATTCGAAATATCGACGCCCGTGTTATCCGACTTCACGCGGACCTTCACGTTGTAGTCAACCACTCTTTTAACAGGGACCAGCACTTTCACGGGCGTCTCCACTTTTATAGAAGAATCACGAGCCTGAGCTTCGTTAGCAGCCTCTATTTGAAAGCCTGCCCTGCCCCAACGCAAATACCAGATTGCTCTGCCCGTCATAGGTTTCAACGATGACGGACACCCTCGCTGCCGATTTTTTGCAACGCCCCTACAATAGCTGTGGCCACGGCGAAGCCCCTCGCCGGTGTTGTTAGACAACGCATTTACATCATGAACATTGCCCACATCAGATCGCGATTTTTTATTGCCGTCCTGTTCTTCACGATGTTTGCCTTCGGCAACACGGTATCGGCGCAGACCGTCGATAGCTCCGATCCGCAGATACTGATCAAGTCAGTGACGCAGCAGGTGCTCGACGAAGTCCACACACAGGCGATCGACCCATCGGATATCCCGCGCATCATGAACATCGTGAACCGGGACATCCTGCCTTATATCGACTTCGAACATACGACGCAGCTTGCCTTGGCCCGCTACTGGCGCACGGCCACGCCCGCGCAGCAGCAACAGCTCGTGCAACAGTTCAAGATGCTGCTGATCCATCTGTATTCGGGCGCGCTCGCGCAGCTCAAGCCGGATCAGAAGATCGACTATCCGCCGATGCGCGTCGCGCCGACGGACACCGACGCCGTCGTGCGCACGATCGCCTCCACCAATGCGCAGCCCGTCGAGATCGACTACCGTTTGCGCAAGACGCCGCAAGGCTGGCGCGTGTATGACCTCAACGTGATGGGCGCGTGGCTTGTGCAGACGTATCGGCAGCAGTTCGGCGAGACGATCCAGCAAAGCGGCATCGATGGGCTGCTGCGGTTTTTGACGGACCGCAATCAGCAGCTTGCGTCCGGCAAGCCGCAGTGAGCGGCGTTATCTGAAGTGGCGAATCGAAAGTCTGTGTAGCCGCGCGCGCATCGTGATGCTGGAAACGAAACACAACGCGCGCGTGGCTGACAGGCGCCAGTCGCGCGCCTTCAAACAGCGGCCGAAGCGAACAGTGTCACCAGACGATCCAGACCGTTCACTTCCCAGTCCGGCCGCTGTCCCATTTCCTCGAACGTCTTGCCGCCACGGTTGATCCAGCAGGTCGGAAAACCGAAGTAGCGCGCGCCCGTCGCATCCCACGCATTCGACGAGACGAACAGAATTTCTCTTCGGCCGACGTCAAACGTCTGTTCCGCCAGTTCATAAGCGCGATTGTCCGGCTTGTAGACGCGCACGGGATCGACGCTCAGCAGATGGTCGAAGCTGCTCCGAAGCCCTGAGTTAGTCACGACGGCATCGATCGAATGCGGCGAGCCGTTCGACAGGATCGCGAGCTTCAGTCCGCGATCCCGCAACGCGCGCAGTGCATCGGGCACTTCCGGATAAGCCTGCAGACGCAGATACGCATCCGACAGCGAACGGCACGCACGTTCGTCAAGCTCCAGCCCAAGATGCCGGATCGTGAAGCGCAACGCTTCTTCCGTCACGTGCTCGAACGGGATATAGCGGTTCATCAGGCTGCGCAGCCATGTGTATTCGAGCTGCTTCTGCCGCCATACGTTGCTGATTTCCTGGCCGCGCCCAGGGAACTGCTCGTCGCACTGGACGGCAACCGAATGCACGTCGAACAGCGTGCCGTACAGGTCGAATGCAATGGCCTTGATGTGATTCATACCGCGTTCTCCTCCAGAAAAAATATGAAGCACTGCGCGTGCTTTACTCCCGATTCTTCTCCTTGAGCCGCGCCCGATGCGCGGCCACTTTCGCCCGATTGCCGCAGACGGCCATGCTGCACCACCTGCGCGCATGGCCTCGCGTGTGATCGGCGAACAGCAGCGTGCATGCCGGGCCTTCGCACGCTTTCACCTGCGTGAAATCCTCTTCGCAAACGAGTTTCGCCAGCGCCTCGGCGATCGGCATCAGCAACGACTCCACCGACTCCCAGCGCCGCACCGTGCGAAACGAAAACGCGGTCGGCGCGTCCGGACCGTTCGCGACGATCTCGCCATGCTGTTCGTCGCGTGCGAGTAACGCGTTCACGGGTTCGAGTTCGCGCAGATCGGTCGCCGCGAGGGCATGCCCTTTCCTCTTTTTCACGTAGCCCCGAAACCACTCGCGCAGTTCGCGCGCCTTCGCTGCGACCTCATCGAGTTCGGCGGGCGTCGCGCGTGAGCGGATCGACGCGAGCGCTTCGGGCGGCACCATGCCGGCCTGTTCGAGCCAACGCAGCAGCCCTTCGCCGTCGCTGATCCAGTCGACGGGCACGTCGACGGGCGTCGCAATCGAATTCAGGAAATCGAGCCCCGGCGCGTCGGCCAAAAACATGGCCGGTATCTGGCGGTAGTCCATTGCTATGACAAATGTAAGGTGACGATGACTCCATCGTAACCACTAAAAAAGCACTTGACAAGTTACATCGTCACTTCGTAACCTATAAAACATGTGCTGAACGGTTACACGAAATTGCGCGATTCTGATGCAAGGCGCGGCGCAAGTCGTGTTGACCGAGTCGAGTGAAATTTATCTTTACGGAGAGAACGCCATGTCCAAGATTGCCCATCGCCATGCCGACGTTGACGGTTTCAACGTGTTCTATCGGGAAGCCGGCCGCGCCGGCGCGCCGAAGCTGCTATTGCTGCATGGGTTTCCGAGTTCCAGCCACATGTTCCGCGACCTGATTCCGCTGCTCGCGGACCGGTTTCATATCGTCGCGCCGGATTTGCCGGGCTTCGGCCAGTCGGACATGCCGGACCGTGACCAATTCGCCTACACGTTCGATAACCTCGCCAACGTGATCAACCGGTTCACGGAAGTGGTCGGGTTCGACCGCTACGCGGTCTACGTTTTCGATTACGGCGCGCCGACGGGCTTCCGGCTCGCGCTGAAGCACCCCGAGCGGATCACGGCGATCATTTCGCAGAACGGCAATGCGTATGTGGAAGGACTGAGCGAAGGCTGGAATCCCATTCAGGCGTACTGGAAGGAGCCGACGCAAGCCAACCGTGACGCGCTGCGGGCCATGCTGACCCGCGACACGACGATCTGGCAATACACGCACGGCGTGAGCGACACAACGCAGGTTTCGCCCGACGGCTATTCGCTCGATGACTACTACATGAACCGTCCCGGCGCCCACGAGGTTCAACTCGACCTGTTTGGCGACTATCAAAGCAACGTCGCGCTGTACCCGGCGTTCCAGCAGTACTTCCGCACGCACCAGCCGCCGTTCCTCGCAGTGTGGGGCAAGAACGACCCGTTCTTCCTGCCGCCCGGCGCCGAGGCGTTCAAGCGCGACCTGCCGAACGCGGACGTGCGTTTCTTCGATACGGGCCACTTCGCGCTCGAAACGCACGCGGCTGACATCGCCGCCGCCATCACCGGCTTTCTGACTCGCTGAAACCTATGGGCGAACCGCTGGTTCGCCCGATTACACACTGCGTCGACCGACGCGCCATCCCCCTTAGGAGAACCCTCATGCGTGCAATCGTGCTCGAAAAGTTCGGCGGTATCGACAGCCTCGTCTATACGGAACTGCCGGAACCGGAACCGCTGGAAGGTCACGTCGTCATCGAAATCAAGGCGTTCGGCATCAACCATGCCGAAATGCATATGCGGCGCGGCGAATGGGCCGAAGCGGCGAAGGTGAGCGGAATCGAATGCGTGGGCATCGTGAAGTCGTGTCCGGGCGGCGAGTTTCCCGTCGGCGCAAAAGTCGCCGCGCTGATGGGCGGCCTCGGGCGCACGATCAACGGCAGCTACGCGGATTACACGCGGGCACCCGTTTCGAACGTCGCGCTGATCGAATCCGATCTGCCGTGGGCCGAACTCGCGGCAATTCCCGAAACCTACGCGACGGCGTGGACATGCCTGTTCCGCAACCTCGAACTCAAGCCGGGGCAAACGGTTGTGATTCGTGGCGCGACTTCTTCGTTTGGGCAGGCCGCCGTGAATCTCGCGGTGAATGCAGGCGCGAAGGTGATCGCGACGACGCGCAGTGCGGCGCGCTTCGACATGCTCAAAGCACTCGGTGCAGAACGCGTCGAACTGGAAGGCCCCGATCTGTCGAAGCGCATCGCAGAAGCGAAGCAGATCGACGCCGTGCTCGATCTGGTCGGCAACAGCGTGATTCTCGATTCGCTCGCAATGCTGCGCCGTGGCGGCCGCGCGTGTCTCGCCGGGTGGTTGGGCGGCCTCGCGCCGATCGCGGATTTCAATCCGTTGCTGCAAATGGCGAGCGGCGTGTACCTGACGTTCTTCGGCAGCTTCGTGTTCGGCACGCCGGGCTTTCCGCTGTCCGATGTGCCGCTGCAAACCATCGCCGCCGATGTCGCTGCCGGCCGCCTCAAGGCGAAGCCGTCGCGCGTGTTCTCGTTCGATCAGATCCATGAAGCGCACCGTGTAATGGAAGCGAATGAAGCGGGTGGCAAGATGGTCGTCGTCCACTAAAAGCTGTTGCGCCATCCAACCAGGAGAACAGACATGTCAAGCAAAGTAGCGATCGTCACGGGCGCGAGCCAGGGCATCGGCCGTTCGACGGCAATCAGACTGGCGAAGGCCTTCGGCGCGCTGGTGCTGGTCGCGCGCAATCGCGATAACCTGGACGAAACGGCGCAGGCCGTGATCGATGCGGGCGCGAAGGCGCTCGCGATCGACATCGACCTGTCGCTGCCGAATGCCGCGCAGGAAATCGTCGATCAGGCGCTCGCGT